>Ga0210410_10005841_pt1 | contig 10699 bp, 6 predicted proteins | sample IncBWC4MmetaG_FD_161058 | JGI IMG/M metagenome (GOLD analysis project Ga0210410, IMG submission 161058) | Forest soil microbial communities from Barre Woods Harvard Forest LTER site, Petersham, Massachusetts, United States - Inc-BW-C-4-M | ecosystem: Environmental > Terrestrial > Soil >... | reverse complement strand
TGCGGGGGATAGCGAGCCGTTTTCAGTAGTTATCTACATGAACGACGACCAGCAGTACGTAATTTTCCACACCTCCACGGAGTACCTGGGATATGCGCCGATCTCACTTAGGCCCGGGGAACGATTCTCTTGCTCTTTCGAAATGACCTTGAACCTTGGAGGAGGGACGTATTACCTGGGTGCTGTCCTCCACCGCTTTGACGTTCAAAAAGACTTGGATCGCCTGTTCCCTGCCGCAACCATCTTTGTGAACTCGGAGCCGACGGTGCGAGGAGCGGTCAATCCTTTTCCAAAGGTGACCGCGTTTGGCCCGCCAACCGAGATCGAGTCCACAAAGGAAGCAATCAAGCGATGAAAGATAGCAAAACTGCGCCACTCCGATTGCGCGTGGGTGACCTCGTTGAAGTCCGCAGCGAACGAGAGATCCTTGCGACGCTCGACGAGCAAGGTGCCATCGACGGCATGCCGTTCATGCCGGAGATGCTGGCCTTTTGCGGGCAGCGCTTTCGCGTGGACAAGCGAGCCGACAAGACCTGCAATACCATTACGGTGATGGAGTCAAGACGGCTCTATAACACAGTCCATCTGGAAGGGCTGAGGTGCACCGGTAATGCGCATGGAGGCTGCCAGGCTCAATGTCTTCTGTTCTGGAAAGAATCGTGGTTGAAACGCGTCGAGAGCAACCAACAAAGCGCACGCCGCTTCTCAGCGCCTGATGAGTCCGCTCCTTCTGTGCAACAAGGTGACCTCCTGCGCCTCAACGAACTTACTCAACGCCAGGATACAGCCGACGGTTCGGAAATCCACTATCGCTGCCAGGCCACCGATCTTCTAAAGGCCTCCGCACCACTACCCTGGTGGGATTTTCGGCAGTACGTGCGCGACGTTTGGTCAGGAAATATTGGAGCGCTGGATCTTGTCAAAGCCGCGCTGTTCCACATCTTCCAAAAGACGCTGCGCATCACCGCCTATCGCGCGCAGATTCGATCTTACAATTGTTTCCAGTCCTGGCGAGGCGGCACTCCTTATCCATACCTTTCCGGGGCACTAGATAAAACGCCTCGCGAGACGTTAGATCTCCGCCCCGGAGAATTGGTTCATGTGAAGTCCTATGAAGAAATTCTAACAACTCTCAACAAAAGAAATCGTAACAGGGGGCTTTTCTTCGGTCCCGAGATGGTGCCCTACTGCGGTAGCCAGCGCCGCGTCCGCGCTCGTGTCGAACACCTTATCGATGAGCGCACTGGCAAAATGCTTACGCTTCCAGGAGAATGCATTATCCTTGAGGGTGCTATCTGCGGTTCTCGATACAGCGAGCGGCGACTATTTTGCCCCCGGAGTCTCTACCCCTTCTGGCGCGAGATTTGGCTGGAGCGCGTCGAAGAGACCGGGGTTGCTAAGGCCAAGCCCGGCTCACCAGCTGTATGTGACGCTCGAGAGTGAGGGCTTGGGTTCGCCACCCGTCTAATTCCCGTGGCCCTACCGCGTCCCTTTTTGGAGAAGAAAGTACGCGTAGTTTCGATCGTTCACTAAGGGCTGTTGAGGTTGAAGAGTTACCATTCTGGGCGTCAAGCCACACTCGTTCGCAGCTCGCCAGAAATCTTCGATTCTATAGGTAGCGTTCCACGCTAGGTTCCTGGCGTAAGCCCATGCTCGCGACCGGGTCTTGGCGTTCCCTTCGCTGTACTTGATTTGAATCATTGCTATTCCCCCAGCTGCGAGCATTTGGTGCGCGATTCGAAGTATCCTAATTCCGTATTCTGGCGTCGGCAGCAGTTCGAAAACGTAGGTCGAAATAAAAACGTCGCACGGACCTGGCACGCACGTAAGTGCTGCTTCCGGTGCCGCCGCGTCCACGAGGACGGGCGTAAAATTATGTAGCCCAACCGTTTTCATTTGCCTTCCGCACTCCTCCAAGCTGGACGAAGAAATGTCGACGCCATAGAACTCGTCAGCTAAACACCCGAAGTGCACCGCATTAATGCCCCCTCCGCAGCCCCATTCGACAATGCGCTTAAGCGGATGTGTCAGATCCACCACCCGGGCGAATTCCTCGTAGTACTTTACGTGCTCTCGGCCTAGTGCAAGCCAGCGCGAATCGTCGGCGAATATTCCAACTCCGCGCCAATGCGAATTCTGTTTAAGAGAGCTATCCACTGGGTCGTTCCAGTAGGTTTGCGAGTCGCCGATCAGTTTTGTTTCGGATTCGCTCAAACCGATAGCATCGCGAACGGCGATCTCCATCGTGGCCTTGGCACTACGCGCCCTCTGAAGGATGGCCCGCACACGCCAACCCACTCCCTCAGAAAGCGAGGAGAATGGCCCCTTGCTGGTGCCACCGCCTGGCCCTTTGCTGCTCGGCTCTGATTCTCTCGTCATGACAAAGCAACGACGACCGTCCGGGGCAAAGCAATCGCGCACTAACAGGCTTCAATCCTGGTGCTTCGTCGGAAATCCTATCGCGGCAATGCGAACGCCAAGATGCTTCGGCCTGCGGCAATCGCAACGTACTGACGTCCATTCTGCGCGTAGGTTACGGGCGCCGCTGTAATTTTTCCTCCGGTCTCGAAACTCCATAATTCTGTGCCTTTCTCTGCGTCCCATGCCAGGAACGATTCGCCGTCGCCGCCAAATACCAATCGTCCCGTGGTACTCACTAGCCCCCCCATATCATTCAGGGCTTTGCGCTCGAGACTTGCATATCGCCGCGAGTATTGCCAACGCACGCGGCCTGTCCTCAGTTCCAGCGCCTTTACAGCCACAATCATGTCCTCGTGGGGCACTTTCGTGTCGTACCCACCGAGACGAGCCCCTACTTCGTCAGGTGGCCGATCAGGCCAGATGTAAAATATGCCCCCACGATCAATGGTCGGCACATAGAACAACTCTAGTTCAGGATCGTACGTGGGCGACCACCAATTCGTGGCGCCATTGAGGCTCGGATATACTAGAGAGCCTTGGCGGCTCGGTATGGATTCCGGACGGACGCGCGGGCGGCCGTTAGAGTCAATTCCATCGGCCCACGTTTGTCGCGCAAACGGTGTGCCAAGCAGAAATTTGCCCGTTACGCGATCCAGCAAATAGTAGAACCCATTCCGGTTTGCCCACGCCATTAGCTTGTGTTTCGATCCGTCGATCTCCGCGTCAACCAAAACTGGAATCTGAACGGCGTCCCAATCGTGCAAATCGTGAGGAGTGAACTGGAAATACCATCGCAGCTTCCCGGTATCCGCATCCAGTGCAACAACCGAATTGGTATAAAGGTTGGCACCCTTTCGATTCTCTCCATCGAAATTCAGCGAAGGATTGCCGATTCCCCAATAAATCAGCCGCAATTCAGGGTCAAACGCGCCAGTGAGCCAGGTAGGTGCTCCGGCCCTTTCCAGCGAATTGCCTCCCCAGGTTTCGCTTCCCGGTTGTCCGGGTTCGGGTAAGCTTTCGAAGCGCCAGCGCCGCTTGCCGGACGCAGCATCATACGCTTCCACAAATCCCCGTATCCCATATTCTCCGCCGCCGACACCCGTCAAAACCATGTCGTCGACCACCAGGGGTGCCCCAGTAATGCTGTACCCTTTTGCCGAATCGGCTACCGTCACATCCCAAATGACCTTACCCGTTCCCGCGTCAAGGGCGATGAGGTGTGCATCCAGTGTGCCCACGAATACTCGATCACCCAGAATCGCCACGCCTCGATTCACCTGACCACAACAAAGCAGCAGGTTCGCAGGTAGTTCCCGTGAGTACGTCCAGAAAACACGGCCTGTCGCCGCATCGAGCGCTAGAACGCTATTCGGAGGCTCCGTAACAAACATAGTAGACCCGCGCACAATGGGCGTCGTTTCCACGCGCTCAGCCGCAGTCGAAAACTGTCGCTCCCATTCCACGCGAAGGTGCGATACGTTGTCGCGATTGATTTGTCGGAGTTGGCTGTGTCGCTGTGACGAATAGGATCCAGAATACGTCAGCCATTCGGAAGGACGATTCTCAGCGCCTCGAAGTTCTGCCGCCGTAACCGGTTCCATCGATAGCAGGTTTGCGCTAATCTTCTCTGTTCCAGCATCGGCGGTCGTTTGCTGGATGAAGCTGACGAGCCGCCACACGTCATCACGAGGCAATTTTCGTCCCACCATCGCAGTCTTTGGAATGCCTAGCGTGATCGTCCGAAAGAGCGCCCAATCACTGTGGCCCTGTCGATAAATGCGGTCATAAAGATTCGGCCCCCCTGGACCGCCACGGCCTTGGTCTCCGTGACAAGGGCTGCAGTTTTCAGCAAACAATTGTTTGCCCGCATCGATGTCGCTTTTTGACCGTCGAGGACCCTCTATGGCCAAATATGGATTTCGTGTCTCGGCCAACCGTTCCAGATAAATATCACTTCCGGGTCGCAGCATGCGAGTGAGGTCGGACCAGTCGATATCGCTGATTTGGCCAGTAGCCTTATAAAAGACAATCCTTGCGCGCCATCTTAAGGTGGGAATGGCACCTATCCCGGCGAGCAAAATTAGCGAAACTAGTAGTGCAGTGACGAGGAAAACACGCACAACCCGGCTATTCGGCATGGCCCATCTTTCAATCCCTCGCTGATGGTGACGGTTGTTATGCTACCATCCGGTCTGGAATCTTTCACTACACCGCATCGAGGTCCGTTCCATTCCTTGCCGTTCGCCCTAATCCTTGGCACTCTGGACGCGCGCTCCTTCATCCGGCCGATGGTCGAAAGGCAAGAATGGAAAGAGTCCTTTTTGTTGTCAACGCGGGGGAGTTCGGTGGACTGGAGATCGTGCTTCTCGACTGGCTGTCGGGAATTGAGTATTCGAAAGTTTCGGTTGCCCTTTGCTATCGCGCAGACGTCCTTAAGGAAAGGCTGGCCGCCAGAGGTCTGCCAATCGAGACCATAAAACTAAGCTCTGCAGATCACGAACCCTGGTGGAGAGCTTTCTGGAGGTGGCGTCGCGTCTTCTGCTCCATTCGCGCCCACAAGATCGTACTTATGGAAGGTAACTTCGGAGACTTGGGGCTTGCGCCGGTTCTTGCAGCTCGCCTCTCAACCAGCGGCAGTGTGTTTCTTTTCGCGGGCGGTGGCGGAGCGGCCATTTCCGCGAATACCGCAACAAGCCAAAAAAAGCTTCACTTCGGCTTTTTGCCGGGCATCGGCTTGTATCGATACAAGGAGATATTCCGTCAAAGACTCCGTAGCCGCCTGCTCCAGCGCAGTTTTGTCTCAAGCCAGGAACTCAAGGACAATCTCACTGCGTGCTTCGGCTTTCCCGCAAGCCGGCTTTCCGTCCTCTATCACGGCTTAGATATCGCGCGCTTTCAACCATCTTCCGCCGAGCGCGCCGCATATCGCCGCGCTGCGGATATCCCGGATGACGCCATTGTAATTGTAAGTCATGGACGATTGGCCCCCGTGAAACGCGTAGACAGAATTCTCAAAGCCTTTGCGCTCCTATCCCCTGAACATCCCAATCTCTGGCTCTTGCTGACCTCCTACGGTCCTCTGAAAGGCGAAGTCGAGCGAACCATCGCAATTGATGATGCCTACCGCCGGGTCACGTTGGTGGATTTTCAAGGGGACGCCAGCAAACTTCTGAAGGCGGCCGACATCTACGTTCTCGCAAGTGACCGCGAGGGATTTGGGATCGCTTTGATCGAAGCCATGTCGACTGGTCTTGTCTGTGTCGCCACGAATTGCCACGGCCCGTCAGGAATCGTGGTAAATGGTGAAAATGGAATTCTTGTGGAGGCTACGGACGAGGACGTGTCGGCTGGATTGAGGCGTGCGCTTCTGTTGAGCGCGGAAGAACGCCGCCGGCTCGTTGCCCGGGCTCGAAAAACAGTTGAAGACCGCTTCGAGATTCACGCGGCCGTCCGTAGAGCCCTCGACTCCATGGACATTCCCAACCGTTAGCCAAAGAGTCTCGCAATTCTTATCCACAGCTTATCCAGGCCCTAGACGGCAGGAGATCCCCGCTTAGCCCTCGATAACTTCAGAAAGACTTATGACTCGTAACATAACACTAAGCTTTCCTTAATGACTACGCTACCGCGGAAGTCTAAAACCAAACATTTCGCCGAGCCGCCTTGAGCGGTGAAGGAATTTCATGCAAGTACCGGTAGATATAGTATCTTAGTCCCGCGAAGGGTTAATTTTATATGCAAGCGAGGAACTTCCCCAGCCGAGGTCCCTCCGGAGGCGTGGACCTGGTCGTTTACGTCCTGATTTTGTGCCTCGGAGCCCTGCCATTTTTCTTATATGAGAAAGCCCCGGACTTACTCCACGAGGACGCTAATTACGTCACGCTTGCAAAGTCTCTGCTTCACGGATCTTACTCAAACGACTTTGTTTCGGAAAAAATCCAACCCCCAGGTTTGTCGGTTATTTTGGCCGCTGTCTGCGCGACTTCTGGCTGCACGCATGACACTCTGATTCGGACGATGCCGCTGTTTCTGACCCTGGGATTCTTGGTCTGCTACGAGGTCATTCGTCGTCAGGGTGGACGACTCATTGCGGCTACTTCTTGTTTGCTCCTGGCCTCTTCGCCCGCCCTCTTCGTATATGTTTCTTCGCGTTTGTGGCCTGCGTACCCCTATTTTTTTGTGAGCATGCTCGTCCTATTTCTCGCGCCGAGATTAGAATCCTCGCTGAGTGGCACACGCAGGGTCCTGGCGGCGTCCCTGCTGGCTCTTTTGGTGACATCGGCCGTGTTAATTCAGTCGGCCGGGCTCGCTCTGATCGGCGCCTTGTTGGCTTGGACCGTGCTCTTGTTCTTCCGGGACCCTCCGGCTGGCAAGTCCCGGCTCGCGTTCGTTGCTCCAGCAATTCTCCTCGCACTCTTCGTACAAACTCTATGGCTGCATCGCGGCAGCAATCCAAGAGAATGGCCGCTCCACGGATATCCTGAGAGCTACGCCGCCCAATTGAGGTTGAAAAGCGGCAATTACCCAGAGATGGGCTTAGCTTCGCCAAAAGATATCGTGCTGCGCGTCGGAAACAACCTCAAAGAAAGAACTCTCTATCTTGAATACGCTTTGACACGCATCTGGATTAGCCCTTCTTGGGCTTCGATTGGAGTCGCAGGCGGTGTCTTGCTCGTTCTACTGGGCGTTTGCAGTTCTCTCTTGCGTAATGATTTCCAACTCTGTGCCTTGTATTTTCTAGCTTATGAATGCATCTATCTTCTTTGGCCGTGGTCTTTTGAGACGCCCAGGTTTGCTTTGCCCATCCTTCCCCTGGCGTTCCTTTACCTCGCGGAAGGGGCAATTGCCCTTCATCGTTGGTCACAAGAATACCCCCGCAGGGTCGCTGCCGTGTTCCTACCTCTCTCGATCACTTTAGCTTTTTTCGCGGCCAGGCAGGGTTGGAGAGCCGCCGCTGGCCATGGTCTCCAGGACAAACTCTCCGCAGTCTTCTGGATCTTGTCCGGCGTCATGTGCGCGAGATTGGTTTGGAAAGGGTCGCTCCCGTCCCCGCAGTTCCTGTCTTCGGCTCGAAGTTTCCTGAGCAGGCGCTCCTCGACAGGAAGCTTCTGTTTTAGCCGCGCGCAGTTGCTAGTGACATTGTTGGTGGCTTGCCTGGTTGGGAATGGCGTCGCTGGGGAGATTCCCATTGGCCGTGAGAATCTCATCGCTGGATCCACAAGACTTGATCAGGTACCCGAGATTCAGGCCGCGCGATGGATCAAATCTCACACCGATCCCAGTGCCATCGTTGCATCTCGACTCGTTTCGCTTGTTTACCACTATTCGGGAAGAAAAGTTGTTTGGTTTCCGCCTATCACAAACCCAGACGTTTTGATGCGCGGCATCGGCGAACATCACATCCAGTACGTGATTGTTATCGACCGAGGTTTCAACTATTACCTCCCTCCGGACCCGGCCTGTTTTGATGTGCTCTATCGAGCCTACCCGCAGGCGTTCCGCCTAGTAGAAGCAAACGGCCATGTGAAGATCTATGAAGTTTTCCAGGACTATGCTACCCAGCAGTAGAATTGGGAATCTTAAGTCCCCTTAAATCCTTGCCAGCACAGCCTTTGTTTGCAGCTCGCTTCATCCGCTGATCTACAGTAAATGGGGCCGGCAGAATCATGCCACGGAGTTGGCAGTGGTTCGTCAGGGCTCCTTTATTTCACCCGAAGAACAAGCACCCAGTCGCCTTCAGCTCGTGAGTTCATTCCCGGAGTCGTGAACGTTCTGGTCGCCACATTAGGAAAAGTGTCGCCAGTTACCTCGGTGAGGCTCCCGGAAGTCGGATCGAACCAGCTGCCACGCGAGTAGCCACTCAAGGCCGTCATGTCCACCGTGATTTTAATGGGGCCCTTCCTCGAAGGTGGAATATAAGCGAGCAGGGCTGTTCCGTCGGACGTCACTGCTGCCACAATATGATCAATTGTTCCGTAGTTGCCTTCGCCCGCGGTGATCAGCTTCTTCGTGCCCGCAATCTCGGAAGGGACTAGGTCTTGCCAGGACACAGCGTCCAGCAGCCGTCCCAAGTGTACAAAGTCGAAGGTGCCCGGACTCTCCATCGCCGTCGTCCATGGCCCATGCCCGAAACTGGCAGGGTCAAACCACCAGCGATCGGTGGCAAACTTCCAGACATCGCGATTCCCAAAAAAGCCGCCAGCCGTCGAGCCTCCCAGGATCGCATAGTACTGATACATACGAACCGAGGCAGGATCTCCTGGAAACCAGCGTTCGTCCTCATAACCCGTCTCTTTGATATATGCCGGTCGCGGAGGTGAATGAGCGTAGGCGGCTCTCGCCTCCTCGTACGTGGCGCCAGGGTGCCCTAATACCCCGTACGTGTAGACTGCGTTCAGGTCCATGAAAGGTGCAAATACCGCTTCATCCGTGGACAAGCAGGACGCGCTCCAGTCCCCGCTCCACAACTGAGTCGCGCCACCCGCCTTGATGCCTTCCATGAATTTCAGCAGACGCGCCTCTCCTTCGGATCCCGGAGGAGGGAAATAATCCCCACCTATAATCCAAATTATATTCTTGCGGTCCTTATACCGATTCCCGATGTACAGCCCAAAATTGTAGGAAACGGCTTGCGTGTTTCGACTGTTGGTCAACTCGGCCCACCAGCCTGCGTCACGCCCGTTGGATCCAAGAAACATGGGAGCTAAATTGACCAGCATCCCCTTTTGAGCAGCCAGATCGATAATCGAATCGGCGAAGGCGAAATACGCTTCGTTCGGAGTCGAAAAATCTGCAGTGCCCCATTCTCCATCATATGCCCCACCACCCTCTCTCTTCGTAAATGGCAGAGCACCTCCTCGATTCGTCGGTACACCTCTAAAGTTTGAGCCCTTCCCGCTTTGCGCGTACTTATGCTCCATCACCTCAACGAGAAGGGTGTTAAATCCCTTTGCCTGTCTGTTCGACAAGTATTTATCCGCCTCGGCAAATGTCAGATTCGCGATCAGCGACCATGCGGCCTCACCGTGGATGCGGAACGGCTTGTTGTTGCTATCGACCAAATACCGGCCGTTCGAGGACACCTTTAAGGGAAAGGCCGCAGCGTTCGGCAACTTCGCGGAAAGCACTCTCAACGTCGCCGTACCGCTTGTCAGTGTCGCAAGCCAATTGCCCACAACAACTTGGAATTGTGAGCGGTCGTCGCCGGCCGTTGCTGGCGGGATTACATAACTCGCGGAGGTTGCCCCCGGGATTTTCACATTATTCTTAAGCCATTGGTAGTGCAAGGGACCTATACCTTTTGCAAGTACCTCGAAGGTAGTCGTTTGCCCAGAAATAACAGCACGACTTGCAGGCTGCTTGGCAATAGACATAGTACTGAAGGACGCTCGGTGACTCTTCGAACTTTGCCCACTTCCGCAGCCGCCGCCCACTGTTATTAGAAATGCCCAAAACACCGCGTGAACAGTCTTTCGAGCGGCAATGATCACAAGGAGCTCCCCAATATGTGGATCGCAGATGATGAAAACTTAGAGACCGCACAACAAATAATAATCCATTGCTGACGTGAACTTACACATTTCTCCGACGCTTCGAGTTGTTTCTCGACGGGCAATGATCCTCGGAATCCAATAACCATTTGGCTAATAAACTACCGCTTGGTCGAAACACACTCTTTCTCGAGTTACGTGGCGCTTGCCATCCTTTTGTCGATAGCAGCGGTGTAGGTACATACCTTGATCCTACGAATCGCCACAGTGTTTGCAATAGGGTTGGTCTTCACTACACGCTCGTCGCAACCCACCGTCGCACACAACAAACACGTCACGCGGCAAACACGAATGTTAGTTTAGGAAATCTGGAAGCCCACAGCTATTGCAGGAATGTGCTCAAACATCTTTACATGCCTCAAGGCTGCGGAAGACGGGCTAGAATTCTTGTCTCGTCCTTCTTACGGCCGCTTGCGTTGCGGTAAGAAATCCTGAGGCAGCAACCGTCAAATCTGTTCTAGGATTTGACGGTGCCAGCCGTGAAAATTGCTTCGAGCGAATACCAACAGGCACCGTCGATTCGAGCCATGGCAGTTCACCGATTCTCTAGGGAATTGCTGGCTGAAACGCTACACCAAGAGCAACTCCTCGTCCCGCGCCCCAGCCTTGCGAAGCGTCATGTGTCCACGTCCAGGTCTCGGCGGCGGTAGACGAGCCGTTGTAGAGCAGCCCCCAACCCCCGTTCAGGTCACACCAGGTGTAGTTGGTTTCGCCGATATAGTTAGCCG
>Ga0210410_10005839_pt1 | contig 10701 bp, 12 predicted proteins | sample IncBWC4MmetaG_FD_161058 | JGI IMG/M metagenome (GOLD analysis project Ga0210410, IMG submission 161058) | Forest soil microbial communities from Barre Woods Harvard Forest LTER site, Petersham, Massachusetts, United States - Inc-BW-C-4-M | ecosystem: Environmental > Terrestrial > Soil >... | reverse complement strand
TTCATTCCGAACTGCCGCCGTTTTACTGATTTGCCACGAATTCATTGTGTGCCATGAGTTCATCGATAGGTCATGTGTTTGCGGTTTCTGGACCGAGTGGAAAGTGTGATGGGCAGTGAGCTTGTTCACGGGTCATGGCGATCGACGGGGTCAATCAACCAGGAAAGCTTCTCGCCGACTTAATCGATCACCGAGAAATGGAGAACTGTTATGTCTACACAAGTCAGCACTGCCGTTAGCACGTATTCCGCGCCGGAGTCCGTTGTGAGGCGTATGTACGAGCAGGCGGCAGGAATCGACCGCGTTGGCATGGGCCTGCTGCGCTTGGGATTGATCATCGTGCTGTGCTGGATCGGCGGGCTGAAATTCGCCGACTATGAGGCAGACGGCATTGTCCGCTGGTGGCCAACAGTCCGCTCATGAGCTTTTTCTATGATCATCCGGCTCCGGAATATCGCCAGTACATGAACAAGGAAGGTGAAGTGATCCCGGCTCATCAGCAGTGGCATAAATCGAATGGCACCTACTCGTGTTCCCATGGGTTGGGAGTCGTGATCGTTCTAATTGGGGTGCTGATCGCGGCGTATCCAATCATGCCGCAAGTTTCCGCAGTGGGTAGCTTCCTTCTTATTCTGATGTCCCTTACGACGCTGTCATTCTTAGTGACCACTCCGGAGGGATGGGTTCCTGCGTTGGGAGCCTCCACACACGGATTCCCATATCTCTCAGGAGCGGGCCGGCTGATCATCAAGGACGCCATCATGCTGGGTGCCGCGGTGGTTACTCTCGCCGACTCGGCCAAGACTTGGTTGTGGCGTAATCCACAGCGATCGGGCGGCTGAAATAATTTCGCAGCGGCTCGAAGGTACAGGGCCTTGATTCTGGAAGGAACCGATGAGCCATCTTTTCTCAACCGTTGTTCGATGCTGGGGGACGAGGCCCACGCTTCGTCTAGGCGGCTACCTATGGGTAGCGGCCATGTTCGGTCTGCTGGCGGCTCTGGAGGCGAACCGGATCGGAGTATTTCTGGTGCCTCCTTTCGGGGCCACCCTGACTATTCTCATGTTATTGCCGGATACGCCGGTCGCTCAACCGTATGCGTTGATTGTGGGTTCGGTTTGCGGGGCTGCCGTGGGAACGGGAGTCAGTTTGTTTGGGCAGCGGTCTCGGAATGGCGGTGCTCGCAATGATCGCTTCGTTTGTGCTCATCAGTCTCATTCACGCCTACCATCCTCCAGGAGTCGCCCTGGCATCCATTCCGGTCCTACTTCACCCGGGTCATTGGTTTCCTTTGCTTGTCGTGCTTCCTTTCACCGCTGCAGCGGTAGGGTCTGCGGCGGGAATGAGTAGATGGCTCCGCGGTTGGCCCCTATATCCCAAGTCATTGGCCGACTGCGCGCGAGGACTCGACGATTAGTCGGAATCTTTGATCGATGGTAATCCACCATGCGCACCCCAGAAAGAGATCACAGTTTGACACTGACGCGGCGCCGTTTTGTCCAGGGAGTTGCCGCAGTGGGCATAGCCGCTGCGGTTGAGGGAAAGGTCAACCAAGCCGATGCTGAGGTTATTGACCACTCACCCTCTGTTCTGACAGGCAATCACTTCGATTTAACGATTGAGCCTCATCACGTTGATTTCACGGGTCGTCGCACAAAGGCGCTCAAAATCAATGGATCGTTACCGGGGCCGACGCTCAAGTGGCGTGAGGGAGAGACGGTCACAGTCGCGGTGACAAATCAGCTTCCCGTGATGACCTCTATTCACTGGCACGGTATTCGTGTTCCTGCCGCGATGGACGGTGTGCCTGGGTTGAGTTTTGCAGGAATTGCACCGGGCCAAAGATTTGTCTATCGAATTCCTGTAGTTCAGAACGGGACATACTGGTATCACAGTCACAGCCGAGCTCAGGAGCAGATAGGTTTGATCGGCGCTCTCGTCATTGCGCCTCGGGACAAAGATCCCATCGCATATGATCGCGACTATGCCGTACTGCTAAGCGACTGGACGGACACAAGCCCCGAGACGGTTTATAGCAACCTCAAGAAGCAAAGCGACTATTACAACTTCCACAAGCGCACGGCCGGCACTTTTGTCCAAGACATAAAAAGCAAAGGCCTGGGCTCCACGGTACGGGATCGACTGCTGTGGGGGCGCATGGACATGAACCCCACTGACATCGCCGATGTAACCAGCGCTACCTACATTTACCTGACGAATGGAAATCCTCCTGGCGCGAACTGGACGGCGTTATTCAATCCCGGCGAGCGGGTTCGGCTTCGTTTTATTAATGCGTCGTCAATGACCATTTTCGATGTGCGAATACCGGGTCTACCCATGACCGTCGCGCAGGCCGACGGAAATTGTATACAGCCAGTGACCGTAGATGAGTTCCGGATCGGCATCGCTGAGACCTACGACGTTATTGTTCAACCCCACCAAGAGACCGCGTACACCATTTTTGCGCAGCCCCAATCTCGCGGTAGATATGCGCGCGGTACCTTGGCGCCGCGAGCGGGCATGACGGCAGAGGTCCCGGCCATGGATCCATACCCCGTTCGCACGATGGCCGATATGGGGATGGGCGGCATGGCTCATATGAAGGGCATGAAGATGGACGGCATGCCTTCCGATCAAATGCCGGGAATGCAGGGCATGCAAATGGATGGGACGAGCGAGGCCAGCATGCCCGCAATGAAGGACATGGACATGAGCGGAATGAAGGATGGGGGCACGTCCGCCATAAGCCGTACGCACATGGAGGAGCACACAGGTGCCTTGAACGAGCCGGCGGGCATGACTCCGTTTCCACAGCCTGGGCCAAGCACGACGCGGCTAATGCCACCGCCGTCGCAGATGATGTCTCGCCCTACCCAAACACTCGAAGGAGAGGTACCTTTGCACATTGGCCCTGAAGTAGTCGGCGTGGCAATGCAGACTTCTCCACAGCTGCACGATGCGGGCGATGGGCTGAATGGAAATGGTCGTCGCGTGCTGACCTATGCCGACCTCCGCGCGCTCTATAGGGGTGTTGACGGTCGGACGCCGACTCGCGAAATTATCCTCCACCTCACCGGCAATATGGAGCGGTTCATCTGGGGCTTCGACGGACGCAAGTTGTCGCAGGCTGAGCCAATCCATCTGAAACTCGGCGAGCGTGTGCGCTTCGTTCTGATCAACGACACGATGATGGAGCACCCCATTCATCTGCACGGACTTTGGAGTGAGTTGGAAAATGGCAACAGTGAGTTCTCTCCCTACAAGCACACGCTCATCGTCAAGCCTGCCGAGCGGGTGAGTTATCTCGTCAGCGCAGACACACCCGGACACTGGGCTTTCCACTGCCACCTGCAATATCACATGGAGGCAGGCATGTTTCGTACGGTGGTGGTGTCGTAATGGGGCGGCTCGTTCGGGAACTCGTCATGGCGGGAGCTCTGTTGACGAGCGTCGCAGTACAGCCGGTTTGTGCACAGGCTCCGGCAATTCCAGTCGATGTACCGACTCCGGCATCGAATTGGCCCAAGCCAGTGGAAGATAACCGGGTGTTCACCTTCATAACCTTCGATGAACTCGAAGGCAGAACGGACGGGCCGAACACTAGCTTTCGATGGGACGGCCAGGGCTGGATCGGAACCGACTTCAACAAATTATGGATCAAGTCCGAAGGAACAGTGACAAGCGGAATCACCAGCGATGGAGACCACGAAATTCTCTACGACCGGCCGATTCCGCACATACGGTACTTTGACTGGCAGGCGGGTGCGCGGATTGATCTCGATTCCGGTCCAACTCGCGCATGGTTTGCAATCGGAATAGAGGGACTCGCTCGTTACTTCTTCAATTTTGAACCAACGCTGTATCTTCGCGATGGAGCGCGCGTCGCGGGAAGAATCCAAGGCTCGTACGACTTGTACCTCAGCCAGCGACTGATATTGCAACCTCAAGTCGAAATGAATTTCTACAGTCAGGCCGATCCTGCACGGGGAATTGGAACTGGTCTCTCCGACCTCGATAGCGGATTGCGGCTCGGATATCAGTTTTCGCGCAAGTTCGCTCCCTACATCGGATACGCGTATTCCGGGGCATTCGGCCAGACCGCTACATTCAACCGCCAGGCTGGGCTACCAACCAGTGCACCTCGGTTCGTGTTTGGCATTTGGGTGTGGCACTGATGCGAACTTGAGCCGTTCAGGACGGTGCATCGGGGGCGAAATCGGAAGCTTGCGATCAGCCGGCAATGAGCCTGGGCAAACTTAGGAGGGAGGATCTTTTATTCTGCGACTCATCGAAAGAGCAACGGTCAATGTGACGAGTGCAATGAAAGAAAGCACTGCTCATACGAGATGCGAGTATTCCCAAATCTGCTCCGTTTTTTTATTGGGCAGGCGCACGCCAGCGTCGCTCACTGAGATCAGCAGTTGACCATCCTCAACCAGCTGCCTATTGACCGCAAGGACCCCCACCTGTTTCCTTCATGGCCTCAATAGCGGTGGTCATGAGGTTCATCAACACCTGCCGGAGCTGAACTCGGGCTGCGGAGATTTTGGGAAGATCGGGCGCTAGTTCCATGAGCATCGAGATCGAATACCGGTTTGCCTCACCCCGCAGCAGCACGATCATTTCGTGGACGCTTATATGAGGTGACCCCGGGCCGACGGGTGTCGAAAGAAGGACGCAAGCTTAGAGGGACGCAAACTTATCCGGACTAATTCCGATCATTGACACAATCTAGTGTTCAAGAGGCAAGATCCCCGAAGCGTTCTTGCGTGGCGCTGACGTCCCCGAGGACTTCATCACGTTCACGAATTCTCTCACGTCGAATCCCATGGAGTTCTACTCCCGCTTCATCAGCTACTCCAGCAAAGATCAGGCCTTCGCCGATCGCCGGTTGCGGCAGTCAACTAGTGACGGTTGATATCGTCGGTTGATTTTGTTGCCCAGGAAGATCGGTAGACCCTTGTCGACATTATCGACACGAATCTGTCCGGGCATAGTCAACGCAGATACCTCTCAGTTATTGGCACCTGAAGATTCTCCAGAGCGATTGCATTTGGGGACCCATTAGTCGGGGGCAGGCTCCTTCCGTTTGAGGCAGTAACTGCCTCTGATGCCTTGTAGTTGCGGGCAAGTGTGTGCTACAACTACGTCATGCGAAGTACGCAACGCGTAGTATCGACGAACACCCCCGAAAAAATGGGACGTTATTCCGACCCACCACTTCTGGTTCTGGCGAGCCTCGCCAGCGGGCCGAAGCATGGGCACTCGATGATCGAAGACATTGAACGCCTATGCGGAACGCGGCTCGGACCGGGAACCCTTTATGGCGCGATCGGGCGCCTGGAGCAGCAGGGCTGGATTGAACCACTCCCAGTAGAGGAAAGACGTCAACCCTATCGCATCACTGCTGAAGGTATGAGTGTTCTTCGAGCGAGACTAACGACGCTGCAACGGTTCGCCAAATCCGGATTGAAACGATTGGAACTGCTGTGAATCCAAGGCTCGCCAGACTGCTCACCCGCATATATCCAGTTTCGTGGAGAGAGCGCTACGGAGCGGAGTTCGAAGAACTTCTTGAAACCGGCCGGGGTGGTGTTCGCATGGTAGCGAACGTCGCCTGGTCGGGACTCCGCGAGCGCATTTTCCCCATCCGAGGACTCACGCCGAATCGGGACACAGTCCCGGGTCGGTTCCATTCCCTCTGCGCGGGAGCGCCGTGGGCCATCTTCAGTCTCGCTCCCTTGAGTCTTCTTGCCGGGTGTTACATTGCGGCCTGTTTGCTTCTGTGGATAGGTTGGACAATGTTTCTGCCGGGAAGCGATACGCCTTTTGGCGGCGGACCGCAGCACGGGTTGGCAAATCTCTATTTTCAATTTGGCAAGTACTTCTACGGCTGTGCGCCCATTCTTGTGGGCTGGGTGGTTGCAGTCGTAGCGGTCCGTCAAAGAGCGAAAGCGGTTTGGCCCTTGACCGGCTTCGTTCTAGTGGCATGGATGGGAGCCACGGCACGGATCCGAGCAAGCCGGACGGGGATTCCCGACGGACTGGGGCATATCCGCATGGACTTTGTCCTTTGGCGCTGGGCCCAGAACGGGCACGACGGCCTGGTTCATGCACTGGTCATTCTCTCGCTTGTGGTGCTGCCGTATCTTCTTTGGCGTATTCAAATTGCGCGAACGAAGTTTTCCTGATTCCACTTCCGCAACTGGTGTAACGGACCGGAAAGTCTGGAGCGCTAAAAATGGCGAGAATGGTCAACCGCATTGGGATGCGCCTTGTGAAGGCCGTTGGCGTGCTCGCCCTGATTGCTGTGGCAGGATTGACGGTGCTGCTCGCTGCACTATGGGTGGACTACGGGAGGTCGACACCGCTGCCGGACCTCAGCGGCTCCTACAAAGTCGGCCGTACCACTTATGTTTGGAGAGATGAGACGCGGGTCAATCCCTACGCCCCCGTTGCCGCCACCAAGCAGGACCTTGCTGTCTGGATCTGGTACCCGGCCGCCCCGACGGCTTCCCCTCGAAAATCGGAATATCTTCCTGAGTACTGGAGTCGGGCCCTGGTGCGCCATGAGGGCTTCATCCTCGGCAGACTGCTCAGTCGGGATCTCACCCGCGTTGAAGTTCACAGTTGGAGCGACGCCGAAGTCTCCAGTGAACAGGCAATGTATCCAGTGGTCATTCTGCGAGCTGGCGGCGGAGCCTTGAGCTCTGACTACACGACGCTTGCGGAGGACCTGGCGAGTCACGGGTACATTGTCGTCAGCTTCGACGCACCATATCGGACGGTGATCACGGCCTTCCCCGATGGGCGCGTTGCGCTTCGAGCGGCAGGAGGGGATTTCGATAGGATGCCCTCCTCCGCCACACAGCATCTTGTAACCCAACTGATGAGCGCATGGATTGCGGATTTTAAATTTGTGCTCGACCAACTGCAGGAACTGAACGCAAATGATCGGACCGGACGGTTCAAAGGCAAGTTCGACATGCAGAAGGTGGGGATCGCCGGGCACTCTCTGGGCGGCGCAACCGCCGCGCAATTCTGTCACGACGATCCGCGGTGCACAGCAGGAATCGATATCGATGGCATGCCCTTTGGAAATGTCATTCAGGAGGGGCTCCATCAACCTTTTTTCTTCCTCATGAGCGATCACAGCAAGGAGTCAGGATCGGAGCCCCAAACAGTGGAAAGGAACATTGAATCGATCTATGACCACGTTCCTGAAGGGAAACGCTGGGGAATGACCATTGCGGGCGCAAATCATTTCACCTTCAGCGACCAGATGTTCACCAAGAGTCCTATTCTGATGTTCTTTCTTCGCAGGGCCGGAGTGATGGGATCGCTCGAGAACCGACGCGGACTGGCGATCACCAGCGCCTGCGTGCATACCTTCTTTGACGTCTACCTGAAAGGCGCACCCGCAGACGAAATGAACAGCCTGCCGGCCCTATATCCGGAATTGAAGATGGGGATCACTACGGCGTTCCCACTCTTGTGACATCCGATGGGCTTATCGGGTTCGCCGTAAACCGCATGGTTGAACCAATCCGTCCACGAAATCGCCAAAGGAATGGAGCGGTCTGTGCCATACAGGACCGCATTGAATTTGCGGCCATCATCGAGGAAACGCGCCATGGCCAGAAGTCCTAGCAGATGAGCGCCTACGTGATTGCTATAACGCTCGCAGACCGACTCGGGACCGTTCATCTCCGGCAGCGCGGCGCGGAAGTTTGAAGCCTCGCGGATCAAATTAAACATGGCGGCATGAAATAGATTAAGCTGGTTCGTCTGTGTACTATTGAATGCACCTGGCCGCTTCGCAGCCCCACACCATTGCCATCGAATCCTTTGATTGGCTGGATTCTGTTCTGGAACAGCAGTTTGAAGTTCGCGACGGACTCGCTCATGTTCCCGATCGACCGGGATTCGTGTGTGACCTTCAAGCCGGAGGCAATTCGTGATACCGCTGTCAACTTGGATAGCCCCGACGACCGGTAACAGAGTTGTTTTCAATTCGCAGGTCCCGCGGGGAGGTCTGCTTGATGAGCGCGGACGCCGTAGCAAGTCGAGCCGGCATTTCTTGTAAAATCTCCGACTATGAGAAGGTCGTGGGGCGGGCCAAGTTACATAACCCTTCTGTTCGCAGGCGTTGCTCTTGCTGCCGTCTCCCCTGGTCCGATCTTTCGCGAAGTTCCTCCCCGTGAAAGCGGAATCACATGGATTCACCACAACGGTTTTTCGCCACAGCATTACCTGCCGGAATCGACCGGACCCGGGGTCGCCATCTTCGACTACAACAACGACGGGTGGATGGACATCCTGCTGGTCGATTCGGGAACCAGCGCTTTTTACAAGCCTGATGCTCCGCTGCATCCGGTGCTCTACCGCAACGATGGCAATGGCAAGTTCACCGATGTCTCGAAAGAAGCCGGGCTCTCGGCCGATCTATACGGTCAAGGCGTTGCGGTGGCAGACTATGACGGAGACGGATACGAAGATGTTTTCATCAGCGGCTACGGCAAATGTGTGCTTTACCACAACAATGGCAATGGCACGTTCACCGACGTGACCGCCGCCAGCGGCATCGCTCCAACCCAGTGGGGCAGCAGTGCAGTGTGGTTTGACTATGACAATGACGGCAAGCTGGATTTGTTCGTGGGAGAGTTTGCGGATTATTCAAGCTTACGAGTCTGCTCGGCCAGCGAGTCTTACGGAGGCGAGTCAGGCGGCAGCCAGTCGGCATTCTATTGCACACCCAAACTGTTCAAGCCCATGCCAAGCGAACTCTACCGCAACCTGGGAAATGGCAGGTTTGCAAATGTCAGCGCAAGCATGGGAATCGGTTCGCGGCCGGGGAAGGCGTGGGGAGTCGTCGCCACCGACATCAATAACGACGGGTTTCTCGACCTGTTCGTAGCCAACGACATTGTGCCGAACTATCTTTGGGTGAACCTCGGCGGCAAGAAGTTCGAAGAGGTGGGAGTGGAGGCCGGGGTTGGTTACAGTATCGAGGGCGCACCGCGTTCCGGGATGGGAGTGGATGCGGATGACTTCGATCAGGATGGTCGCCAGGATTTGATTGTCGCCAACATTGACACCCAGACGACATCACTTTACCGCAATGTCGGCGAGGAAATGTTTGATGATGTCAATTTAAAGACGGGGGTCAGCCAGGCCACACGCATGATGAGCGGCTGGGGGTTACGCTTTATCGATTACGACAACGATGGCTGGCCGGATTTGATCCTGTCGAACGGGCACCCTGACGACGCAGTCGAAACCCGAAATGCCGGTATCGGTTACCGTCAGCCGATTCTGCTGATGCACAACGTGGCCGGAGCAAAGATGGAAAACGTGAGTAGCGAAGCAGGACCTGCCTTCACCAAGAAATACTCTTCCCGCGGCCTGGCCGTCGGCGATCTGAACAACGATGGTTATCCCGACGTAGTTTTCGCGGAGAACGGCGGACCGGTTCACGTGCTGATGAACACTGCTGCCAGCGGAAACAACTGGCTTGCCCTGATTCTTCGGGCCAAGACAACCAATCCGGAGGCCACGGGGGCAATCATCCGCTGGAGCGTCGGCGGCAGGATATTTTCACGGCTGAAGACGGCCGGTGGGAGCTTTTTGTCGAGCCACGACCCGCGACTGATTCTCGGCGCCGGCAAGAACCAGATTGACTGGATAGAAATCAAGTGGCCACGCCCCAGCCAGCAAGTGGACCGCATCAACAAGCCAGAAATGAATCGCTATATGACAGTCACCGAAGGACCAAGCACCGTTTCCAAATAGTCCGACTCGCGGCTTTCGGCGGCTCCATAGCGCCGGTTTCTTTCCAGTCCCTGGCTGCACTTGCAGAAGGCTCGCGCTGAGGGGCAGTCTGGTTCGGGCTGTAGAATGGGCACAATGGCAAAGTTTGCAGCGCTGCGGTACATTCTGCTGGGCTTCGCTCTCGGGCTCTCCTCAGCACAGGCCAGCGAACAGACAGCCCTCGACAAAGCCGCCGCCCTGGTGCATGCGGGCAAACTCAGACAGGCGGAGACGGTTTTGCGTACGGCGACAGAGGCCAACCCCAATTCTGAAGCCGTGCATGCGGCGCTCGGCCGGGTGCTTTTCAAACGGCAACGATACGAAGACGCTGTCCAGGAATTGGGCCTGGCGGTGCAGATCAATCCCAACTCGCGTGAAAACAGTTTGTTGCTGTCCGAGGCGCTCATCGGCTGGGAGCATTTCGGCGTCGCCGTGGACTTCCTCCACGCTGTCGAGGACAAGTTTGGCACCTACCCTGAGTTCCACTACGATCTCGGCCTCGCCTACTACAGCGAGAACAAGATAAAAGAGGCTAAACCGGAGTTTCAGGAAGCAGTTCGTCTGGCACACAGTCTGGATCGGGCGCAGTTCCTGCTTGCCGCCTGTATTGCCACGCAGGGAGACTATGCGCAGGCGGCTGATATCTTTCGCAAGCTGGTAAAGGACCATCCTACAAACGCAACCTATTGGGCGACCTTGGCCCAAATGCTGACGCACCTGGGAAGTGAGGATCTGCCGGAGGCCGCTGCCGCTTGCCGGCGGGCACGAGCCCTAAAGCCCCATGACCCCCATGTGCTATATGTGACGGCCACGGTTCTTATGCAAAGTGGGGACTTTGCCGGAGCCCGGCCACTTTTCGAACACCTGGTGAGTCTCAATCCGAAGGAAATG
>Ga0210410_10005837_pt1 | contig 10701 bp, 12 predicted proteins | sample IncBWC4MmetaG_FD_161058 | JGI IMG/M metagenome (GOLD analysis project Ga0210410, IMG submission 161058) | Forest soil microbial communities from Barre Woods Harvard Forest LTER site, Petersham, Massachusetts, United States - Inc-BW-C-4-M | ecosystem: Environmental > Terrestrial > Soil >... | reverse complement strand
CAAGACCGCGGCACGCGGTGAAGGTCGCGATCAAGACGGCCGCAAGCGTTATCCGCCAGGGGCACTGCAAGGTCACACGCGGTTTTCGTATCATGCAGAGTTTCGTTTCGCTGTTTTCCTTGGAATGCGCCTTAAGGTTCACTGGAAACATCATCAAGCTCCAGGTACACATGGAACTGCACGACCCGTCTCCGGAATCTTCGCGGCACACAACAGATGCTCCTGCAGTCGATTAGGGTTGCTGACGGAGTTTGCGGCAGCGGCCGGTGTTGACACCGCGAGGCGGCAGCCCCATTTCTCACTTTTCGCTTGACGCCTTTCTTGACATATGTTACATATTGTAACGCTACAATGACTAACACACATCCACGCCGTCTAAAGGGTTTAGGAGAAGTTGAACAAACAGTCATGGACTACATCTGGAGTCACGGGCCCGTTACCTCGGAAGCTTGCCGCGAGGCACTGGCTGCTACCCGACCAATGAAGGATTCCACGATACGCACGGTGATGCGACGGCTCGAGGAGAAGGGGTACATCAGCCATGAGGTTGAAGGGCGCACATTTGTTTATCGGGCGGCAGACGCACGGCAAAATGTCGCGGTGCGGGCGGTGAAAGGAATCATTGATCGATTTTGTGGCGGATCGGCCGAAGCGCTCCTGCTCGGCATGGTGGACAATGCCGTGCTGGATCGTAAACAACTGGAACGCCTGGCTCGCAAGATCGCAGAGAACGAGAATCCGCGCGCAGGAACCGGCGAGAAGCCGGGTGTTGCAGCTTCCGAAAAGAGATTTCTGCCCAAAAGGTAATACTGAGGAACACCAGCCATGCCGCTCAACGATGCCGCCCAAGTATCCACCGGCCTCCTCATGCACATCCTCGATTCAGCACTGCGCACGCTTGTCTTAGCGAGTGGTACAGGCCTGGGCCTGGCTATGTTTCGAGTCAAAGCGGCGTCGGTGCGCTTATTCACCTGGACTGCGGTGCTTGGCGCATCTCTGGCGTTACCTTTGCTGGGATGGATGTTGCCGCCGCTGGCGATTCCAACTCCCGCTTTTTTGCATTCTGGAGAAGCGCAACTTATCGGGACAATGGGTAAGAAGCCGCTGTCTTCTGAATCCAAGTCGACAGCACTTGCACCACGAGTCGAGCCCGTCGCGCAGGGCAATGAGGCGAAAGCTTCGTCTGCCCGTGACCATGAGCGATCGAATCGCGCGCAGTCGATTGCGGCGATGCCGACTGCGACACACATCCGTTCTTCTCTTTCGATTTCATGGAGTGCAGCCGCGACGGCGATCTATTTCGTTGTCGCTCTAATTCTCTTCATACGCTTGATCGTTGGATTCATATTCAGCCGCCGATTGTTGCGGTCATCACCAAGCATTCGGGAAGCGCGTCTGACTGCGAGACTTGCTTCCGGCGCACGACATTACGGCATAGCCTGCGCTCCGCGAGCCGCAGAATCCGAACTCATTTCTGTGCCGGTCACGATGGGCGCTATGCGCTCTACAATTTTGCTGCCCTCGAGCTGGCGAGAGTGGGATGAGACCAAGCTCGATGCCGTCATTGCGCACGAGATGTCCCACGTCGCCCGGCGTGACGCTCTTACGCAACGCCTGTCTCTACTGCATCGCGCGATCTTCTGGTTCAGCCCGCTCGCCTGGTGGCTGGACCGACGTCTTGCTGAACTGGCCGAGCAGGCCAGTGACGAAGCTGCTTTATCCAGCGGCACCGATCGAGCCGACTATGCCAGAACCTTGCTGGGATTTATCGAAGCATCTCAGGCCGCACTCGGACGAGTGCAGTGGCAGGGTGTTTCGATGGCCAAGGCGGGTCAGGCGGAAAAAAGAATGGAAAGAATTTTGGCTTGGAAAGGGTCCGTCACTATGAATCTGAAGAAGCCTATCGCTGTCATGATCGTTGCGCTTGCAATTCCCGTCGTCTATCTCACGGCTTCGGTGCGTCCGTCGACGCCTGGACAGAACTCACGAGATCCTCAACCCGCACCGACTCCGAGTGCGCAGATGCCAGCGCCGGGAGTCCCGTCAGAGTTACCTCCTCCGCCGGAGCCTCGCATTCCACCCGACTCAGTTTCTGTACCACCTCGGATATCTGGATCGGGCAGTGCAGAAATCCGGACTGTGGAAACTCATGCCGCTCCGCCTGCGGCAGTCGATGCGCCAACCGTATCCGCCTACTCTCCGAATCCGATCGTAGCCCCAGTCGCGTCAATATTCCCGCCTGCCATGTGGAGCAGACAGTCGAACGGTTCAAGCTCCCAGGGCGCAGGGTATTCCTATCACTATGGCTACGACGACGATGAACGATTCGTCATTGTCACCGGCAAGAGTGATTCGCTCACCATGTCCGGCTCGACGCAAGACGCGCGGCACGTGGAGAAGCTTAGAAAACAAATCCCCGGAGACTTCATCTGGTTTCAACGCGACGAGGAATCCTACATTATTCGCGATCAAGCCACCGTCGATCGCGCCCGCAAGCTCTGGGCGCCGCAAGAAGAGCTTGGCAGGAAACAGGAAGAACTCGGGAAACAACAGGAAGCCCTCGGCAGGCAGCAGGAAGCGCTCAGCAAGAGAATGGAAGAGGTTCGCGTGAAGGTTCCGGACATGACGGCGGAACTCGACAAACTGAAAACCGAACTGCAAAAGCTCGGTTCCACCGCCAGCATGGAACAGATTGGAAATCTCCAGTCCGAGATTGGAGAATTGCAAAGCAAGATTGGCAACATACAATCCCATGCCGGCGAGCAGCAGGGAAAATTGGGGGAAGAGCAGGGCGCGCTGGGAGAAAAACAAGGCAAACTCGGAGAGCAGCAAGGCGAATTAGGACGCCAGCAAGGGGAACTTGCGGAAAAAGCCTCGCACGAGATGAAGCAACTCTTGGATGAAGCGGTCGCCAAGGGCACGGCGCAGCCCGAGGCAAAAACGCTAAAGGCTCCGACCTTGTGATTTCAGGGCTCACGAACCCGCGGCACTTCATCCAGCGCCGCGGTTTGCGATCCTATGCTAAGGTCTGCGCGAAGAAGCAAAAAAGAGAGGATCATGCGTTCCTCGATCTGGGCGAGATCAGCAACAGCGCCGCTGAAACCAAAGCGAATCCCGCCGAAACATAAAATGGCACGCTCGCCCCGTAGTACTTCCATAGCTGTCCAGTAATCAGACTCGCAGCCAGGGTGGCGACGCTGGTGACGAACGCGTAGACGCCGAGGGCGCGTCCGCGCACATCTTGCCCTACACTTTCAACGACCAAAGCTTTCAGCACCGGCTGGGTCAGCGCGTAGTAGATGCCGTAGACCGCCATTGTGATCCAGATGGCCAGCGTCGACGGCGCGCGCCCGAAAACAAAATAGACAGCAGCGAAAATCAGATAGCCGGCGGCAGCGATCCAACGCCGCGAAAAATGATCGCTGAACCATCCTGCGGGCCAGGAGCCGAGGGTGTATGTGATGTTGAAGACCAGGCCTAGCAGCGGCGCCAGTGCGACGCGGATGCCGACGTTCTGCGCACGCATCACCAGAAACATATCGCTCGAATTCCCCAGAGAAAACAGAGTAACCGCGACGAGCACAAAGTAAAACGCGCCGGGCAGGTGAACTTTTCTGGAGTCTGCAAACGTTACGTTGGTGGGCTTCGCAAGATCTTGCGGGCGAACGTCAGCCGACGCCAGTTCTCCATTGGACGAACGCCGCCTGGTTTCGCGGATGCCGAACAGCGCAACCATAACGCACAACGCGCCAGGAATTGCCGCCGCCCAGAACACACTTCGCATACCAAAGCGCGCCAGCAATATCAGCGCGGCCAAAGGCCCAACAATCGCACCAGCGGAATCCATTGACTGAATCAGACCGTAAGCAGAGCCAAGCCGGTTCTTCCGCACCGATTCCGCAACCATCACGTCGCGAGGCGCTCCTCGCACGCCTTTGGCGAGTCGGTCGCTGAAGCGAATCAGCAGAATCTGCCACCACGCGTTCGTCACTGCGAGCAGCGGCTTCACGGCGTTGGCGACAGCGTATCCCGCGACTACCAGCGGCTTGCGGTGATCGATGCGATCAGCCAGATATCCAGAGAACAGTTTGGCGAACGATGCGACGCTCTCGGCGATACCCTCGATCACTCCCAACTGCGCCGGTCCCGCACCGAGCGAACCCAGAAACGCCGGCAATACCCAGTACGCCATCTCCGAGGCAGTGTCATTCAGAAACGAAGTGAATCCGAAGGCGTAGATGTTTCGGGAAGCTGACGGCTGGGGATCGGCGGGAGAGGACATCAGTAATTTTTACCACGGAGGCACCCTTCGACTGGCGCTCTGGGGCAACACTCCGTCACGGAGAGATGTGAAAGAGGTCAGCGGAAGATTTAGGCCAAGGACCAAGGACGAACGACCAACGACGGCTTCAGTACATCGCGTCGTACTTGGTGACGGCCCAATCGGGGCCTTGATGGGCCATGGTGAGCGTGAAGAGGTCCTGATCGACACCGGGCTGGTTGGGAGCCGCGTTGCTGAGTCGCTTGCCGCGGTAGTGCAGGATGATCAGCGGCGAAGCATCCTCCCAGTCCACCAATTCCCATGAGAGCAGCGGATGCTCGGCCTCTGACTTGCAGATGTAGCGGGCGTACTTTTTGTGGTAATCGCGCTCCCAATTAGCGAGCAGATCGTCGCAGTGTCCTTCGCGCAACTCGTGCAGAAACTTGGCGGCAGCGTGCTCGGTGGAGCGGTCACGCAGGGGATTCATCTTGATGCTCACCGGCAGACCAGTCAGCGGATCGTGATCTTCGGAACGCGCCAACACCGGCCCCTGATCGCTCAGCCACCACAGGTAGCCGACAAATACCAGCACCAGCAGAACTCCGGCGCCGACGGCAATGCCGATCTGTGTGCGCGTAAAGGCCATTAATAGAATTTTAGTGAGGAGGAGAAAAGCGGGGAAGATTACCGGCGGAAGGTTCGAGGGACATGTACGTCCGAGTTGGATTTGCGTTTGGCTCGGAGGGAAGGTTGATACAATTTGCCTCGTGTTTCTGGAAAGCATGGACTCGGAACGGGTCTGCCTAGTCTCGATCCTAATTTCGGCATTTCTCGGATTCTTGGCTGGCTTCGTGACCTGGACCGAAACTAAGGGTAAGCGCTTGAGCACGGTGATGGCAGCGCGGTGCGCTCCCGAAGACACTGCGGGTGAGATCCACGGGTTTCCACGTGGAATTTTTCTTTCGCTGCTTTTTACAGCGGTCCCGCTAATCAAGGGCTGGTGCGATCATCTGCCCGGTCGCATTATTTTCACGACTGCGCTGGTCCTCGCCTGCCTTTCGACCGGCGCTTGGCTGCTAGCCGCCTCGAGCTTGCAGAGAACGGCCGAGGCCGAAAGGAAGCGGCACATCGAAGAATTCATCTCCTCTGAGCCAGGAAATGAACCACCTGTTCATCCGCGCTTCGAACCCTTTCCCGATTGGCTACGGTTGTGGGAACGGATAAACGTTTCGGGATACTTTTTCATGGTGGCCGCGGTGGTCTACTCGGTGCTTCGATGACCCACTCTTAGCCCAAATAAAAAGGGCACAGCGCAAGCCGTGCCCACTGTTTACAACTATTCCGTAGTTACTTCTCTTCTTCTTCCTTGGCCGGCTCTATGCCGCCGTCATGCTGCGCCTGCGCTTCGGCCTCTTCCATGGCCTTCTTGGTTTCGGCGGCTTTTTTGGCGCGGGCTTCGGCACGCTTTTCCTTTTTCTCGTCGAGGATTTTCTCGCTGCCCAGCAGTTCGAGGAAAGCCTTGTCGGCGCCGTCACCCTTGTTCCATCCGGTGCGGATGATGCGCGTATATCCGCCGTTGCGGTCGCCAAAACGCGGACCAACGGTGTCGAACAGTTTCACGACGGAATCCTTGGTCATCAGGTAAGACGCAGCCTGTCGGCGCGCCGCCAGGTCTCCACGCTTGCCGAGCGTAATCATCTTTTCGACGATGGGCTTGGCGGCCTTGGCCTTGGGAACGGTCGTCTCGATGCGCTCTTCGACGATCACCGACGTGACCAGGTTGCGCAGCAGCGAACGCCGGTGCGATGTGTTCCGTCCGAGTTTGAATCCAGCTTTCTTGTGACGCATGGGAAAAAACCTCAGCTTCTAGCTCTTAGCTTCTAGCTCTTAGCTCAAAATCGAAAGCACAACCTTGCGGCTAAAGCCCTGTTTTGACTGGCTTTGAGCGGCGCGGCTTGAAGCCGCGCCATTTCAAAGCTCTTTGAAACCTTGAAACTCTGAAACCTTGAAACTTTGCTTTCTACAGCTGGTCGTCCGGGCCGTAGGCCGAAGCCGGCAGCACCAGATTTGAAGTCGGTCCGGGGACGGCGTTGCCGTGCTCGTCGATCTTCATGCCCAGGCTCAGGCCCATCGAGGAGAGAATCTCCTTGATTTCGTTCAGCGACTTCCGGCCGAAGTTCTTGGTCTTGAGCATTTCCGATTCCGTCTTCTGCACCAACTCGCCGATGGTCTGAATGTTCGCGTTCTTCAGGCAGTTGTAGCTGCGCACGGAGAGCTCGAGTTCTTCCACGGAACGGTTCAGATTTTCGTTGTGAATCTCGGGCTTGCGGTCATCGGACGACGACGTGCCGGTCTCGATTTCTTCTTCGAAATTGATGAAGATATTCATGTGGTCCTTCACCAGCTTCGCGGCCAGGCCGATTGAGTCGGCGGGCGTGATGGAGCCGTTGGTCCACACTTCGAGGGTGAGCTTATCGTAGTCGGTGATCTGGCCCAGACGCGCCGCTTCGACCGTGTAGTTGCACTTGCGGACGGGCGAGTGAACCGAGTCGATGGGAATGAAGCCGATGCCGAGGTCCTCGTCAAAATTCTTGTCGGCGGAAGTGTAGCCGCGGCCGCGCTTCAACCGCATTTCCATGTCAAGCTTGCCGCCTTCACTGACGGTCGCGATGTAGACGTCTTTGTCGAGGACTTCGACATCGCCGTCGGCCTCGATCATGCCGCTGGTGACGACGCCCGGCTGATCGGCGCGCAGATAAATCGCCTTCGGCGCGTCGCCTGCGAGCTTAAACGGGATTTGCTTCAAGTTCAGTATGATGTCCGTCGCGTCTTCCACCACGCCGGGGATCGACTGGAATTCGTGCAGCACACCTTCCATCTTCACGGCGGTAACGGCGGCGCCCTCGATCGAACTCAGCAGCACGCGGCGCAGGGCATTGCCTACCGTAGTGCCGAAGCCGCGCTCAAAAGGTTGCGCCCAGAAAATTCCGTACTTGTCGGTGAGGGTTGAGGTGTCGACGGCGAGACGTTTCGGTTTTTGAAAACCCTTCCAAAGCATGTGTTTCTCTCCTTCGGCCGTTTGGCTCAGTGCCGGCTCCCTGAATTAGTCCGGATTCAGGTCAAGCGTCAGCAGAGGCTGATCTGGCTCGAAATGTATGGACCAGAAAACCATCGTTGGTCGTTAGCCGATGGTCGTTGGCCAAATTGGCTAACGACTAACGACTAAAGACGCCTTACTACTTACTGTAAAGTTCTACGATCAACTGCTCGTTCACCGGCAGCTGAATATCTTCGCGCTTGGGCAGGCTCAGGATGCGCGCTTTGTAGGCGTCGCGATCCACTTCCAGCCAGTTGGGCAGCGTGCCGTGGCTGGCGAATTCCTTCGCCAGTTCGAGGACGGTCAGTTTCTTGCTGCTCTCGCGGATCGAAATCTCCTCGCCCGCGCTGACTTCATACGAAGGAATATTTACCTTGCGGCCGTTCACGTGAACGTGGCCGTGGCGCACCAACTGCCGAGACTGGCGGCGGGATTGGGCGAACCCGAGGCGGTAGACCACATTGTCCAGGCGCCGTTCGAGCGATTGCAGCAACCTCTCGCCGGTCACGCCCTGAGAGCGCGCAGCTTTCTCGAAGTAGTTGCGGAACTGGCTTTCCTGCGTGAAGTAGATGCGCTTGGCTTTCTGCTTTTCGCGCAACTGAAGACCGTAGCCAACGATCTTAGCCTTGCGGTCCTTCCCATGTTGTCCGGGGGCGAAGTTACGTTTCTCGATGGGACATTTATCGCCAAAACACTTTGCGCCCTTGAGGAATAGCTTCATTCCATCGCGGCGGCATAGACGGCAGACTGCTCCAGTATATCTGGCCAAGTTTTCTCTCCTTTTGATGACCGGTTTACAGGTTTGGCTTCACCCTTCGTCCCGGACGGTAAAACTGTCGTTGGTCGTTGGCCGCTAGTCGTTCGCCGTTTTGATTTTGCTAACGACCAACGACAAACGGCCGGCGACGCTTTTTACACCCTTCGACGCTTCGGCGGACGGCAGCCGTTGTGTGGAATCGGCGTAACGTCTCGAATGGATCGCACTTCGATCCCCGACGTGGCGAGCGCACGCACCGCCGACTCGCGACCGGATCCTGGGCCGCTGACCCGGACATCCACGCTACGCACGCCGTGATCGCGCGCCATATTCGCGGCGTTCGATGCGGCTTGCTGCGCAGCGAAGGGCGTACCCTTGCGCGATCCGCGGAACCCGAGCGATCCTGAACTCTTCCATGACAGCACGTTGCCATTCATGTCAGTGATGGTCACGATCGTGTTGTTGAAGGAAGCCTGCACGTAAACCAATCAATGGGGAAAGTGATTGAGCTCCTTCTTCTTGAAGGTCTTCTTCTTGCCCTTCTTGTCGGTCGAAGCGGCTGCGCCGCCCGCTGCTGCTGGTTTTGCCATAGTTAGCCTTTAGCTCTTGGCCTTCAGCCATTAGCTTGAACCTTGTGCCGTTGAGCTAACGGCCAAGAGCTAATGGCTAAATGCTGGTTTATGTCTTTGCCGTCGCCTTCTTCTTTTGGGCGACCGTTCCCTTGCGCGGACCCTTGCGAGTGCGGGCATTGGTATGCGTACGCTGGCCACGAACCGGCAAGCCGCGGCGATGACGGAATCCGCGATAGGAACCGATTTCGATGAGACGCTTGATGTTCATCGAAACTTCCTTGCGCAGGTCTCCTTCGACCAGTCCCTGCTCTTCAATCACCGTACGGATGCGGTTGACCTCTTCTTCGCTCAGGTCCTGCACCTTCTTGATGGGGTCCACCTTGGCCTCATCGAGAATCAGTCCAGCGCGGGGATGCCCGATGCCGTAGATATAGGTCAGCGCAATGTTGATGTGCTTCTGGCGCGGAAGATCGACGCCTGCTATACGTGCCATGTTTTCCTTAACCTCGGCGGCTGTGCCGCAGCCTAAGAACTTTTGGCTCTTAGCTTTTGGCTTTTAGCTAAGAGCCAAAAGCCAAAGGCCAAGAGCTTCTTAACCCTGGCGCTGTTTATGTTTCGAGTTGACGCAAATCACCCGCACCACACCCTTGCGGTGGATGACCTTGCACTTGTCGCAAATCTTCTTTACCGATGCTCGTACTTTCATAACTTTTCCAGCCTATTCGTCTCTCGTGAGATCCTTCGCCAAGAACGCTCAGGATGACGCCAGCGGACTCCCGCTTCGCTCACGCCCGCTAAACGGCGTCATTTATAACGGTACACAATTCGCCCGCGATTCAGGTCGTAGGGGGAAAGCTCCACCGCGACCTTGTCTCCGGGAAGGATACGGATAAAATTCTTGCGCATCTTGCCCGATACGTGAGCCAGAACCTGGTGCTTGTTTTCCAACTCCACCCGGAACATGGCATTGGGCAGCGGTTCCAGCACCACGGCCATCACTTCAATCGCGTCTTCTTTACTCATGCACCCCTTAGCTTTTAGCTCTTAGCTCTTGGCTTTAGCCAGGAGCTAAAGGCTAGTAGCGGTCTTACTGCGTCAGAATTACCGGCCCGTCTTTGGTGACCGCAACGCAGTGCTCGAAGTGAGCGCTGAAGCTGCCGTCGGCCGTAACTGCCGTCCACTTGTCTCCCAGCACACGCGTCTCCGGCTTGCCTGAATTCACCATGGGCTCGATCGCGATGACCATGCCTTCGCGCAACTTCGTGCCGTGACCGCGTTCACCGTAGTTCGGAACCTGCGGCTCTTCGTGCAATCGCGTTCCAATTCCGTGGCCAACAAACTCCCGGACCACGCTGAATCCGGCGGCTTCTACATGCTCCTGCACTGCCGCTCCGACATCCCCGACCGAATTGCCGATGCGTGCCTGCTCAATACCGCGGTAGAGCGACGCTTCCGTCACTTCCAGCAACTTCTGCAACTCCAGTTTCACTTCATCCACCGGAACCGTAATAGCAGCGTCACCGTAGTAGCCGTCGAGCACGGCGCCACAATCAATGGAAACGATGTCGCCCGCCTTCAAAGTGCGCTTTTCCGACGGAATGCCATGCACAATCTCTTCATTCACCGATGTGCACAAAACGCAGGGATAATCGTAATACCCCTTGAACGCCGGCTTTGCGCCCAGTTCCTTGATCTTCTTCTCTGCCGCGCGCTCCAGGTCCATGGTTGAAACGCCCGGCTTCACCAGAGTGCGCAAATAATCCAGCACTTCCCGGACGACGCGGCCACTCTGCCGCATGCGTTCAATTTCCGAAGCCGATTTGCAAACAATCGCCATGCTTACGCGTGATGGTCTTCCAAAATTTTAAAAATCGCAGCCGTAACCTCATCCATCGGCTGATCTCCGTTCAAGACAATCAACCGGCCGGTGCGCTGGTAATAATCCGCCACGGGGCGGGTCCGCTCCTCGTACGCCGCCAGCCGCGGCCCAATTACTTCCAACCGGTCATCATCG
>Ga0210410_10005836_pt1 | contig 10702 bp, 9 predicted proteins | sample IncBWC4MmetaG_FD_161058 | JGI IMG/M metagenome (GOLD analysis project Ga0210410, IMG submission 161058) | Forest soil microbial communities from Barre Woods Harvard Forest LTER site, Petersham, Massachusetts, United States - Inc-BW-C-4-M | ecosystem: Environmental > Terrestrial > Soil >... | reverse complement strand
AATGGTTATGACCGAGAAGAAGCAAATGGTGATCGGCGCGCTGATCCATGCCAACGGATCGCATTCGGCATCCTGGCTGATGGACGAAGCGCGGCCGCACGCATCGACCGACATCGACTATTACCGCGAGATGGCCCAGCTCGCCGAACGCGGCAAGTTCGACTTCTTTTTCATTGCCGACACGCCGGCCGCGCGCACCGAGAACCTCAAGGTCTGGAGCCGCTCTCCCCTGTTCATGAACGTGCTGGAGCCGATCACGCTGCTGTCGGCGATCGCCGGAGCGACGAGCCGCATCGGCCTCGGCGCGACCGCCTCCACGAGCTTCTTCGAGCCCTACAACCTCGCGCGGCAGTTTGCCTCGCTGGATCACATTTCGCACGGCCGGGCCGCCTGGAACGTGGTGACGTCGGCCAACGATTACGCAGCCCGCAATTTCGGCCTCGACCGCCTGCCCCCGCACGGCGATCGCTACGCCAAGGCGAAAGAATTCGTCGATATCGTCGAAGCGTTATGGGACACCTGGGAAGATGGCGCTTTCGTCTACGACAAGACGAACTGCCTGAGCTTCCTGCCCGAGAAACAGCATCTGCTCGACCACAAGGGCAAATATTTTACCTTGCACGGCGCGCTCAACATCGAACGGCCGCCGCAGGGACGGCCGGTTATCATCCAGGCCGGCGCATCGGATACGGGGCGAGACTTCGCCGCTGAATATGCCGAAGTCGTATTCGGCTCCAGCGGCAATCTCGAAGGCGCCAAGGCGTTCTACAGCGACCTGAAGGAGCGGGTAGGAAAGTTCGGCCGTCGGCCGGGAGATATGAAGATCGCCTCAGGCATTTCGGTCGTGATCGGGGAAAGCGAACAGGAAGCCCGCGACAGGCTCGAGAGCTGGCAAGATCTCATTCATCCCGATGTCGGAGTGATGCGGCTCGGAATGGACCTTGAGACGGATCTGTCAGACTTGCCGCTGGATGAGCCGGTGCCGGAACATCGAATTCCGCGGTCGTCCAATCATCACCAGGCCTATTTCAATGAGATCGCCGGCATGATCCGCCAGGGCCTGCCCTTGCGTGAGATTGCCAAACGCTACAATCGCAACAAGGCCACCTTCTGCGGCACCGTCAAGCAGATTGCCGATCACATGGAGCACTGGATGGAGGCTGGCGCCTGCGATGGCTTCATGATCTCGTTCGTCGCCCTGCCGAGCACACTCACTGATTTCGTCGAGAAGGTGGTGCCGGAGCTGCAGCGCCGCGGCGTATTCCGCCACGACTACACGGGGAGCACGCTGCGGGACCATCTGGGCCTGTCCCGTCCGGAAAACCGCTACGTCGCATCCGGGCTCACGTCCCCTATCGCCAAGCGGGCCTAGCTTCGGGCATCGCAGCGGAACAAGCGGCAGGCACCGATGGCTGAGATCGCTTCTTTCGAAGTTGCCGAGCGGCCGGCGCGTCGCAGGATCAAGCTCGATCCGTTATGGCTGGCGCTGCCCGGCCTCGGATTCCTGGCCATATTTCTGATCCTGCCGACGGCGCAGATGCTGTCGGTGGGCTTCCTCGACAAAGCCACCGGCGCGCTCACCGTTTCGGCCTTCCTCAGGATCTGGAACGGCGGCCCCTATCTCTCCGTGCTGTCCACGACCTTCGCGGTCGCGATCTGGACCACGATGCTGTGCGTTGGGCTAGGCTATCCCCTTGCCTATTGGCTCTCGCGCAAGCGACCACGGCAGCAGCGCATTGCCGCGCTGTTCGTGCTGTTGCCGTTCTGGACCAGCGCGCTGATCAAGAACTTTTCCTGGCTGGTCCTGCTCGGACGCAACGGCATCGTCGCCAAGACTTTGGCCGCGATCGGCATGAAAGGCGGCGATCAGCTCTTGTTCAGCCGCGCGACCGTGGTGTTCGCGATGGTTCATACCTTGCTGCCGCTCGCAGTCGTGACCATGTTGCCGGTGATGAACCAGATCGATAAGCGCCTGACGATGGCGGCATCGACGCTGGGCGCGGGCAGCGCGCGAGCATTCTGGCAGGTGTTCTTCCCGCTCTCGATGCGCGGCGTCGCCGCGGCCGGCCTCCTCGTCCTGGTCGCCTCGCTTGGCTTCTTCATCACACCGGCGCTGGTGGGCGGCGCAAAGGACACGATGATCGGCCAGTTGATCATCCTGCAGATCAACGAGCTCCAGAACTGGCAGCTCGGCAGTGCGCTGGCCGCGATCTTGCTGATCTCCACGATCGCGATGTGTTTCGCCTATGACAGGATCTTTGGCCTTTCGTCGGTGGCGAACGGCGGCAACCGGTCGACGCGCCATGGCGGCGCGGTACGCCGCGCGGGACTTGCGATCACCGGTCTCGCCGGGGTTGTCTGCGGGCAGATCGAGTCGGCGTGGAAACGCAATGTCCGTGGTCTGCACGGCAGTACGCTGCTCACGCTCTATGCGTGGACGATTATCGCAATCCTGCTGGTTCCGATCATCGCCTTCGTTCCGATGGCATTTACCGGCTCATCCTTTCTGTCTTTTCCACCGCCGAGCCTGAGCACGCACTGGTTCGAGCAGTTTGCCGCCTCGCCGCTGTGGCTCGGCGCCATGATCCGCTCCTTCGGCATCGGCTTCGCAACCGCTGCGATCACACTCCTGATCGCGGCGACGGCGGCGCTCGGCGTGGCGCGGACGCGCAGCCGTCTCGGCGGTGTCGCTTTCCTGCTCTGCCTCTCCCCGATGATGGTGCCGTCGATCGTGATCGCGATCGCGCTGTTCTACCTGTTCGCCAGGATCTCGCTGGTGGCGAGCAACCTCGGCATCATCATCGGCCACACCGTCATCGCCATGCCGGTCGTGTTCATGGTGATGCTCGCCACCTTCAAGGGCTATGACTGGCGGCTGGATGCCGCCGCCTCGACGCTCGGAGCGGGCCGCCTGCGCACGTTCTGGCGCATCACGTTACCCCTTGTCACGAGCGGGCTGGCGGTCGGCTTCGTGACCGGCTTCCTGCAATCCTTCGAGGAATTGACGGTTGCGCTCTTCATCGGTGGCGGGATCAAGACGACCTTGCCCAAGCAGATGTGGGACGGGATTCTGCTTCAGGTCAGCCCGATCATCGCCGCGGCCTCCGTCGTCGTGCTCCTGGTCGTGATCGTGATGTTTGCCATCATCGAGAGCGTCCAGGACCGGCGCCTGACCTCGGCTGTCGAGACCAAGCCGGCCGACGGGCGTTAGCCGCCTATAGAACTTTCGAGAGAAAGCTCTCGAGCCTCGGCTCCGAGGGCGCATTGAAGAACCGCTCCGGCGGCGCGTCGACCGCGATCGATCCTTCGACCATGAACACGACGCGGGAGGAGATCTCCCTGGCAAAACCCATTTCGTGGGTAACGATGATCATCGTCATGCCGCTGCCGGCCAGTTCCCGGACCACCTCGAGCACCTCCTTCACCATTTCCGGATCGAGCGCGGAGGTCGGCTCGTCGAACAGCATCACCTTCGGCTCCATGGCCAGCGCACGTGCAATGGCTACACGCTGCTGCTGCCCGCCGGAAAGCTGGTCAGGGTACTTGTCGATCTGGTTCGCGATGCCGACCCGCTTGAGCAGCCGCTCGGCACGCTCGTTCGCCTCGGCATGGCTGAGCCCACGCGCACGCACCGGAGCGAGAATGAGATTCTTGCGCACCGTCATGTGCGGGAACAGGTTGAAGCTCTGGAACACCATCCCCGCTTCGCGACGGATCAGACCAACATTGCGCGCCGGCCCGGGGATCGTGATGCCGTCGAAGCAGATGGTGCCGCTGTCGATCGACTCCAGCCCGTTGATGGTGCGCAGGAAGGTCGATTTGCCGCCGCCGGACGGTCCGACGATGCAGACAACCTCGCCCTTGGAAACTTCGAGGTTCACGTCCCTGAGCGCCACAAACGCCCCGTAGCGCTTGCAGACATTCGTGCAGGTCACGATCGGCGCCAGCATCTGATCGTCTGTCATCACTTGCGCCTCTTCACGAGCTTGCGTTCATATCCCTTCGCAATCATGCTCATCGGGAACAGAATAAGGAAATAGAACACCCCGACGGCCGTGAACATTTCGAAATAGCGGTAGCTTTGCCCGGCGGTGACGTTGGCCTCGAAAACCAGCTCCGTGACGCCGATGGTCGACGCGATCCCCGAAACCTTGACCGTCAACGCGGCGACGCCGATCAGGGCCGGGATCACGATCCGAAATGCCTGCGGCAGTATCACGCTGGTCCAGACCCAGAATTCGGGCACACCGAGGGATCGCGCAGCCTCCGCCTGCCCCCGCGGCACGGCAAGTATGCCGCCACGAAAGATCTCGGAAAGCAGGGCTCCGACGTAAAGCGACATCGCGACCAGAGCTGCCGACAGAGATGAGGGCCGGAAGCCTCCAAGAAGCGGGCCGCAGTAGTAGATCCAGAACATCAAGACCACTTCCGGAATGCCGCGGAAAATCGTGGTGTAAGTTGCGCAAAGCCCAACGAGAAGACCGCGGCCGAGAAGCCGCCCGAGACAAACGAACAACCCGATGATGGAGCCGATCGCAAGCGATGCGAATACGAGCAGCAACGTGAACCTCAGCCCGACCCAGAGCTCGGGCAAGCTTCGCATCACTTCCGAGATTCCAATTAGCGTCATCGCGGCGCCCCGGCGAAGCGCTCCAGCCTGCTCGTGAGGTAAGTCGTGGCCACGTTGATCGCGAGGTAGAGCAACGCGACCACAGTCATGATCTCGATCGGCTTGGAGGTATAATCGCTGATCCGAGTCGAGATGGTCATGAGCTCGCCGACGCTGAGCACGCCAAGCAGCGCGCTGCCGTTCAGGAAGCTGACAGCGAGGTTGCCGAGCGGAGGGATCATGATCTTCAGCGCTTGCGGGAGAATGACCTCGATCCACTTCGTTCGCGCCGGCAGCGACAGTGCCATGGCCGCGTCCCATTGGCCCTTCGGCACCGCCTGGATTCCCGCCCGCGCGATGTCTGCCAGATAGGCGCTCGACTGGAGGGTCAGCGCCAACAATCCGCTTTGGAGGGCCGTCGTCGAGATTCCGGTCACCATGGGAAGCCCGAAATGAACCCAGAACAGCTGCACGATCAGCGGCGTGTTCCGCCATATCTCAATGTAGGCATTGAGGACGTAGCGAAGAAACCCGATTCGCAGCTCGAGCAGGATCGCGAGCAGGATGCCGATCACGAGCCCGCACGCCAGCGCGGCCGCCGTGATGCCAATCGTCATGCCCGCTGCCGTGGCAAGGGGACGCCAGAACTTGATGATGATACCGAAATCGAGCGTGCGGATCTGCGACCAGTCGATAACGTTGTAGATCCCAATTGCGATCGCAACGAGCACGATCACGGAGACGGGGTCGAGCGACTGTCTGACCTGTCGAAGCACGCCGCGTGCCGACTTCGGCACGATGTCAACGATCGAGGAATCATGGTCCTCGATTGTCGGCGTGGTTTCCATCTACTTCCCGCCAGGTCAGTTAAGCCAACGGTCCATGATCTCCTTCAGCTTCCCGGAGTCGGTGAGCGACTGCAGAGACACGTTCAGATATTGTTGCAGCTGGTATTCGCCTGATGGCATCATGAGAGCGAAGCGGGACGGGTCCAGTTGCTTTTCCTCGATCATGCGCAGCTTCAGGTTCGGGTTCTGCTTCAGGAATATCAGGCTGCCGGTACGACCGGCAAACGCCGCATCGGAGCGCCCTGCGGCAACGTCGAGCAGATGAGCCTGTGTGGCATCCGAGGTCGTCACCTTGATCTTGGCCTGCTTGAAGAAGCGCTTGGCAAAAGTTTCCTCGGCTGTGCCCGCGCGCGTCGCGATCGTCACATTCGGCTTGTCCAGCTCTTCGTAGGTGTGGATCGCCGAGTCGACCGGGACGAAAGAGACCTTGGTTTCAGACGCGTATGAGGTTGTAAAAAGAACCTGCTCGGCGCGCGCCGGGGTGACATAGGTCGCCGCGGCGGAGATGTCGCACTTTCGCGTCTGGAGGGACGGAATGAGCGCCGGGAACGAGGTGTCGACGTTCTCGATCTTGACCGAGAGGAAAGTCGCGATCTCATTGACGAGATCGACGTTCAACCCTTCCCACTCCCCGGTTTGAGGATTCTTGACGTTATAAGGCGGGTACGCCGCCTGGCACACCCGGATCACGCCGTTCTTTTTGATCTGTTGCAGGAGCGTGTCTTGGTCGGCATGGCCGGGACCAAATGACGCGATCAACATCGCACCGGCGACGAGAACAGACGCAACACTGCGCATTGTCCAGTTTCCTCAGCAAAACAGACAGACCCGGCAAACGGCAATCGCACCGGGCCAGAGGGATGTAAACAACGGTTTTCCGTAGCCAAAAATAGAAAAAACCAAAGTGGCTGGCCAGCCGCGAATTGTCCTTTGCAGCAATCAGTCAGGCCGGATGGCCTGCAGCCTCGCGACAAGGGCGGCGATATGGGCGGCCGGGAAGATCTGGCCAACGAAAGTAGCATATCGTTCGACGTTCGAACGGGCCGCGGCGGCTCGATCCGGCGCCGGTGAGCCGATGTCGGAAAACCTTGCCTCCATGAGCGACTGCTGCAGGTGCTCCGCTTTCAGCTCCTGTTTCTTGACGGCCTCGCGAAGCTCGGAGATCGACGCGAGCGCCAGATCGGCGGCCAATTGCTTCAAATTGCGGCGCACGCCCCGAAGCGGCCTGACGACGTCATTCTGCCAGCCTGAAATCGAGGCAACGACGCGTTCCAGCTCGTGCGGAGACAGGCTTCTGTGCCGGGACGCGCACCAGAGAACGAACAGGACGACGTTCACATCGGACCAATGCCGATCCTGCAAATCGATGCAGATCCCGGCAATCGCGGGATCGGCATAGAATGCCAGGGAAAATTTCCAGAACGAGCCTTCGCTATCCATCTTGGTACGGCCGCGGGCCTGCTTCGGGTTGCGTTCGTTCTCTTCTGCAATAGCCAAGCGCTACCGCTCGATACCGGCTTCCTCGCCCCATCGGCTGACCAACTTCGAGTCCAGGCCGAACAGGTCGAGCGCCCGCCCGACGGAGTGATTGACGATATCATCGAGCGAGGTCGGACGGGCATAGAAAGCCGGAACCGGCGGCATGACGATGGCTCCCATCTCGGTGACCGCTGCCATGGCCCGGAGATGGCCGAGGTGAAGCGGCGTTTCCCGCACCATCAGAACAAGCCTGCGCCGCTCCTTCAGGACGACATCGGCCGCCCGGCTGAGCAGACTGGAGGTCACGCCGCTGGCGATCTCGGACAGCGTTCGAATGGAACAAGGCGCGACCAGCATTCCGAGCGTCTTGAAGGACCCGCTGGAAATCGCGGCGGCAATGTCATCGATCTTGTAGACGACATCGGCCAGTGCGGTGAGGTCGGAGAACTTCAGCCCGAGCTCGTGGGCGGCGGTGATCTGCCCCGATCGCGAAATCACCAGATGCGTTTCGACATCCTCGCCCCGCAAGGCCTTGAGCGCCGCCAGCCCATAGGCCGCGCCGGAAGCTCCCGTGATACCGACGATCAATCGCTGCCTTGCCATTGCCGTCCCTAGAAGCGGCTCATCAGCTCGCGCGCGCGAGCCACGGCTTCCGCGGGGAATGTATGCCGCTGAGGGAAACGTCCCGCGGGCGTGGTCGCATCCACGATCATCTTTGCGGTCAGGCCGCCGCGATTGGAGGGATCCAGGATCGCCCCCATCGCGTTCCGGATCACGCTGATGTCGTCATCGGCCTGCATTCGCGTGCACATGGCCCACAGCACGTCACTGTCATCGAGGACGTCAACGTCGTCATCCACGACGACCACCATCTTGAGGCTGAGATCGTCGCCGAGCGCGACGGCGGCCGCGTTCTTGGCCTGTCCAGGCGCCGGATTCTTCATCGCGATATAGGCGTGCATGCGGCAGGTGCCCGATTTGGGATAAGCCACCTTCGTCACATTCTGATAATGCTGCCGCAGCGTGCGGAGCAGGCGCGCCTCCTGCGGTACCGCCAGCAGCAGCGTGTGTTCCTCCGAAATCCCGGGCACGATGTCGTGATAGATCGCATCACGCCGATGCGTGATCGCGGTGATCTCGATGACGTGCTGGGTGGATCGCTCCGAGGCATATCCGGTAAACTCCGCGAACGGTCCTTCCGGCTCGCGAAGCTTGGGCAGGATATGCCCCTCGATGACGATCTCCGCATGCGCCGGCGCTTCCAGCGGAACCGTCAGCGCCGGGACGATCTCCAGGCCCTTCCCCATCAAGCCGCCGACGACGGCGTACTCATCCACATTGATGGGGCCTTTCCAGATGCCACCGAAGGTGAACAGGGGATGAGCGCCAATGACGATCAGGATGGGTGTCGGCTGGTCCTTGGCGTCGTTGCGCTCGACATAGTTCCAGAGATGCCGCCGGCTGTGCAGGCTGGTACCGAGACGCTTCGGACCTTTGACCTGCATGCGATGGAAGCTGGCATTACGAACCCCGGTATCCGGATCCTTGGCGACAACGATCGCATTCGTGATGTAGCGGCCCGCATCCTCCGCGAAATGCACCATGATGGGCAATTTACCGAGGTCGGCGGCATCACCTCTGTGAACGACCTCCTGGACGGCTCCAGTCTTGGAGAGAACTGGCTCGATCACCCGATCGCTTCCGCGAGCCAGTTCCTCGATGAGAACCTCTTCCCCAATGCCGAGTGCAGCAGCAAAATTCCTGCGCGACCCAAACATGTTCGCAAGAATTGGAAACGGACTGCCCTGAACGTTATCGAAGAAGAGAACGGGAGAACGCTTGCGGCGATCCATTTCCATGGTCAGAGCGCTGATCTCGTAGTCCAGAGCAACAGGCTCCTTGATCCGCAAGAACTCGGCCGAATTATTCTTCTCGAGTTCCGCGAGGAACGTTCTGAGAGACATTTCTGTATTCATCGCGGCTAAACCTCCTTCATTCAGCGACATTCGTCGAGCAGACGATCCATCATGCGATCGCAGGCCTCGATCTGGCTCAGCGCAATGAATTCATCCGGCTTGTGCCCCTGGTCCATCGAGCCGGGGCCGCAGACCACGGCCGGCACGCCGAGCCGGCTCGAGAACAATCCTCCCTCCGTCCCGAAGGCGACGTTGAAGGGATCGGGATGGTCGACGATCCTGCCGGCAAAACGCACCACGTCCGAATCCAGCGGTGTCGTCAATCCCGGGTATTCGTTGATGACCTCGACGCGAATGTCGGCCTCGGGAAAGGCGGACTTTCGTTTGGTGGTGATCCGCGCGGCCCCCTCCATGAGACGATCGAGGACGGTAGTCCCGTCATCTCCGGCGATGTTGCGGATCTCGAAGTCCACCGTGCACTTGCCCGGGACGATATTCAACGCCGTGCCGCCGTCGATCCGGCCCACATGCAAGGTGGTATAGGGCACGTCGTAGCCTTCGTCCCGCAGGCCTGTTTCGACGATCTCTTCCTGGCTCTTTCGGATGAATCCCACGAAGTCGCAGGCGAGATGAATGGCGTTAAGGGCTTTCGGCGCAAGCGCGGAATGGCCTTCGACGCCGCAACAGGTCGCCCGCGCGGCAATCTTGCCTTTGTGCCCGGTCGCAAGACGCATCAGCGTCGGCTCGCCCACGATGGCAAAGCGCGGCTTGACGGGGCGCTTTTCCAATTCGTCGATCAAGGAGCGCACGCCGATGCAACCGACCTCCTCGTCATGGCTGAAAGCAAGATGGATGGGCTTGGCCAGCTTCGTGCCGGCCATCCGGCCCACAAGGGAGAGGACGCAGGCGAGAAAGCCCTTCATGTCGGTCGTTCCGCGGCCATAGGCACGCTCGTTCGACAGCCGCAGGCGAAATGGATCGGCGGACCAGCTCTGGCCGTCCACGGGGACGACATCGGTATGACCGGACAGCATCACGCCGGGAACATCCTTCGGGCCCACCGTGGCGAACAGGTTCGCCTTGCGGCCATCGGCCGTGCAGATCAACTCGGCCTCGATATTCCGCTCCGCGAGGAACGAACGGACGAACTCGATGAGATCGCGGTTCGAGTCGCGACTGACCGTCGGAAACGCAATGAGCCTGTCGAGGATTTCAAGCGTGGTCATTGGCGCCGGTATTTGCCCCTGCTCATCGACGACATGTCAGCCCCTCGCCTTGTCGACGCGAAGCAGCGCCGGTTGCGCTGCCGCCGTTGCTTCAAGGCTTGTTCGCTGAGCATGGTATTCCATGTAACTGCGACGAGTGGCAATGCGGTCCGCGAGATACTTGGCATCGTGCCAGACCCCCCAAATGAAGGCCGAGCCTCGCCGCGACTGCCATGGAAGGCCAAGGAAATAGATTCCGGGCTCGGAGGATACGCCGCGTTGATGCTTCGGACGGCCTTCCGCGTCGCAGGCGTCGACTTTCAGCCAGCCATAGTCGGACGTAAAACCGGTTGCCCAGATCAAGGACGCGATACCGGCCTCGGCGAGATTCAGCTTGAGAATTGGGCTGGACACGCATGCCGGATCGGGCCCGATTTTTCGGGCCTCCGGCTCTGCGGGAAGGTCGAGGCCATTGCGGACGACATAAGCATCCGCCTCGTCCAGGAGCGCAAGATAATTGGCATCGCCATGCGCGATGTTGTCGGACAGATCCGGCGCGAAGGTCAACGTGCCGTCGTTGAAGGATTGCGTCATGCCGAGCAGTGTCGCTCCCTGCGCCGCAAGACGGCGAAAGTCGACCGTATG
>Ga0210410_10005835_pt1 | contig 10703 bp, 7 predicted proteins | sample IncBWC4MmetaG_FD_161058 | JGI IMG/M metagenome (GOLD analysis project Ga0210410, IMG submission 161058) | Forest soil microbial communities from Barre Woods Harvard Forest LTER site, Petersham, Massachusetts, United States - Inc-BW-C-4-M | ecosystem: Environmental > Terrestrial > Soil >... | reverse complement strand
CCTGGGCCGCACGAATGGGGCCTTTCGCGCAAGGCGATCATGACGGCTTGCGAGGGATCTCTTCGCCGCCTGAAGGCGGACGTGATCGACCTCTATCAGGTGCACATGCAGGACAGAAACGTCGCTATAGACGAGACGCTGTGGGCGCTGGACGACCTCGTGACAGAGGGGAAGGTCCGCTACATCGGTTGTTCCAACTACGCCGGGTACAGCCTCATCGAGTCGCTCTGGGCCGCGGATAGGCTGCGGACTCACCGCTACGAGTCCGTCCAACTCCAGTGGTCGCTCGTCCGGCGCTCGGCCGAGCGAGAACTCATTCCGGCCGCGGCGGCGTTTGGGCTCGGCGTGCTCATTTGGTCTCCGCTCGCGCGGGGCTTTCTATCCGGAAAATATCGGCGCGGCCAATCGGTGCCGGCAGGATCTCGCCTCGACATACAGCAGGATGATTTCCGGGCCTTTGACACCGAGAAGAACTGGAAGCTGCTCGACGAGGTCGGCCGAATTGCGGAACAGCATGAAACCACCCATTCCGCCGTATCGCTCGCCTGGCTCCTTGCTCAGCCGCAAACGTCCAGCATCATGGTTGGCGCGCGGACCGAGGCCCAACTCGAAGACAATCTGCGCGCGCTCGCCGTCAAACTCACCAGTGAGGATCTCAAAGCGCTGGACGAGGCATCACGCCCGGACTGGGATTATCCATGGGACGTTCTCCGCGATGCCGAAGCGGGCGACGCACAGCTCCTGGCTTGACGAACCGCAGTGGACAAACCGACGGCGATGCCGAGCACCTGGCGCGGCATCCAATCTAGTCAAAACGGGACTGACCGATGAACGTGACCAACAGAAGAGCGCAAGGCTCACCACAGCGCGAGGCCATTCTAGAGGCCGCGACAGCGATCTTCCTGCGGTACGGCTTCAAGAAGACGTCCATGGACGACGTCGCCCGGGCAGCGGGCGTCTCCCGGCAAGGCCTGTACCTTTATTTTGATACGAAAGATCTCCTGTTCAGAGAGTCTCTTCAACATTCAATGTCGCGCCTAATCTCCAACGCCCGCGCAGCGGCGGAGGACGCGAACCTCAGTTTCAGGGATCGCCTGCTGGGCGCCTTTGAGGCCGTGCACTGCAGCGCGTTTCACAACGCGTCGCGAGAGGACGCCCTCGAACTGCTGCAGTCAGCGCAGTCCGCCGCCGGCGCCCTCCTGGTCCAATCGGAGCGGGACCTGATGGGGATTGCCGCCGCCCTGCTCACGGAGGCGGGGGTCGCGGACCGCTGGGAAGAGGCCGGCGTCACGGTCGCCGAACTGGCAGAGCAACTCCTGATGAGCGCCAAGGGCATCAAGACTTCCGTCGACACGCTCGCCGCCTATCGGGAGAGAATGCTGACCGCCATTAGGATCGTGATGCGTGGCCCGTAAGACTCCAACTCGCTTTGTTGTGGCGGCCGCCGAACGCGAGAGCCTTCGGCACGTAGCGGCGGAGTTGGGCGCAAGTACGAACCGTTCGCTTCGCGATAGGGAAGTGTGGAGGTGGAGAAAATCGAACTGAGCGACCTACGGCGGGCGATTGCGGTGTCTCAGCACCGCAGCCTTCGCCAAGCAGCTCAGACACTAAACATCCGTCAGTCAACACTCAGCAGGCGCTTGCGCGATATAGAGTATTGCCTCGGCGCCTGCCTTTTTGAGAGAACCAACGGCGGCACTCGTCCGACGGCCATCGGTCTGGAATTCCTTGAGGTCGCCCGCCTCATCCTTGACCAAAGTGATTCTGCATTCCGGAAGCTGAAATCAAGAAGTCGCGGTGAGCATGGCCGAATATCGATCGGCGTTTATGCGTCGCTGGCCACCGGCAATACTCCCGAAATCTATGTCTCCCTGTTCCGCTTGACGGAACAGTTCTGTCACTCCCCAATCGGCAAGTCGCTCGACAAGCCTATAAGGGGTTGTCCCTTTCATTTGATCATTTAACAATGCCTCGACGGCACGAGCTGTTGTGGGACATGATCGAAAAATATCGCGCACGGCACCGAGTTGGTGTATGGAAGTGGAAAGCCGCTGCTGTTCAGGAGCGTGGCCGCAGCAAAGGTCGCCGCTATTTTCCACTTACTTAATGGGTTTGAAAATAGGCCAGTCGTAGAAAATAGGCCAGTCGTAACTGAGGGTGCCGGTGGAATCTCAAGCACTCTGCCTGCTCGACGCCTTTCATCACACCATCAACCCGTCGAATTCCACGCCCGCGCCGTAGGAGACCACTGTGGGAAGACATTAAGCCTACTCCGAAGAGATCAAGATTGCGGCCGACCTACAAAAATACGTTCCGCATCAACGCGCCGTACCTTTTCATGGAACGCGATTTCCTTGCTCAAATTTGAAATCCAGTTGTTTGATGTACCCAAGGCTTCTCGTCTAGGCGATCGGAGTCGCCCAGGAGACTTCCAGCCAGCCTGTAATTGGATAGGGTTGGTCATCATCCGGGACGACACCCGCGCCAGCAACGATCTGCTGCACGGGAACGTTCAATACGCCGCCAGTCGGATCGAGCACGTCGATATCGGGCAAGGGGTCAAAGATGTCAGTCTTCATGCCGCGGCCCAAAATGATCTTGATGTACAGTGCGAGACCCACGCCGATGGCGGCAATTCCCACCAGCAGGTCGACTATAACTGCAACCGCGACCTCGATCAGCAATTCCCCGAAGGCTAGTTCGCTTCCCGCTCCGGGCGATAACAGGTCTAGCTCATCCGTCGAGTACGTCTCCTCGTGACGGGGAGGCAGCTTCGGAGACTGGTATTCGCTACCGTCTGAAAGGTCGACAGTCACCAGCACAGCGTCGCGGCCCGAAGGCTTGACCTCGACTAAGCATGGGGTACGGACCGTAAAACGGTAGGACACCACAAGTTCGGCACCTGACGCCGGCGGCGGGCCAGGGGGCCGAATCAAGAATTGCGCGTGATGTGAACCGCGGAACGGCTTCGATTTGATTTTCGGATGCATCTCGATCATGTGGGAAGGAACAAGAAGCAGCACTTTGATCAGTTCCAATATCGCGTGATGGAAGAGGGGCCCGTCATCATCCACTCCGTCGACGTATTGGGTATCGAGGTTGTTGGTATACGTCTGGCCGCTCAGATACGGTCGTGACATGAACAGGACCCGTGTGCGCCGCGGACTTTTGTCGGGCTGGAAGACTGCCGCGGACGAGACAAGCAATGGCGGATGGATCTCGGTGCGGTAAAACCCGTCGACGTCGTGGCCTTGATCGAGAATCCAGCGACCGAGCATAGCGACCCGATCCCCGTGGTTCACTTGCCCGCGATAGCTCGCGGGCAGCAAACCTATGTCCCACTCAAGGCCTAGCAGCCCCTCGGGCACCGTGAGTCCAAGCTGTTCGGCAAGAGCGATGCTGTTATGGTTCGGGCTGTCTCCTCCTTCCTCTGCACCGGCATTGGCAGGACTCAGCAGGCCTTGCGAAGGAACGTCGAGCGCGATCGAGAACTCCCAGTCGAACCCGAACGGGTGGGAGAACGGGACATCGGCACTGGAGTTCTCCGGCGCCACGATCCATCCGGATGCGCCGATGAGCTTCGCATCGTCATATTCTTGTTTCGGATCCTGGACCTGAGCCCACTCGAAGTCCTTATCGGTGGGATAGGTTCCGTCACTCTTGGCCCACGACGTATCCGGGGAGATCGGCGGACCGAGATTGTCAAAGCGGAGTTCCAGGATGTTCGCAGCTGCCGCAGGCGCTTGCGCATCCCTCACCTGAATTGTCGACAGCCACAAGCCGTCATTGGCCTTTGACTTGAGTTTTCCGGCCACGGCAATTCGGCCGGTTTCGAGAGGACAGCAGTCTGTAAACCGGACATCTGTATCCGCACGATTGGTCATGTCGCCCGTCTGTACCAGCATCGGGATGCCCGAGGGATCTTCCAACAATTGCCACGAGGCGAGTTTGAGGTTGCCGCTTTCTCGCCGCTGCGCCGTTAGGATGATTTGTCGGCCACTTGGAGGTGACTGGACCACGCAAAGTGACAGCTGCGAGGCGTCCCCATCATGGCCCTGATCGCCGCTGTCCGTCAGGCGAGTAACTGTACGATCGTCAACGGATACTCGCCACACTATCAGGAGCAATTGGTCCGAGCCGTCACGTACTGCCGTGACAATGTCGGGGGTCGGTCCTGTGACACCCAGTGCGGTTACCGCGAGCGCGCTGACGTCACCCGCGTGACCGTCTGTCACCCATCGGGTTACGGTACCGTTCGTGTCGATGTGCCAGCCGATGACCTGGAGGTGCCCGCTCCCGTTGCGAACGGCTGTGATGACATTCGATGTATCCAGGGTCACCAGACCGATTTCGTCAATCTCGCCGGCTTGTGCGTTTTCATGGTTGAGACGAGACAGCGTTCCATCTGATTCGAGTCGCCAAACAATCAGCAGGAGATTTCCACTTGCGTTGCGGACGGCCGTTACAACGAGATCCGGCTCCAATACTGTCGCTGTGATGAGATCGGCATCTCCCGCAGCCGTGCCTGTCTCATGCGACCAGTTGATGGATGAAAGGTCGGCGGAAAGATCCCAGCTGTCGAGCCGCAGTCGTCCCGAACCGGATCGAATAGCGGTCACCGCACGCTGCCCGATCAAAGCGAGAGCCACCTCTTGCGCGTCAATGGGGTGGGACGCAGTATCCGCCACGCGGGTCACCGCGAAGTCACGCGCGGCGAGTTGCCACCCGATCAGTTCAAGCTTTCCCGATCCGTTTCGTAGCGCAACGATCGCTTGGTCCGAATTTATGGCCTTAACCCGAATTGCACTAGCGTCGCCAGCTGTCGCCTCGGCAAAGGGGCGAACCAGCGTGGCCGACAGGTCCGAAACATTGTAAGCAACGACACCGAGGCCTGAGTCGTGGCCGATAGCTGTCGCGAACCGTCCTGGCTCCAGGGCCACGGGTGCGGTGCCGAAGATGTACTTATATGCGCGATCGTCCACATCCCCCGTGCGAATCAACGCCACGCGCCCCGCGGAATCCGAAATCAGTTGAAAGGCTGTGTGGACGAGCGGATTGTCGCCATATTGCGTATCTCCTGCTCGCGCGGAAACGAGCACTATCGGCCGGCCACCTGGCGCGAGAGCGCCCGCCGCAATGCCTACTGCCGCTAGGTCGCCTGCACTAGCCTCCGCAACTTGAGTAATCGTCTGGTCCGCCTTTGAGACGCGCAAGATCGTGACAACGAGCTCTCTGTCGAAACGAACACCATTCGGGGTTATTGGCACGACAGTAGTGTTTCGGTATGCCACCACGAAATCACTGACCTGCCCGGGATTACCGAGCGGCGCCATGCACAGAAAGTCCGTCAGTCCACTGATTGCGAACTGCGCCCATTGAACCACTCCGAAGTTTGCGTCGAGTTCCCATGCCGCGAGCTCGAGTCCACGGGCTGCATTGACTTTCGCAGTGATGACGTTCGATCCGTCAATCGCGGCGGTGGCAATCAATGGCCCGTCAGGAGTGGGGGTAGACGGAGGGTGCGGCATGTCCCACGAAGCGACGAATCCGCCTTGCGCGGAGTCGTTGTTGAGCCGCGAAATGTGCCCAGTCGTCGCATCGACGGACCAGGGAATGAGCAGCAAATTTCCCGCGCCGTTGCGTACAGCAGTAACGGCGAGAGTCTCGCTCAACGGTGCGATCGTGAGGTAGGTTGCCTTTCCGGCCTGATGATTTACGTTTTCCAGACGCGAAATGGTCTTGTCCACCGGCTCTAGCGCCCAGGGAATCAGGAGCAATTTCCCATTGGCATTCTGCACCGCGGTGACGCAGCGGCCCCCCATCATCGCCAAAGCGATCTCTCCCACCTCACCGGCCTGAGTGCCGCTGTCGTCGCCCCGATCAAGTGTGTCCGGCTTCCAAACAATGAGTTCGAGATTGTCGGACCCGTTTCTGACCGCGGTGAGCAGCTCACCCGAACTGAATACGCCCGCCGCGATGACAGCGACTTCCCCGGCCTTCGCACGGGCAAATTCTCGTATAACTGTTGGCATGGGTCGGTCCCTCCACTCGCAGCTCCGGGCAACGTCCGGAAACAGTGCGCGATAGCTATCGTCCGACATTCCCCAGATGGCTGGGGTCACGCGGAAGGAATACGCGCAATAATTCTATCTCTCATACCACCGTGATGGTGGCTTGCGCCTTCAGCGGACATGGCAGCGACGGGTCGAACGTGATCTCGATCGCGCTTGCGACGAAGAAACCGCCAATGTGTTGCGCCGCGATTTCCGGCGGCGTCCCCGGTTTGGTCAGATTCACGTCCTGCGCGAATACGAAGACCCGCCAGACGCCGTACACGTCATCGCCCTCCGACAGCAGCAGCTTACGGGCCAGTTCCAGACTCAGACCGCCTGCGTAAACGCCGTCGTTGGGTTTGTCGTCAAAGCCGAGCCCGTCATCACTCAGGTTGACGACAAAGTACAGGCCCTGGGGCGCCTGGAACAGCGCGAACGCATACAGATCGGTCCCGGTGAACAGGTCGTTGCTCCCGGCCTTGTTGAATTTCGCTTTCACCCAGAGCGGGCTGAAGGCATGAACCACGTTCGGTGTCTCGACCTTGACGTCCCCGGCGACATGCACGTTGGTCTGAGTCTCCGACACCGAATGCGTATAGGTGTTCCCGGTGGTGAACCGCTCGTATGTCCACTGAACATCGGCGGTATACGGCTGTCCGGCGTTGGGAGCATTGGGGAGGCTCCATTTCGCCACGACCCTTTCGGCCACCGTCTTTTCGCCTGGCAGCGGTGGGGTCGCTGTCTGCCCCCGGAAGAACGGATCGGCGGCGTCGGAGCAAGCGACGGCAATGGCGACGGATGCTATGGCTGAAGCGACTCCGGCGACGGTGTACTCCGGCTTCCCGGAGGCTGCGCCTTTCGGGGTGCAGCAATGCACGCTGGGCTCGGTCTCCTCGAAGGTTCCACCGACGCTGAAATTGGCCTTGCCGGCGCCGAGCGCCGCCGCGATGATGGCCACGATCGCCGCCACGATGGCGACGATGATCGCCAGGATCTTCCACCAGGGATCGGTAAATGGAAGGTCGCCGTGAACTCCGGTGTAGGTAGGGTTGGGTGCCCAAGCCATTGTCAGTCCTGTCGGCACCCAAGGCCCGAATCCGGGCGGGCATTTGCAGTCGCCTCCCTTGCCTTGCCCCCACTCCATGCCGGGAGCGATGGCGCTCATCTTGGAAACCGTGAGCGTGCCTTCCTCAACAGTGCATGTGTAAGTGTTGGTGTTGGCGTTGAAGCGAGTCTGCGAAACGAAAATCTGCTGTACCGAGCGGCGTGACGTGAAGCCGTCCGCGCGCGCGACGAAGCTGACCAGCCGCTTGCCTGGGGTCGCGCTTTGGAAATCCGCGTTCCAGCCGACCAACACTGAAGCGCCTGCAGGAATCGTAGCAAAGAAGAATGTCCTCGCTATTGGCACAATGCCGGGATCTCCAACGCTCTCCAAGTACAGATCGACATTCGTCAGCGGAGCGCCGGACATGTTGGTGAAGTGCGCCGAGATGCGCAGGTTGTATATGGCGTTATCAAAGATGCCGTCGGGCAGCATGATGTTGGTAACGGGCTCCACCGCAAACGGGCGGGTGAGCACCTGCATCGGGGTCGCGCTCATGTTGCAGCTCCCTCGTGAGGTGGGACCATCACGTAGGAAATCCCACCGAGGACGCGATTTTCACTCCGCTCAACAAGGTGTACGAGCTGATATTCATTGTTCGCCAGTCCCGTGGCATGAATCGAGGCAAAAACCCCGACTGATGTCCCTCTTGGGACATGAATCTCGATCTCTCGCTCGCCAACCAGTCTATCGCGCTGTCCGCAGATCGCCTCTCGACCGAGGCCAACTTGTGCCACCTCCTTGGCGGCCGGCCGGAAGCCCTTGAGCCCAAGCTGCACGAGCAGCGTTTCGCTGAGTGTGCCGCCGATTTTGGCGGTGATCCGAACGGTCTTGTCGGCGCGGGGCGGCGCGGTAATGGTCAGCGATCTCGGCGTGGCGCGCATGCTGGCCGCCAGTACGCTGAGATTGCGCTGTGCTATCTCGTCATGTGCAGGTGGGGCGAAGTCGAAGCCCGTCGGCAGAGGATCGGGGAGCGGGCTAGCTTCGGCAGGGCTGTGAGCCACGGCGAGAACGCACTCGTGCCCTCCGTTGACGATGGATGGTATCCAAGGCACTAAGCAAAGGGCCTCCTGATTCGCGCCGGGGTCGACGTCGACGAATGCCGAGCCTATGAAGTTCGCAACTCCAATGACAATCTGCATGGCTGGATTGGCCCAATAGAAATCGACGCGCGCGCCGTTGGCTGGGGAGTCGCCGGTGTTCTCGACCAGGGCCTTGAGGTACGCAGGTTTACCTGCGATTGGGCTTCCGGGAGCCCCGAGTGGATCGTTTGGGACAACCCAAATGGACTCGCTCGTCCACCAGTCAGGGCTTCCGTCTCGGATCGACAAATGTGCAGACATGGACATCTCCTTGAGTAGAACTGTCTACGTGCAAGGGATCGTGATGAGAGAGCGGATCGCCAACTATAAGGATTTCCCCTCCATACCAATCTCACTAAGAGCGCTTAGTCGTTCTTGAGCTTCGACCACCGCTCTTGCTCCCATGCAGAACCGAGGCTCGTACTGCATCTTAAGATTGCGAGACGAAAAGAAGTGTGTGCTAGTTCACACAGCGGGCAGGATTTAACTCAACCATGTTTATCGGACTGGCCCTGCGCACAACGTTTGACCTATGCCCTTATCGAGCTCCTAGCTGAAGTCACGATTGCGTTGCTGGTGACCATGACGTTGCCCCCCAAGTTTTATACAGCGTGAGTTCGCTCCCGGGGTCTGGGTTGCCCTGTCGGGTGGGATTGGCGACGGGAGCTGGCGCGGAGCTCTTGGCATGTGCCAGATCCCGGCGCGGATGGAAGGTGACTGAGATGTTAAACTCCGCTGAGTCGCCGGGTTTTCGTTTCGCGCGGACGATAGCTCAACCTGCCGGATGTAGAGAAATTTGTTCTTTTCGCGGATCCAAAGCGCATCTTCGCCGTCGTAGTCGATATCCGCATTCTGCTAATTCGAACTTCTTTCAAAAAAATAGGAGATGGGCCAAAACGATTCATTAAAGATATTTTTACCCCCAACTCTGTTGACAAGCCGGCTGCTCCGCCAAGCGCTCTCCAACAGAGTTACTCTGCAACTTACCGAGTGGAATGCCGAGATGTTGTAACGGGGGCGGATCGCGCTGATAGCACGATCACGGCGACGTCAGATGTCTCCGTCGAAGACGCGAAGAACATCATATTGGACCTCAATCAGCGAACCGATCTATGCCAGGGCAATGGGGACACTAGCCGAGTTCGAAAAAGCAAACCTGGAGTATCGCTGTAAGCCACCACCTAGATCGGAAGTTCCGACCCTTTTGCTGGCTTCAAAAGATTGAGCCCGGCGGTACATCCACCGTCAGACTCGGACGCCGACGGTGACTGCATATGAGCACTGGAGCAAACTTTGAATCGAGGCTTGCGATCGGCCTGTCCCGTTCCCATATCGAGGATGCATCAAGAGTAGGGCTGACGCCCTCGCCAACCTGCCAAACCAGGGCAAGGTGGTTTCCCGCAGGGGGATGCGGCCACTTCGGCAACGAAACCGGTCGCGCGAATTGTCAGCCCTCCTCGGATCAAACCGATGGAGGGATTTTTTATGTCTAATTTGCCAGACGATTTGGGAAAGAAGCCAAAGTCAAATACGGAAGCGACGAGTACACCGGAAAGCAACCGACCAGCCGAACCGACAGCGAAGGGCGAGACCGTTCGCGAGCGAGTTACGAGAAAAATAATCGAGAATCCAAGGTGGTCGGAAGCCAAGCCATCTGGAAAAGGGTTCGTGATCGTCGGAGCGAGGCCATCGAGTAGGAAAGCTACTGCATTCGAGAAGACCCTGTTAACAACGCTACGACAAGATGAGCCAACCCTCGGCAACTTGACCGTTACGGATCGGAATTGGCTTACGGTTGCACTCGCTCATTTGATCCAAATCGATGAAAGCCGCCGGGCTGAAAATGCTCACGGGAGTTCGTATTGTATTTTTGAGACTGGTCGCGCCTATTTCCAATGCTTAGCACCTTCATTTGGCACATATCTGCGATGTGAATCGGTCTCAGAAAAGTTTGTCCCCGAAATGGGAGCGGTCCTCACGCCGGAAAAAAGGAATCAGCTGGTGCAGGAATTTGGGTTCGCTGCCCCGGGCTATTTAAAAAACTTCTCGCAAAAGATAGATATCATGAGCAAAGAAGATCTAGCTTTCGTTGCGCGAATGGCGTTTCGGGTGCTGAGGGACATATATGACGTAACAGACTTCGGTGCGACAAAGTTTAAGGTGTCGATCCCAGAACCTGCGAAGCCGGTTTCCACACAAATTCATGATTACAGATAATTACGACGTCATTGGCGATATCCACGGACATGCGAAGGAGTTGCACCGTCGCCGCTCTTGCTGGGTATGTTCGAGACGAAATTGAGAAGATAGAGAAGGCTCAGTGTGCTAAGAAATGATCTGCTATTTAAGTCCCTATGATGCCAATTACGGACGTGAGGAATCGATCGATGAAAGATATTTTGCTGATTAGCCGGGCCTGGAATTTTGCAGCGCAACGCCACACCACGCAGAGGCGCAAGGGCAAAG
>Ga0210410_10005834_pt1 | contig 10703 bp, 9 predicted proteins | sample IncBWC4MmetaG_FD_161058 | JGI IMG/M metagenome (GOLD analysis project Ga0210410, IMG submission 161058) | Forest soil microbial communities from Barre Woods Harvard Forest LTER site, Petersham, Massachusetts, United States - Inc-BW-C-4-M | ecosystem: Environmental > Terrestrial > Soil >... | reverse complement strand
AGCAACGGAAAAAGTGATCTCGTGGTCGCCGATGACAGTAGCCCTGAGGTTTACGTTCTGCTCAGCAACGGCGACGGAACTTTTCAGCCGGCGGCAAGCTATGCGACCGCCGGGCCCGCCGAAGGAGTTTCGCTCGGTGACATAAACGGCGACGGCATTCTGGACATCGTCGTCCCCGACTTTGGCGGCGACGTGGTCAGCATCCTCCTCGGAAAAGGTGACGGCACTTTTGCCGCTCGAACCGACTACAACGTCGGAACCGCCCCGAGTTGGGCTGCGCTAGCCGATCTGAACGGAGATGGCGCGCTCGACCTGGTTACTTCCGACACCACAAGCCTCACGGCGACCATCCTGTTGCAGGCTCAAACGGCGACCGCGACCGCCACTGGAGTCGCAGTGTACGGTACGGGCACTCAGTTGGTGAAGGCCAGCTTTCCCGGCGACGCGGAACGCGTCGCGAGTGAATCCTCCACCATCCCGCTCACGGGCTCTCCACAGACTTCTACCTCGACCAACTTGACTGCGGCTCCGAATCCAGCGGACTTGGGACAATCGGTGACGCTTACTGCAGCAGTGTCTCCACATCCGACCGGTTTCTCGTTCGGCACGGTGAGCCTCTATAGCGGCGAAAGCCTGCTCGGAAGCGGTAATGTCAACTCCTCCGGCGTGGCCACTTTCTCCACCACGAGTCTTGCCGCAGGCGCCCACAGTCTCAAGGCAGTCTACTCGGGCAACGCTGGATTTACCGGCTCGACGTCGAACACGTTTATGGAAACAATTCGACCACTGGTGAGCACCACGACCGCACTCACAGCCGCTCCAAGTCCCGTTGACGATGGACAGTCGGTGACGCTAACCGCAACGGTTTCGCCCCCGCCAACCGGCAGTTCTCCAGGAACGGTCAGCTTCTACGACGGCAGTACTCTGCTCGGCACGGGGACGGTTAACTCTTCTGGGGTTGCAGCCTTCTCGACCACCAGCCTTCCTGAGGGAATTCTCAGTCTTAGTGCGGTTTACTCGGGGAACTCCGGCTTTGCTGCGTCCACCTCTTCGGCCTTCAGCGAAACCGTTAATTCCGGCTACGCCGTCAAAGCCCCACCTGAGCCGGTCACGGTGGCCCAGGGTGGAACTGTCGCAATCAAGGTCACCGTACCTCCGCTGGGTAGCGCGTTCAATCGACCGGTAACCCTGTCGGCCACGGGACTGCCGCCGGGCGCGACCGCCAGCTTCAATCCGACGACAGTCACTCCCGGGGCCGCAGGTGCACCGACCGTGATGACCATTCAATTGGCCAAGCTCGCCGCGAGTGTTTCCGGGAAGGAGCGAAGGGCTCCGGCGAGACAGTTTGTTTTCGCTTCCTTGTTCCTGGCAGCCTGTTGTCTATCATGCGTCCGCCGCAAGCGCTGGCATACGCGATTCCGTCGGATCGCATTCTTCGCAGTCCTTGTCTTCGCAGGGATGACCACGGTTGGCTGCAGCGGAGGGTTCTCCGGTCCACCCACTACCCATCCCGGCCAATACGTGGTCACCATCACTGGAACCAGCGGGTCCGTCCACGCCTCAACTACGGTCATGGTGGTGGTGCGATGAAGCGGCTCTTACTGCAATTGCGACGTGGGCAAATCAGAATGCCGAAGAACTCTCGGATTGCGCTCCTGCTGATTGCCTTCTCAGGGTGCTTGGCGAGTTCGCCTGAGGCATTGACGCAGTCTGCCGCCAATCTCGAAATTGGAGCTAACTACATCTACACGCGGACCAACGCACCACCCGGCGGCTGCGGTTGCTTCTCCCTGAACGGAGGAGCGGGATGGGTCGGCTACAATCTCAGGGACAACCTGGCCGTGATCGGCGAAGTAAGTGCCAGTCATGCCTCCAACATCGAAGGCACGACAGCGAGCCTTACGCTCACCTCGTTTCTGGGAGGACTTCGCTATTCGCGGCGTCATAACCGATTCGCTCCCTTTGGCCAGGTGTTGCTGGGAGGGGGTCATGCCAGTGGACAGCTGACTCCTAATTCTTCCGGGCTGGCAGGATCGGGGAATGGGTTTGCAATGACGGCGGGAGGCGGGCTTGACGTTAAACTGTCGCCCCATTTTTCGGTACGCGTGGTTCAAGCCGACTATTTTCTGACGCATTTCAAGAATTCAGCGAACGATCAGCAGAACAATTTCCGGATTGGAGCCGGAATTGTCTTCCATTTTCGCTGACGGCCGAACGCCGCTGCAAGAACTCCTGTCGGCGGCCTGGCACCAATTCCTCTCCCAAATAGTCCACACATCTGAGCCTCCAGAAATCCACCTAGCCACGCTCCCTCATTTCTGGCATAATTACTCGTGCACCCATCCTGCACAAAATTTCAAACACAATTTAAGGTGAGGAAGCGATGTCGGCAAAGTACATCTTTGTGACCGGTGGTGTTGTGTCTTCTTTGGGCAAAGGGCTGGCGGCGGCCTCGATTGGCTGCCTGCTGGAGAGCCGTGGGCTGAAAGTCAACCTGATGAAGTTCGATCCATACCTCAACGTCGATCCGGGCACCATGTCGCCCTTCCAGCACGGCGAGGTTTTCGTGACTGACGACGGCGCCGAGACCGATCTCGATCTCGGCCACTACGAACGCTTTACCCACGCCAAACTTTCTCGCGATAACAATTGGACCACCGGCCGCATTTACGAGCAGATCATTGCCAAGGAGCGCCGCGGCGATTATCTCGGCAAAACCGTGCAGGTCATTCCCCACGTGACCAACGAAATCAAAGCAGCCATGAAAAAGGTCGCCCAGGATGTAGATATCGCGATCGTCGAAATCGGCGGCACGGTAGGCGACATCGAGTCGCTGCCGTTCATGGAAGCCATCCGCCAGATGCGTCAGGAACTAGGCCGCGAGCGAACTCTGTTTATGCACGTAACCCTGGTGCCCTTTATCGCCGCAGCACAGGAACTGAAAACGAAGCCCACGCAGCACTCAGTAAAAGAGCTGTTAAGCATCGGAATCCAACCCGACATCCTACTCTGCCGCACCGACCGCTTCCTCTCCAAAGAAATCAAATCAAAAATAGCCCTCTTCTGCAACGTAGAAGAAGAAGCAGTAATCACAGCCAAAGATGTAGCCTCCATCTACGAAGTCCCAGTAGTGTTTTCCCACGAAGGCGTAGACACGCTAGTCCTCCGCTATCTGCACATCGAAGCCAAAGAACGCGACCTGAAAAGCTGGGAAGAGCTAGTCCACCGCGTCTACAACCCAAAAGCCGAAGTAACGATCGGCATAGTAGGCAAGTACGTCGAATACGAAGATTCTTATAAGTCGCTGAAGGAGGCGCTGGTGCATGGGGCGCTGGCACATAATCTGAAGTTGAATTTGAATTGGATTGAGGCGGAGGGGCTTGAGGCTGGGGACCGGACCAATGATGAACAGCTTGCGGATTACGATGGGATTTTGGTGCCTGGGGGCTTTGGCAAGCGCGGCATCGAAGGGATGCTGATTGCGATTCGTTATGCGCGGGAGAAGAAGGTTCCGTACTTCGGGATCTGTTTGGGGATGCAGACTGCGTGCATCGAGTTCGCTCGCAACGTTTGCGGATTGGCTGATGCTAATTCTAGCGAGTTCGATCCAGCGACTCCGCATCGGGTGATTTACAAGCTGCGGGAGTTGCGTGGGGTGGAGGAACTTGGCGGCACGATGCGGTTGGGGGCTTGGACTTGCAAGATTGAGCCTGGAACCTTGGCGCACAAAATCTACGGGCAGCTTGAGATCAGTGAGCGGCATCGTCATCGTTATGAATTCAATCGGGAGTATGAGGAAACGCTGACTGCGGGCGGGTTGCGGATTTCTGGCTCTACTCCCGATGGAACTTATGTCGAAATGATTGAGCTTCCCGATCATCCGCATTTCATCGGGTGCCAGTTTCATCCTGAGTTCAAATCGAAGCCACTGGAGCCGCATCCTCTGTTCAAGACGTTCGTGGGGGCGGCTTACGAGCACGGGTTGAAGCGGCGGGCGGAGAAGGCGGCGGCTGAGGTCGAGCTGTTTCACCGGCCAGACAAAGTCGGGCGACGATAAGAAAACGCATTCACTACTAAAGACACGAAGGTTCACAAAGGAAACCCTGTTGATCCCCTTCGCATGAGCATTTCTTTCCAAGTCGAGGGCGTGCGCATTGGCTCGGGCAATTTGTTTCTTATTGCTGGGCCGTGCGTCATCGAGAGTGAGAAGCACGCCTTGTTCATGGCGGAAGTCATTAAGGGCGTCACCCGGGCGCTCAATGTTCCGTTCATCTTTAAGGCTTCTTACGACAAAGCCAATCGCACTTCGATGCGCAGCTTTCGCGGGCCGGGATTAGCTGAAGGCCTGCGCATTCTGAAGAAGGTGAAAGATGAAGTTCACGTGCCGGTGCTTACCGACGTACACGATGCGCACGACGTGGGCAAAGTGGCTGAGGTGGCCGACGTAATTCAGATCCCGGCATTCCTCTGCCGCCAGACCGACTTGATTGTCGCTGTCGCCATGAGTGAGCGGGTGGTCAATATTAAGAAAGGCCAGTTCGTCTCGCCGTGGGATATGAAACACGCGGTGGAGAAATGCCGTACCGCAGGAAACGACCGGGTGTTCGTCACCGAGCGGGGATCCAGCTTCGGCTATAACAATCTGGTGGTCGACATGCGCTCGCTTGCCATCATTCGAAAGTTTGCGCCCGTGGTTTTTGACGCGACTCATTCGGTACAGTTGCCTTCAGCCTCGCACGGAGATGAAGGTGGGGCAGCAACGAGCGGCGGGCAGCCGGAATTTATTCCAGTGCTGGCGCGCGCAGCCGTGGGAGCGGGCGTGGATGGTGTGTTCCTCGAAGTGCATGACAATCCCAAAGAAGCCAAATCCGATGGGGCAAACGCGCTGGAGTCGACGAAACTACGAGGGCTGCTCCAGGAGTTGCTGGCCGTGCATGGGGCGCTGCAAACCGTCCGCTCGTCACCCTAGCTTGGCGAGGCATGAAGTCACCCTGGCTCTGAATCTGCTACCATTTTCGCCACCGCTAACCTTCGCATGCTAGTCTTCGCCACCATTGCCGGAATCATTGTTATCCTCGCGGTGCTGTTGGACGCGTTTGAAACCGTCGTCCTGCCGCGCCGGGTGCGGCGGAAGTTTCGCATCACGGTGTGGTTCTACCGCAATACCTGGATTCCGTGGCGCAAGCTTACGAGCCATATCAAATCGCCGGGCCGCCGTGAGAATTTCCTGGGCTATTTCGGACCGCTGTCGCTGCTTTTCCTGCTCGCTCTTTGGGCGGGCGGTTTGATCTTCGGCTTCGCCTTGTTGCAATACGGCGCCGGGGAACACGTTATGCTCGGCAACGAGCCGGTGACGTTCGGCCGCGTGATTTATCTGAGTGGCTCGACTTTCTTCACTCTGGGTTATGGCGACATCACTCCCACTTCGGCAATTGCCCGGGCTCTGGCGGTGCTCGAGGCCGGTATGGGTTTTGGTTTCCTGGGCACGGTCATCGGATATCTGCCGACGATTTATTCGTCTTTTTCCAGACGCGAGATTCAGATCTCTTTGCTGGACGCGCGCGCCGGTTCGCCGCCTACGGCTGCGGAGTTCCTGACGCGGTTCAGGAATTGCCCGCAGTTGGATGAAATTTTTCGCGACTGGGAACGCTGGGCAGCAGAATTGCTCGAAAGCCATATTTCCTATCCCCCGCTCAGCTTTTTTCGCTCGCAGCACAACAATCAATCGTGGCTGGGCGCGCTCACCATGATGCTCGATGCCAGCGCGGTGGTGGTGGCGGGCGTCGATGGCATCCGCGATGAACAGGCCAAGCTGACTTTTGCCGTGGCCCGGCACGCGATGGTGGACCTGGCGCAGCTGGTGAATGCGCGCTACGATCCCCTCGCTCCTGACCGGCTTGACGGAGAGCTTCTAACGAAACTTCGCCAGGCGCTCCTCGACCATGATCTGCACTTTCAGGGAGCGGTTGAGTTCGAGGAAAAACTGACGAACTTGCGTTCGCTTTACGAACCATATGCAGTTGCCATGGCCCGCAATTTGTTCATCACCCTGCCTCCGTGGATTCATCCCGAAAAGAAAAAAGACAACTGGGAAGGGGGGCCGTGGGACCGCGCCATTCAAGCCAGAAGCCTCGCCGGACCGGGACGGGCGGAGCGGATTCGGCGAATGGACGACCACTTCTGACTTCCGTAGCGACGTAGCTTGCTACGTCTGGCGCAATCGGGAATAGCGTGCCGCAGGCGGGAGACGTTGCAAAGCAACGTCTCTCCAGTCCGCGCGGCGTGCTAACATCTTTTCCTTCCATGAAACATGTTGGTGAGAATGTCGTGCGCATTGAGGCGGAGGCGCTGCGCGTCCTGGCCGATCGCATTGCCGGGCCCATGGCGGATGCCTTCAATAGCGCGCTGGAATTGATTTACCGCTGCGGCGGCCGAGTCGTGGTCACAGGCATGGGCAAGAGTGGCATCATCGCTCGCAAGATTGCAGCTACGCTGAATTCGACCGGGACGCCTGCGCTATTCATGCATCCGGTTGAAGCGGTGCATGGGGATCTGGGGATGGTGGTGCGGGGTGACGCGGTGTTGGCGCTCTCTGCGAGCGGCGAGACTGAGGAAATTTTGCGGCTGCTGGCTACTCTCAAACGTCTGCAGGTACCGCTGATCAGCATGACCTGCGACGAGCTTTATTCAAAACCCGCGGACAAGAGTGGTCGCGCTACACCGGCTAAACTTTCAACTCTGGCTGGTGCGTCCGAGGTCGCGCTCGATTGTTCGGTGACGAAGGAGGCGTGTTCGTTGGGCCTCGCCCCGACCGCTTCCACGACTTGCATGCTCGCTTTGGGCGATGCGCTGGCAATGGCGCTGGCGGAGAAGCGCGGATTCAAGGAAGAAGATTTCGCCAACCTGCATCCCGGAGGCAAACTGGGCAAGCGGTTGGCGCGAGTCGAATCGCTGATGCACACCGGGGACGCGGTGCCGCGCGTTACGCCGCGCACAACTATGCCGGACGTGATCTATGAAATGTCACGCAAGAAGTTGGGTGTGACTGCTGTTGTAGACGGCGAAAAGCTGGTTGGCGTCATCAGCGACGGCGATTTGCGGCGGCTTCTGGAAAAACGTGGCAAAGATGCTCTCGACCTTGCGGCCGGCGAGTGCATGACCAGGAGTCCGAGGACGATCGGAGGCAACGAGTTCGCGGCAACGGCGCTGGCTGTGATGGAGGAGAAGAAGATCACGTCGCTGGCCGTCGTCGACAACGACGGAAAGTTAGAAGGTATCGTCCATCTGCACGACTTGTGGGGAACAGAAATGGTGTAGCGCCGGCGCTACAATGAACTATGTATCATTACGATCCCAATACGGCGCTGGAAGAGCTGACCGAAGACGCTACCCTCCCCAACCCGGTCCACGTGCGCGACATGATTCTGCGCAAGCATCCTGGACCGGACAAGTCGCTCGAACTCAATCGGATGTTCGTCGAATATCAGAAGTTTTTCGGCGAAACGCAGAAGCTGGGGAAAGAGATCTTGAAGCAGTTGGCGGAGTAGCGCGATTCAGATCGGCACTCGTTGCAGAGGCACAATGAATTGAATGCCAGGTATCTGCTTGTTCTGCAAGCGATCGTCATTGGTAATGAAGAGGTCGACTCCCACAGTGGCGGCGCAAGAAAGCTGCACCGCATCAGGCGGTGTGATCACGCGGCTACTTTTTATCGACGCGTAGTGCCTTGCGGCTTTTATGTCGAATGGGACGAGAGTAGCCGCCGATGTAATAGCTCGCTCGTACTTCCTGCATCGTTGTTCGTCTCCGGCCTGCATCGGCTTGATTAAGACCTCCCCCAAACTTATCGTAGAGGTCAGCAACACGTCGCCACGCCTCAGCATCTTGATCCTCAATTCTTTGGTCATGGGTGAAAACTCTTCGTTAGGCTCCAAAAGGTAAATAAAGAGGTTGGTGTCCCAGAAGATGCGACTCATTCCCATCCCTCGCGAATTCTGCGGACGTACGCGTCGGCATGCTCGTCGGCCCAAAGATCTTTGCCGTCACCATACAGCGCCAGCAGTGGATCGTTCTTGATCCGCTCCTCGACATTGTCCTGGCTCCAGTCCGCATACCAGTCGAGCAGAGGAGCGTACTGAGATGGAATTTCGTCTCGCTCCGGGATAGTCTTGGCGCTTTCGCGAGCGGGATCGTAGCTGTCACCGCTGCGAAACAAGCGCCTGCGCCCGGGTGCCGTTTCGAAAAGCATCCGATAGCGTCCGGGGTTGGGTGGGCGGTTCGCGACGCAGTGTTGAACAATGTGCACGTAGACTCCAGGCCGGAGAGCTTCGCCGTTTGCCTCCCTTGCCGCGCGTTCCATGACTTGCTCAATCGTGAAGTCAAGCTGTTTGAGATGTTCTCGATGAAGCAGGGCAACAGCAACCCAAACCTCATCGGCTACTTTCATCCTCGTAGAAGCTAAAACCATAACCCTCCTGCACCAACAACTAAAGCATACGCGATGGAGAATATATATGTCAAGTTATTACCTTCGCTACTTGGTAGTGATGTAAAATAGGTCTAGCAGAACTCTTGGAGGTGCGTATGGCTCAGTACGATCCGCTTTACTCGTGGCTGCAACACAAGTCCGTCAACATTGTCTCTGTCACGTTCGACCAGATCGAAGCAATTCTTCGATGCGGGCTTCCAGAAGGAAAGACCCCAGTGGTGGGCTAACGAGGTGGGTGATACTCGGCATGTGCAATGTAGAGCGTGGATGGATGCAGGGTTTGAAACAAGGAATCTCAACCTCGCAAAGGAATCTTTGGAGTTTGCGAAGGCGTAAGGCTTTCGGCACGTTTCTTGGCAGCGTGCTCAACGGGGGCGGACGAGGGCGTCCGCCCCTACGTGGGTATCGCTTGGTCCCACTAGGCGTCGCCTCGTTCGTTGCACCCAATCATTTACAATAGCCAATTCCCTGCTGCTCAGGACTCTCAACTATGCATCGCTGGTCTGAACTGTTTATTCCTACGCTGCGCGAGGCGCCTGCGGACGCTGAAGTCGCCAGCCACAAATTTCTGGTGCGGGCGGGTTACATTCGCCAGCTCGCTGCCGGGATTTACTCCTATCTATTCTTGGGAAAGCGGTCGTTCAACAAGATCATGGGCATTGTGCGCGAGGAGATGGACAAGATCGGACAGGAGTTTTATTTGCCGGCGCTGCATCCGCGGGAGCTTTGGGAGGCCAGCGGGCGATGGTCGGTGATGGGCGAGAATTTGTTTCGCCTGAAAGATCGCAAGGGGACTGAGCTTTGCCTCGGCATGACCCACGAGGAAGTGATGACCTCGATTGCCAGCAAGGAACTGCGCAGCTATAAACAGTTGCCGCAAATCTGGTATCAGATTCAGTCGAAGTTTCGCGATGAGCCGCGGCCCCGGTCCGGGCTTTTGCGGGTGCGGCAGTTCATCATGAAAGATTCGTATTCTTTCGACATCGATGCCGCCGGCCTTGATGTTTCTTATCGGAAACACCACGACGCTTATTGCCGTATTTTCGACCGCTGCGGGTTGAAGTACATGGTGATCGAGGCGGATTCGGGCGCGATGGGCGGATCGCAATCGCAGGAGTTTATGGTGCGCACTCCGGCGGGTGAGGACCAGGTCGTAAGCTGCGAGAAATGCAACTACGCGGCCAACATGGAAAAAGCAACGTCGAAGCTCGAGGCAGTCGCGGATCTAGCGCCGGAAGGGGATGGCAACCCGCTTGAAGTACACACGCCGGGTCAGAAGACGATCGAGGATGTGGCGCGGTTTCTTGGCGTCTCGCCGAAGAACAAGATCAAGACGCTGGCTCTGATGGCGGAGGAGTCTGACCGGAAGACTGGGAAGACCAAACTGCGCCCTGTGGTCTTGCTGATGCGCGGCGACCATCAGATGAACGAGGCGAAGCTGGTTTCCGCAGTCGCGGGGAAACCCACTCGTCCGATGCAGGAGGACGAGATTGTAAGCTTGTTCCATTCACCGGCGGGATTTCTTGGACCCACTGGCATCGACTGGGCAGCAAACTTGAACGATGTCGCCCGCCCGGTCCTGCTGGTGGACAAAGCTTTGGATGGCCGCAAGAACCTGATCGCCGGTGCGAATAAGGAAGACTATCACCTGAAGAACATCACGCCCGGGCGCACCTTTCAGCCAACCGGCTACGCCGACCTGCGCAGCGTGACTGCCGGCGAAGGGTGCCCCAACTGCGGGGCTCCACTTCGCGTCGACACAGCGGTGGAAGTCGGTCACATCTTCAAGCTGGGCTACAAATATTCCGAGTCTATGGGCGCACGAGTGCTCGACCGCAATGGCAAGGAAGTTACTTTGATCATGGGGTGTTACGGAATCGGGATTGAACGCATTCTGACCGCCGCCATCGAACAGAGCAACGACGAAAACGGCTTCTGGCTGCCGCCCTCGATTGCGCCCTTTGAGATCGTAGTGAGTCCGACTAACGTAAAGGACAACAATCTCCTGAAGGCAGCCATCGACATTGCAAGTCGTTTGGAGGCTGAGGGTTACGACGTGATCCTGGATGATCGGGATGAACGGCCAGGGGTGAAGTTCAAAGACGCTGACCTGGTGGGCATCCCCTTTCGTGTCACCGTTGGCAAAAAGGTTACCGAAGGTACCGTGGAGGTGGTTCGGCGCTCGACACGGGAAATGCAGGATGCTAGCATCGCG
>Ga0210410_10005832_pt1 | contig 10704 bp, 6 predicted proteins | sample IncBWC4MmetaG_FD_161058 | JGI IMG/M metagenome (GOLD analysis project Ga0210410, IMG submission 161058) | Forest soil microbial communities from Barre Woods Harvard Forest LTER site, Petersham, Massachusetts, United States - Inc-BW-C-4-M | ecosystem: Environmental > Terrestrial > Soil >... | reverse complement strand
GAGGCGCGGATTCTCCCACCATAGGAGCAAAAGGGGAGTCACCAACACAGCGCCCATTGCGTCTCCTAGCCACCACGTGCACCAGATTGAACCAAAGGCCGCCCAATCTGCAAGACCGCCTGCGGCCAGCGTTGCCACGCCAATCGTCGCGCTTACGGTGGTTGCGACCAATCCCGCCAGTAGCGCAAACTTAAAAATGTCCTGGGCCCGAGCAAACGCTGCCTTGCCGTGCGCAAAGCGGTTGACCAGGTAGCATCCCGCCAACCCCTCCAGCGTGTTTCCAGCAGCGATCGCTATCGACGTGGCAACCGAGCCCGCCGTAGTCACATTAACTAAGAACGCCCCAATTAAGATCCCCGGCCAAACCCGATACCCAAACACCAACAAAGCGGCGAGCGCAATCCCCGTACAGGGCCACACCGCTGTCGCGCTCGCATGCGCATACGCCAGCCGCAATCCCAGCTTCCCCGCGACGAAGTACACCACGGCCAGCCCCGCCACCGTCGCCGCATTTTTCAACTTATCCGAACGCGTCATTCCGAATTCTCCGCCTGCGCCCCCGCATCCATCCGGGGGCGGGAACTAAGCACGACGCATACACAGCTAACATCCCGTCTTGGGCCACCCCTTCGGCCCAAAACGCCACCCGCTTCCGCCATAAGCTCCTATTTTACTAGAGCTTTAGGTTCTACGGGGACCTTAGTAACCCAGTTTTTCAACTTAATCAATGCCTCAATTCCGGCTCTCGCCACCTCCACCGGGGTGCTAGAGCCCCCTGCGGGGTTGCGCCGGTCTGCTCCCTCTGGCTGGTCTTCTAGATCGGGGCCGCACCTTGGGCAATTGGAGGGTACCCTGCTGCGCATCCGAGACCGTCGCAAGTGCTCCAAATGAATATCCGGCGGCGTTGTCGAGAAAGATTCAGATCGTTGTACGATGGTGCCCGTTTTTCAGGAATAAAAACGAGACCCCGCCTAGACTGAGATACAGAGCGACGTTAACCCATGTACCCTCGACCACTTTTGCATCTTGAAGGCGCTGCCCTCCTCACCGCCAGCCTCTTCGCCTGCCACTGGAGCCACGGAAGTTGGCTCCATTTCACCCTGCTCTTTCTGGTGCCGGATCTCGCGATGCTCGGCTACCTCGCCGGTGTTCGTGTCGGAGCGATCACCTACAATGCCGTCCACACCTATGTGGGCCCGATGGCGTTGGCGGCCTACTCGTTCGAGTCGAATCGCCTTGCGATTTTTTCTCTCTCCCTCATCTGGATCGCTCACATCGGCCTCGACCGAATGCTCGGATTTGGGTTGAAGTATCCAACTCGCTTCAAGGACACTCATCTGAACCCGGATCGTCACTCGCTGTAGGTTGGGACGTAATACCTGCCGGTAGAGGTGGCTGCTTGCCTCGGACTGCTTGCGTAGGAGCGTTATGGAGGAGTTTTCCTTGTTCCCAGATTTCTAAGGGTTCTTCCCTGAAGCGGTGGAGGAAATACAAATGTCACTGCACATACTTGTCCGAGCGGTTCCTGCTGGATTATTGTGCATCGCGCGAGCATGCGCGACTGGGCCGCGCTAATAGACTTTGGCAGACTGGTTTGATGGCGCACGCGCTGGACACGATTCCGCGGCGAAAGGAGAACGGAAATGGCGAGCAAGCGGCACGCGGCGCTGGGATTTATATTTGTGACGGTTCTGCTGGACATGCTGGCGTTCGGGATCATCGTGCCCATCCTGCCGAAGCTGATCTCCGAATTTTTGAATGGCAACATGGCGCGCTCGTCGGAGTATATGGGGCTGTTCGTGACGACATGGGCGCTGATGCAGTTCTTCTTTTCGCCGATCCTAGGCATGTTGGCGGACCGTTACGGGCGGCGTCCGGTGATTCTACTTTCCAACTTCGGATTAGGGTTGGATTACGTGGTGATGGCGCTGGCGCCTACGCTCGGATGGCTGTTTCTCGGGCGGATACTGTCGGGGATTTGTTCGTCCAGCATGCCCACGGCGACGGCGTACATCAGCGACGTGACGCCGCCGGAGAAGCGTGCAAAGGCGTTTGGAATTTTTGGGGCGGCCTTCGGGATCGGCTTCGTTCTCGGGCCAGCGATTGGAGGATGGCTTGGCGCGATGGGCGCGCGGCTGCCATTCTGGGTGGCTGCCGGATTGAGTTTGGTAAACGCTACGTACGGACTGTTCGTTCTGCCAGAATCACTGGCGCCGGAAAAGCGACAGACGCAGCTGCGATGGAAGAAAGCGAACCCCATGGGAGCGTTGAAACTTCTGCGCTCGCATCACGAGCTGTTTGGGTTGGCGGTTGTGAATTTTTTGGCGTACCTGGCGCACGAAATCTACGCGACCGTGTGGGTGCTTTATGCGATGTATCGGTACTCGTGGAATGAAAAGGCCATTGGGCTCTCGCTGGCCGTGGTGGGTATCGCCTCGATGATCACCATGGCGGGACTGGTGGGCCCCGTCGTGAAACGGTTTGGCGAGCGGAAAGCGCTTTTTGCGGGATTGTTTTTTGGCGCGCTGGGCTTCGCATTGTTCGGTTGGGCGCCGGTCGGCTGGATTTTTCTGGCCGCGATTCCCGTGAACGCGCTGTGGGGGCTGGCTGGGCCGCCGTCACAGTCCATGATGACGCAACGCGTTTCGGCATCGGAGCAAGGGGAACTGCAGGGAGCACTGAGTTCGCTTCGCGGGCTGGCGATGATTTTTGGACCGGGTATATTTTCGGCGACGTTTACGGCGTGCATCGCGCAGGGGCGATCGTTTCCGGCAGGGCCGTGGTATCTGGCCGCGCTGATTTTGTTGGTGGCTCTAGCTGTTGCTTTGAAGGTGACGCGCCGCGCGGAGATCAGCGGCGGCACTCAGCTGACACAAGAAAGGGTGGCGACCTAACAGTGGGATTTGAAAGAGCGGCGGCCTAGCAGCGCGGCGGGGGCGTGAGCGGCCCGCCTTGGAAGGCGGACCGCTACAACCGTCGAAGGGCTCGGGCACAGCTAATTTAACGTCACTAGAATCAGCGTGGCGAGGTGGGGATGGGGTTGCGGTTGGCGAATTGGCGCTGGTGCCAGTAGGGATAGGCGGGTTGCGTGTTGCTGGCGGCGTCGAGTTTGGCAACTTGTTCTTTGGTGAGATTCCAGGCGACCGAGCCGAGATTTTGGCGGAGCTGCTCTTCGCTGCGGGCGCCCATGATGACGTTGACGACGGTGGGACGCTGTAAGAGCCAGTTGAGCGCGATTTGCGGGACGGTTTTTCCGGTTTCTATCGCGACTTCGTCGAGAGCGTCCAGAACTTTGTAGAGATATTCGTCCACCACTTGCGGGCCGTAGGCTGCGGTCTCGTGGAGGCGCGAAACTTTCGGGAGCGGTTGATTGCGGCGAATTTTGCCGGTGAGTCGTCCCCACCCAAGCGGGCTCCAGATGAGCGCGCCGACTTTTTGGTCGAGCGCGAGAGGCATCAATTCCCATTCATATTCGCGGCCGATGAGCGAATAGTAGACCTGATGGCCGATGTAGCGGGACCAGCCATAGCGCTCTGAGATGGACAGCGACTTCATGAGATGCCAACCGGAAAAATTCGAGCAAGCGATGTAGCGGACTTTGCCGCTTTTGACGAGAGTATCGAGAGTCGAGAGAGTTTCTTCGATGGGAGTAAGCGCATCGAAGCCGTGCATGTGGTAGATGTCGATGTGATCGACTCCGAGGCGGCGGAGGCTGTTTTCGCAGGACTCGAGAATGTGATGGCGCGAGGAACCGAGATCGTTGGGGCCATCGCCCATGGGGAACGTGGCTTTCGTGGAGATGAGAACGCCACTGCGCTTGCCGGCGATGGCTTTGCCGAGGATTTCCTCGGACGCGCCGCGCGAGTAGACGTCGGCGGTGTCAAAAAGATTGACGCCGGCTTCAAGGCATATGTCAACAAGGCGAGTGGCTTCGGCGACGTCGCTGCTGCCCCAGGCTTTGAAGAACTCGGTGGCCCCGCCGAAGGTGCCGGCACCGAAGCTGAGAACGGGAACTTGGAGGCCGGAATGGCCAAGTTGTCTGAATTCCATGGCGGGTTGGATGCGAGTCGGAATGCGGAGGATACAGCGGCGAGGAGTGAGTAGGAACTAGACACACCGGAGGATTAGGAGTGTCAGTGTCATGGCTCGGAAGCGAACCTGCGGCGAATGTGTTGGCTATGAGCACGATCCAGGTTATGGGGTCTTGACTCCCGCGTGGGGCCAAAACCATCTTCAGTAGTGTTGTGCCAAACGGATATTGTTTATGTGCGCACACCTATTGCGTGTGTGAATTGATTTGCAGAGAAATAGAAACGTATTCTGATAACGCGATTACGCAAGGCTTCGGGGATCGTCACACACTCGGTGACTCCACTCTCGAACTAATATGAGACCATTTCCGGCACCGCACGATCCCTTCTTGTGCAGCAGGGTAAGGCGAAGGGCTGCAAATCTGTCGGAGCCTTTAGTGGCGAGGAACCCAAGGAGAAACACATTTATGAAAGCCGCCCTAAAGCCTTTCTTTCTAATGTATCTAACGGCGCTATCCCTCTCAGTCCTAGCTTGCAGCTCGATACCGAAGGGTTCGGGCTCAAATTCAGGCGGGCCCTTTACGATTGGCGTAACGGTCAGCGGGCTTGCGGGCAGCGGGCTCGTTCTGCAAGACAATGCCACGGATAAGCTTGCCGTCACTGCGAACGGCACCTTTACGTTCGCGACCACCGTCGCCAAAGGCGGGTTGTACGCGGTAACTGTTCAAACGCAACCCAGCAATCCGACGCAGACTTGTGCTGTCATCACTGGCGCAGCGAGCGGCACTGCCACTGCCAACGTCACCGTCACCGTCTCATGCTCCACAAATCCAGTCACCGCCACCATCGGGGGCATGGTTTCCGGTCTCGTCCCTAACACCAGTGTAATCTTGCAGGACAACGGCGGCGACAGCCTGACGATTACGGCGAATGGAGCTTTCACCTTCAAGACCGCCGTTACCGGCGCGGATGTTTACGCCGTCACGGTTGTTACGCAACCGGCCAATCCCAACCAGATCTGCACGGTGACGGGTGGAAGCGGAGTTGCCAGCGCAAACGTCACCACCGTTGCGGTGAACTGCGTATTGAGTTACACCATCGGTGGCACAGTCACTGGTCTTGTCGGCACCGGTTTGATCCTCCAAAACAGTAGCGATTCCGAACAGCTGACGATTAGCCCCGCCAATGGGAATCAGGCGTTCACGTTCAAAAATCTCGTTCCCACTGGTACCGCCTATACAGTAACAATCTTCGCGGAGCCTACGGCGCCGACACAGGCTTGCGTTGTCACCGCTGCTACAGGGAGCGGCACTGCTACTGCCACTGTCACCAGCGTTGCGATTGTCTGCCCCGCGGTAACCTATAGCGTCGGTGGAACAGTCGTCGGCCTTGCCGGGATTCCCCCCAACAATGGCGTGCTTACGGACGGCAGCTTTATCTTGCAGAATAACTTGGGCAACACACTAAACATCACGGAAAACGGACCTTTCACGTTTGCCACGCAGGAGGCGCTCAACGACCAATACCAGATCTCGCTGTTTCACGCGGCTAGCACCCAGTTTGAGGGCTGCACGTTGTGGAACTATAAGGGCGTCGTAACCGCGAGCGTCAGCAGTATTGTAGTCGACTGTGCGCATAATGACTGGACATGGATCGACGGCACGAAAACGGCCGGAACGATTGCGGGGCCGCAGTACGGCGCGTTCCCATCAACCGCACCTCCTACGACGCCGAATCCTTTTGCCAACACCCCCGGAGCGCGATACGGCGCAGCTGGGTGGACGGATAAAGGTGGTAACCTCTGGCTGTTCGGTGGCGACGGCTGGGAATTGGCAGGGGGCCTCACGCAAGACACGCTGAATGCGCCCATGAACGACCTTTGGGTGTGCGTCATGATTGGTGGCGATTACTGTGAATGGCAGTTGGCGGGCGGCTATGACAAGACGGTGGTCCCCGCCAACCCACCCGCCCCAGCCACCACGGTTGGCGCGCAGGTTATAGTCAACGCGCAGCACGAGGGGCAGGGCGGTGCATATATTAGCCCTGGTAGTGCTGGAACTCCGGCAGCAAGACTGGGAGCGGTCACCTGGACCGACAATGCCGGAAATCTTTGGCTTTTCGGAGGTTCCGATGGCGGCAACTATCTAAACGATCTTTGGGAGTTCAATGCAAGCGCCTTGAGCCCCGACTTCACGGCTACTGTTGGCCAGTGGACCTGGCAGAGCGGAGCTAACACCCAATTTGTCGACCAGAATGGCACCTATCCGCCTAACGCTAATCCATACCCGGGGGCTCGAACGAACGCCGTCTCCTGGACGGATGGTTCCGGGAATTTCTGGCTGTTCGGCGGATTCGGCAAAGACGGCGCCGGAACTCTGGGATTCCTCAACGACCTATGGGAGTATTCGGGTGGCAAGTGGACTTTCGTCTCGGGCTCCAGTTTGGCTAACCAGATTGGCATCTATGGCACTCAGGGAGTGGCATCAGCTACCAACGCGCCTGGAGGACGCCAAGAGGCGGTTGGCGGGGCGGATGCCGCCGGAAATCTGTGGCTCTTCGGAGGAGAGGGCGAAGATGGAAACAATCCACCGACGGCCAACGGAATTCTGAACGATCTTTGGGTATACAACATCACCGCCAAGCAGTGGACTTTCGTAATGGGCAACACCAAGGCAAACCAGACGGGCGTCTACGAAGCTCAAACGGTGGTGGGACCAGTGAACACCACTGGTGCAGCGAGCACGTGTGGCCTAACGGTTGGCCTCACTGTCGGCAGCAACGTCATTTGTTCCCCTGTCTCCACGGCTGGCGCACTTCCGGGGTCGCGTTGGGGTGCCAGTGGTTGGACCGACGCGAGCGGAAACTTCTGGCTCTTTGGTGGCTGGGGTCTAGACTCGACCGGAACGAATGGCAACGGCGCCCTCAACGACCTATGGGTGTACACTCCGAACACGACGGCTGGCCAGCCCGGCACGTGGACCTGGATCAAGGGTTCGAACACGGGTGCCGCCAACGGCGTTTACGGTAATGAGTTACGTCCATATCTGACGTACGAGATTTGGACTCCGGGTGGTCGCAGCAATGCGACGCACTGGGTCGATCGCAACGGCCAGCTCTGGCTCTTCGGCGGTGCAGGGTACGATTCCACAAGTACAACCGGGAACGGCTATCTCAACGACATGTGGAGATATCTGCCTTACCAGAACTGATTTTGCGGAATTGGGGGAGTGTTAGTTCGCAACGAGTTATCAGTTTTATTATTACTAACTGTTAATTAACGATGGCTCGCGATGGTGCTGCTCTACGCGGGGTTCGCGCTGGGACGCTGTCAATTTGCTGATGGCACGGGTTAGGGTGCACTACAGGGCGCGGAGGATGACGAGGGTCATGTCGTCGCTTTGGGGGGCGCCAGCCGCGAAAGCGTCGGCTGCCTGCATGATGCGGGTTATGGAGTCACGAGCAGGGAAGCCGTTGCAGGCGACGATCGCTTGGATCAATCGCTCTTCGCCCCATTCGGTGAGGTCGGGGTCCATGGCTTCGCTGAAGCCGTCGGTGTAGATCACCAACAAGTCGCCTGGGGCCAGAGAGACTTCGGCCTGCTCATAGGCACATTCCGGCAACAAACCCACTACTGTTCCGCCAGCTTGATCGAGACGTTCGACGGCGCCGTGCTTTGCGGCGGCGTGTAACAATATTGGGGGACAGTGGCCGGCGTTCACATAGCTGAGGCGGTGGGCGGCGGGGTCGTACTGCGCGTAGAAGAGCGTGGCGTAGCGGTCCTCGGTGGAGGCGTCGTAAAGCATGGCGTTGACACGGGTGATCAGGCCGGCGATGTCGTTGCCTGCGCGCATGGCATCGGCGCGCAGGGAAGCCTGCAGGCTGGCCATGGTGAGGGCGGCGGCGATGCCTTTGCCGGAGACGTCGCCAAGAGCGACGCCGAGTTTGCCGTCGGGGAGGGCGAGAAAATCGTAATAGTCGCCGCCCACACCGAGTGCGGTGCGGCAGCGGCCGAAATAATCGAGGCCGGCGATTTCCGGCAGGCGCTGGGGGAAAAGGCGCTCCTGGACCTCGCGGGCGATTTCGATTTCGCGGTTTAGTTTTTCGCGGCGGCCAATTTCGACCGCGATGGCCGAAGTCAGCTCGGCGTTCGAGAGGGCGAGGGCGGTTTGCGTCGCAACGGATTTCAGGAGACGAAGATCCGTGCTGGAGTACGGAGCTTCCGAGCGTTTTTCGCCGAGGCTGATGATGCCAAGGAGATTTTGTTTCGTCATGAGCGGCAGGAGCAATTGCGGGTGGAGAGAGGCGAGGTTACGGCGTTCCTCTTCCGACAGGGCCGAGTCGTTAACCCAGGAGTTCTCGTCGTCGAAATAAACCCGCTCGGGGCTGGCTTCTTGCTTGAGGCGGCGAACTGTGGCGCCGGAATCGGACAAATGCGCGTCCAGCGGAGCGGGGAATCCAATAGCAAACGCCGGGCGGAAGGAGCTGCCTTCTGCAAGAAGAACTGCAACCTGCGGAATGTGGAGCGATTCAGCGATTTTTGTCGCGACTCTTTCCAGAAGAGGACGTTTTTCGACGATCGAACGCACTTCATCGCTGAGAGCTTCGAGGATTTGCTCGGCGTCATAGGCGTCGCGGAAAAAGCGACGGTCGATCCACTTGCGGAGGCGCACGGCGCCTTTACGCAGCCAGAGAACTGCCAGAATCAGGAGCGCGATCGTGGTGATTTCATTGGCGAGGCTCTGGCGATGGTTGCGCGCGAAAGTGACTCCTCCGATCAGGACGGCCGCGGTCAGAACGATTTGTAAGACTCGGATTCCGCCCGTCGCAAGCCCATATTGCAAGCCCTGGCGAATGACAACGCGCACATCCATCGCGCGATGGACGACGATGACGTACGCCAGTGTGATGGGAAAGAGAAGCATCAGGGACAGCGCGAACAGCACAAACCATTCCGGAAAGATTTGCTCGATCTCGCCTCCCTTGATGCTCTGCGTAACAAAGAGAATGCACGCGGGGGTCATGGCGATGCTGGATCCGGTATAAAGTAAACGAAGACGCCGCTTGGCATCGGGCGTGACGGCCTGGCGCATCTTGACGGAAATGCAGGCAAAGAAAGAGCCGATAGCCGCAAACTTAAGCAGGAAGTCAAGCGTGCCGAGGCGATCCAGACCCGCGGATAAGGAAGCGACGGATGCGAAATTTTCGAATTGACCGAGCCGAACGATAACATTCAGTACGCATGAGACAATCAACAGGGTGACGGCGATACGCTTGGACCACGTCCACCAAGCGGGGTCCTTCTCGGGGAAAGGCTCGGGAAAGAACACGCCGAAAAGCAGCATGAAAGTCGGCCAAGCGTTATCAACGGCCACGCGATATCCCTCTGCGACATCGCGAACAACGGGCCCCCAACTCTCGACTCCCGCGCTGTAAAACACAGAGAAAAACAGCATGATGAGAAAGAGGCACCATGCAGAGGGATCACGTGGACGCACGGCCGTGACCCAGAACCCAAGAAGCAGGCAAAACGTGGGCACGACGAGCTTCACTGCCAAAAGGGAAGCGGCGGACAAACTGATAGGAGGAGTGGTGGCCTGCTGGAGCGGAATGGTGGCCGAGCGTGGAGCTGTTTCACCGGGACGCAGGAACTGGACGATGAGGGTGTCACCTGGTTTTGCGGTGCGGATCGCTTCGCCGAACACAGCTATTCCGGTCAGCGGGCGGCCGTTCACCGTGAGCAGGATGTCGTTGTTTTGCACGCCGGCCTGCCAGGCGGACTTAGCCACGAACTGAAGGGCAGGGCGGCCTCTCTCGTACACCGGCACGAAAGGATATGCCACGGCCTTGAGATGGAAATAATTCGGGAAGGCAAACATAGCCGAGCGAATCTGATAGGCCGAAGCAAGCGCGAAGAGCAGCGCGAGGCAGACGTATTGGAGGATGGGAGGATTCTTTGCCCGCATGTCCAGCGGCTCAATCAACCACAATTAGTGGTAAGCAAGGTAGCATTGCTGGAGGGCGGCGGCAAAATTTTCGCTGGACGTAAGGGCGAGTGTTCAGAGCGAAGCTGCCGAGGTGGGATCGGAACCTTGCTCTTGAAGCGAATGAGATTTTGGGCGGCGGAAGCGGAACCAAAAGTAGAGGACGGCGAAAGCGAAGAAGGCGCCGCTGGAGTCGAGCAGGGAATCGTAAGGTGAGGCGGTGCGGCTGGCGACGAAGGCTTGATGGATTTCATCCATGATCGAATAGCCTGCGGCGAAGGAGAGGGCGGAGATGCCCCAGGCCCAGCGCCAGCCTTTGCGATCGCCGCGAACGCCGCGGTAGATCAGCAGGCAGAAAATAAAATATTCGGTGAAGTGGGCGCTTTTGCGGATGATGTGGTGAATGAAATTGAATTGAGCTTCGGTGAGATGGGGAAAGAGCCACTTCACGAAGAAAGAGAGAACGGTCGCGGTGTGGTCCGAGGAGAAGGAGTCGGTCGAGAGGGTGAAGATGACGCAGGCCCAAGCGACGGCGGGCCACCAAGCGCGTAGCCAGCCGGGCATCAGCAGCTTGTGAAGGTGCGGCTGCATCTCCGGCAAATGCGGGGCGGGGCGAGGATTGCGCCAGGGCTGTTCAGCCACGATGCGCTCCTCGGACGAACTGGGAACGATGGGCACAGGGGGATTTCAAC
>Ga0210410_10005831_pt1 | contig 10704 bp, 11 predicted proteins | sample IncBWC4MmetaG_FD_161058 | JGI IMG/M metagenome (GOLD analysis project Ga0210410, IMG submission 161058) | Forest soil microbial communities from Barre Woods Harvard Forest LTER site, Petersham, Massachusetts, United States - Inc-BW-C-4-M | ecosystem: Environmental > Terrestrial > Soil >... | reverse complement strand
AGCAAATTGTGGGCCGGGACCATGCTTGTGCAACCGGATGCGAAGACAGGACCGCACCACCACGGAGAACTGGAAACCGTCCTGTACGTGGTGAAAGGACGTGTGCGGATGCGCTGGGGCGATCGATTGGAATTGAGTGACGAAGCCGGACCCGGCGATTTTATTTATGTTCCGCCGTATGTGCCACACCAGGAGATTAATGCCGATCGAAATGAACCGTGCGAAGCCGTGGTCGTGAGGAGCGGCCAGGAGCCGGTGGTGGTGAATCTTCCGTTAGAGACGCCGGAACCAGCCAGCGCCGGGCACCCAGGCATGCCCTTTCACCCTGACAGGTGAAGACCTATCAAAGAACTCTCGCGCAGGACCAGGAACGGACGGAAAGTTCCGCACCCCTTGATCGTGAGAAAGTGCTTGTTCGCATTGCCGCGCAGGTTCTTGTTCGCCGCCGAATATGCCGGCGACAACGACGGTAGAGAGCCGACCTACGCTCTCGCAGAATGAAAGTTCAGCAAATGCCCCGTCTGTCCAGGGACCAGGAAGATTCAATTATACGTGTGATGCTGATCCGCCCGAATCCACCCATCGAGGCATGCTCTTTGTGTAGCGGGGATGGGGTTTTGCACCCCATCCGCCCTTCTAGTTTTTGTTAAGGCAACGTGTACCGAATGTCGAGGTACACCATGCTGGCGTGCGCGTTTTTGGGATTTGGGCTGGTTGCGGGGGGTATGGGCTGAGTCGACCACGGGCTGCGAGTCAGGTACGAATACTGGGTGATGATTTGTACCTTGCCATAATTCTCATTCGACCACAGCGTCGGGATGATGCCGATGGTGGCTTCTTGAACCGCTCGATTCGACAAGTTCGAGGAGCCCGGGAAGCCGAAGCCCACGCAAGTGAAACCCGCGAGGCTCCCGCACGATGAAGCCGGCGTCGCCGGGAGGAATCCAAAGTTGCGCTGGAAATACGCACCGCCATAGTAGCCGTAGAACATGTAATTCGGCATGGCCTGGTATTCGAAACCGGCCAGGCCCGAATAGGAATGAACAGCAGAGAGTGTGCCATCTGGTTTGACGATTGCGTCGGGGCCCAGCCCGATGTTGTAGCGGCCGCCGCCGTCGCTGTAGAAGGAATTGGTGATGAGACGCAGATTGTGGATAAGCTCGTAATTCAAGTTTATCGAACCGCCTCCACCGGTGATGGTGTTGACGGTGGCCGGAGTCGTCAGATCGTTAAGCACCCTGAAACTCCGCAGCAACCCGGCGGCTTCGGCGTGGAAGGCGTGACCCGCCGGATGCGCATCGTACGCCGCTTTCACGATGATGTCGGGGTGCAGGTTGGGCACAGCCGTGTTCGTGGAGCTGCTTGTGGCGTTGGTGACGCCGCTGCCGTTATCAAACTGCGTGGTAAAAAATGTTGAGGGGAACACGACTGAACTGGGCGCGAACTGCTGTGGATTTTCGAGCGACACGCCGACGGCCCAATTCTCGTTGGGGTGGTAGACCAACCGGAACTGCGGTTGGCGCGCCCAGATCAGGCCGACCTGGAAGTTAGGATCTTCGTTCAGCGTGTAGAACACGTCGGACGTCAGCGGAGAGAGTCCCACGCGGTTGGGCGTGAGCAACGACCATGCCTGCCCGCCCAGCACTTCCCACTTCCCGTGCCGCACATCCGCCCAATAGACGCGCAGCCGGAGGCTATCGCTGTTGGCGGTGATGTAGGCGTTCGCCGGCTGGAAGCCCAGGAAATCGCTTTCCACGTATGCGGTAAGCTTCGTCGACTTCGGCAGAGGCGCATCAACTTTTAGCGACAAACGGGAGTATTGTGCCGAGAGATGCGTTTCCGACAAACGCCCCTGCGGCAATTGATTGTTGAACGGAATCGATCCGAACGCCGTTGCAATGCCGCCGCCGTCATTCGTGGTGCGATAATACGCGGCGAAATCCAGAAAACCGCCTGGAGCGAATTCAGCGGACCCGATCTTGAAGTATAACGGCGACTTGGTTCCCTTTTGTTCGCTGTCTTCACCCTGCACCTTTGCACCCAACGGTGCGGCAGCCACCGGTATGGATCGGTCAGGGGTCGGCGCCGAGGTCGCTGGCCGAACTGCCTCCGCCGATGGAGCAGTGGCCGGTGAGGAGACGATTCTGGATCCGGTCCGTTCCGCTTCAACTGCCGCCAAGCGGCTCCGCAGATCCCGAAGCTCTTCAGACTGAGCCTCGACGAGATCCCGCAACTCATGCAGTTCTGTCTGTACGATATCCTTCTCGCTCCCTTTAGCCGCAGGTTTATCCGGATCATTCGGCCTCGCAACTGGAGTGGCGCCGGCCTTAGGTGAGGGCGTAACCTTATCGTCGTCGTGGGCCGCCACCCTTGAAGCACCCGTCAAGAGAATTGAAAGCACGACGCAAGAAGTAATTCTGCGCATTGTCTCCTCCTGAATTTCTGCCGTCCCGGCGAGTAGGGTCCCGTCCTAGAGCAGCGCAGGCTCCATTCGCACTGTTCATTTGCGTGCGCCACCTAATTCGTTTCGGATGTACAAGCTAGGGAAATAGCTGGAACTTGAATGCCGGCTTCGGCTCGTGGGAAAGGAGATTTCCGTCACTCGGCTGACAGGTGTGACGACATTTCGAATAAACTGGCCCTAGCATCATGTCATCCCGCTGACACCAACTCCGGCCGTGTGGAAGGCAACTTGTTGTATTTGCTTTAGACCGGCCCATGGTTCTCCCCAGCTCCAGGCTTTGTCGAATGGAATCCGGAATGCAGGGAAGTGTCTGGAACGTCGGCGGTAATCGTTGGAGTTTTGAGGTTCCAGCTCGGGAGTTTGAAAATGAGTTACACAGCAGCCAGTTATGCGTCAGCGATTGAGATGGCGGTGTTGCCGCCGGGAGTGCAAGCGCACTGGGAAACGGACAAGCGCGTTGTGTGGAATGAATTGGAAGGCGCAGCCGAAGAACAGGAACTGATCTACGAGGTCACATGGATTCCGGAGATTGGCGCCTGGCGCCGGTTCTTGAAATCAAGGCGGAACTTGGATCGGTGAAATGCGGGTTCGAAAGGTCCGGGTTCACATGCCCGGCCTATAAGCCTCGGCAATCTCGAATCACAATTCCTGCTTGGACTCGCGTAACCCCTCGGCAGCACACTCGACCACAGAATTCCTTTGAAGGGTAAGCTTCATGAACCGCCGGAGATTTCTTGAACTTGCGGGAACCGCCGGGGCGGCACTGGTGAGTGGCTCAGACCGAATGGCTTCTGTACTAGCGGCTTCATCCGACACGGTTGACCTGGCAAGATTTCCTGAAAAGACGGAACTGATCCTGCTCACCGACCGGCCGCCCCAGTTGGAAACTCCGCTCCACTATTTTCGGCAGGACCTTACACCAAACGAAGCGTTCTTCGTTCGGTGGCATCTGGAAGGAATCCCCACTTCGGTGGACCTTCGAACATTTCGGCTCAATGTCAGCGGCCACGTCCGGCAGCCTTTGCAGCTAAGTATGGATGAGTTGCGCTCGCAGTTCGAGCCAGTCTCCATCATCGCCGTCAATCAATGTTCCGGAAATTCCCGAAGTTTCTTTGAACCTCGCGTTCCAGGCGGCCAGTGGAAGCACGGCGCAATGGGCAACGCGAAATGGACGGGTGTTTCCGTGAAGTCGATTTTGGATCGTGCCCAGGTGAAGCCAGGCGCCGTGGATGTTTCATTCAATGGGCTTGACGTGCCACCACTGCCGTCAGTGTCTGACTTCGTGAAGGCCCTATCGATCGACCACGCGCGGGATGGGGAGGTGATGATCGCCTACGCCATGAATGACCAAGCGTTGCCCATGGTGAACGGCTTTCCCTTGCGACTGGTCGTGCCTGGTTGGTATGGGACTTATTGGGTGAAAGCTCTGAGCGACATCACCGTGTTACCTGAGGCGTTCAGCAATTTCTGGACGGACAAGGCCTATCGCATCCCCAGCGGACCCAATGGCACCGAGTCTCCAAAGGAAATGGCCAAGGATACGGTTCCCATCAATCGATTCAACGTGCGTTCCCTGATTGTTCGTCCCGAACCCGATTCGACCTTGCATCCCGGAATGCCCGCTGAAATGGAAGGCATTGCATTCGACGCCGGTTACGGGATTCGACGAGTGGAAGTGTCGACGGATGGCGGGACCACTTGGGGGGATGCCCGACTGGACCCGGAACTCGGTAAGTATTCGTGGCGACGCTGGCGGGCGTCCTGGACGCCAAGAAACCGCGGGCAATATCGGCTGCTGGCTCGCGCGACAAATGGCGTGGGTGACACACAAAGTAAGGAACAGTGGAACCGCAGCGGTTTTATGTGGAACGTGATCTCAGAAGTGGACGTAAAGGTGGAGTAACAACGATGGCCCCAAGAATAAAGAATATGTTTCTGTCGCTGGGGCTTGCGGCATTGGCCGCCGGCTGCGGGCATTCGTCAAACATCTCCAAAGAACCAGGGCACGGTAGCGCAGACGGAAAAATGCAATCGATGCCTGATTCAAAGCCGGACGATCCGGTTCATACGATCGTGATGCCGCATTATGAGCCATCGTTTCCACCGGGCACTGGGCGTGAAGAATTTGTCACCGCGTGCGTGGTTTGCCATTCGCCACGATACATCACGATGCAACCGCGATTTTCCCGGGCTACGTGGCTGAGCGAAGTCAACAAAATGAAAGACGTCTACGGCGCGCACATTTCCGATGAACAAGTGGCAAAGATCACTGACTATTTGTTCTTCCTGAAGGGGAAGGCCGACGACCCTAGGGCCCCCAAGGGAACATATGGGGAATAGCGCGGGAAGTTCGCATGATTCACGGCCGCCGGTACGCCTGGTGGTCGCCGTGGTGCTTCTGGGTACGCTCCTCGCTTGGTGGGGAACACGCGGCCATCGCCGTCTGTTTGGAGAAGCGCGGCGCAAACCGGTTGCCGCCGGAGAAGTGGTTCTTCCACAAATCACGCAGGAAAAGAGTGCATTGCTTGCTCGCGGCTCCCAAATTTCTCAGCGGCAATGCGCGGGTTGTCATGAAATGGCCGCGCGCTCCAGCGGGCCCAGTTATAAGGATATTGTGACCTTCTATCGCCGTGAATTTCCTGACTCGGCCGGCAATTCGGATTTGCGCGCTCGATTAGCCGCAGCAGTGACTCATCCGCGGCCCGGGTGGGGCAATTTTGCACCGGGCCCCGTGGAATCCGGGTTGTCGCTCGATGACCGCATCGCCCTCGCGAGTTGGATTCTGAACAATTTCGATCAAAACAAGGAACCCGGCGAAGGTGCAGGTAAATGACAACGTTTGCTGAACATTCCTCCTATCTAAATGATCGAGGAAATACCCGTAAATTGGTTGCGGTTCCCTCGGTTGAATATGGCCTGATCCGTGCCCACGTCTTTGCGTCACTCGTCACCTTAGTGATCTCGGCCCTGTTCGGCATTCTGGTGGCCACGAAGTTCACCTTCCCCGAATTTCTCGGAGGCCACGGATGGCTTAACTGGGGCAGGCTTCGCTACAACCATACGCAAGGCATATTCTTCGGATGGTTAGGCAACGCATTCCTGGCGTTCTTCTATTACGCCGTGCCGCGCCTCGCAAATCGGCCGGTGTTCAGCCGTAAACTCGGGTGGTTTCTTTTCTGGATCTGGAATTTTGCGGTCGTCCTTCCCGGTTGGGTGCTGGTCCTCGCCGGCTTCAGCCAGCCGCTCGAATGGGCGGAGTTTCCGCTGGTCGTGGACGCTTTCGTCGTCCTTGCCTTCATCCTGATGGTCTTCGAGTTTGTCCTGCCATTCCTTAAAGCTCGGCTCTCGGACCTCTACGTCAGTGCGTGGTACCTCATCGGCGGTATTATCTTCACGATGCTTGCCTACCCGGTCGGGAATTTTGTGCCGGAGTTAGTTCCCGGCGCGCGGGGCGCAGCGTTCAGCGGCCTCTGGATTCACGATGCTGTGGGTCTCTTCGTGACGCCTTTTGCCCTTGCCATCGCTTATTACGTCATCCCCGCTACCACGCGTCTTCCCATCTACAGTCATTTCCTGTCGATGGTGGGCTTCTGGGTGCTCTTCTTCACTTATCCCCTAAACGGGACTCATCATTACGTCTATTCGGCAATCCCCATGGCCGCGCAGAAAAGCGCCACCGTCGCCTCCGCCTACCTGGGAATGGATGTGATCCTGGTCGTCACCAACCTGCTACTTTCTCTGCGTGGAAACAGCGGAACTGCTTCGAAGGACGTGCCGCTGCGCTTCGTCTGGTTTGGCGTCGTCTCTTACCTTGTGGTGAGTTTACAGGGCTCGGGACAGGCATTCATGCCCGTCAATCGCGTCATCCACTTTACGGACTGGGTGATCGGCCATTCCCATTTGGCAATGATCGGTTTCGGAAGTTTTGTCGCGCTTGGTGGCATCGCCCATATGTGGCAACGCATCCCCGGAACGCGCTACAACGAGCGAATGATGAATTGGTCGTTCTGGCTGCTTGCGGTGGGCCTGACGCTAATGGTCACCGATCTGACGATTGCGGGACTGGTGGAGGCTCAGGTCTGGGAGTCGAGCGCGCCATGGATCGATTCTGTCCGGGCGGTTGGAAGTTATTGGCTGGTGCGTACATTCTCGGGGCTACCCATTCTGGCGGGCTTTGTTCTTTTCTGGATTTCGCTCGTTACCGGGCCAAGGTTGTCAGAGGCTATTACGTCCGCGACGAGCCGCGAGACTCTAGAAAACAACGTCGCTTTCGAGGAAGTCCCGGAGGTTTCACACGAGCTCCTCCGGACCGGTTGGTTCAGCTATGCGCATCTAGTCGCCTTCGGCGCAGGTGTGGGTTTCTTCGCGCTTTCGTTTCTTATTCTCGCCATCCTTCCAGGAAAAGAACTGGCGGATGAAATCAAGCGGGTGGCTCCCGTCACCATGGCAACGCTCACCGCGTCCGAACAAAGAGGCAGAGTCATTTATGGACGCGAAGGGTGCGCCTACTGTCACACGCAGCAGGTCCGGTCTCTGGCGGCGGATGTTCGGCGTTTCGGCGCGCCGACCGAGGCATGGGAGACCAAGTATGATTACCCGCAGCTGTGGGGCACACGGCGGATCGGGCCGGATTTGTCGCGCGAATTCAACATTCGTCCGCGCGACTGGCAACTCACACATCTCTACAATCCCCGGTTCGTCGTGCGCGATTCGGTGATGCCTCCGTATCCCTGGCTGTTCAGCGGCAGCGCGAATCAGCCGACACAGGAAGCGCTGGATCTGCTTGCCTATCTCCAATCACTTGGGCGTGCCCGACAACTTTCCGGATTTGAGCGACAGGCGTTGGTGCCGAGCGTACAGCTCGCGGCACCGGATATGGCGATGCCGAGGGAGGCCTCAGCCAGGGCCACTCCGCCCAGCGTTCCGATTCCGATGACAGGAGGATTCAGCGACAGCGCGCCCGTTCTGCATCCTGCGTCGAATCCCGGCGATTTACAGGAAGAAGTCAGCCGCGGCGGAGCGCTCTTCGCCGCGAATTGCGCTTCGTGCCATGGTGCGGCCGGAAGGGGCGACGGCAAAGCTTCCCTGAGTCTGTTGCCGAGACCGGCAAACCTGACTGCCGCCCGCTTCTCCGACCAACGACTGAGCAGTGTGCTGTGGAATGGGGTCGTTGGATCTGCGATGCCGCCGTGGCGCCAGCTTCCTACCGAAGATTTGCGCGCTCTTGTTGCCTACGTCCACAGTTTGCACCTTCCTGCTGCCGCGCCTGCAACGCAAGAAGCTGCGAGCCTGGCCGTGGGCAAAGCACTATTTGCGGCGGCCTGCGCCAGTTGTCACGGGGCCACGGGAGCCGGAAACGGGCCCGCAGCCGGCACCCTTGCGCCGGCGCCAACAAACTTTCACCTTAAGAAGCCGACAGAGGAAAGAGCTCGGGAAGTTTTGGAGGATGGCGTGCCAGGCACAGCGATGGCGCCATGGAAGAGCCAACTCGGCGAAAGTGAGCGGCACGCCCTGGTTGAATACGTGCGCTCTTTGTATGATGCGCCGCAGGAGGGCCCAAGACAGTGATCAATCTGATCGTAATCGTAATTTCAGTCATTATGTTCGGCCTGCTTTTGGTTTGGTGGCGTTGGCCGGCCTTCCGTTCCTGGATTGAGGCGCCGAAATATTTCATGCTTCGCCAGGAACGCCGTTTCGACGAGGCGGCATCGATCTCTCGCCCTGACGCGAATCCCGGTGATCGGGAGTAGTACATCCACTGCGATCAAGAGCCAGCCAGTTCAACGGCGCGCTGAATTCATTCCACTATCTACAAAGTGACGCAGGTGTAGCGCCTTCGGCATACAACCGAGCGATAGCAGCCACCATCTGCGCGACGACGAGCACTGCAGGGGCGGTGTGCGCGAGCATGGCTGACTAGGTATTTGTTCCAGACGTGGTCGTCGTACTTCAGCAGGTTTGCCGGCCCGTGAAAGGGGGCAACGATCTCTACTTGCTTGCCAGTAAGGCCGAATCCGAAATGCAGGCAGTTCAAAGAATTCTTGATTCTGCTGAGGGATTACGCTCAAAAAGAAAAGCGGCCCCGATTGAGGAGCCGCTTTCGTCCGAATTTATCCAGTCCACTAAAGAAGAGCGCTCGTGCCAAATTAGTTCGTGTAATTGGTCTCGAGATTGTATTCCTGTTCCACGCTGGGCCGCCGAATCACGGTAAGGCCGTTATCGCTCAACATAAAAACTGTGCCTGTTTCTGGCCGATCGAGGCGCTGCGTCACCCCGTCGACAGTGGCGAGCGGCCTGGGGTTGGAGGGATTGGAAATATCGAATATTTCGTATTGAGGATCTTGAGCCTGGGCAATGGGGTGGTTCATGGAGGTCAGCAGTAAGCCAGCGTGTCCAAAAGCCTCCGCCTGAGCCGGGTGTTCAAATTGAGGCGCTTCGGTAAGCATCGGCATTTTGGATTTCTTGAAATTGATGACTGCAAATCCGGAATGATCACGGTAATGAATGAGGGCCGCCGAATCACTCAAAGTCTCGGCAAAGTCATACGGCGATTTGGCTGCAATAGAAACCTTTGCGACGGGCCGAATCGCGCCAAGGTCCGTGACATCGAGGATCGCGAGGGTCTGCCCGTTATCCTGCTCGATATATAGAAATGTCTGTCCACCACCCGTCTCGCGCAAGTACATGGCGTCGCCCTTGCGTTGCGCAATTTCGGGCAGATCCGAGGCAGACTCTACGACAATCGACTTGGACTGCGTTTTTGCGTTTGCTGGAATACCAACAGCGGCCGCGAATATCGCCGCCACCATAATCTTTCCAATTTTGTATTTCATTTTACTGCTCCTTTTTACTTATTACTGCAACTGACGATGTCAGTGTCCTGCTTGTCGAGAAATCCGTCCAAGCAGAAATCCTTATCCGGTATAAGCTCGCGGCGTGTGGATTCGGCATAAGCGCCGCCAAATTCGGAGCCGGCATCTCCCTTTTTAATACGACGGGAGAAATGGAAACTCGCTTTTTGCTCTGTTCAACGCAGGCGCAGTCCACTTCTCTCAGTTGTTGTTGGTGGTCGGCGCCACTCATATCCACATGCAGCCTAGTTGGAATTCCGGGCAGACAAAGCGCGTGCCTGAGCGCGATTGGGCGTATGCCCAGATTTGACGGCCGGGATCTCAGCGGTCGATTTCTTCGCGGGCGCGGGCTCCACGGAATTTTTCGCGGCTCTCCCCGTGACTCTCGGAGCCAAATCAAGAGAATGGGCAAAGAGGAAGGATCGAAATGAGCCGACATTGCCGGTAGGCTCAGGGCCGGCGGGATACGCCAGAGAGAACATGCGCGAGAAAGTCACTCCGCGCACTCGCGCGAGCTTGAGGGTCCCCAAAGTGAGTTGGTTTCGCACTGCCCAACGCGAAATGAAGGTTATTCCGAGGCCAGCCTCGACGGCGCTCAGAAGCCCCTCCGTCGAATCGAACTCCATCCTGGCTTTCAAATCCTTGCGCTTGAGGCCGGCCTGGGTCAAAGCGTTCTCCACCACTCTGCGCGAGCCAGAACCAAACTCCCGCACCAGTAACGGCGCCTCTTTCAACATCTCATGATCAATTTCCTGGTTCGCCCACTTATGATCCGTTGGAACGACAAGAACGAGAAAATCTTCCATGAACGGCTCAACATGGATATCCTTGCGGAGCGCCGGTCCCTCAATCAATGCAAGTTGTGTTTTCTGCTCCGCAAGTGCGTCCAAGACGTGATCCGTGTTTCCGCTCATGACGGTGATGGAAACACGCGGATTCTCGCGAAGAAATCCGGCGATCAGGCTGGGCAACAGATACTGGCCGATTGTTTGCGAGGCGCCGAGCGCAAGCTGACCACCGGGCTTTCCCGACACATTGGCCACCACAGATTGCGCTTCATCACAGAGCGCCTTGAGTTTCTCGGCGTAGGGCAAAAGCGCTTGTCCGGCTGGAGTGAGGGTGATCTGCCCTCCGGTGCGATCGAACAACGGAACACCAAGCTGTTCCTCGAGCGCTTTGATTTGCTGTGTCACGGCCGGTTGCGTCAACAGGAGTTCCTCGGCGGCACGGCTGAAGTTGAGGTGTGTGGCCACCGTCCGGAAGACTTTGAGCCGGAAGTTTTCCATCTGTATCTTTCGTCGGCAGAATTAGCGAAAAAAGTGTGCGCGATGTTTTCTGCTTCGAGTGAAAAAGAGACAATAAATTCGACCGCCTCTCGTCCACGATTAA
>Ga0210410_10005826_pt1 | contig 10708 bp, 9 predicted proteins | sample IncBWC4MmetaG_FD_161058 | JGI IMG/M metagenome (GOLD analysis project Ga0210410, IMG submission 161058) | Forest soil microbial communities from Barre Woods Harvard Forest LTER site, Petersham, Massachusetts, United States - Inc-BW-C-4-M | ecosystem: Environmental > Terrestrial > Soil >... | reverse complement strand
AAAATCGGCGAAGTGATGGGGCTGATTCAAAGCATCGCCGCACAGACCAACCTGTTGGCCTTGAACGCGACGATCGAAGCCGCGCGAGCCGGCGAGGCAGGCAAGGGCTTTGCCGTGGTGGCAAGCGAAGTGAAGGCGCTGGCGACCCAGACCGCGAAAGCGACAGAGGAGATCACCGATCAGATCCAGGCGATTCGCGACGCAACCGGGGCAACGGCCGGGGCGATCCGCGAGATCGGCGCCACCATCGGCCAGATCGACGAGATCGCCACGACGATCGCCGCCGCAGTCGAGGAGCAGGGTGGGTCGACCAAGGAAATTGCCACCAGCGTGCAGCAGGCCGCGCAGGGCACGCAGGGGGTCATGCAAAACATTGCCGGCGTGACGCAAGCATCAGGCCAGGTGGGAACCGCCGCCGAACTGGTTCTCGGTTCAGCCGGCGAACTTGCCAAGCAGTCCGATCGCCTGAAGCAAGAGGTCGAAGGTTTTCTCGCGACAGTCCGGGCGGCCTAGTGTGGTGGTTCGGAAGTTCTCTTCATTTTTGCCGCGCGTGCTTCAAGAGAACTTCCGAACCAAACCACACTAGAATCATAGGTTTCTAGTGTCCTTCGAATCCGAAGTTCGCCAAGGAGGGCGCGGCAACAATGAGGCGAACTTCGGATTCGGGACACCAGGACGAAAGTCATTTGCTCTTCGGCACCCGCCCCCCGAACAGTCGCTCCTGCTCGGCCTCGGCGACCGCGACAATGCGGTTGGTGGCATCCTCGATCGTGCTTTCGATTCGCTTGAGGAATTCGTCGCGCGGCAAACCCGGCGGGATCGGATCGAGAAACTCCAGCACCAGCGTGCCGGGATAGCGCATGAAGGTGCGGCGGGGCCAGAACAGGCCGCTGTTGAGCGCGACCGGCAGGCATGGCACCCCGCAATCGGCGTAGATCATGCCGACGCCGCCCTTGTATTGCGGCGGTGCACCGACCGCGGTGCGCGTCCCTTCCGGGAATATCACGAACTGGCGACCGCGTTTGACCTCCTCGGCGGCGCGCCGCATCACCGCGAGCAGCGCGCGGCGGCCAGAGGCGCGGTCGATCGCCACCATGCCGGTCTTGATCAGATACCAGCCGAACAGCGGGATGAAATTCAGCTGGCGCTTGACGACGAAGAACGGCGCCTCGAAGAAGCCCAACAGCGAGATGGTCTCCCACATCGACTGATGCTTGGAGGCGACGATCAAGGGCCCCTTCGGAATCTTCTCGACGCCGCGAAATTCGACCTTGATGTTGCAGATCACGCGCATCAGCAGGATGCTGGTCTTCGCCCACCAGCTCGCGACCTTCAGCGTCGTCGCACGCGGCATCAGGAAGGTCGGCAGCGCCACCAGCGCCCAAAAGATGAAGACGGCGTAGAACAGAATGTTGAAGACGAGCGAACGCAGAAAGATCAAGGCCATCGAAAACTCTAGGGCGTGACGCGGTTACGACAGACCAGACCGGCATCGATGGTCCACCTCTCCCCGTCGGGGAGAGGTGAACCGAATGCGCCGCCGGATCGATTTTCAGCCAGGTTCATTTGGTCCTAGTTGGCTTGCGCCGTCGCGGGGCGGGGCGTCGTCACCGATCCGGTGGGCGGTTCGGACGGCTCGAACATGTCAGGGTCGACGCCGAGCCCTTCGAGCCGAACCCGCGCGGCGGCCGCGACATATTTCACGTATTCGGACAACACCAGGCGGAAGGTTGCAGCACTCGACCACCAGGGCTCGTCGCGCCATTTGTCGCCGACAACCGAGAACGGAATAAGCGAGGTCTCCGGCATGGCGTGCGACAATTCCACGATCGCACGCGGCATGTGGTAGTTCGAAGTCACCACGATCAGCGACTTGAAGCCGCGCTCGCGCGCCCAGCGCCGCGTCCCCAGGGCATTGCTGCGGGTGTTGACCGCGGAATGATCGAGATCGACGCAGCAGTGGAACAGCCCCTGCCCTTCCTGCAGCGAGCGGGAAATGTCGGCGGCCGCGATGGTCGGGTGCACGCCGGAGATCAACAGCCGCTTGCCGTAGCCGGCAGCGAGCAGCTCCATCGCGTCCGATACGCGCGAGGAGCCGCCGGTCAGCACCACGATGCCGTCGGCCTTGCGCTCGGGCCGGACTTCGGTCGAGCGCAGGTTGAACAGGAAGCCGGCAAAGCCCGCAATGACGACGGCGGCGACCGCGGAGATCGCCGCAAACGCCAGCCGCAGCGGACCGCGCGTCGCATGCGCGGACGCGTTCGGCGATCTATCGTCGGACTGCGTGGTCATGCGCGGCTATTGAGACCCCTTCCCGTCGCCATTCTAAAGGCTTTTCCGGTGAAGTGGAGTCGGTGACGACGGTTTTCCGGATCATGCCCTCTCATTCGATGTCGTCGAGGGTGGCAAACAGCGTGCGCCGCGAGGCCCAGGCCGTGATCGCCGCGATCATCACCGCCTGCACCGCCAGCACCAGATAGCCCGAGGGGCGCAGCGAGAAGGTGCCGAGCAATGCCGCGAATTGATCGCCGACCGGCGTGCCCGAGAACCACCCGGCAATCGACTCGGAGAAGCCGAACAACAGCATCGCCACCCCGCCGCCGATCACGCCGCCCTCCAGCCCGAGCAGCAGGAAATGGCGGAAGAAGCGATCGGCGATGAAGCGGTCGCCGGCGCCGACGAAATGCAACACCTCGACGATCGGCCGGTTGGCCGCCATCGCGCCGCGGGTCGCGAACGACACCGAGATGATGGTCGCGATGATCACGAGCGCTAGGATGCCGATGCCGGCCGCCACCGTGGCGCCGGTCATCGAGCGCATCCGCTCGATCCAGGCGCGGTGATCGTCGACGCTTGCGGTCGGCGCGACCTGCGCAATGCGGGCGCGCAAGCCTCCGAGATCGAGCACGGTGCCGGGCGCGACGCGGGCCACGATCACGCGCGGCACCGGCAATTCGTCGAGCGAGAGCCCGCTGCCGAGCCAGGGCTCCAGCAGCTTGCCGGACTCTTCCTTGCTGAAAGGCCGGACCTCGACAATGCCGGACTGGATCCGCATCGCGGCCACGGCGGCGGCGGTATCGCGATCGATATCGCGCCCCGCGCTCGGGCGGACCTGGATGGTGATCTCGCTTGCGACGTCCGACTGCCACTCCGCGGCAGAGGCGCTGACCAGCAGCACCGCGCCGGTCGTGATCGAAGCAAGGAAGGTCATGATCGCGACCACCGCGACCAGCGCGCGGCCGGAAATGGAGGCCCGAGGAACAATGGGCGACAGGTTGCGGGCGCGCGCCGGCACCTGCGGGCGTTCATGCCCGAGGTCCACCAGCGGCGTATGCTCGTCGGCCCTACTCATAGATATGCAGCCGTCCCTGATGCAGCACCAGACGCCGCGCATCGTACTGGTCCATCAGGGTGATGTCGTGGGTCGCGATCACCACCGCGGTGCCGGACTTGTTGAGCTCGATGAACAGCCGCAGCAGCCGCCGCCCCAGCGTGGGATCGACATTGCCGGTCGGCTCGTCAGCCAGCAGGAGTTGCGGCCGCGAAATCACGGCGCGCGCGATCGCGGCGCGCTGCTTCTCGCCGCCGGAGAGAATTGGCGGCAGCGAATCCATGCGTTCGCCCAAGCCAACCCAGCGCAGGAGGTCGATGACCTCCTTGCGGTAGCTCGATTCGTCCTTGCCCATGACGCGGAACGGCAGCGCTACATTCTCGTAGGTCGTCATGTGGTCGAGCAGGCGGAAATCCTGCAGCACGATGCCGATCCGCTTGCGCAAATTGGCGACCTCGTCCTTGCCAAGCAGCGAGATATCCTGGCCGAACAGGTTGACGAGGCCGCGGGTCGGCCGCAGCGAAAGGAACAGCAGTTTCAGCAGCGAGGTCTTGCCGGCGCCGGACGGCCCGGTCAGGAACTGGAAGGAATGGGCGGGAATCAGGAAATTGAGGTCGCGCAGAATCTCCGGCCCGAGGCCGTATCGCAGTCCGACATTTTCGAACCGAACCAAGCTCAGCTCCGTAACAAGCCGGGTTTGCGCCCGTTATGGTTTCCGATTCGTTAACGGTCGCCTTGTAGCATCCCGAACAGCTAACCCGAATTGCAGCGTCAAGATGGAGAAGGGCTCCATGCACATCGTTTGCCCCCATTGTACTACGTCCTACGCGATCAAGCTGGAAACTCTCGGCGCGGCCGGGCGCACTGTGCGCTGCTCCCGCTGCAAGGAGGTCTGGCTGGCGCGGCCCGAGGACGCGATCGAGCCGGTTGCGGCCGAGCCAGCGATGGCGGAGGCGAGCGTATCCCAGCCGAGGGGCGGCCATGACGCCCAGTGGAACAGGGTTGCCGACGAGGACGGTGCGACCCCGGTCGTCGACAGCCCGTCGATTGCCACCGATTTTCCAGGCGAGCGCACGTCCGCGGCTGCAGCCGACTGGGCCGCCATGGCCCACGACGATGCAGACGGCGCGGCGGCACCCCCGTCACGCGCGGGCTGGTTCGGCGGTCTGCTCAAACCCCCGGCACACAGCCGCCCGCGCAAATCCCTTGTCAATCTGACGACCGCGAGCGCCGCGATGGGCGCGCTGGCGGTCGCGCTGCTGGTATGGCGCACTGAGGTGGTGCGGCTGCTGCCGCAGACCGCCGCGTTCTACAGGATGGCCGGGCTGGACGTGAACCTGCGCGGGCTGCAGTTCAAGGACGTCAAGGTCACGACCGAGACGGTGGAAGGCAAGCCGGTGCTGGTCATCGAGGGCGTGATCGTCGGCGCGACCAGGAAGACCGTCGAGCTGCCGCGGCTGCGGTTTTCCGTGCGCGACGCCCACGGCGCGGAAATCTATGCCTGGAACACCGTGCTGGAACAGGCCACGCTGAAGCCCGGCGACCACGCCTGGTTCAAGTCGCGCCTCGCCTCGCCGCCGGCCGAGGGGCGCTCGATCGACGTCCGCTTCTTCAACAAGCGTGACATCGCGGGCGGCAGTGTATGATGGCCGCGCGGAGCATTGCTTCGGCGTGAGCCTTTAATCCGGGATTTTGATGGCGCGCGTCCTGATCGCCGACGACGAAGAGTCCATGCGCATGCTGACTGCGCGCGCGATCGGCATGGACGGGCACAGCACCGTCACCGCGCAGGACGGCGCGGAGGCGCTGGAAATATTGACGCGCGAGGACGGCAATTTCGATCTTCTGCTCACCGACATCCAGATGCCCGTCATGGATGGCATTGCGCTGGCGCTGGCGGCGGCACGCGACTTTCCCTCGCTCAGGATCGTGCTCATGACCGGCTTTGCCGACCAGCGCGAGCGCGCCTCGAACCTCGACGCCATCGCCCATGACGTGATCACCAAGCCGTTCTCGGTCGCCGACATCCGTGCCGCGGTGGCGAATGCGCTGGCGGCGAGGAAGGGGTAGACATCGTCATTGCGAGCGAAGCGAAGCAATCCAGTCTGTCCCCGCAGATACGGTCTGGATTGCTTCGTCGCTGCGCTCCTCGCAATGACGGCTAACCTCAATAATCCTTCAAGAGCCGCTCGATGTAATCGAGCTCGATCTGCGGCCGCGAAGGATCAGAGAGGCGGCGGCGCAGCTCTTCGAGGATGCGGCGCACCCGCTGCACGTCGATCTCGCCGGGGATCATCTTCGACAGCTCATCGCCCCATTCGCGTCCACGCAGCGGCCGCCCCAGCGGATCGGTGTTGTTGGCACCGGCCTGCTGACGGCCCATGCGGTCGCCCGGGCCATCGCCCTGCTGGTCGCCGTCACCCTGCTGCATCGCGTCCGCGAGGCTCTGGGCACCCTTGCGCAGCGCTTCCAGCGCCTTGCCTTGCGAATCCACGGCGGCGTCGGCATTGCCTTCGCCGAGCCGGCTGCCGGCATCGCCCATCGCGCCATCGGCCTCGGCGAGGCCGTCATCGCCGTCGCCCTGATCGGCGCCCGGCTGGCCCTGGTCGCCGCGCTGGCCCGGTCCCATGCCGCGCTTGGCGAGCTCGTCCTGCAGCTTCTTGAGCCGGTCGCGCAGGCCCTGCTGATCCTGCTGCAGGTCGCCCATGCTCTGGTCACCGCCCTGCTTGCCGCGCATGCGATCGCGACGCGAGTCCTGGCCCTGCTTGTAGGTCTTGTCGCGCAACTGCTGCTGCTTGCGGATCATGTCGCCGAGCTCGTTGAGCGCCTGCTCCATGTCGCTGTCGCCGCCCTGCCCGGGCTGCGCCATCTGCAGGTTCTCCAGCATCTGCTGCAGCTGCTCGAGCAATTGCCGCGCGGCATCCTTGTCGCCCTGCCGCGACAGCCGCTCCATCCGCTCGATCATGTTGTTGAGATCCTGCTGACGCAGCATCTTCGTGTTGGGATCAAGCGGGCGGGCCAGTTGTTGTGGATTGTTGCGCTGCTGCTCGGCAAGCTGGCGCAGGAAATTGTCCAGCGCCGCGCGCAGATCCTGCGTCAGCTTCTTGATTTCCTCGTCGCCGGCGCCGCGCTCCAGCGCCTGCTTCAACGCGTCCTGCGCCGCGCGCAGCGCCTTGTCGACGTCGGAGATATTGCCGTCCTCGATGGTGACGGCGAGTGCCCACAGGCTCGCCACCACCTCGCGCAGGTCGTCGTCGGAGCGCGCCGCCTCGAGCTGCCGCGTCACGCTGTAGAGCCCGAGATAGTGCCCGGCCTCGTCCGGCATGAACAGTTCCGGCGCGATCTGCAGCGCGTCCAGCGCCGTGAACACGTCCGAATTCCTGTTGGCATCGAGCGCGAGGATGCGGCGCTGCTCGATCAGCGCGCGCGCGAGCGGCTTGGTAAACAGCCGCTCGGGCAGCCGCATGTTGAACGGCTCGCTCCTGCCCTCATTGCCGGCCTCGTCCTTTGCCGTCAGCGTCAGCGTCACATCGGCGCCGGCATAGGGGTCTTCGCTGAGGTCCTTCACCGTCTGGCCGACGCCGTTGCGGGTGCGCGCATTCGGCAGCACCAGCGAGAATGTCGGCGGCGTGAACAAAGGCCGCGTTGACGCGGCGCCCTCACCTGCGCGCGCGGAAAAACGCGCCTGCGCTTCGGTGACGCCGTAATCGTCCTCGATCTTGTAGGCCATCTGCAAGGAGCCGCGGGCCTGCCTCTCGGGATCCTTGGCGAGCGCGATGGTCGGTGGGCGATCGGGGATCGCGGTGAACTTCCATTGCGGCTGGCCGGAGGGCGCACGCACATGCACGGTGCCGTCGGCTGCGATGGTGAAATGCTTTTCGTTGGTGCCGGCCGGCGCCTGCTCGGCGGGCGTCGCCTCGGTGACGCCGCCGCCCGCCACCACGTCGAGCGTGCCGCCTGAGGAGCGCACGATCAGGGTCGAGCCTGCCGGCACCGGCAGCGGGCCCGACATCGGCAGCACGCCTTCCTTGTTGGCGGCCGACAGGATGATCGGAGGCTTCGCCGTATACAGCGGCGGATTGACCCAGGCGTCGACGCGGATATTGGCGGGCGACAGCACGCCGTTCCAGTCGAACGCGGCGCCAAGACGCATCGCGCGCTCATCGCCGGCGGCAAACCAGGCCGCGACCAGCATCACGCCGACCAGTGCGCGCAGCGCCCAGGGATCGTAGAGCCTGAGCCGCGGCGACGGCAGCCCGGCGCGGATGCGTTTCAACGAAGTCAGCGTACGCTCGCGCTGCGCCTGCCACAGCGCCAGCGCGACCGGGTCTTGCGAGCTCAGCGTATCCGTGAGCGCAGTCGCGGGCCGGTGGCGGATGCCGGAGCCATGGTCGAGCCGGCTCAGCCCCTGCTCGCGGCTCGGCCAGCGAAAGCTCAAGCCCGGCCACAGCGCCGCAACGACCGCGGCGATGAACAGGACGATCCCGATGGCGCGCGCGAGGAACGGCAGCGCGAGCCAAAGCCCGGCCCATGACACCACCAGGAACAGCCCGATGACAGTCAACAGCCGCGCAAGGACCGGCCAGCCGCGTTCCCACGCAATCGCATATTTGGCGCGGCTCAAGGCCTGCGTCAGCTTGAGCCGCGCAAGCGCGTTGGGCTCGATCGGGTCAGGTGTGGCGCCGTTCAACAAACTCTCCGCCTTTACCGGCAAATCACCTTATCACAATGGCGGCAGCGAGGCACCCGCCAGGTCACGGTATCCCGCCGTTTCCTGCATAACACGAGTGCGTGACTAACCTTCCGCAAGCCCTTAAGTTTCGCCCGCAAATCATAAGGGGAAACCTCATGGACCAGAAAATGCACGACAAGGGGCTCGAAGTCCGCAAGGCGGTGCTGGGGGAGGCCTATGTCAACAATGCGCTGAAAAACGTCGACAGTTTCAACAAGCCGTTCCAGGACCTGCTCAACGAATATTGCTGGGGCTCGGTCTGGGGCCGCGACGAGTTGCCGCGCAAGACCCGCAGCATGCTCAACATCGCCATGATCTCGATCCTGAACCGGCCGCACGAGTTGCGTGCGCATCTGCGTGGCGCGCTCAACAACGGCGTCACCCGCGACGAAATCCGCGAGATCCTGATGCAGGTCGCGATCTATGGCGGCATGCCGGCGGCGGTCGACAGCTTCCGCATCGCGCGCGAGTTCTTTGCGGAAGTCGACAAGGCAGCGTAAGCCACTCACCGTTTTGCTCCGTCATTGCGAGGAGCGAAGCAATCCAGACTATTCCGCGCAAGCTTCTGGATTGCTTCGCTTCGCTCGCAATGACGAGAAGGGAAGAGAAAAATGGACGTCGGATTCATCGGCCTCGGCAGGATGGGCTTCCCCATGGCCCGCCGCCTGATCGAGGCGAAACATTCGCTCACCGTATTCGATACGCAGAAGGCGGCGGTCGACCGGCTGGTGGCGCTCGGTGCACAGTCGGCATCATCGCCGAAAGAGGTCGCCGACCGCGTCGAGACGGTGATGGCAAGCCTGCCCTCGCTGCAGGCCTCGCTCGAGGTCGCAACCGGCAAGGACGGCGTGATCGAAGGCAAGAAGATCAAGCGCTTCCTCGATCTCTCCACCACCGGCGCGCAGATGGCGGTGCGGATTCATGACCTGCTCGCCAAGCGCAACATCGTGCAGCTCGACAGCCCGGTCTCCGGCGGCATCAGCGGCGCCGAGAAGGGCACGCTGGCGGTGATGGTGTCGGGACCGAAGGCCGATTACGAGGCGGTCAAGCCGGCGCTGGAGGCGATCGGCAAGCCGTTCTTCATCTCGACCAAGCCGGGCGCGGGCCAGACCATGAAGCTCGCCAACAATTTCCTGTCGGCCACCGCGATGGTCGCGACATCGGAAGCCGTGGTGATGGGCGTCAAGTCGGGGCTCGACCCGCAGGTGATGATCGACGTGATCAATTCCGGATCGGGCATGAACACCGCAAGCCGCGACAAGTTTCCGCGCTCGGTCTTGCCGCGCAGTTTCGACTTTGGCTTCACCACGTCAATGATGGTGAAGGACGTCCGGCTCGCGGTCGAGGAGATGCGCTCGCTCGGATTGTCGATGGAAGTCGCGGAAGCGGTCGGGCGGCTGTGGGAGGCCGTCATCAAAGACCAGGGCGCGGAGTCCGATTTCACGTCCGCGACCAAAACGATCGAGAAGGCGGCGGGTGTGGTGGTCGGCGGCAAGGGCGGCGGCGCGATGGGGAAGTAGTGGAAACCCGCCGCGCGCCTGATCAGCATGTCCGACCATCCTCTCCGCGCCGGACATGCTGATCGGCTTCGCTTGAGTTCAGCCTTGAGTTGCGATGCCGATCAGCTATCCTGCCCGTCCCACAACTGCGAAAAATCAGGGGAGGACAGAATGAGGCGTGATCCACGCTATCTCGTCGTTGCGACCGTGGCCCTGTTTGCCGGTGTCCCGATCGCCAGTTCGCCCGCGGCGGCATCGCCGTGCACCAATCTCCAATCCTTGCAACTGCAGTACACCACGATCAATTCGGCGACCGACAACACCACGGGGACCTTCTTCGTTCCCGGTTCCCCGCCGATCACCGGCCTTCCGCCGTTCTGCCGCGTCATCGCGACCCTGACCCCAAGCTCCGACTCCAGCATCAAGATCGAGGTCTGGCTGCCCGAAAGCGGGTGGAACGGCAGGTTCGTCGGCACCGGCGGCGGCGGTTTTCAGGGTCAGATCACCTACAGCGAGCTGGCCAGCGGCATCAAAGCCGGCTTTGCCGCGACCAACAGCGATCTCGGCACCGGATCCTCGGGCTGCAACCCGCTGTTCTGCGGTTCAAGCGGCAATATGGGCAATCCGCTGGCCATTGCCTTCGGCGATCCGGCGGCGCCGACGACGGGCCTGTTCGGACATCCCGAGCGGATCAAGGATTTCGGCTACCGGGCGATCCACCTGATGACCGTGCACGGCAAGGAGATCGCCAACGCGTTCTACGGCATGCCTGCGCAACGGGCGTATTTCGCCGGATGTTCCACCGGTGGACAGAACGCCCTGATGGAGGCGCAGCGCTTCCCCAACGACTATGACGGCATCCTTGCGGGCGCCGCAGCGTTCAACCGCACCCATCTGCACATGGCAGGGCTTGCGAGCTGGCAGAACACGCATGCAAGCCCCGGCCGGTTCATCCAGCCCGGCCAGATGACGGTGATCAATCAGGCCGTGCTCAAGCAGTGCGTCGGCCGCGACGGCGGCGCCAGTACCGACCAGTTCCTGACCGATCCGCGCGACTGTCGTTTCGATCCAAAGGCCCTGCTGTGCACCGGCGGCCAGTTGCCACCCGCCTGCCTGACCGCCGACCAGGTCACCACCATGCAAAAC
>Ga0210410_10005825_pt1 | contig 10709 bp, 9 predicted proteins | sample IncBWC4MmetaG_FD_161058 | JGI IMG/M metagenome (GOLD analysis project Ga0210410, IMG submission 161058) | Forest soil microbial communities from Barre Woods Harvard Forest LTER site, Petersham, Massachusetts, United States - Inc-BW-C-4-M | ecosystem: Environmental > Terrestrial > Soil >... | reverse complement strand
CCTCAAATCCCGTCAGCATCAATGCTCGGGAACGACGTTTCAACAACGCTCCACACATGAAGCATCGGCCGTTTAGCGGTTGATGCTGAGTGCGGCTCGGCGTCCTAACGTCCTAGTCATCTTTTTGGAGGCCCCCAATGAGGCGGATTCTTTCTTTGACTCTGTTGAATTCCATCGTGAGCATTTCAGCTTTGTGCGGCGCCACGGGCCATGCGCAATCAGGCTTCACCTCTGAATGGGAGAACCGGGTGCGTAAAACGACCTCGCAGCAACCGGCATGGGCGGTGCCGGTGATCACACCATACGCAGGCATCGTGCAACTCGTTCGCACTGATGTCCTGAGGCAGTACACGCCAACTCGCACACTCACGATGAACTACGGCAACGGCAAGGGCTTTAATCTGATTCCGTTCTATAAAACCGAAGTGGATATCGACCTTCCGCCTTACGTACAGCACAACACTCCCAAGACGCTCGATGGAGCCGGGGACTTCTCGGCGGTATTGAAATATCGCCTCTTCGCGGGGAATGAATTGCACGGAAACTACGCGCTTTCCGCTCAAGTGCTCGCCACTGGAGCCACCGGAAGCTATAAGAACGGCACGGCTTCAACAACGTTTACGGCGACCATCGTTGGAGGCAAGGGCTTTAAGCGGTTTGATTTCCAGAGCAGCATCGGAGGCACGATGCCAACTCACGCCTTCCATTCCATCGGCCGTACCATCTCGTGGAACAACGTGGTTCAGTATCGAGTCAAGAAAATCTTCTGGCCCGAACTGGAAACAAACTCGACGTTCTATTTTCTGGGACCGCACGACGGCAAGAGCCAGGTATTCCTGACTCCTGGCCTAATGATCAGCAAGATCAAGCTGCGAGCCGAGGAAACAAGCCGCTTGGCGCTCGCTTTCGGAGGAGGCATGCAGATCGCCACATCCTCCTACCACGCCTACAACCATGCGCTCGTCTTCACAGCTCGCATTGCGTTCTAAACTGGTGCGCCCTTTTTTTCCGCCCGGTCCTGCCGTTGATCGGCAATCACGGCCGCTCAGAAAGGGAATTCAACCTTGCGATTTAATCTGTCCATGTCTAGAATCACAGCATCCGGCTTCGCTAATCGCCTGCATCCATCGGTGCTGCACGATCAGCAGGAGGTCGATTTGCCGGCACATGACAGACAGTCTGCTTAGATTTGCGCGTTGCACACGAGCTGTGCACCGCTTGGGAGAGTGTCTTTGGCTCACGCGAACTTTAGGGGTCTGCGGGTTCTATCACTTGAGTCCCGTCGTTCCATCGAGGTTGCCAAACTCATCCGTACCTACGGAGGGGAGCCGTTTCTGGTCCCATGCATGCGCGAAGTTCCCCTCGAGTCCAACTCTGAGGCGCTCGAATTCGCCGAGCGGTTAATTCGTGGAGATTTCGACCTGGCAGTCTTTTTCACTGGTATCGGAGTTCGCGCGGTTGTAGAGGCCGTGTCAACAAGGTTTGATCGAGAAACGTTTTTGGAGGCTCTGCGAAAGACTAGAGTAGCTGCACGCGGCCCCAAGCCTTATGCAGCGCTGCGCGAACTGAAGGTGCCAGTGGCGGTCACGGCTCCCGAGCCAGCCACTTGGCGCGAACTGATGCAGGCCATCGAAGTTGAGTTCGGCGAGTCGCTCACTCAAATGCGTGTCGCTGTGCAGGAATACGGAGCGTCGAATCCCGAATTCCTGATGGACCTCACATTGAAGTGCCTCTCGGTTATCAAGGTCCCTGTCTACCAATGGGCTCTGCCGGAAGACCTAGCTCCGCTCGAAGAGTGCGTGCACGGTATTGCGCGCGGAGGTTATGACGTCTTGCTTTTCATGACAGCGGTCCAAGTCATTCATCTGTTCCAGGTTGCAGAGAGGATGGGATGCGTTCCCGCAATGCGCACGGGGTTGCATTCAATGGTCATAATCTCGATCGGCCCGACCACCTCGGAGGAACTGACCCACTATGGAATCACCCCGGACTTCGAACCTTCCCGGCCCAAGATGAGTTTCATTGTCAACGAAGCGGCCCAGTATTCCGGAAAGATTCTCGAGCAAAACCGCGGGGGAGAGGCGCTGAATAGTGCGGGCCTTCAGGTCCAGGAATCAAGCACCCCTACGACCTCCACTCCCACGGCTTTATCCACCCAAATCAAACCGGTTGTGCCGCGCGTTGCTTTATCGACCCCCACAATGGCGGGCTTCCGGGATGGGCTAACTCAGATTGACTTCCTGCATGAGATCAGCAGCCGTATTGCCTCTGCAGACTCTTTCCACACAGTTCTAGACCGCATCGTGGAGTTCGTGACCTCGGTCATTCCATGCGACTCCTGCTTCATCTACGTGCTCGACGATGACAAGCTCGTTCTTCGCGCATCGAAGAACCCGCATGCTGACCTGGTGGATCACCTGGGAGTTCAATATGGGCAGGGCATTACGGGATGGGTTGCCGAACACCGTGAACCAGCAGTCATCTCTTCGAATGCGTCCAACGATCCCCGTTTCAAAGCGTTCAAGAACCTTCCTGAAGATCACTTTGAAGCAATGCTCTGTACGCCGATCCTATGCGCCAGCAAGGTGGTTGGCGTGATCAACCTGCAACATCGGCTTTCATACGAGCACTCCGCTCATGAGGTTCGACTGCTTTCCATGCTCGGCTTCCTGGTCGGCGCGGAGATCGAGCGAGCACGGCTGGAATCGGAAAATGTTCAACTCACCGGGAAGCTGGAAACGCGCAAAGCAGTGGACCGAGCCAAGGGAATCCTGCAGAGGGACCTATCCCTGACTGAGGATGAAGCTTACCGTGCCATGCAGACCGAAAGCCGCCAGCGCCGTAAATCCATGCGCGAGATTGCTGAAGCCGTAATTCTAGGTGAGGAACTCAGGAAGTCCCAATCGGGTCTTGTCGATCCCAAACCCGCTCGGGGATGAGCCGGCTTCTTATCCCGACCTTGGCCAAGGCAGCGATACCGCATTTGGAGTGACCTTCATGCTGGTCCGTTATCAGCGCCAACGAAAAACCGAGCATACCAGCCCGTTTAGCAATGCTTAACAACCTCAATTCTCTTGCGCGATGGCACTGGGAAACAGGATGTTGTTCTCAAGATGAATGTGCTGATGCAGATCTTGCTCGAACTCCCTTAGCCCGTCGTAGAGCGCGTGAAACGTTGGGCAGGCACCCTCCGGCGTGGTGTAGTTTCCGCTGAGTCGACGAATTTCCGCCATCAGAGCTCCCGCGGCGTCGTGCTCCTGCGTCATCATTGCAATGGGATTTACAACCGTCCCGAAGCAACTCTCCGGTTTGGGTGTTCCAAGAGACAGTGATTCTTCAAAGCCGGCAATATAAGGAAACAAGACTGCTTCTTCCTTTGCCAGGTGTTCCATGAGTTCATCGTCCAACTGCGCAAGCGCTCCCGCGATAATCGGAATTTCGGCCATCGTTGAGCCGTGACGATTCACAACCTTCTCTGCGAGCAAGGTCAGCCGTGGCAGTTCTCGTTTCACATATGAATGATGCTTGGCAACGATGTGCGAGATTAGATTCTCTAACGACTTACCCGCCCAATTGTCGACGCTTGGATTCGGTTTCTTAGCTGCCGTTTCCAACTCGGCGATGACGGCGTCAACTTCAAGATTTCCGGCTGTACACGCCTCGGTGAGGGGCTTGCGGCCTCCGCAGCAATAGTCGATTCCGAATTGTTCGAATACCCGTATTGAAGTAGGTTGTTCCAGTGCGATCTCGCGAACGGTTTGCGTGCTAAATGTCATTTGGATCATCTCCTAAATCAAAGCCTAGAAGACTTGCATTGACTCCACAGCGACTTTGGTCACTCGCGCTCAACAAATGTGATGCACGCCGTGGTATGTGAGAGTTTGAACGGAGTAAGGAGCCATCACAACGACCTCAGTCGGTTCCAAGTTGCTCGGTGGAAAGGAACGGTTCGTTACTTGTCGTCACGAGCGCAGGGCTGGCTACTTTCGCCTGAATCGGAACTCCGTCCCGATTGCCGCGATTGCCCACCGGAGTGCAACTCTCAAGCGCCCTGAAGGACATGAAGCGTTGTCGCCGTTTTCACATGGGATGGCGTTGGCACATAACCCTTCGGAACATAGGAACAACACGGTTCTTCGGCGTACGGGTTTCCGGCCAGGGCCTGGGCACGGGCACGCGATCCGCCACAGATTTCCTTGAATTCGCAGGAACCGCACTTTCCTTCAAGCTTTGACGTGTCTCGCAAATTGCGAAACAAGGCTGAGTCACGATAGATTGCAGCCAATTCCTGCTCACGCACGTTGCCGGCCGACACCGGAAGAAAGCCGCTCGGGAAGACCTCTCCCTTGTGCGAGATGAAGACAAACCCCTTGCCGTCATTGAGTCCACGCGGCGCGCGCCCAATTGAGTCGACGGTCCTCTCATGCGCGCCAACCGCGTCCACTCCCGACTTTCGCTCAGCAACTCGCTGTTGCAGCACAAATCGCCTGTAATGCTGCGCCTCGGTAGTCTTGATATCGAAGCTTGCGGTCCCGGACAGTTTGTAGACTTTCGCAAATACCGACTCGAATTCATCGGCGCTCAACAGGTCGCTCAGCTTTCCACGTCCTGTAGGGACAAGGAAGAAAACACTCCAAAGGGTTATCTTCAACTTCTCCAGCAGCGCAACAATCTCGTCAATCTCGGCGATGTTCCTTCGGCTGAACGTTGTGTTGATCTGTATCGGCAGGCCGATCTCGTTGGCCCAACGAATAGCGTCAAGCGTCCGCGCGAACGATCCATTCATCCCGCGAAATGCGTCGTGGGTCTCAGGCCTTGCGCCATCCATGCTCAGCGCGAGCCGGGCAAGACCAGCCTCTTTAAGCCTCACGATCATCTCTCTCGTGAGCAAAGGCGTAGCGCTGGGCGTCAAAGAGACCCTGACTCCCACAGCGCGAGCATGGCCGATCAACTCGAAAAGATCAGGCCGTTTGAGTGGGTCGCCTCCCGTTAGCACGAAAACTGGAACCTTCAAAGCCGCTATCTGGTCTATGAGATGTTTGCCCTCATCCGTGCTGAGTTCCAAAGGATCCCGGTCAGGCTGAGCGGAGGCGCGGCAATGCACACAGGCCAGGTCGCATGCTTGGGTCACTTCCCAGATAGCGATGAATGGCCGTTCGTTGAAGTCAATCGCGTTGATTTGCGGGCTCATGAACTTATAGGACAGCCACACTCGTGCCCTGCGCAGTGACCAAAGTCTCAGACTGCTAGAATTCTTCGGTGACCGTCGAACGCACCGATCTCGCTGCCGCCCTGGGGAAAACAGCGCTCTTGTCCAGCCTCACCCCGATAGAGTTGAAAACACTCGCCGCGCGAACCGTTCGCAAACTGTTCAGCGCGGGCGAGTTGCTTTTCTCGGAAGGCGAGCCTTGCAACGGCCTCCACATCATCGCGCAAGGCAAAGTTCGCATCTTCAAGACGTCTGTGAGCGGTCGCGAGCAGGTTCTTGCAGTGAATGTTCCAGGCGAGTCCGTCGCTGAATTGCCAGTCTTCGATTGCGGGCCCTTTCCAGCGTCCGCCGCAGCAATCTACTATTCGGAAATTGCATTTATTTCACGACGTGATTTTCAGGCTTACTGCATGGAGCATCCTGAAGTCGCTCTCAAAGTGCTCCAGGTGGTGGGGTCTCGTCTGCGGCGCCTGGTTGGGATTATCGAAGAGCTATCGTTCACCACAATTCGTCAGCGCTTGATTTCGGCATTGCTCAAGCTGGCCGAGAGTGAGGGGAAGAAGACCGCGCACGGGATTCAGTTTCAGCTCCCGGCAAGCCACCAGGAGCTTGCCAATCAGCTCGGAACGGTGCGCGAGCTGGTTTCGCGGAACCTCATGCGCCTGCAGGCCGAGGGGCTCCTGGATGTAGACGCGCGACAAATCGTAATCACTGACCTCGCCGGCCTGAAGGCGCTCCTGGAAACGGCTTCGTAGAGTTTTTCACCTCCGAGTGACATAAGTTACTGCCCCGCGTTTCGTGGATCTCTAAGGTTGCAGGTGGAGAGTGCAAATGTCCACCTCAACCCAATCCATCCGCGAGATTGTAACCAGGCACCCGTCCGCGGCCACCATCCTGAATCGATTCGATATCGATCTGTGCCTTCAGGCGGACCTATCGCTTGAAGGAGCCTGCCACGAGTTGCAGCTCTCCGTCGATCAAGTACTTGAAAAACTTGCCGACGCTGAATCAAAGGAACGCGGTGGTATGGCTGTGGATCCCGCGGCCCTGTCCCTTGCCCGCCTGATTCAACACATAGTCCGCGTGCATCACCAATTTGTCCGTCAAGAGCTCCCAAGACTGGCCGAGATGGCTTCAACGATCGCTGCAAAACGTTCTGACCGCGCACCCGAATTGGCGCGCGTCGCCGAACTGATCGAGAAACTTCATAGCGATATGTACGCGCACATTCAGAAGGAAGAGCAAATCCTGTTTCCGTTCATCGCGCGAATGGACCGCGAATCGACCGTCGCTTATCCTCCCGCGCACGCCCGCTTCCGTTCAGTGGCTCATCCAATCGTCATGATGGAACAAGAACACGAGTCGGCCAATCATATTCTTGCTGAGCTTGTCCACTTGACAAATCACTTCGAGCCGCCCTCGTGGGCGTGCCCAAGCCACATCGCTCTTTTTTCCGGGCTCCGCGAATTCGCGACAGATCTTGAGCAGCATGTCCATCTGGAGAACGATGTCCTGTTCCCCCGCGCCATTCAGTTGGAAACAAAACTCAAGGCGAGGAGTTAAGTATGGCTACACTTCCACTTTTCGACCAATCTCTCTCGGGTGCCGTGAATAATTCGAGCGGCGAAATCATCGCGCGCGAACGGCAAAAGAGCCTGATGCTGCGGGCCTGGATCTTGAGCGGCCTGTTCTTTATGGCATTGCCAGGGACCCTGCTGGGCTTTTCGAACTTGATGGCCATCAGCGCCAATCACGGCCTGGGCGCCCTGCCGGCTGCATGGATGGAAGGGCACGGGCATGCTCAGATGTTTGGCTGGATCGGCAGCTTCATTCTTGGCATCGGTTTCTATTCACAGCCAGCCCTTGGGCGCTCAGTTCTTCGTGTTCCTCTTTCCTGCTTCCTCCTTTGGACATCCGGGGTCGGAATGCGCTGGTTCGCAAACATCTATGGGTGGCATTGGCGCACGCTCATCCCGGTTTCCGCCGGATTTGAACTTGTCGCGGTAATTCTGTTTCTCTTCGCAGCCTCCCACCACAAGCTCCCGGCATCAACTCACGGAAATAAGGCGAAGGCGCCCATGGAACTCTGGATGGTCTCGGTTCTGATCGGCACGGCGGCTTTGGCCTTCGCCGTGATCTTCAACTTTGTCGAGTGTGTTCGATTGAGCATGCACGGCGGCCTTCGATCTTTTCCGCACGCCCTCGATCAGAGATATCTAGTATTGCTGGGCTGGGGTTTTGTCGTCCCGGTGGTTTGGGGTTTCTCCGCACGGTGGCTGCCGGCGTTTCTTGCAATCTCAAAACCCAATGCTCGCTGGTTTCGGACAGCCTTATGTCTCGATTTCGCAGGAGTTCTCTTCGGAGTATCAGGATGGCCAAAGCCGGCAACGATTCTGTTCGCTCTTAGCGCAGTCGCAATAGGTGTCGGCCTTCGCATTGCAGAACGTCCCTTTGGCCACGCCAAAACACTTGGCATTCATCCAAGCTTCCCTACGTTCACCCGCTTGGCTTATGCATGGCTCATCATTGCTGGATCGATGAGCGTCTGGGCTGCATTTTCCGATGTGCATGGCGGTATCTGGGGTGCCTCGCGTCACGCCGTAACAGTCGGGTTCGCGGCAACGATGGTGTTCTCAATTGGCCCCCGCATACTGCCCCACTTCGCCGGCATTCAGAGCATCTTCAGCAAGCGCCTCATGTTTCTGAGCCTGCTTTTCCTTCAAACAGGTTGTCTGCTGCGGGTTTCCTCCGAGCCTCTGGCCTACGAGGGCCTGGCCTCATTCGCATGGAAGGTGCTGCCTCTCTCCGGGATGTTCGAGTTGTGCGGAGTGTTGATCTTCGCTACAAACATGGCTCTGACATTTCTGATCGGGCGCTCAGCTTTCGCAATGAGCACTTCGAGTCAACCAGCCGCGGTTTAGTTGAACGCAGCTCACGCGAGGCACACTTGCCTCGTCAGCTCACGACACCCGGTTCTTCCTCCGAGTGGGCCCAATCGTACGCCGCACCCAGCCATGACCGTCCGGGAGTAGCTTCGTGAAGATGAGGAAGAAGCGCCCACATTCCAATCAGGGCCAGGCCAACGAGGTTCGGGAACAACAAAGGGGCCATCGGTGGAGCGCCATTGACGAGCCTGTCAAAAAGGCTATGCCCAGGTTCGACAAGATTCGCCTGGATGTGAAACCAGAATCCCAGAATGCCGACCAGTGCCTGCACCATCATCACCATCAGGCACACATCCATAAATCGCCGCGTCACATTGAGTACAAGAGGTACGATCAGGAAGCCAGTTGCAAGAGCAGAGGACACAACCGGGATCCACTCCGTCCTCGCAAAAAATCCATTCGACGCATGATCGGTCAACGACAGCACAAGGTTTCCAAAGAAACCGCCTAGTGCCAGAAAAAGCACCCACCGAGCCCACTCTGCCGTGCGAGCGCCTACCATCCGATTCATCAGCAGCAAAAAACCCAGTCCTGTATAAGCAAGCGGTGCGGCAAATGGCGCCGCATATGTCAGGCTCTTGAGAGTCCGATCGAGGAAAAACCGGCTCTCCAGATGGTAAAGAACGCCGCCTAATCCGACCAGCACTGAAAGCCAGCCAACCATATAGCCAACATCGCGCCACGGCGCCTCAAAATGTCCCATCCAGCGCAGAGCAATCACAACCACTAACACCACGGGGGCTGCAATAGAAAAGTAGAGCGGAATGTACTCCGCGGCTTTCTGGAAATGATTCACCGAGTGAGCGATGTAAATGTCCGCAGCGAGAATCGCGAGGTTGATCGTCGCAAAAAGCTCGACCCACAGTTGTGGATCGTGCACCCACCTCATGCGCCTGTCGGCGAGCGAGCCCCGCAGTCGAAGCAGCAACCTATTTGTGGGCATGCTCCCTCCGTAGCTCGTCAGCCTGATGCTGGAGTTCAACCGTTTTCGAGAGCAGTTCGTAATTTCCGTGCCACTGCACAAAGTCCGCGCCGCCCATGAATGCACCGTGCTTCGACGTGCGGCCGTCGTAGTGCCAGAGATTGAAATACGTAAAGTCGATTGTGTGCGTGAAAGGTGGGCCGGAAAGCGAGCCGTCTTTGCGAAGGTCGTCCATGATCTCCTTCGCCGCCAGAATCCTCGCGTTGGTGCTTTGCACAACATCTTCGCCCTGTGTGTAAACGCGGTCGACCAGCGTTTGCGTGTGGCATTGCGTGCAGACCTGCTTCATGTTGATCTGGGCCTGCACGGAATTCGGGCGATGTGTCGTGATTGCGTCGGCCAGGTACCAGCCAAGTCGATCTGACGGATTGTGGGTTACCTTCAGGCCATTGATGCCGCTCATGTGACAGGTTGCGCAGGTCGGTACAAACATGTCGCGCGTCGTAAGTGTGCGAGGATCGGCGTCAAGCTTCAAGAGATTGCGCTGAGCGGCGAACATCACGCCGTGCTTTGACTCGTTGTAAATCTCCACCTGTGAGTGATCGGGTCCCATGTGGCATTGGCCGCAGGTGCTTGGCAGCCGCGCAAGTTCCACTGAACTCGTGTGCCGCGAGTGGCATTGCGTGCATGTTCCAATCGTCCCATCGTCATTCGGCTTGCCTACGGCGTGGCACTGCTCGCAACCCGATGTGGCAGCGGGATGTCCTTCCGGTAGCACGAGCGGATTCGGCGGGCGCTTGGTGCCGCCTGGCTGGAACTGCTCACTGAAGGAGACTTGTTCCGGCGTCAGGCTCTTTTCACCGTGAACTGCGGCCCAGCTCGGCGCAGCATGTCGGCTGCGAAGGAACTCCTGATAGATGCTTTCGTGGCAGGAGCGGCAATTTCCTGCGGTCAAGTGAGCGCTAATGGTAAAGCCGTGGTGATCCACCTTTTGTTGGCCTGGGCCGGGCTGATGGCAGTCGAGGCAATTCACGCCCTTCTTGGCGTGGGCCGACATTTCGTACTCGTGTACCACTGAGTACTGGAGCCGCGCATGACATTCTGCGCACTTTCCCGATGCACGCACGAAGTCCGCTGTCGGCTGCGATGTTTCCACGCTCGGGCGCTGTCTGTTGATGAGAAAGGCGGACAGAATCAGCGCAAATGCGATCACGACAGCCAGGAACACGGATCGAAACGACATGAAGTCCCCCCTCGGGGTGATGGTTTCAAAGTTCGCCCAAGCGCACGACGCCGTCATCCACAGGACACTGGGAACTCTAACAGGCTCGTCGAGGAGCCTGCGTCAACACGGCAATCCTGAACGATGAATTCACCAATTGGGACATCGGCGTCGGTTTTTTACCTCGGTGTGACTAAAGTCCCTGCAACCGTGCGTGCTCATCGCTACGGTGGACTTAGCGCGGCACAGAGCGCGCTGTTCATCGAGGAGAAATCATGTCCTACAGGCGTTATTGGGTGGCCTTTGCCATCGTCATTATTGGATCTTTCGCCGTGCTCGGCAGCGTTGGGCGAAAGATGATTAGCCAAGCTCCGCCACTTCCGGATGTGTACGCAGCGGACGGACAGCTCT
>Ga0210410_10005823_pt1 | contig 10709 bp, 11 predicted proteins | sample IncBWC4MmetaG_FD_161058 | JGI IMG/M metagenome (GOLD analysis project Ga0210410, IMG submission 161058) | Forest soil microbial communities from Barre Woods Harvard Forest LTER site, Petersham, Massachusetts, United States - Inc-BW-C-4-M | ecosystem: Environmental > Terrestrial > Soil >... | reverse complement strand
GCCGCAGCAGCGCTTCTGGCGAAATTGTTTATTTCTTCTGCGGTGCGGCAGGTGGTTGTTCGCTTGTTGGGGGAACAATGTTCTTGAGCCGCATGTACGTGACAAGATTGCCGTAGTGTTCCATGTCATGCATGTTGTTGATATTCAGCACGCCGAGTTTGGGCAGGTCCATGTCAAACAGCTTTACCATTTGGCTGCCGGATGTATCTGTCATGGTGTCATAGGCTTTGTCGCAGTACGCCACTGCCTCTTTGAGGGCGGCAACGAGATCGGCTTTGGCGGTTTTTGTCTGCTCGATTTTCAGGCCGGGGTTTTTCTCGCCAAGCGCGACGGAACAAAACATATATTGTGCATCCGCTACATGTCCCACAACCTGGCCGTAGCTGCGGACGGCGTCAGTCGGCTTGAAGTTATAATTCTCTTCGGGCATTTTCTCAGCGGAACTGACAAGGATAGTCTTAACCCTTGCGTAAGCGAACTTGTTGAACGTGCTGAACGGATTGGGATTGGGCTGTGACTGCTCCCCCTTCTTATCGGGGGTCTGATTGGACTGCGCGAAAGCCACCGTGGATATCAGCATAAGAACGATTGCGGAAGCGATAGTGCGGAATTTCATCTCATCTCCTGACGGTGCAGATTTGGTACCGACACATGGGGCGCTGCTTTTATATAACGCTATTGGTTTCCTGTTTGTTTCACCCCCTCCCCCCGGGTTTTGCATAAGTGTTCATTCTAAAGGCGGTTAAAGTCGTTTGTTTTGATACACTTTTGCAAGTGTTCATTCTAAAGGTAGTTAGCGGGGCTGTCTTGCTCGGGGGCAGGAGCTGTGGTTGAGGCTGGGTCAGGTGCGGGCTTACCGTCGGCTGGCGGTGATTGGGGAGCGGGCGAGGCGTGATCGGTGGACTGATTGTGCGAGGTGCGGATGGTCGACGAAGGTGAAGGAACACAGGGCCGCACGGTCCTTGGAGCGATTGTGGACATGGAGTCTCCAGAGAGAAGATTTAGATTTTGGGTGTGGGGAAGCCTCGCGGAGGCGAGGCGTAGTTTTGTACCAAACCAGTATAGCGAAGCGATACGTACCCGTCAATATAATTTTCAGAAGTCGGGGTGCTAGCTTGGCCGCTGCGTAGTTTGGCGCTGTCAAGGCGGCGGCTCAAGTAAGCGCGGCGCTCTGTTACCGTGATTTCCCGCGGCAGGGTCAGGCGCACAGCCAGAAATGGCTGTGCCACCTTGGATTCAAAATGCACGAGGGTGGCGTTGGCCGGTTGCGATTAGGTGCTCGATTTTGGGGGTGGGGGCTATGTGGCCGCGGGCGCCGATTCCGGTGCAGTTGAGGGCTGCGGCGGCGCAGGCGAATTCGAGTTGGCGCGGCAGCGGCCAATTTTGTAGCAATCCATAAATAAAGCCAGCGTGGAAGATGTCGCCGGCGCCGGTGGTGTCGACTGTTTCGACGCGAAATGCGGGGGCGTAGTGGAATTGCGCGCCATCGTAGGCGAGGACGCCTTCGGGGCCGAGGGTAGCGGCGGTCAGGCGGGCGTTGTACTTGGCGCGGACGGCGGGTAGTGATTTGCGCAGGTCGGATTCGCCGGAGATGCGGCCGGGAATGTCCCGGCTGGTGATGAGGTAGTCGATCAGGGGGAGAAGGGAATCGACGCCTGGGTAGAGCTCGTCGAGGTCGGCGATGACGGGAATGGCTGCGGAGCGCGCCCAAGTGGCGGCGACGGTTGCCGCGGTGGTGTCGTGACCGTCGAGGTGGAGTGCGCGAGCGTTGAGGATCCAGTCGCGGCAGAGGTCGCTTGGTTGGAGGGCGAGGCGGTCGTCGCGCTTCCAGAGTACGGTACGCTCGCCGGCGTCGTCTACGAGGATGAACGCTTGCTGGCTTGGGCAGCCGGGGGCGGTGAGTAGATGCGTTTCGACGCCGAGGCGCGCGAATTCCGCGCCATGCAGAGTGGCGGCGTGATCGTCGCCAACTTTGCCGACATAGCGTGTGCGCAGTCCCCAGGATTGGCAGGCGACCATGGCGGTGGCGACTTGGCCTCCGGGGAGGACGTTGGCAGAACGGAACTCGACCTTGGAGCCGGCGGTAGGGAACTGGTGAACGGGAATGAGCGTGTCGGTAGCGTTGAGGCCGACACCGACGACGTCAACTTTGGGAGTGAGTGACATTTGGCGGCGCTAAATGTAAAGGAGTTGGCGTGCGATGCAAAGAGAAATGCAGTAGCGGAATAGTTTTCGATTACCCGACTTGCCGGGAGTTGAGCATGAATTGGGGCCGAAACAAATGCACACATCCCCACCTGCTTACACCTGGCAGATTTTGCTAGCCGCACAAGTTAACTGACGGCTCGTTCCGCACTTACCTGCTGATCCCACTTCGAGAGGTTCACGCCCTTTACGATCAGCCACAAGCACGTGGATAACTCTCCAATGATTGCGGGAAGCAGGACGGTAGGAAACATCTTGGCCGCAAGTGCGGGGGCAAGAAGCAGCGCAAAACTATTGGTCAAATAGCATAGGCCGGCAATGAACTGCAAGACGCCCAGAGTCTTGGGGAAGTATCCCGACTTAAACATCAAATACCCGATCACAAGGCAGGTAAAACCAAAAAATACCAGGCCGATGGAGAAGCCGTATTCATGCAGAGTGAGACAAGCATTCGCCAGAGCCTGTAGCTGACGTGAGTCAAAAGCCTTCAGGTAGTCCGTGTTACCCAGGAAAACCACAACCGCGACAAGAGTCAACTTGTTGGAGACCAAAACTGCGGTCTGCACCAAATTGAATAATGCCGCAAGCAAGGAAAGATCTTTGCTGACCGGTTTGAGTAGCACATAGAAGATCAGAATCATAGGGACGTCAGAGACGTGCATGAGCAGGTCACCTGCGATACCGCTGCGAAACAGGAGGTTGGAGGCCATAATCTTATAAGCCGTGGCTGTAGCATCTCCTGCCACGATGAGATTGTTTCGGACGAAAACCTGACCGAAGAGGCCGGCAAGGATGTTGAACAAATACAACACGCCGCCGATTCTTGCGTAAACTTGCGGCCAATTGTCGGTCTTCTGGTTTGTCATTCGATGCCCCTCGCGCAACCGGAAATGGGTGGCACGGTCAGTGGAAGCGGGTCGTTCGGTGGAGAGTTAGGCCGCAAACGAGAAGAAGAGTTAGCGTCGCGGCGCTTAGGATTAGGGCTGGCGGCCAGTTGATGGCAATTTGTGGGAGGCGAGCTGTGGCGCCGAAGTAGGCGAAGATGGCGGTTGCGGCGGCTACGAGGAGCCAGTCGATCGCCGTGCGCGACGGTTTTGCTTCGCTGGCGGATTGGCGGCCGTCCATGCGGGCTTCGACGTAGTCGGCTTCAATGTTGTAGCGCTGGCCTTCGCGATGGGCGGCTTGCTTCCAGCAAGCTTGCTCGGAGCTTGTGGCGGAAGAAAGCGTGATGGCGGCTACGCCTGCCATCATTAGGAGCGAGCCGCCGATTACTTGCGCGTAGGTGGAATGGGCTCGGCCGTGCAACTCACCGAAGACCAGAATGCCCCAGAGCAGGCCCCAGAGTTGATTCGTGTTTGAGAGGGGAATGCCGCGGCTGATGCCGATGTATTTTGCGGCGTACTGCTGGAAGAGATCGCCGAGGACCCAGACGAAGCCGCCAAGCATCAGCCAGAAGAAGACGTCGCGCGCGCTTTGCAGTTCGCGCAAGAGTGGCGCCACGCCAAGGTAGCTGACCGCGAGCGTAGACATCATGCCTAATTCACCGAACGTGAAAAATGTGACGAAGGAAAGCGGATTCATGCCGGTCAGGTAGGCTTTGCGATACGGGATGTACATCGTGCCCCAGAGGACGCCGGCACCTAGCGCTGCCCAGACTCCGCGGTAGGAATGCGCGACGGGAGCTGCGCTTGAGGAAGCGATGGCGAGCAGCGCGGCTCCCACACACATCACTAGCGCGCCGCCAAGAACGCCTAGCCAGCGGCGCCAGCCTGCTTGGCGCAACTCGTTGAAGAAAAGAAAGCCCCAGAGGATGCCGAGCAGGCTGTTGGAGTTCCACAGCGGAAACGCGATGCTCAGGCCGATGTCGCGAATGGCAAAGATGGTCATTGTATTGGCAACGGCCCAGAGGCAGCCGGCTAGCAAAGCCCAAATGATTAAATGCGGCGCCCGGCGAACGTCGGCGCGTACGGAGGAAGTGCCGAGGATGAGCGCGGGAACGCTCCAGCGGGCGAGAAAAACACCGATGACCATGATGAGCGAAATCACGATGGGAGAGAGACCAGTGGAAACAAGTTTCGTGGGCGCTTCGGCCGCGCCAAGCCAGGCGCCGGCAGTGAAGCCGGAGAGGATTCCGAGGAGTTGGAGCTTGCGGGCGCGGGAGGTTTGTTGGGTTGGGGAGTCGAGGCTGGGCGTCAGGGTGGATTGCATATCGATAGGTTAATGAAGGGAACGCAGGAGAAGGAGACCTGCGATTAGCACTGCTACCGGGACCCAGAAGTGAATATCGCTAAGAATACTTGCGAGCGTGCTTTGCTTTGGCGCGATTTCCGTGGGCATACCGCCCTTTCTCAAAAAGAGGCGCGGCTATGCTAGGACAAATCGAGCAGGGAATCCATTGCGGAATCGTGCTCGGCACGAACAAATTGTTGTAGGGCGGCGGCCTGTTTGTTGCAGTTACCTTGGCCAGACACCGGCGGTGAAGCTGCGGATGGTGGTGAAGTGCAGATTTTCGTAGAGCTGGACGGCGGAGCGGTTCTGCGCGGTCACGGTGAGGGTTAATTCGCGAAATTTCATGGAGCGCAAGGCTTCGGCGGAAGTTTGCATGAGCGTGCGGCCGAGGCCGTGGCCTTGATAGCCGGGAAGCACGCAGATCTGAGTGGTGTGGCCAACGCCGGGGGAAACTTCGCTGGTGAGCACGGCGGCGATGAGCTCGTCGCTACCGGGTTGGCGCAGGACGAATGAGGCGTTAGGTACAAACTGGCCGCAGCCGGGGAGAAGAATAATGTTCTTGAGAAAGCGTAAGGCTCCGGCGCGGCTGCGGTACTGATCGTTAATCTCGCCGTCGACGTGATTCGCATACGACAAATAAATCAGTTTCGCGCACGGTTCGAAGAAGCGATCGTTCCAGCGGTCGAGCCGCATGCCTGCAGAGGTGCCAGGGCGCGCTTCGGAGTTGTTCTGCAAATCAAGAAGCATGAATTGGCGCGTGTAGAGCCTGAAGCCTTGATCGAGCAACGGGTTATCGACCGGGCCGCCGAAGGGCATGAGCTGCGCTTCGATGCGCAAAAGTTGTGGGAGCGCACGCATCGAAAAAAGCATTTCTTCGAGAAGGCGGCGGCCGATGTCGGCCTGCGGGAAACGGGGCGAGACGTAGAGGCCTCCGATAAGTCCCTTTTGCTCTTCGAGAACGTAGAACGAATAGCCCGCCGCCGAGCCATTTTCAAACGCGACACAGCCGCACAGGGCGTGGGCTTCCAGGAAGCGCTTGATCAGGTCGAGCGCGCCGCGGTAATCCCAGTGCAGTTCATCGTGCCAGTGGCGTGCTTCTTCCTCGAGCAGCGGCTCGAGTTGGCGGACGCTCGTTTGGCGAAGATCGAGGATATTCATGGAAGGCGGCGCTCCGCTTTATGATAGCCGATTCGGCAAGCGGCGCGCGAAACGCGGCACGTGCGCAGGAACGTGCGTGGTCTGCTACTGCATGCGACACAGGCCGAGCAGTTCCGGAATGGCTTCAATAACCGGCATGCTACGATAACAAATACTTAGAGTGAGGAATAATACGGCGCTTTGCGCCAGCCCAGTGGCGCAGGTCACCAATGTCTATTCTTGACGAACTCAGATTTCCGACCCGTTGGTATACGAAGATATTCATGGCCGTTTTGGCGCTGGCGTTCTTCGGCGTGGTGGCCACGTCCGCGATTGCCGGATTTTTGGTCTACCGCATCGTAAAGCCGCAGCGCTCCAGCAGTGAAATCAATATGGACAGCTTTCCGGGGCGGCCCGACGCCGTCAGGTTTTCTGTGCCCGGGGGGCAGCGCGATGGCTGGTTTTTCCCTGGCTTGCTGGGAGCACCGACGATTGTGCTCTGCCATGGATATGGTTCGAGCCGCGGCGAATTGCTGACTTTGGTCTCTGCGCTGCAGGATCATCAATACAACGTGTTTGTATTTGATTTCGTGGCGCACGGGGCGAATGACGGGATCACCTCGTTTGGGTTTCACGAAGCAGAGGAAGTGCGTGCCGCCATCGATGAACTCGCCAAGCGCAGCGACGTCGATCCTGACCATTTCGGATTGTGGGGCTACAACTTGGGCGCCTATGCGGCGTTGCGCGAGGCAGAAAATGATAAGCGTGTGCACGCGCTGATCCTGGACTCGGTCTACGACTCGCCAGAGGTGATGGTGAAGATCGGCGTGGAAAAGGAAGGCTTGGCGGGAATTCCCTTCATGGCGCGATCGGCGGAATTGAGCTTCGGGTGGATCAATCATAGGTATCATGGCGAGAAGCCCCTGACCTGGAAGCTCGATACGCTCGCGGGTGTGCCCAAATTGTTCATTGAGGCTGCCGATGACCCGGAGCTGGCGGGTGCCACACAGAAAATGTTCAAGCTGGCGCCCGAGCCGAAGGAACAGGCCACCATCCCGCACGGGAATTTTGTGGAGATGGAAGACGCCGATAAGCGGAACTACGAGAATCGCATCGTTAGCTATTTCTTATTGCGGCTGCCCGCCACCGGACGCATGAGCCGATAAACCTTCTGGTGGCTTGCATAGAAGGGCTGCAGGAAGCACCTGCTGCTGTTGGCACAGGTAGCCTTGAGTTTGCAATCTTGATTGTCCTTTCCACGAGCTAAACACAAGGCCGCGGTCTCCGGTCGTCCATTCTGGAATTTCACGGTGTAGATAGAAATTCAGTCCGTAATGAATCCCTCGCGGCACGTCATAGACAAAAACATCCACGGAACGCAGAGATTGCGCGTCCGTGTGGTTCGCGGCGATCACACCTTTGGCGGAAAGCTGAGGATCCATCCAGGTTAGCCCGCGCGAGAGGCTCCATGTGGCGAGCAGGATTCCGATCTGAATTACGCAGAGGGATGCAACTAGGCGGTGCTTGAGACTGAGAATACCCCCGAGAGTCCCCGCGATAAGAAGTGGCATCCAGACCTGCATAGTCCACGGAGCAGGAAGGATGTCCGTTCCCAGGGCATGATGAGCAGCGAATCGCGCTATGGCAATCGCGAGAAGTATGGACGTGATTGCATACGTCGTGATACGGAGCCTCTTGTCCCGCCGTTTTGCGATAAGCGCATTCGTTGTGTTCGTGAGTAACCAAGCCAGAGGAGGCAAAGCAGGCAAGATGTAACCAGGGAGCTTGGATCGCGAAATCGTGAAGAACACCAGAGGAAACAGCCCAAAGCTGAGGAAAAAAAGATTGAGGGGACAGCGCGAACGAGAGTTTCCTAGAGCTGCCAGCATTCCGGTGGTCCAAGGCAGGAAGCCAGCCAGTAAGACGGGAATGTAAAACCAGAAGGGTTGGATGTGCTGGAATTCGGGGGTGAGGAAGCGCTTGAAGTTGTGCTCGATGATGAAGATGCGGAAGAAGTCGGGATTGCGGCGGGCGCAGACGATATACCACGGCAGAGCTGTCGCGCAGAACGCGATGATTGCGGCGGGATGGAGGAGTCGGAGCGCATCTCGCCACCTTTTGGTGAAGAGCGCCCAGACGAAAATCGCGCCTCCACACAGGATTATCGCGGCTGGCCCCTTCGCCAAGACGGCGAGTCCAAGAAAAATTCCAAACAAAATCAGTGCAACCCATCGTCGCCGCGGGACGTCTTGGTCACCGTGTAGGGACGCAGCAGGCTGCGACCCATCTTGGCTAGATCGCTCCGGAACAAGCTGCACGATCAGCGCGGCGCAGACCATTGCGATCGTGAGCATGGCGCTGAACGGCATGTCGGTGGCCGCGGCATGCGAAAAGCCAATCATGCCCACGGTGGTTGGCAGCAGAAGCAGCAGCCAGCGCGCGGTTTCTGTGCCATAAATGCGCCACGCAAGCCACGCCAACGCCAATGTCGCGAGTAATGCGGAAATCGCGCTCGGCAAGCGCGCCGCTGCTTCGCTGACGCCAAAAAGTTTGAAGCAAAGCGCCGCGCCCCAATAGTAGAGCGGCGGCTTCTCGAACCACGGCTTGCCGTATAAATGCGGCGTGACCCAGTCGCCGGTCTCCGCCATATCGCGCGCAATCCAGGCGTAACGCGGCTCGTCCGGGCCGACAAATCCAATCGCTCCCAGATGGCTGAAGTAGCAGACGTAGAGCGTGGCGCAAATCAGCGCGGCCCAGCCGATGCGGGTCGCGATTCCGTTTGCTGTTTTCTGCGGAGCAATCTCAGTGAAGGTAGTGGCCACGAAAGTGTGAGTCTAGCATTGGTGCGAGCGAACTTCAGCGCGTAGGATACTTGGTTCAGAGCGCGGGGTTACGACGGAGGCGGATGAGGCAGTGGGGTGAGTACGCCGCGGTGTGGGCGATATTGAAAATGCTAGGAGCTTGTCCACGCAGGTTGGCGCGCGGGCTGGCGGCGGCGGTTGCCTCGGCGCTGTACGGCATGCTGCCGAACTTGCGGCGCACGGCCGAGTTCAATCTACGTCTCGCATTTCCGGAATGGGACGACGAGCGCCGCCGGCAAGTCATTCGCGGCATGGTGCGCAATTTGGGCTGGATGGCTGCGGAGTTTGCGCGTTTCCCGCGTTATACGCGCGAAAATATCGAGCAGACTCTCATCCTCGACGGGCACGAGAATTTCTTGACTGGGCAGCAGCGCGGCAAAGGCGTTCTGTACCTTACTGGCCATATCGGGGCCTGGGAGCTGTCGTCGTTTGCGCACGCGCTGTATGGCTTTCCGCTGCACTATATGGCGCGGCCGCTGGATAATGCGCGGGTCGACAATTTGGTGAATCAGTATCGCTGCTTGTCAGGGAATAGGCCGATTTTCAAGAATGAGTCTGCGCGCGCGCTGCTCAAGATACTGAAGGACGCCGGCACGGTGGGCATTTTGGCGGACCAGAACACCATGCCGGAAGAGGGCGTATTCGTCGATTTCTTTGGCAAATCCGCGTGTACGACTACTGGGATCGCGCGGGTTGCGCTGCACACAGATGCCGCCGTGGTGCCAGGCTACGCGTACTGGGATAGCAGCATAGCCAAGTACAGACTGCGGTTTGAGCCGGCCGTGGAGTTGATTCGCACGGGAGATACCGAACGCGACGTGTTTGTGAACACGCAGAAATTTGCAAAGGTAATTGAATCGATTGTTCGGAAGCATCCCGAACAGTGGGTATGGGTGCACGCGCGGTGGAAGACGCGGCCGAAAGGTGAGGCGGAACTCTACACGTGAGAATTGGATTTCAGAGATACGCCAGGAGTGCCAGGCACGAATTTGTGGAGAGTCGATCATGACGAAGACGGCTGGGGAATTGGCGGCGGCGATTGGTGCCAAGCTTCAAGGTGACCACGGACTTGAGGTGCGCGGCGTGGCTGCGCCGGAGCGCGCAGGGGCACACGATCTGATTTATGTCGAGGCTGCAAAGCATGCCGCGCGCGCGGCGGCATCTGCGGCGGCCTGCGTGATTGCAGGCGAAAGTGTGGTCATCGGCGGCAAAACAGTTTTGCGGCACGCGCAGCCCAAGATAGCTTTTGCAAGAGCGGCGGCGATTTTACTAGAGCGCGGGCCGATTGCCGCGGGCATTCACGCCACCGCGATCGTGGCGGCGCTCGCGCGTATCGGGAAAGATGTTGGCATCGGGCCGTACGCTGTGATCGGCGAAGACGCACACATTGGAAACGGCACGCAGATCGGCGCTCACTGCGTGATCGGAGCCGGCTGCTGGATCGGCGAAAGCTGCCGGATACATCCTCGCGTCACCCTGTATGCCCGTGCGCGAATCGGCAATCGCGTCGAGATTCATGCGGGCACGGTCATCGGTGCGGATGGCTTTGGCTATGTCTACGGCGACGGGCGCTACTGGAAATTTCCCCAGGTAGGCATCGTAGAGATTGCGGATGACGTGGAGGTCGGCGCGAACGCCACGATCGATCGCGGCTCGCTGGACGACACGCGCATCGCCGACGGCGTGAAGCTTGATAACCTCGTTCATGTCGGGCACAACGTGCAGATCGGTGCGCACACCGTAATCGCGGCGCAGACCGGCATTTCCGGCTCGAGCTCGGTGGGACATCATGTGGTGATCGGTGGGCAAGTGGGCATCGCGGATCATTGCACCCTGGAGGATGGCGCTATCGCGGGCGCGCAAGCGGGTATCCCTACTGGCAAGACAATCCGCGCGGGGCAAACCGTCTGGGGCACGCCCGCGCGCGAAATTGGCAAATTCAAAGAGGCGTATGCTTGGTATGCACGGCTTCCGGAGCTTGGCGCGCGCATCAACGAGATTGAGAGCAAGATTGATAGCAAGAAGAAGGTAAAGAGCTCCGCACGCGCACAGAAGAGCGCACGGGGAAGAAAGCGAAAATAGAGAAGCATGCGGTGGCAGGTGATCGTTGTTGGCGGACACACCCGCAGTATCGGGAAGACGCAACTGGTCTGCGATCTGATCGCCGCATTCCCGAAAGAAAATTGGATCGCGGGAAAGATTACTCAGTATGGCCACGGGGTCTGCGCACAAAATGGCGAAAATTGCGATTGCGCTCCGGATGATCACGTCTGCGCC
>Ga0210410_10005822_pt1 | contig 10710 bp, 8 predicted proteins | sample IncBWC4MmetaG_FD_161058 | JGI IMG/M metagenome (GOLD analysis project Ga0210410, IMG submission 161058) | Forest soil microbial communities from Barre Woods Harvard Forest LTER site, Petersham, Massachusetts, United States - Inc-BW-C-4-M | ecosystem: Environmental > Terrestrial > Soil >... | reverse complement strand
AATCGAGCTTCGCTTGTCCCTTCGTTCTTCCGATTCATGTCAGCACCTCATGCGCTAAACTTGAATCCTCTCAATTAGTTGATTCTCGACCTCCCAGCGTGCGACCTTCTGACTCAGTAAGATTAATCCTGCATGTGCCGGAGTTCGTCGACCAGCACGCGAACGTTCTCGCTGTAGTCGACGGGAACGGCGACCAGCTGCAGGCCGCCTTCGGAAAAGGCTTGCTCCAGCGCCGGCGCCAACCCCGACGCCGTCGTGACCCGCCGCCCGCGCGCGCCGTAGGCGGCGGCATAGGCGACAAAGTCCGGATTGCCGAAGCTAAGGCCAAAATCCGGAAAACCGTCGACGGCCTGCTTCCACCGGATCATACCATAGGCGTGGTCCTCGATGATCAGCACCACGAGATTGAGCTTCAGCCGCCGCGCGGTTTCGAGTTCCTGGCTGTTCATCATGAAGCCGCCGTCGCCCGCCACCACCAGCACGCGCCGCATGGGATAAAGCAGCGCCGCCATCATCCCGGAGGGCAGACCCGCTCCCATCGTCGCCAGCGCGTTGTCCAGTAGCAGCGTGTTGGCGACATCGGTGCGGTAGTTGCGCGCGAACCAGATCTTGTACATGCCGTTGTCGAGCGCGACGATTCCGTCGGGCGGCATCACCTGCCGGACGTCGTGCACGATGCGTTGCGGCGTCGGCGGAAAGCGATCCTCTTCCGCGCGGTCGGTGATGTGGGAAAGGATCTCCTGGCGCAGGGCGACCCAGTCGGGGCTCATCGAAAGCTTGCCTTCGAGCCGGGCGCCGAGCAGGTCGAGGCCCTTGGCGATGTCGCCGATCACTTCGGCCTGCGGAAAATACACCTCTTCGACGGTTGCCGGCGCGAAGCCGATGTGAATGACGCGGTGTTGCCCTCGCGCCATCAGGAACGGCGGCTTCTCGACCGTTTCGTGCCCGATGGTGACGATGAGGTCGGCGCGATCGATCGCCTGGTGGACGTAATCGCGCTCGCTCAGGGCGGCGGTGCCGACATAATAGTCCGAGGCGCCGCCGACGGCGCCCTTCCCCATCTGCGTATTGAAGAAGGGGATGCGGACGCGGCGGACGAAATCGGACAAGGCCGGTGCCAGCTTCGGACGGCTGGCGCCGGCCCCGAACATCAGAAGCGGACATTTCGCGGCCAGGATCAATTCGGCGGCGCGTGCGATCGCTTCCGGCGACGGTACCGGCAGCTCCGCTTCATGGGCCGGCACCAGCGCGACATCGCCCGCTTCCTCCGCGGCAACGTCTTCGGGCAGTTCGAGATGCACCGGACCGGGCCGCTCTTCGGTGGCGATGCGAAAAGCATTGCGGACGAGGGTCGGAATCGCGGAGGCGCTCACGATCTGTTGCGACTGTTTTGTCAGAGGACGCATCGCCGCGACGATATCGATGATCTGGAAATGCGCCTGCGGGCTTTGGCGGATCGCCTTCTGGCCGGTGATCAGCACCATCGGCATGCCGCCGAGAAAACCGTAAGCAGCGCCTGTGACGAGGTTGAGCGCACCGGGACCGAGCGTGGAGAGTGCAACCCCCGGTCTTCCCGTGAGCCGTCCATAGGTGGCCGCGATAAAAGCGGCCGGCTGCTCATGGCGCGTGACCACGAGCTCGATGGAAGAGCGCCGCAGGCTCTCGACGACATCGAGATTCTCCTCCCCGGGCACCCCGAAGATTCGATCGACGCCCTCGTTCTCGAGCGCCGCGACAAGAAGATCCGATCCCTTCATGTTCGGTCCCCGCTGTTCGGTCCCCGCTATGGATCCAGGAGCCGCGAGAAGTTCCGCATCCCCGCACGATCGAAATCTTCGCCGATCAAGCGGGAATTGCAAGCCGGGCTGCCAAGAAGACATCGCACACAAGGCGATGCCATCATTGCAAAATTGCCCGCTTGGAGTTGCCAACCGCCTTCGGCTCTCGCCGGGCCGGCGACCAGGACAGCATGGAGCTTGCACAAAAACTGGCCGCCCAATCCATCATGCGGCTCGCCGGGCTGCGCAGCATTGCCTCTGTATCCGCCTCGCGGTGAGCTTATGTCACCTCCCGCCCACGTGCCGGACCGCGAGCTCGCTCTTGTGCGACTTGTCCATGAGTGGCTCTAATGGCTGTTCTGCGAATTCCTGAAATGGGAGATCGCCATGGCGAAGCTAGATACAGTCTTTTCAGGCTCGATTCCCTCCCTCTACGACAAGTACCTCGGCCCGCTCATTTTCGAGCCTTACGCTGAAGACCTCGCACGGCGATTATCCGCCCTCGATCCGGAACGCGTCCTGGAGATGGCTGCCGGCACCGGGATCGTCACGCGCGCGTTGGACCGCTCGCTGTCTCCCGACGCCAGCATCGTCGCGACCGACCTGAACCAGCCCATGCTTGACCATGCAGCCGAGCGGACCTCGTCGAGCCGCGTGAGCTGGCAGAAGGTCGATGCACAGGCTCTGCCATTTCCCGATGCAGCATTTGATGCGGTGGTCTGTCAGTTCGGGGTGATGTTCTTTCCCGACAAACAGAAGGCCTATTGCGAAGCACGGCGCGTCCTGAAGCCCGGTGGCCGCTTCATCTTCAACGTCTGGGACAAGCTCGAGCACAATGAGTTCTCCGATCTCGTCAACACAGCCGTCGCAGACATATTCCCCGACGATCCGCCGCGCTTTCTGGCCCGAACGCCCCACGGCTATCACGATCGAGACGCCGTCGTCGCCGAGCTGCGAAGCGCCGGTTTCGTCGACGTTGCGGCGGAAACCCTGACACGGCGCGGTGTGGCGCCATCCTGCCGGGACCCGGCCATCGGCTTCTGTCAGGGAAGCCCGCTTCGCAGCGAGATCGAGGCCCGGGACGCCAGTCGGCTGGCTGAGGCAACCGACGCCGCCGCCGGCAAGATCGCCGCACGGTTCGGAAACGGGCCGGTGGAGGGAATGATCCAGGCCCACATTTTCACGGCGAGCGACTGAGGTAGGGCTGGGGATTTGGATGGTGGGCGCGACAGGGATCGAACCTGTGACCCCCTCGATGTCAACGAGGTGCTCTCCCGCTGAGCTACGCGCCCTTAACCTGACGTGACGGGTGGGGTCCGTATATCGGCTCCAAAGCGGGCAGGCAAGGATGCCGGGAAGGTTTTGGGGGCCGAATTAGGCCGCCAGCATCTTGTTCACTTCGCTGACCAATTCGCGAAGATGGACCGGCTTCGACAGGACTTTCGCGTTCTTGGGTGCTTCCGAATCCGAGTTCAGCGCCACGGCGGCGAAGCCGGTGATGAACATGATCTTGATGTCGGGGTCGAGTTCCGAGGCCCGCCGCGCGAGCTCAATGCCGTCCATCTCGGGCATCACGATATCGGTGAGCAGCATCTCGAACGGCTCCTCGCGCAGCCGCTGATAGGCCGACATGCCGTTGTCGTGGGGAGAAACCTGAAAACCGGCGTTTTCCAGCGCCTTTACCAGGAAACGGCGCATGTCGTTGTCGTCTTCGGCGAGGAGGATTTTATGCATGGCGACGATGTCGAATCCCGATTGGAGGATCAGTCCGTTCACTAAGCCCGACAGAGGGTAAATTTCGGGTGAAGGGTTCCGCGCGCGGCGGCCGCGAGCGGTGTTATTTCTGGACCGGAATGCGATCCAATGCAATGAAGACAGGCATTTCCGGCACTTCAGAGACGTTCCAGCGGGATTAACATTTTTTCGCTTGGCAGAGTGGTTGTGATTACGGAGAATGCGCGCACATAAAAGCTCCGTTTTTCTGGCAGAATTGAGCCTGCAGAGCAGCGGATTCCAGGGACGGCGCCCGACGATGACCCAGCATGATGGCGAACTGTCGCCTCCGTTCGAGATCGTGGAGCCGGCCAACTGGCGGGCACCGATCATCTTCAACTCGCCGCATTCCGGCTCGGTCTATCCGGCGGAATTTCTCGACGCTTCACGGATCGATCTGGCCGCGCTGCGCCGCTCCGAAGATTCGTTCATGGACGAGCTGATCGGCGGCTTGAGCGAGCTCGGTTTTCCGGTCGTCCGTGTCAATTTCCCGCGCTCCTATGTCGACGTCAACCGGGAGCCCTACGAGCTCGACCCGCGGATGTTCACCGGGCGGTTGCCGAGTTTTGCCAATACCAGATCGATGCGGGTGGCCGGCGGGCTCGGCACCATCCCCCGCGTGGTCGGCGACGGCCAGGAGATCTATCGCGAGCGGCTTTCGGTCGACGATGCGCTGGGGCGGATCGAGGCGCTCTACAAACCCTATCACCGCGCGCTGCGGCGGCTGATCAACAAGGCGCATCAGGCGTTCGGCACCGTGGTGGTGGTGGATTGCCATTCGATGCCCTCGGTCGGCGTCTCGCGCGACGAGCCCCGGCGGCCGGACGTGGTGATCGGCGACCGCTACGGCACGAGCTGTGCGGCGCTGCTTCCTGACATGGTCGAGGAAACCATGCGGGCGCTGGGCTATTCGGTCGGCCGCAACAAGCCCTATGCCGGCGGCTTCATCACCGAGCATTACGGCAACCCGGCCAGCGGATTGCATACCATCCAGCTCGAGCTCAACCGGGCGATCTACATGGACGAACGCCGGCGCGAACGCAGCGCGGGCTTCGCGCGGGTGGCGGCGGATTTCGCCGTGCTGGCGGATGCGCTGGCCGCTGTTCCGCTCGGCGATCTCGGACCGTTCCAGGCGGCGGCTGAGTAGTCAGGATATTCCCACCCGTCATTCCGGGGCGAGACAAAGCCTCGAAACCGGAATCTCGTTCCGACAATTTCCAGATTCCGGGTTCGCATCTCCGATGCGCCCCGGGATGACGATGAAAAGAAATGCCTCCGCCAAGAAAAAAGGGCCGCTTGAATGAACAAGCGGCCCAAGTCTAGGGAGGAAACGCCCAAGGAGGGCAGCGATAGCGCGAGGCGCTACCGCACCGCAACAATATGCGACCGCGCTGCACAAAGTGCAAGGGTTTTTGAATCATTTCCCGTGCAAAATTCAAACAGCCGGGCGGTGCGGTAAAAAAGTCACGCCGTTTATTATTCTATAGTTATTTCAACTAGTTACCTGAATGATTACCTGAAGAATAATGCGGCCCGCGACGCCTGTCATTAAAGTTCCCGAATTCGTGATCGGGACGTCATCGAAAAATACACCTCTGTCCGGCCGATTCGAGCGCATGAAAAGCTGCCGACGTAGCCGGGGATAGGGCTCCGGACCCCGTGCGCGATCGAACGGATTGGGCTAGGCAAGAGCCAAGCTACGCTTCACCCCGCGCCGCCCCTTAGGGAACAGCCGTGACGGTCATTGATTTTACAGCCTTCATCGGCCGGCTTGCGACCTCTTCCGGTGAGACCATCCTGCCGTTCTTCAGGACATCGCTGTCCGTCGAAAACAAAAGCAACAGCCACGATTTCGATCCGGTGACCGAGGCCGACCGCGCCGCGGAAGCGGTAATGCGGCGGCTGATCAAGGCCAACTTCCCCCAGCACGGCATTGTCGGCGAGGAGTTCGGCAGCGAGCGCGAAGACGCCGACTATGTCTGGGTGCTCGATCCGATCGACGGCACCAAATCCTTCATCGCGGGCTTTCCGATCTGGGGCACGCTGATCGCGCTCTTGCACAAGGGCACGCCGGTGTTCGGCATGATGCACCAGCCCTTTATCGGCGAACGCTTTTCCGGCGACAGCGGTTCGGCGCATTACGAGGGGCCGTCGGGGACGCGGAAGCTGGCCGTGCGGCGCTGCGCTTCGCTCGCCGAGGCAACCTCCTACACCACCAGCCCACTCCTGATGAACGCCGCCGACCGCACCGCCTTCGGCCGTGTCGAGGACGCGGTGCGGCTGACGCGTTACGGCGGCGACTGCTATTCCTACTGCATGCTCGCCGCCGGCCATCTCGATCTCGTCGTCGAGACCGAACTGAAACCCTACGATATCGCGGCCTTGATCCCGATCATCACCGGCGCCGGCGGCATCGTCACCACCTGGGAAGGCAAGCCCGCCCAGGGCGGCGGCCGCATCATCGCGGCGGGCGATCCGCGGGTGCATGAAGCGGCGATGAAGCTGCTCAACAGCTAGGAGCGGCGATGCGAATGGTCGGCGCGGTGCTGGCGGGATTATCGGTGCTGCTGGCGCCAACACTGGCATCAGCGCAGGACTTTCCCACCAAACCGATCCGGCTGATCGTGCCGTTTCCAGCCGGCGGACCCAACGACATCATCGCGCGCGTGATCGGCCAGCGCATGTCGGAGCTGACCAGGCAGCCGGTCGTGATCGACAATCGCGGCGGCCAGGGCGGCGTGCTCGGGACCGACGCGGCGGCGAAGGCTCAGCCCGACGGCTACACCATCGCGATCTCGAGCGCGGGCGCGCTCGCCATCAGCCCCAGCATGGAAAAAGTCGCCTATGACACGCCAAGAGATCTGGCGCCGGTCACCCTGGTCGCCACGGTGCCGGAAATGCTTGTCGTCGCGACCAACGTTCCCGTTCACGACATGGGCGAACTGATCGCGCTCGCCAAAGCGCAGCCGGGAAAACTCAATTTCGCGTCCTCCGGCCCGGGCAGCCTGCCGCATCTGGCGGGCGAACTGCTCAAGCTCACCGCCAGGATCGATATCGTGCACGTGCCCTATCGCGGCGCTGCCCCCGCGGTGAACGATCTGTTGGGCCAGCAGGTGCAGATGGCATTCCTCGATCTGCCGGTGCTGCTGCCGCAGATCAAGGCCGGCGCCCTGCGCGGCATCGCGATCGGCTCGCCCCAGCGCGCGCCGACCGCGATGGAGGTGCCGACGACAGCGGAAGCCGGAATGCCGGATCTGCGGGTGGAGAACTGGTACGGCATGGTGGCGCCCGCGGGCACGCCGCCGTCCATCATCGCCGCCCTGAACAGGATCGCGACCGAAGCGATGGCCGATCCCGCGGTGAAGCAAAAGCTCGCCAGCCAGGGCGCCGAGCTGATCGGCGACACCCCGGAGCATTTCCGCGGTTTCATCGAAAGCGAAATCGCCAAATGGGCGAAGGTGATCAAAGACGCCGGCGTCGCGACGGAGAAGTGAGTCAACGACTCGCCTCTCACTTTCGTCATGGCCGGGCTCGTCCCGGCCATCCACGTCTTTTCTTGCTGATACACCGTAAAGACGTGGATGCCCGGCATCGCAGACAAGTTCACGCAGTCTGCGTACGGCAGACTGCTTCCGCCGGGCGTGACGAGCCTGGTTTCTGGCGCCGCTACTGCGCCGTGTTTCGCAGATGTTCCACCAGAAGCTTCGCCGGCCGGGGCAAGGTTTTGAAACTGCGGGCGCAGATCGAAAGCCGGCGGTTGGCCCAGGGATCCCTGATCCGGATCACATTGATCTTCATCGACCGCGCACAGCGTCTGGCCGCGATCTCCGGCATCACCGCAACGCCGATGCCCGCGGCCACCATCTGGCCGATCGCATCGAAATTGTTGAGCCGCGCGCGAAAGCGCAGCCGCGTTCCGAGCCGGGCGGCGTGTCCGGCGATATGGGCATGCAACGCGCTCGAGGTGATCAGGCCGACGAAATCCCGCTCCACCACCTCGCGAAATTCGACCTGCCGCCGGTTCGCCAGTTCGTCCTGGCGCATGGCGACCAGCACCAGGCGGTCCTCGCTGAACGGGATCCGCTCGATGCTGTCGGGCAGCGCATGCTCGGCCGCCAGGCCAAGATCGGCGGCGCCGGTGGCGATGGCGCGGGCGATCTCGCCGCTCTCGCGCTCCTCGACGTCGATCGAGATGTGCGGATGCTCGGCGAGAAAGGCGGCCAGCGTCTTTGGCAGATATTCCGACAGCCCCGACGTATTGGCGAGGAAGCGCACGGTCGCCTTGACGCCGCGCGAAAAGGCGGCGAGATCGCCGCGCATCGTCTCCACATTGTGAAGCACGATTCTCGCATGATCGAGCAGGCTTTCGCCGGCCGCGGTCAGTTCGACGCCGCGGCGGCCGCGCCTGAGCAGCGAAACGCCGAGCGCCGCCTCCAGGCCCTTGATCCGTGCGCTGGCCGAGGCCAGCGCCAGATGGACGCGTTCCGCGCCGGCCGTGATGCTGCGGGTCTCGGCGACGGCGACGAACAGTTGGAGGTCGACCAGATCGAAACGCATGGCACTCTCGATAAGCTATCTGCCTTCGTCATGGCCGAAGGCTGACTCCGTAAGCTCCAGATTGTGCCGGCGGCGCCGATCGGTCAATGTATTCGGCATGTCCGAACCTATGCTGATTCTGGTCGCTGCCGCCTTCCTGTTCGCGGGCCTCATCAAGGGCGTGATCGGGCTTGGCCTGCCGACGGTGTCGATGGGCCTGCTCGCGGTCACCATGCCGCCGTCGCACGCGCTCGCCATCGTGATCGTGCCCGCCATCGTCACCAACATCTGGCAGACTTTCGTGGGTCCCTATCTGCGTGACATCATCCGGCGGCTATGGCCGCTGATGGTGGGGACGGTGATCGGCATCTGGCTGAACGCGGGCATGTTGACCGGCCCCTATGCGCGCTACGGCACCATTGTGCTCGGCGTGCTGCTGGTGGTCTATGCGATCGTGGGCCTGAGCAAATTCAGCTTCACGGTCGCCCGGTCGGACGAGAAATGGGTCGGCGGCATCGTCGGCGTCCTCACCGGCGTGGTTTCCGCCGCGACCGGCGTCCAGGTCATTCCGTCGATGCCGTTCATGCAGGCGATCGGCATGGAGAAGGACGAACTGGTGCAGGCGCTCGGCGTCTTCTTCACGGTCGCGACGGTGGCCCTTGCCTTCAATCTCACCAGCGCCGGCCTGCTGAGCGCGGCGACAGCGCTGCCCGGCGCCGTCGCCATGGCCGCCGCCTTCGCCGGTATGTATATCGGGCAGGCGGTGCGCTCGCGGATGGAGCCCGAGGCGTTCCGCCGCTGGTTCCTGATCGCGATGATCTTTCTCGGGCTCTATCTGGCGGGCAGCGCGATCTACAATACGCTGGCGCCCTGACGAATTTTTCGGTCCCCCGCCCATACCTCCAGTTCCACCCCGATTTTCGCCGGAAACAGTGTGTTCAAGACCATTGGAATTGGTCGGCCAACCACGTAGTACTATCCGGCGGTTTGGGAGCATGGGAGATGGAAAGACGCCTGGCGGCCATAGTCTGCGCTGACGTCGCCGGCTACTCGCGCATGATGGGCGCCGACGAGGAAGGCACGCACGCCACCTTCAAGGCGCATCGCAGCGCGATCTACCCGATCATTCTCAATCACGGCGGCCGGCTCGTGAAGAATACCGGCGACGGTTTCCTGCTGGAGTACCCGAGCGTCGTCGGCGCGATCGAGTCGGGGATCGCGATGCAGGTGCTGATGGCGGAGCGGAACCACCATTTGCCGGCGGATCGTGCCATGCAGTTCCGTCTCGGCGTCCACATGGGAGACGTGATCGCCGACGAGGACGAAGTCTTCGGCGACGGCGTCAACATCGCCGTCCGCCTTGAAGCGGTCGCCGCCCCCGGCGGCGTGGCCGTGTCGGCAAAGGCCTACAACGAGGCGAGCAAGCATCTCAGCGTACCCCTGGTCGACGCCGGCAGTCACCGTTTCAAGAACATCGACGAGACCGTTCATGTCTGGGCCTGGGAGCCAGCCGGCTCCGACGCCCGCGCCAGGCAACCGAGGGGCGCGACGAACCTGCCGCCGCAATATCGAACCGCGATCGTGGGGGTGCTTCCCTTCGCCAACCTCAGCGACAGCGCCGACGAGTATTTTTCCGACGGTCTCACCGAGGACCTGATCCATGCGCTGTCGCTGCAATCGTTCTACCGGGTGCTGAGCCGGAATTCGACGTTCGCCTTCAAGGGCAAGAACCTGAGCGCACGCCTGATCGCGCGGGAAATCGACGCGACCTACCTGATCCAGGGTTCGGTGCGGCGTTCGGGAAGCAAGATCCGCGTCACCGCCGAACTGATCGCACCGGAGAAGGGTGAGCAATTATGGGCCGGTCGATATGACAAGGACATCGGCGATCTGTTCGCGATGCAGGATGAAATCACCACGAATCTGTCCGCGGCCCTGGCCCCGGAGATATTTCGTGCGGAAGCTTCCGCCCCCGCCCGGTCGTCGTCCACCGATTTGACCGCCTGGGATCGGTTTTTGAGGGGCCTTTCTCACTATTATCGCCACACAAAGGCAGATTTCGAGGCCTCGATTGCCCTGTTCAGGGAGGCCATTGCGCTCGATCCGGCGCTTGCCATTGCACGCGCCTATCTCGCCACCATCATGGTGCAGGGCGTACAGTATGGATGGCTCAAAAGTACCAGCCAATTGTGGTCCGAGGCGATGAACCTGGCAGAAACCAGCGTTCGGCTCGATCCTCGTTCCGCATTCGCATTTCAGATACTGTCTTATATGCATGCGATGGAGGGGCATTACGAGGCCTCCATGGATGCCGCAAAAAGAGCGGTCGAGTTGAACCCGTACGACATGGGCGCCCGCGGCGTGCTTGGAATATCTCACCTCGTGATTGGCGAACATCGACAGGCCATCGAACTGTTTTCAACGGCCGTGCAGCGCGGTAACAGCGACCCCCGCTATAAATGGGCGGCATTGAACGCGTTCAGCCACTACTTGCTGAGACAATATGATGCCTCGCTGTCCTGGGCGCGCGAGGCCCTTTATCTGAACCCGAGTCATCTTCAGGTGCTCGCGGTTCGGGCGGCGGCGCTGGCGCAGATGGGGCGAAGCGAGGACGCGGCCAAGG
>Ga0210410_10005821_pt1 | contig 10710 bp, 13 predicted proteins | sample IncBWC4MmetaG_FD_161058 | JGI IMG/M metagenome (GOLD analysis project Ga0210410, IMG submission 161058) | Forest soil microbial communities from Barre Woods Harvard Forest LTER site, Petersham, Massachusetts, United States - Inc-BW-C-4-M | ecosystem: Environmental > Terrestrial > Soil >... | reverse complement strand
ACATCCACCCCCACGCCACCCAGGTGGCCAGTTGAGAGGGCTTCGCGAGGGCGCGATAGTCGATGAGACCGCCGTGTGCCGCATTCACAAGAATTGCGCCGGCGGGCAACGCCGCAAGATCACTGCGTCGAACGGCCCCATCGGAGGCATTTCGTTTTCAAAATCGTGTGACACGATCGTGACACTGCCATCGTTGGCAAACAGTTTGTGTAGCGCCTCACATCGTTGGCGAGAAGTCAAGCCCGACAAATTGGGCACGCGGGCGAGCCGATTTCACGAGCGCAAGGGGCCTTCCCCCACCACTGCCCAGATCGAGAATGCGGCTGGCTTCAACGGGCACAAACTCAAGCAGAGTAGCTTCGCCCTCGACGCGGTGCGGAATCGAATCCGCGCGCCGGAGATAGTCCAAGGCGTGTTCCGCGTCGGGCCAAAGATTGACGTCAGGTAATGTCGGCACGGGAGTCCTCCCACTTGCGATTAAGCCGTGCGCCAGCGCATAAGTCCAATTGCCAGTTATTTACAGAAACATAAGGCCGTATTATGCAGCGTAGACAGGGATGTTGCGCATGCTGCTTCTTGCCGCTCAGAGCAGGCTGGAAATGATGAGCGCGCCGGAACCCAGAAGGTCGTCGCAACCCGCACATTCCGGACGCCCATCCGGAAACCATCCGGGATCGGCGATGTGAGAAGCCACGGTCAGGTTTTGGGTGAATGTCGGCAACCCTTACCTAATCGCGTTACGTCAGAGTTGCCCGTCACTCGGGAGGGACGGCCAGGAATGTCACCGAATCTCCAGATGTTTGCCCAAGATTGTTCCGAGGAAGAGTTGGTGCGGTCTGCAAAGAGCTATTCATACCGCAGCGCGACCATGGGATCGACGCGCATGGCGCGGCGCGCCGGGACATAGCAAGCCGCGAATGCGACAGTGGTGAGGATGATAATCACTCCAGCGAACGTGACGGGATCCGCCGCGCTGACGCCGTAGATTAGTTGAGACATTAATCGCGTCAGTCCAGCTGCGGCCACGATCCCGACAACAACCCCGATCATCGCCATCTTCATGCCTTCTCCGAGCATGAGCCACAAAACAGTGCTGCGCTGCGCGCCAAGGGCAATGCGAATGCCGATCTCGCGAGTACGCTGCCCCACCACGTAGGAGATCACGCCATAAATACTGATGCTCGAGAATCGACGCGCCGCAAGCGACTCCGCGATGATTCCCTCCATGGTTCTCGCTTCATACATCACGTTTTGGCTGTTCAATTTCACGATGGCCTCGCGGACTGCGCCCACCATCCCGAGGGGCGAGCCGGCCGAGCGCAGCACTACCCCGGACTGAGGCGGGCCGGACCACAGCCGCATCCGAAATTTGCAAGGAGGGAGAGTAAATCTGTTCTTGCAGCGGATGGCGATCCGCTTCCAAGTCGAGGCCCCAGTGCTTGACGTGTCCCACCACGCCAACGATTTCGGGGTCCATGTTGAAAATCGCCATGTGAATGGGTCTTCCAATGGGGTCTTGGCCGGGAAAGTATTTGCGCGCAAAATTCTCGTCGATCACGATGACCTGGGGAGAATGCTCGTCGTCAGTGGCGGCGATGAATCGGCCTCGTAGCAGAGGGATTTGCATAGCAGCGCAACGCTTTCAGTGAGAAGTTGGCGGACCACGCGCCAGCGGTCTGCCCCCAGAGCACAGCGAATCGCGAATTCGTGAGCCCGGCCAGTGGAGCGTGCGAGCTGAAGATTGCCGACGTTGACACACGCGATAAGCAGCACAAATCCCACGGCGCCCAGCAGAAGCCAGAGATACGGCCGCACTTCGTGAACCAGTTCATCCCGCAGCGGCATGACGGCGGCGCCAGTGCCCTTGTCGGCGTTGGGATAAGCCGCGGCCAGATTGCGGGTGATCTGAGCCATATCGGCTTGCGCTGCTGCCAGCGACACGCCGGGCTTCAATCGCCCGATTGCATCCATGCCCTTGTGGACGTCGCGGTGATAGAAGAAGGGATCTTTGGTCTGGCCGACGGGAACGTACACATCCTTGATGCCGGCAAAGTCGAAGGCGCGGAAGTGGAAGCTGGCGGGCAATACGCCGACGATGGTGTAAGCGTCGCCGTTTCATGATGATTTGCTTCCCGATTATGTCGCGGGCAGAACCAAACCGTCGTTGCCAGAAGCCTTCAGCCAGGAGCGCGACTGGAGCAGCGCCCAGGCCATCCTTGTCGCGGACGAAGAGGCGGCCCAGTAATGGCTTCACGCCGAGGATGGGGAAAAACTCGGTCGAGACCATTCCTCCGCGCACGCGCTCCGGCTCTCCGCTGCCGGTAATGTTGAAATCCTCGTGGCGATAGGCAGCCATGGAAGCAAAGGTAGAATTGGTGCGCTGCCAATCGAGAAAATTGGGATAGGAGATGGAAGGGCGTTCCGCGGACTTCTCCAATATTTTTGAAGTCAAGCGGTGTCGGGCATCCTTCATGCAAGCCGTCAATCGCGATCGGTTCAGTGCACATTCGCGAATCACGCTGACCGCCTTCGTTGAGGGAGCTTACTTAGTGCCCCCTCGGGGGGCGGCTTCATCCTGGTCTGCCATTCGGAAACGGCGTTCGAAGATGAGAGTGCAAGTGGGTTTCGACGGCCCCTCACCTCAAACAACAAGTCTCCGTTCAAGCTTAAAAGTCCTTCGGCCAATGCTGGGCGCCGTGGTACACCGCGAGGACCACGATATCGGCTTTCTCGATGGCATACGCAACGATGAACGGCGTATTCGAAATGACCAACTCACGGGTCCCCGGAACCCGGCCTGCTCTTCCCGACATCGGGTAGACGGCAAGGTGTTGAACGCTGGTGACGATTTGCATTGTGATCCGGGCGGCAACCTCCCCACTGTTGGATAGGGCGATGTAATCGTGAGCCTGATCCAGTTGCCGAGTCGCCTGCTCGGTCCATTCGATCATTGACGCGCGCGTCCCGTCCTCTTGAGCCCCTTTACGACCTCCTCATGGCTTAGGACGCGGCCTTTTCGCTTCTCTTCCAGCCCCTTGCGAACCAACGCGTCCTGATAGGCGTGCAGTTCGATGTAGTTGGTGATCGCCTCGTTAATTAGATAGCTGCGCGAACGGTCCTGCGCGGCGGCCAGCGAATCAAGAGCGTCGATCTTTTCAGTGACGGCCCGGAAACTAATGGTTTTCTCATTGCTTCCCATAATGCCAGAACAATAACACATATTATTCTGTATTACAATTAGATGCCGCATGTAATTCTCGAACCCGGGCGCTGAAAATACGAACGCTGACGGTCTCGGTTCCCGCGTTCTTTACACTTACCCAGGTATACGCTTTCGCATTGGAGGTTACTTCCGACTCCGGCAGCGCAATTAACCAGGCCGTGGCTTCCGCCAAGCGGCGCACAGCCTGGAAATGGATTGCAGGCGCAGGAGTGGCTCTAGCTGTGCTCTTGGGGACGCTGCTGTGGCACCCATGGACGGCACGAGGGCTCACAGAAAAAGACACCGTTGCTCTCACAGACTTCATCAATCATACGGGCGATCCAGTATTCGACGATGCTCTGAAGCAAGCGCTATCCGTTGATCTTGAACAATCTCCCTTCCTCAACATCCTCTCCGACCGAAAAGTCAGTGAGACGTTGCGCCTGATGGGCCGTCCGGCGAACGAACGCATCACCATGGATGTGGGCCGCGAACTATGCCTGCGCACCGGCAGCAAGGCCCTATTGGGTGGCGCGATCTCCAGCTTGGGCAGCCATTACCTGATTGACCTGAACGCAGTGGCGTGCAAGACGGGTGACACTTGGCTAAAGAACAGGCCGAGGCCACAAGCAAGGAGGAGGTTCTCAAAGCCTTGAGTCGGGCCTCTTCCAACCTGCGCGCCAAGTTGGGAGAGTCCCTCCCCTCCGTGCAGAAGTTTGACGTTCCGATCGAAGTCACGACATCCTCTCTTGAAGCCTTGAAAAGCTACAGCATGGGGTTTCGCATTTGGCAAGAAAAAGGAGAGTCTGCGGGCATTCCGTTTCTGAAGCAGGCTATTGAACTTGACCCTGATTTCGCCATGGCATACGAGAGTTTGGCGGTAACGTACGGCAATCTCGGGCAAGGCTCGCTCGCATTGGAATATGCCACCAAGGCCTACCAATTGCGGGACCGAGTTAGCGAACGGGAGAAACTGCGTATCAGTGGAAACTATTTTATTGAAACGGGGCAACTCGATAAGGCGACCGAGACCTACGAAATATGGATAGCAGAATATCCTCGTGATTGGATCCCCCACAACCGTTTGTCCGGAGTCTTGACACAGGTCAGCATGAGAAAGCTCTCCCGGAAGCCCAGGAAGTAGTGCGGCTTGCGCCCGATCTTGTTGCCGCCTATGCAAGTCTAGGATTCGATTACCTGGCGTTGAATCGTCTGGACGGAGCCAAGGCTGCCCTAAATCAGGGACTCGCCCGGAAGTCGGAGGACGAGTTTCTGCGCTGGGGACTATATTTACTTGCCTTTCTGCAAGACGATGCCGCGCAGATGGAGCGGCAAGTTGCGTGGGCCGCGGCCAAGCCCGAATATGAAGGCGACTTTCAGTCTATACAGTCTGCCACGGAGAATTACTACGGACACGTAAACAGGGCACGGGATCTCGCACGACGAGCACTGGACTCGACCCTTCGCACTGGTTCCAAGGAATCAGCGGCTTCCATCCAGGTCAGTGCTGCGCTGCAGGAGGCGGAGTTGGGTGATGTTGCCTCCGCGAGGCAAGGGGTCGAGTCCGCTCTGGCTCTTTCTCGGGGGCGGGATGTGAAGAGGGCGGCGGCCCTCGCGCTGGCCCGCATCGGGGATACTACCCGAGCCAAGCTGCTGGCCGAGGAACTGAAGAAGGACTACCCTTCGGACGCCAAGCTGAAGCTCTGCTCGCAACCGGCCATCAACGCCGCCATCGAACTTAGCCGGGGCAATTCTTCCCAGGCTCTGCACTATTTGGAAGCTGTATCTCCGTACGAATTGGGCAGCTTTGTGAGACGTATGTACCCCAGTGTACGTTCGTGGGGAAGCCTACCTGTTGGCGCATAATGGTCCTGCCGCTGCCACTGAGTTCCGAAAGTTGCTCGATCACCGGGGCATCGTGCTGAACTCCGTGACGGGGTCGCTGGCCCATCTCCAGCTAGGTCGCGCTTTCGCAATCTCGGGCGACACAGTGAACGCAAAGGCTGCGTATCAGGATTTTTTCACTCTCTGGAAAGATGCCGACCCCGATATTCCCATCCTTGTCGCTGCAAAGTCTGAGTACGCAAAGCTCCATTAGCGGCGGAGTACCCTGAAGACGCAGCTTCGGAGAGCCCCTCGGGCCTGACCCTCGCCATAACTCTGGCCGACTGCAGAATCAATAACTTACAGCCAGACCTTCAATCGTTGATCTGGTATGACTCCGTGCTATGTTCAGCCTGCTTCTCCTCTGGATCGGAGCCGCGGATCACTATTGAATCTTCGCCGCTTCCTCGTCAACCGCCCACCTCGCTAAGTCTCTTCGCTCAATCGCAGCGGCCATCAGATCCGGAAAGCGGTCCGGGATGCAAGCGAAAGCAGGGACGCCAAACTCTACTTTCTAAAGGCCTCTCCGCCGCTGCGCCCCACAACACCCCCTTTTTCTCCAGCAGCACTAACGATATACAGTAGGGTCATTCGCCATAGTTCTTCTTATTTTTCCAACGAGGTGGCCGTCAAAAACTGCACTGTAACTCTAAGACCTATTGGCAATGATAGCGGGTTGCCATCTAGGCCGATCACGGCCTCCAGGATATCGCGGTCGCTCTTGTCAGATGGATCGCCCGTGGAGATGGTCTTCCTACCCATCATTGTTGATACGCTCACGACCGAGCCATTCAGCCTCTTTCCGTCAAGAGCGTCTGCCTGGATAACCACCTTCTGTCCGATCGACACTTTATCTACATCTCTTTCGTCTATCTCCGCTTTAATATGCCGAGAGGAAGTGTCCGCGAGACTGAACAATGGGCGGGGAGTGACTGTGCTAAAGGACTCGCCGCGTCTGGCATAGACCCTCAAAACGGTTCCGTCGATAGGAGCAAGAATTGAGCACTTTCCGATACGTTCCTGGACCGTTCGAGCGCGACCCTCCGCCGCGAGCACCTCTGCATCAGCGCGCGCCTTGTCTTCCTGCAACGGGGGCGCGGCAAGTAACTCCTCGGTTCGAACAGCGGCTCTGAGGTTAGCATCTGCGACGCCCAGATCACGGACAGTCAGTTCATAAGAAGCCCGGGAAACCTGTTCCTTTTGATAAAGAGCTCGCTGCATCTCCAGTCGCGACTTGGCCTCTTCAAAAGTCGCGCGGGCGGCTGCCGTCTTTTCCATCGCTATTTTCTTTTCCTCATCGCGTGCACCGCGCAGAATCCGTGTTCTTGCCTGGCGCGCGCCATCAGCCTCGGCCATCGCAGTTTGCAAAATCGCTTGCAAATCATCACAGCCGATCTCGCCAAGCAAGGTCCCTCTTTTTACGAACTGACCCTCTTTCACGAAGACGGCCTTCAGGACACCATCCGCGGCAGCCCCTAGCTGCGTCGTTTCCGAAGCTCCCTCGACCCTGCCGGGGGAGGCAAAGGCAACAGTCGCGGCGGCTCTACCGAAGGGTATCCCACGGGCTTGCACCGAATTCCTGTTCCGCGTAGTCCCCAAGAACGCGACAACCACAATGACCAAGACAATCGCGGAACCGCCTATGACCCATCTGTTGCGGGCCGTCATAGGTCGGTCTCCTCTTGTTTTACTTGGCCATCGCATAGAGTGATTGTGCGATCTGCGAATTCCCGCCACCGCGGATCGTGGGTCACGACAACAACAGTTCTCCCATCGTCATCAACTTGACTTCTGAGAATTTGACAGATATTCCTTCCGGCCTGGGCATCCAGAGATGCCGTCGGCTCATCCGCCAGAAGAATGGGAGGATTTCCGGCCAAGGCCCGTGCAATCGCAACTCGCTGCTTTTCCCCAGGACTGAGTTCGTTGGGCTCTTGATTGAGCTTGCCTCCCAAACCGAATCCAACGAGTAGATCTCGTGCCAGTTCCATTCGGCCAGGCAGCGCTGGATCACGAAGTTCAAAGCCAAGTGCAACATTCTCAATCGCGGAAAGGGAGTGAAAAAGTCGAAAAGCTTGGAAAACAAAGCTAATTTTCTTTTGACGAACCGTTGTCCTCTCTGCTTCACTCAGGCCGTTTACCGCGACACCCTCTACGAACACTTTCCCTTCATCGGGCGACAGCAAACAGCCAAGTAGAGACAATAACGTGGTTTTCCCGCTGCCAGAGGGTCCCATAACTAGCGAGAGCGTGCCACGCTCGAAGAATTGTGAAACGCACCGCAGCGCACGGACTTGCGCCTCCCGTTTGCCGAACGAGACACTTGCACTCTCAACGCCCAGGAAGTGATTAGGCACGGAACACCCTCCCCGGCTCAACTGTGAGGGCGCTTCGAACTGAAGCAATAGAGGCCAATGAGCACATAGCCAAACTTGGCATGACCATGACCAGAAGCAGCCACCATGGAGTGAAGATCCAAGGGATCAAAGATTTTGCGTAACCAACGCTTGGGACAACCGCCAGCAGCCCCAGAATGCTACCGACCACCCCACAAATCAGGGCCTGAGTAAGTACAATGCGCGCCACGAAAGCTTGGGATGCACCAAGAGCTTTTAATGTCGCGTATTCCTCGATGTTCTCCATTGTGTTCGCATAGACGGTTTGGGACACAACCACAAGACCTATGAGAAACCCCAAAACCGCCGCGGTCAGAATCGCGCCTCCGGCCCCGGTCTTAATCGTCCAGTACGTGCGAGATTTCCGCGCAAATTCGTCCCGTGTGAGAACGTCGACCCCTGGAAGACGCCGCCTAAGGCTCTGCAGTACATCCGATGTTGAATAACCCTTATCGACGCGCAAGAGGACGAACATAGCTTCTTCAGGACCAGCCCCCATGTATCGACTGGCATTTCGGTACGAAGTAAACAGAAAGGGGACACCAAGAAATGCTCCATAACCCTCAATCTCACGCTCGATACTGGCGCGGTGCCGGTTTACCTCCACTTCCGCCGGCATTGCCGTCACTTGAATCAGGTCCCGGTCGCTTACATCGTAGAGCACCGCATCAGGCGACATCCCTTCGGCTGACCCAGGAGCGTCGGGAACCGGGAAGCGCTTTCCTACATTGCGATCCGCCCCAACCAGAGCTACAACCTGTTGCTTTCCGTTCGGTGTGCGGTATACGGCAAAAGCCATGCAAACTCGGCTCGTTTCCACGACACCTGGTACGCCGGCTGCCATCTCCCTTACTCGGCCTTCGATGGGAGTTCCAAACTCAAAGGCCTGCACTCCTCTCGCAGTAATCCAGATGTCGGAGTCGCTGGCATCTATTAGCCTAGATGCTGCCCGCAAAAAGCCGACCAAGAGACTCCCTTGAAAAACCATCAGGAATACAGCAAAAGACACGCCAAGCACGGTTACAGAGAAGCGGGCTCGATCGTGAATGATGTTCTGCCAAGCGAGTTTCATAAGAGCTTATCTATCGACGAATTTGGATCGCCTAGAGTACGTTATGTAATTCAGCGGTCAGAGCTATTACGCTGCAGCCGAGCGGCGCTCTCGGTTCATGTTCACTTTGTACTGACATCTGCTGAGCTACTTGGTTTGCACAGGCGCTTGCCATGCGAGGTCTCCCGCCAATAATGCCGTGGTCCTCTCGGCGGACAGCGGTCTGGAAAAGTAATATCCCTGACCATATTTGCAGTGCAGTTTTTTCAGCAAGGCAACCTGTTGAATTGTCTCTACTCCTTCCGCAACTACGTCCAACCGAAGATTATTGGCCATGGGCAATATGGTCCGCGCAATCTCCATTCCTTCTCCATCGTCCCCCATTCCGCTGATGAAGGAGCGATCAATCTTTAGTGTGTCGAGAGGAAAACGGTGTAGATAGCTCAATGAAGAATAGCCCGTACCGAAATCATCGATAGCCAGATGGATGCCCAAGGATTTAATTTGATGCAACATTTCCACGGCTGCCGAAGGGTCTGCCATCACTGTGCTTTCCGTGATCTCCAGCTTCAAAGCTTCCGGCGGAAGGGCGAGTTCACCCAGCAACTTTCTAATGTCTTCGACGAGGTTCGGTTGTAGAAATTGCTTGGCGGACAGGTTGACGCTCATTGTCAGGTGAGAATGGGCAATTATGCCTGCTCTCCATTCACTGATTTGTCGGCAGGCCTCCCGCAAATTCCACCACCCCAACTCGCGTATAAGGCCGGTTTCTTCGGCAACGGGGATAAATTCAATTGGCCCGAGCAGGCCGCGAGTTGGATGCTGCCATCGCAACAGGGCCTCAAAGCCAGCAATTTCTCCGGAGACGAGGGCGACAATCGGTTGATAGAAATTGCGAAATTCTCCCCGTTCGAGGGCGTGCCGGAGATCAGTCTCCAGCTGTAATCGAGCCAACACACTGGCGCGCATATCCGCGTCAAACACCTCATAACGGGCCTTGCCCTGAGACTTGGCCCGATACATTGCCGTGTCGGCATCTCGCAGCATATCTTCCGGTTGCTCGTAGGCTGAGTTGCTTAACGCTATTCCGATGCTCACGGAGGTGAACACCTCTTTCCCACCCAATATGAATGGCGAAGCCAGAGCCTTCATCATGCGGTCCGCAGCGCGCTTGGCATCGCTCGGATCCTTAATATCGTCGAGCAGGACTGTAAATTCGTCTCCCCCTAGGCGCGCGACGGTGAAGCTTTCCCCTAGACGCGCGACGGTATCCGTTGCCCGCAAACACTTCTCCAACCGCTGGGCTACTCCAAGTAGGAGTTGATCCCCAACCAGGTGGCCCATGCTGTCGTTGATCATCTTGAACCCATCAAGGTCCAGGAATAGGACCGCAAACAATTGGTCTTTGCGACGCTTGGTATGCTTGATGAGCCGACCTACCCGGTCAATAAACAGCAGCCGATTGGGCAAGCCCGTCAATGGGTCGGAGACTTTTCCTTCGGTGATGTCGGTCTGTGATCCGGCCATGCGCAAAGCATTTCCGGAAGCGTCTTGAACTGCGACCCCGCGGCTCAGCATCCACCGGAAGGTTCCATCTTTATGCAGTACGCGGTGCTCGCTCTCAAAATGAGGAGTTAAGCCCTTTTGATGGGCGGCAATCTCCTCTTTGACTCGCTCTCGATCCGCGTCATGGATCCGGTCAAACCATTCTTCGGGTGCGTTTCCAATTTGGCCTTCCTGATAACCTAACATGGACTTCCAACGAGGGGAGAAATGCACAACGTTGGCTGAAAGATTCCAGTCCCACAGGCCATCGTTAGAGCCACGAGCCGCCAGGGCATAGCGCTCTTCACTTTCCTTCAATGATTCCTGCGCTTGTTTGTGTGAGAGCTGAGTACCGATCCGAGCCACCGCAACAGGAAAATCGATCGGCTTCGTCAAATAATCGTTGGCCCCTAAATCCAGCGCCGTAACAATGTCGTCGCTCTGTGTTTTTGCCGTGACCATGATGATCGGCAGTTCGGCCGCGGAATAGTGCTCGCGCAGAGCCTTCAAAGCGTCCAAGCCGCTGACTTCCGGCATCTCAATATCCAACAACACCAGGTCCACGGCGTCTTGTTTGACTCGTTCCAGCAATCCTTTTGCGCTCTCGGCCAGTCCGATGACATAGCCCTTGC
>Ga0210410_10005819_pt1 | contig 10713 bp, 11 predicted proteins | sample IncBWC4MmetaG_FD_161058 | JGI IMG/M metagenome (GOLD analysis project Ga0210410, IMG submission 161058) | Forest soil microbial communities from Barre Woods Harvard Forest LTER site, Petersham, Massachusetts, United States - Inc-BW-C-4-M | ecosystem: Environmental > Terrestrial > Soil >... | reverse complement strand
TCGAGCTCGCCGAGCCGCACGAACGCCTGGGTGCGGTCGCCTTTCTCGAGGGCCTCGATCATGTGCGTGTAAGCGGCGCTCGCCTGCACACCGCGGGAGTCGAGGTGCGCCTGCCACCAGCGCCATCCCTGCAGACCGGCCGCCGCCAGCGCCACGCCCGCGACGATCCACAGGCCGTTCTCGCGCACCCAGGTGCGGATCTCTTCCCATTGCTCTTTTTCCGACAGATACTCGCTCACCACTCACTCCCGAGTAAGGGCCGCATCCAGGCCCGCCGCCAGCGCGTCGATCGGGCACTCGCTCTGACCCGACTCCACGCGCAAAGGTTTCACGCCGAGCACCCCGCGCGCGAGCTCATCGTCGCCGATGATCAGCGCGAGCGGCGCACCGCTCTTGTCGGCGCGGCGGAACTGCGCCTTGAAGTTGCCACCACCCAGGTTCAGCTCGAAGCGCAGCCGCGGCCGCACGCGACGCAGCCGCTCGACGATCCCGAGCGCCTCCGCCGTGGCGCGCACGCCGTTGACGACGACGTAGACATCGGGGTGCGCCGCGGGCGGCGTGCCGCCGGCGGCTACGAGCAGCGCCACCAGGCGCTCGACGCCCATGGCAAAGCCGACCGCCGGGGTCGCTTCCCCGCCGAGCTGCGCGATCAGCCCGTCGTAGCGGCCGCCGGAGCATACGGCATTCTGGGCGCCGGTGGAGGCCGTGATCCACTCGAACACGGTGCGGTTGTAGTAGTCGAGCCCGCGCACCAGGCGCGGGTTGATGTCATAAGTCACCCCGGCCCCCTCGAGCATGGCGCCGAGCGCCTCGAAGTGCTCGCGCGACTCGGCGTCGAGATACTCGGTGAGAAGCGGTGCAGCGGCGATGAGCTGCTGCATCTCGGGATTCTTGCTGTCGAGGATGCGCAGCGGATTGCCGCCGAGACGCCGCCGGCTGTCGGCGTCGAGCCGCGGCTCGTGGGCGCCGAAGTACTCGACCAGCCGGGCGCGGTAGGCGCGGCGGCTCTCGGGCGTGCCGAGGGAATTGATCTCGAGCTTGAGGCCTTGCAGTCCGAGCCGCTGCCACAGGCGCGCGCTGAGTGCGATGAGCTCCGCGTCGACGTCGGGGCCGGGGCTGCCGACCGCCTCGACGTCCACCTGCCAGAACTGCCGGTAGCGCCCGGCCTGCGGCGCCTCGTGGCGGAACATGGGGCCGAGGCACCACAGCTTGTGGCGCTGGCCGCGCAGCATGCGGTTGGAGACGAGCGCGCGCACGATGCCGGCGGTGGCCTCCGGGCGCAGCGTGAGACTGTCGCCGCCGCGGTCGGTGAAGGTATACATCTCCTTGCCGACCACGTCGGTGTGCTCGCCGATCGCGCGCTTGAAGAGCTCGGTGCGCTCGAGCACCGGCACGCGGATCTCCTCGTAGCCGTAGGCGGTGAGGAGCTCGCGCGTCACGGCCTCGAGGTGCTGCCAGGCGCCGATCTCGGCGGGCAGCACGTCGTTCATGCCGCGGATGGGCTGAATCTCCTCCGTCACTGGCGCGCCACCACCGGCGGCACCGGTGCGGCGTGCCCGCTGCCATCGAGCAGGAAGCGCGCGGTGCCGTCACGGTGCACCAGTCCGTCGAGCGCCACCTTCTGGCCGTTGAGATGCAGCGCCACGCCGGGCGCGTTGCCGAGCACCACCTTGAGCGGCGGCGCGCCCGTGATCGTGCGCGCGCTGGCGGGGGCATTGAAGCCCTCCATGAGGCGCCGCCCAGAGCCGTCGTACACCGCGACCCAGCTCACCTCGGAAAACCTGAGGGCGAGCTGCGCCTCGCCCGCGGCGGGAACCGCGCCCCCGCTGCGCGACTGCGCGGCGGCGACCGCCGTCACCAGGCGGGCGGCCGAAGCCGCGCCCGGCAGGGTCGGCGCGCCCTCCGGCAGCTCCGCTGACACCGGCCGCGGCTTCGCGGCCGGCAGTGTCAGCAGCCACCACACGACCCCGGCGACGGCGATTCCGACGAGCAACAGCAGCGCCAGCGCCGCGAGGCGCGAGGAGCGGCCGGGCGGCGCGTGATGAGGAATGCGGGTGAGGTCAGGCCCCGGCGTCGGCGTCGCGGCCGAGTACAGGCTCTGCAGCTCCGCGTACTGCTCGCCGATGAGCTCCGCGTAGCGGCGCAGGTGGCCGCGCACGTAGACCGCGGCACCGAGCGCGGCGAAATCCTCGGCCTCGAGCGCCTCGAGAATGCGCGCGTCGACGTGCAGCTTCTCCGCCGCCTGGAGCGTGGTGAGTCCGCGCGCCTCGCGCGCCGCGCGCAGCCGTGCGCCGATACGTGCGCGCGCTCCGCCGCCAACCTCGCTCGTCGCCATACGCCTCAGCCGCGGTTCTTGTCGAGCGCGGCCAGGGCGCGCGCCTGGTCCGAGCCCGGATAGTCGAGCTGCAGCCGCCGCGCATAGCGCTGCGCGGCCACCGCATCACCCTGCGCCCGCGCCACGCGCACACCGAGCAGCAGCAGGTCCGGGGTGGCGTCGTAGGTGCCGATGTAGCCGTCGATGCGCGTGCGCGCCGCGACCAGCTGCCCGTGGTCGAGGTCGAGCGTCGCCAGCTGGAAAGCGGCCTCGGCATAATTCGGCCGCACCTGGATCGCGGCGTTGAAGTCGACGCGCGCCTCGTCGTCGCGCTTGGCGGCGCGCAGGCACACACCGGCGTTGGTGTAGGCCGCCTGCGGCGTGCGGTAGAGCGCATTGTGCGCGGCCTCGAGGAAGCGCTTGACGCCCTCGTCGGTACGGCCGTTCTGACACAGGTACACGGCGTAGTTGTTGATGACGTCAGGATCCTGCGGCGCGAGCCTCAAGGCCGTGCGAAACTCCTCGTCGGCCTTGGCCGGCTGGTTCATGCGCTCGAACAGCATGGCGCGCGCGCTGTGTACGTTGGCGTTGCTCGGATCCTCGTCGAGCGCGCGATCGAGCTTCATCTTGGCGAGGTTCAGGTCGCCCTGGTTCATGTACTGGATGCCGAGCTGGGTGTTGTCGGCGGCCGCCTCGTGCTGATTGGACATGTGCAGCGGGTGGCTGCTCTTTGAGACGCAGGCGGCGAGGATCACGGCCGCGAGTGCGGCGAGAGCCGCCCGGGCGCCGCGCGGGTGGGCGGTGCGGTTCACGTTTTTTCTCATGGTTGGACGGCGACGCCGATCAGCTTGTTCCCCAGCCGCACCGTGGTGCGATCGATCACCCGTCCGGCGAGCTGCCCGCAGGCGGCATCGATGTCCTCGCCGCGCGTGCGCCGCACGGTGGCGAGCACGCCGCGCTGCAGCAGCTCATCGCGGAAGCGCTGGATGACGGGCGCCGGCGAGCGAGTGTAGCGGGTGCCGGGGAACGGGTTGAAGGGGATGAGATTCACCTTGGCGGGATGGCCCTTGAGAAGCCGCGCGAGGGCGCGCGCCTGCGACGGGGAATCGTTCACGCCATCGAGCATCACGTACTCGAAGGTGACGCTGCGGCCGTTCTGTTCGTCGAGATAGTGCCAGCAGGCGGGCAGCAGCTCCGCGATCGGGTGCTTGCGGTTGATGGGCACGAGCTCGTTGCGCAGCGCATCGTCAGGCGCGTGCAGCGACACCGCGAGCGCCACGTTGCTCACCTCGGCGAGCCGATAGATCTGCGGTACGAGCCCCGAGGTCGAGAGCGTCACGCGCCGGCGCGACAGATCGCAGCCGAAGTCATCGAGCAGGATGTCGAGCGCCGGCACCACGTTGCGGAAGTTAGCGAGCGGCTCGCCCATGCCCATGAGCACCACGTTGGTCACGCGGCGCTCAGCCGCTCCTTCTGCACCAGCGGCGTCGGGCGGCGCCGCCTCGCGCGCCAGCTGCGCGCTCGCGAGCCACACCTGGCCGACGATCTCGGCGGTGGTGAGGTTGCGGTTGAAGCCCTGCTGCGCCGTCGAGCAGAACGAGCAGTCGAGCGCGCAGCCGACCTGGGACGAGATGCACAGCGTGCCGCGGTCGGGCTCGGGAATGAACACCATCTCGAACGCCTGGGCGGCATCTGCCCGCAGCAGCCACTTGATGGTGCCGTCGGCGGAGCGCTGCACCCGCACGATCTCCGGCGCACGCACTTCGGCGAAGCGCGCGAGCCGGGCGCGGAAATCCTTGGCGAGATCGGTCATCTCGGCGAACTCGCCCGTGCCGCGCTTGTAGATCCAGTTCATGAGCTGCCGGGCGCGGAATGGCCGGCTGCCGAGCTGCGCCGCGAAGGTCTCGAGCGCGGGGCGCGGAAGTCCCAGCAGATTAGTGCGCTCGGCGGCGGGGGTGCTCATGGGCGAACGGCGCTGCTTCAGCTGCGCGAGTGCAGCTCCGTCGTGCTGAAGAAGTAGGCGATCTCGCGCGCCGCCGTGTCCGCTGCATCCGAGCCGTGCACGACGTTCTGCTCGATGCTCGCGGCGAGGTCCGCGCGGATCGTGCCCGGGGCGGCTTTCTTCGGATCGGTCGCGCCCATCAGATCGCGGTTGCGCGCGACCGCATTCTCGCCTTCGAGCACCTGCACGATCACGGGCCCCGAGGTCATGTAGCGCACCAGGTCCTTGAAGAACGGACGCTCGCGATGCACGGCATAGAAGCCCTCGGCCTCGCGCTGCGACAGGTGCAGCATGCGCGCGGCAATGATCGAGAGTCCCGCCTTCTCGAAGCGGGCGTACACCTCGCCGATGTGATTGCCGCGAACGCCGTCGGGCTTGACGATGGACAGGGTGCGCTCGAGCGCCATTCGATGGGTCCTCCCGCAGGAAACGGGCAAGTTTACTTGGCTCGCGCTCCCGCGGCAATTTGCGGTGCGGCGGAAGTGCCGGTTTGGTAAGGCTTTTTTTGGGCGGTCGGGCCGCCCTCGGGAGACCGGCTAAGGCTTCAGACCGAGAAGCTCTCGCCGCAGCCGCATTCGCCCTTCACGTTGGGGTTACGAAAGCGGAACGCCTCGTTCAGCCCCTCTTTGACGAAGTCGACGATCGTGCCGTCGAGCAGATCGAGGCTCGCGGTGTCCACGAACACCCGCACGCCGCGGTCCTCGAACACCGTGTCGCCGGGCTGCTGGGATTCGGCGTAATTCACGACGTAGGCGAAGCCCGAGCAGCCGGTCTTGCGGACGCCGAGCCGCAGGCCGACGCCGCCGCCCCGAGCAGCGAGAAAGCTCTTGACGCGATTAGCCGCGGTTTCAGTCAGTGAGATTGCCATCGATCCTCAATATTCTACCGTTTACGGCCATTGCAATAAGCAGGCACGCAGCGCGTCCTCGATCACCAGCAGCCGCCCGAGCTTCTCCACCGGTACCGAGCGGCTCGCCGCCCAGTCCTTAGGTGCCCCCGGAGGGAGCGCCCCGCGGGTGCGGCCCCTCACCTCCTGGCACAGCCAGCCGGCCACGTCGAGAGTATGGGGGCAGCCGAAGGCCTGGACACGTGCGTCTTTCACAGTGTCGCCCTCGATGAGCAGGTGAAAGCGCACCCAAGTCTCCTCCCTGGGTCCCCCGGCTTCGCCGCTCACGACCGTACCGCTCTCGTCGCCGGCGGCAAGCTCGAGGGCCTCTGGCACTCCCGAGGCCGGCGACAGCGCACGCAAGCGCGTCACCTCACGGGTAACGGCGGCGGCGGCCAGGTCGACCTCCGTATCCCCGGTGAAGCGCCCGACGCTGAAGCGCAGCGAGCTTCCCGCGAGCCGCGCATCGCGCCCGAGCGCCCGCAGTACATAGGACGCTTCCCCGGACGCAGAGTTGCAGGCTGCCCCGGTCGAGACGGCGAGCTCCTTGAGAGCGCTCACCAGGCTCTCGCCCTCGACGCCCTCGAAAGATACGTTGAGGATGCCTGGTACGCGTGCCGCGCCCGCCCCGTTCAGGTGTACACCGCCGAGCAGGCTCAAGTGGCCCCACAGGCGCTCCCGCAGCGCGGTGAGCCGCGGGCTTTCCGCGGGCAGCTCGGCGGAGGCGATCTCGCAGGCGGCGCCGAAGCCAACGATCTGGTGGGTCGCGAGCGTCCCGGGGCGCCATCCGTGCTCCTGCCCGCCGCCGAAGGTCACCGGCTGCAGCAGCCCGCGGGCGCTGCCGCGCACGTACAGTGCGCCGACTCCCTTGGGGCCATAGAGCTTGTGGGCGGTGAACGACAGGAAATCGACCGGCAGCGCTTTGACATCGAGCGGCACCTTGCCGGCGGCCTGGGCACAGTCGCTGTGAAAGGCGACGCCACGCTCGCGGCAAAGCGCGCCGACCGCGGCGATGTCCTGCACGACGCCGATCTCGTTGTTCACGCACATGAGGGAGACGAGCTGCGTGTCGGAGCGCAGCGCCGCGGCCACCGCGGCCGGCGTGACGAGCCCGGAGTGCTCCGGCGTCAGGTAGGTGACGCTGAAACCCTCTTTCTCGAGGCGCTTGCAGGGATCGAGCACCGCCTTGTGCTCGGTGCGCGCCGTCACCAGGTGACGACCGCGATCGGCGTTGGCGCGTGCCACGCCGAGGACGCCCAGGTTGTTCGACTCCGTGGCGCCGGAGGTGAAGACGATCTCATCGGCACTGGCGCCAATCAGGCCTGCCACCTGGGAGCGGGCCCGCTCGATGCGCGCCGCCGCGGCCCGGCCAAACTCGTGGCTCGAGGAGGCGTTGCCGAAGTCGCCGCCGAGGCTGAGGCAGCTCGCCATGGCCGCGGCGACCCGCGGATCGACCGGCGTGGTCGCAGCGTAGTCGAGGTAGACAGGAGCCGCGGCGCTCATCGCGGCGGGGCGCCGGCGTGGCGGCGGCGGTTCTGCACGGCGGTGAGAATGCCGCGCAGGATGTTGGCCTCGTTGTGATCGAGCTCGGCGCGCTGCAGCAGCCGGCGGATGCGGCTCATGAGGTGCGTGCCGCTCTCGGTGCGGTCCCTGAAGTCGATCTCCGCCAGCACCTGGGCGAAATGCGCATACAGCTGCCGCATCTCCTCCGCGGTGGCGAGCGGCACGCCCGCAGCATCGGCCGCCGCCGCCGGCGTGCCGCGCGCGCGATAGAGTTCGTAGGCCACGAGCTGCACCGCCATCGCGAGATTGAGCGAGGGATAGGCCTCGCTGGCCGGGATGCGCAGCAGCACGTGCGCCGCCTCCAGCTCCTCGTTGGTGAGCCCGGTGCGCTCGGCTCCGAACACCACCGCCGCGGGCGAGCGGCGCGCCTCGGCGACGATGCGCGGGGCGGCCTCGCGCAGCTCGGCGACCCGGAAATACTGGTCGCGCTCACGCGAGGTGGTCGCGGCGATGAAGCCGCAGCCCTCGAGCGCCGCGCCGAGCGATTCGACCACGCGCGCTGCCGCGAGCACGTCGTCGGCACCCGAGGCGCGCGCGCTCGCCTCGGGGTGCGGAAACTGCTTCGGCCGCACCAGCACCAGCGACGTGAGCGCCATGTTCTTCATGGCGCGCGCCGCGGCGCCGATGTTGCCCGGATGCGAGGGCGCGACCAGGACGATGCGAATGTCGGGGGAGTCCATCTGTTACGCTAGCCATCAGAACGCAGCGCTGCCGCCGGCAGCGGCGCAGCCGCTCATCCGCTAACGAGCTTAAAGACCGTGCAGCCGCTTCTCAACATCGCCGTGCGCGCCGCGCGCCGCGCGGGCGAAGTGATCGTCCGGAGCCTCAACCGCCTCGAGTCGCTCACCATCTCCTCCAAGGGGCGTAATGACTTCGTGAGCGAGGTCGACCACGCTGCCGAGCGCGAGATCATCGGCACGATCCGCCGGCACTACCCCCAGCACGCGTTCCTCGCCGAGGAGAGCGGCCGCTCGGGCGAGCACGACACGCTGTGGATCGTCGACCCGCTCGATGGCACGACCAACTTCCTGCACGGCTTCCCGGTGTTCGCCGTGTCGATCGCCTGCCAGATCAAGGGGCGCCTCGAGCACGCAGTGATCTACGACCCGATGCGCCAGGAGCTCTTTACCGCGAGCCGCGGCGCCGGCGCGCACCTCGACAACCACCGTATGCGTGTCAGCAAGACGCGCTCGCTGGACGGCGCGCTCGTCTCCACCGGCTTCCCTTACCGCGCCAACATGCGCTATCTCGATGCCTACCTCGCGATGCTGCGGGCGGTCACCGAGCATGCGGCCGGCGTGCGCCGCCCCGGCGCCGCGGCGCTCGATCTGGCTTATGTCGCGGCCGGACGCGTCGACGCGTTCTGGGAAATCGGCTTGAGCGCCTGGGACACGGCCGCCGGAACGCTGCTGATCCAGGAAGCCGGCGGGCGCGTCGGCACGCTGACGGGCGCGGAGTACCGCCAGGGGGGACACGTCGTCGCCGGAACACCCAAGGTGTACACGGAGCTGGTCGAGCTGCTCGCGCTGCACGTGCCTGAGGATCTGCGCGCTTGACGCTCGAGCGCGCCGGCGCCGCCCATGCGCGGCGGTTCCCGTGTCGCGCAGCGCGCCTCGACCGCGGCCGCCGCACCCTCGCTTTCCCCAGGTCGCTTGTGTAGAGTCCTGCGAAAATTCGGGGGTCCACGATGCGGCAACTCTTGGCGACACAGTCCATTAAAGTCCTGCACGAGCAGGAGTCCACCGGCAACCAGTTGCGGCGCGCACTCACCGCGACGCAGTTGACCCTGCTTGGCATCGGCGGCGTCATCGGCACCGGCATTTTCGTGCTCACCGGCGTCGCCGCCGCCCAGAACGCCGGTCCCGCGCTGCCGCTGTCGTTCATCGTCGCGGGTCTCGGCTGCACCTTCGCGGGCCTGTGCTACGCGGAGTTCGCTGCCATGATCCCGGTGTCCGGCAGCGCCTACTCGTACTCCTACGCCACGCTTGGGGAGGGCGTCGCCTGGTTCATCGGCTGGAACCTGATCCTCGAGTATCTGTTTGCCGTCGCGACGGTGTCGGTCGGCTGGTCCGGTTACGTGGTGAGCCTGTTCGATCAACTGCACCTTCACATCCCTGACGCGCTCACGCACGCACCGCTCGATCAGGGTGTGGACGCACTGCACTTGCGGTTCACCGGGGCCATCATCAACCTGCCCGCCATACTGATCGTCGCAGCCATCGGCACCATCTGTTACATCGGCATCAAGCAGTCGGCCGTCTTCAACTCGTTCATCGTCACCATCAAGGTTACGGTGATCGTGTTGTTCATCATCTTCGGCGTGAGCTACATCAACACCGATAACTGGCACCCGTTCATTCCGCCTAATAGCGGGACGTGGTTCGTGTATGGTCCTAGCGGCATCCTGGGTGCCGCGGGGGTCATCTTCTTCGCTTACATCGGTTTCGATGCCATCTCGACCGCGGCCCAGGAATCGAAGAATCCGCAGCGCGACATGCCGATCGGCATCCTGGCGAGCCTCATCATCTGCACCATCCTGTACGTGATGGTCTCCACCGTGCTCACCGGTATGGTGAACTACAAGGAGCTGAACGTCGCCGCACCTGTCGCCCTGGCTCTCGACAAGTACCCGGGGCTGCACTGGCTGGGAGTACCGGTGAAACTCGGTGCCATCTTCGGTATGACCTCGGTCATGCTGGTGATGACCATTGCGCAGGCGCGCATCTTCTTCGCCATGGCGCGTGATGGTCTGCTGCCGCCGTTATTCGGTCGCGTGCATCCGCGCTTCCGTACCCCCTCGACAGGCACGATCGTGACCGGAGTCGCGGCCGCGGCCATCGGCGGACTGTTCCCGGTCGGCCTCCTCGGGCACCTAGTCTCGATCGGCACCTTGGCGGCGTTCGTGACGGTTTGTATCGGCGTGCTGGTGTTGCGTCAAACTCGTCCCGACCTGCCGCGTCCGTTTCGCACTCCGGCGCCCTGGTTCACCTGTATCGCCGGCGCCCTGGTATGCGGCCTGATGATGGCGTCGCTCGGACCTGCCACGTGGGTGCGTCTGATCGTATGGACCGTGATCGGCGTGCTTGTCTATGTGGCGTACGGCTACCAGCACAGCCGACTGCACGCCGGCAACGGCGGCGCGGCCGCGAGTCCCGCCACCACGCGGTAAGCTTCAGCGCCGGGACGGCGACGCAGCGACTGCCGCGCGGCAGCGCCTCAGCGCCGCCGCACCCGCACATTGATCAGCTCCACCGCGACGGCGAAGGTCATCGCGAAGTACAGGTAGCCCTTCGGAATCTCGAAGTGCAGCGCCTCGGCCACCAGCGCCGCCCCGATCAGGATGAGGAACGACAGCGCCAGCATCTTGATCGTGGGGTGGCGCTCGACGAAGGCGCCGATCGGCCGCGACACCCACATCATGGTGAGAATCGCCACCACGATCGCCGCCGCCATGATGACGAAGTCCTGCGCGAGCCCCACCGCGGTGAACACCGAGTCGAGCGAGAACACGATGTCGATGATGCCGATCTGCAGGATCGTCAGCGCCACGCCGGCGCGCGGCCGGGGTCTGACCGCCCCCGCTCGGGCGCCCTCGAGCGAGTGGTGAATCTCCAGCACGCTCTTGCCGAGCAGGAACAGCCCGCCGGTGAGCAGCACCAGGTCGCGTGCCGAGAACGCCTGGCCCGCAAGGCGCAGCCACGGTTGCCTCAAGTGGCTGAGCCACACGATCGAGAAGAGCAGCACGATGCGGGTCACCATCGCGAGGAGGAGCCCGCCGACCCGCGCGGCACGCTGCCGGTGCGGCGGCAGGCGCCCTACCAGGATCGTGAGAAAGATCAGGTTATCGACGCCGAGTACGATCTCGAGCGCTGACAGCGTGATGAACGCCAGCCAGGCGTTGGGGTCGGCGATCAGCGTGGCGCGGTTCCCTTACGGCAGATGATCGAG
>Ga0210410_10005818_pt1 | contig 10714 bp, 7 predicted proteins | sample IncBWC4MmetaG_FD_161058 | JGI IMG/M metagenome (GOLD analysis project Ga0210410, IMG submission 161058) | Forest soil microbial communities from Barre Woods Harvard Forest LTER site, Petersham, Massachusetts, United States - Inc-BW-C-4-M | ecosystem: Environmental > Terrestrial > Soil >... | reverse complement strand
ATCGATCAGCTTCCAGGCGCTTTGGCCGGGCGGATTCTGGAAGGTCGAGCCGCCGGTCTTTTCGCGGATCGGCTGCGCGGTCTCGCGGTGGGCCTGCACCTCGTTCATGCGCGCGCGGATCTTATCGGCCGCGGCGATCGCCCCGCGAAACCGCGCGGATGTGAAGATGATCGAGGGGTCGACGCCGCTGTTGCGGTAGACGAACTTCATCTCCGCATTGGCAAAAGTATGCTTCTTGCCGTCGCGGCTGACGCCTGACGCCTCGACCAGGACGTCCCTGGTCTCGGCGCCGTTGGCGCCGGCGTTCATGCGCAGCGCGCCGCCGATGGTGCCGGGAATGCCGAAGAAAAATTCCAGCCCGCTGATATTGGCCGCCGCCGCCGTTTCGGCCACGCGCTTGTCGAGAGCGGCGGCACCGGCGCTGATGATGTCGCCTTGCGCGCCGGTCTCGCCGAAGCCGCGCGGGCTGAGCCTGATCACCACGCCCGGCAGGCCGCCGTCGCGCACGATCAGGTTGGAGCCGACGCCGACCACATAGACCGGCCATTCGCCCGGCAGACGCTCGAGGAAATAGGCGAGATCATCTTCGTTAGATGGCGTGAACAGCACCTGCGCCGGACCGCCGACCCGGAACCAGGTCAGCTCGGCGAGCGACTGGTTGGCCAGCAGCCGTCCCCGCAGTTGCGGCATCGCGGCTTTGAGATCGGGTGTAATGTCGGGAAAGGTCATGCAAACTCTCTCAATTCGTCATGGCCGGGACAAGCCCGGCAATGACGACCCCAACTGCATTTCAGCCCTCACCCAGCGCCTTCAATTCGCCCGGCAGCGCGTAAGCCCATTGCGTGATGTTGCCGGCGCCGAGGCAGACGACGAGATCACCGCTATTGGCGATGCCCTTCACAACGCCGGCCAGGTCGGTGGAATTCTGCAGCGGAATCACCTCGCGATGGCCGTGCGCACGCAGGCCCAGCACGAAATGATCGCGGTCGATGCCGGGTATCGGCGCTTCGCCGGCCGGATAGACCTCGGCGACCACGACGGTGTCGGCGTCGTTGAAGCAGGTACAGAATTCATCGAACAGCGATTGCAGGCGGGTGAAGCGATGCGGCTGCACCACGGCGATGATTTTGCCGTTGGTGGACTCCCGCGCCGCCCTCAAGACTGCCGCGATCTCGACGGGATGATGGCCGTAGTCGTCGATGACGGTGACGCCGTTCCACTCGCCGGTCCGGGTGAAGCGCCGCTTGACGCCGCCGAAGCCCGCGATCGCCTTGCGGATGACATCGTCGGCAAGCCCGAGTTCATGGGCCACCGCGATCGCGGCGGTGGCGTTGAGCGCGTTGTGGCGGCCCGGCATCGGCAGATGCAGATCGACGATCTCATGCGCCACATCTGTCTTGCGGTCGCGGAAGGCGACCTTGAATTTCGATCCGCCGCCCATCGGGGTGAGATCGACCAGCCGCGCATCGGCCTGCGGATTTTCGCCATAGGTGATGATGCGGCGATCCTCGATCTTGCCGACCAGCGTCTGCACCACCGGATGGTCGATGCACATGACAGCGAAACCATAGAACGGAACGTTCTCGACGAAATTGCGGAACGCGTCCTGCACGGCCTCGAAGGTCTTGAAATGGTCGAGATGCTCGGGGTCGACATTGGTGACGATGGCGACATCGGCCGGCAGTTTCAGGAATGTGCCGTCGCTCTCGTCGGCTTCGACCACCATCCAGTCGCCGGCGCCCAGCCGGGCATTGGTGCCGTAGGCGTTGATGATGCCGCCATTGATCACGGTCGGATCGAGATCGCCCGCGTCGAGCAGCGCTGCGACCATCGAGGTCGTGGTGGTCTTGCCATGGGTGCCGGCGATCGCGACGCAGCTTTTTAGCCGCATCAGTTCGGCGAGCATTTCGGCGCGGCGCACCACGGGAATGCGCTGGGCGCGCGCCGCCAACAGTTCGGGATTATCGCGCTTGATCGCGGTCGACACCACGAGCACGTCGGCGCCGGCGACGTTTTCCGCTTTGTGCCCGACCGTGATGGTAATGCCCTTGTCGCGGAGACGGCTGACATTGGCGCTTTCGGAGGCGTCGGAGCCCTGCACGGTGTAGCCGAGATTGCACAGGACCTCGGCGATGCCGCTCATGCCGATGCCGCCGATCCCGACGAAGTGGATGGGTCCGATCTCGCGCGGCAGTCTCATGAGGCTGTTCCTGTCATTGGCCGTACTGGATGCCCCGCTTTCGCCGGGCATGACAAGGGCTTTTTCCGTCATCCCGGGGCGCTCGCAAGGCGAGCGAGCCCCGATGTGCAATTGCACCTTGGGGAATCTCGAGATTCCGGATCAGCCCGCTTCGCGGCCTGTCTGGAATGACTTGACGTCAGATTCCGGCCACTTTCATCACCAGATCGGCCATCCGCTGGGCGGCGTCGAGCCGGCCGACGGCGCGGGCGCTGGCGGCCATGGCGGCGAGCCGGTCCGGCTCGGCGGCGAGTGCGGAGATTTCCGCCGCCAGCCGGTCGGGGGTGAAATCGGCCTGCGGGATCCGCAAGCCGCCGCCTGCCTGCGCCAGCACGCCGGCATTGGCGAACTGGTCCTGGTCGATCGAGCCGGGCAGCGGCACCAGGATCGAGGGCCGGCCGATCGCGGCAAGCTCGGCCACCGTGCCGGCGCCGGACCGCGACACCACCAGATGGTTCGACGCCAGCCGCGCCGGCAGGTCGGCGAAAAACGGCGCCAGTTCGGCATCGATCTTGAGCCGGTCATAGACCGCGCGGACCCGCGCCATGTCCTCTTCGCGCACCTGCTGGGTCAGGACCAGCCGGTTCCACAACGAAGGCTCCAGCCGCTCGATCGCGCCGGGCACGATATCGGCCATCACGCGGGCGCCCTGGCTGCCGCCGACCACCAGCAGCCGGAACGGCCCGGTCGGTTCGGGCGCGACATATTTCACCGCGGCCGCCGCCAGGATGGCGGGCCGCATCGGCGTGCCGACGGTCGTCGTCTTGGCCGAAAGCTGCGGATCGCGGTCGAGCACGCCGGGCAGCGAGGTCGCGATCGCGCTGACATGTCCGGATAGAAAACGGTTGGCGCGGCCGAGCACCGCATTGGCGTCATGAATGATGCCGGGCACCCCGAACAACCTTGCCGCCAACAGCGGCGGCAAGGTCGGATAACCGCCGAAGCCGACCACGGCTGATGGTTTCAGCCGCCGCATCAGATTGAGCGAGACGGCGGTGCCGGCGGCGAGCATCAGTCCGGTGCGGGCCAGCGACCATGGCGTGCGGCCGCGCACGGTCTCGCTCGGCACCACGTCGATGGTGTCCCTGGAGAATAATCCGCTGTAGCGCAGCGCGCGGGAATCGGTGGCGAGCCGCACGCGCAGGCCGCGCCGGATCAGCTCTACGCCGAGCGCCTCGGCCGGAAACAGATGGCCGCCGGTACCGCCCGCGGCCAGCAGGATCAGGGGGGAAGTGGTCATGGCTTCAATTAGCCGACGGCGCGGCGCGAGTCATTAGAGCGTTTTCAAGCGAAGCGGATACCGGTTCGCGTCAAGAAAACGCGTCAGAATAAGAAGATAGATCCTAGGCGTAACTCTGGACCGCGTTGGCGTCGCCGATCGATTCCATCTCGGTGCGCGGCCGCTGCCGGGTCAGCGCCAGCATCATGCCGATGCCGTAGGCCAGCGAGACCATCGACGAGCCGCCATAGGAAATGAACGGCAGCGTCATGCCCTTGGCCGGGATCAGCTGCAGATTGACCGACATGTTGATCGCGGCCTGCACGCCGAACAGGATCGCTAGTCCCGAGGCCGCAAAGCGCGCGAACATGTCCTCGGTCGCATAGGCGCGCGACAGCGCGCGGATCACTATGAAGGCGAACAGCGCCAGCAGTGCGAGACACACGATGATACCGAACTCCTCTGCCGCCACCGCGAACACGAAATCGGTGTGGCTGTCCGGCAGGCTGCGTTTGGCGACGCCCTCGCCGGGGCCGAGCCCGAACCAGCCCCCATTGTAGAAGGCCTCCATCGCGGTATCGACCTGGAAGGTGTCCCCCGACGCCGGATTCATGAAGCGCTTGATGCGGCCCGCGACGTGCGGCACCAGCAGATAGGCCGCGAACAGCCCCGCGCTCGCAGCACCCCCGAGCCCCAGCACCCAGATCATCCGCATGCCCGCGATGAAGAACAGCGCCCCCCACACCAGCAGGATCAACATGGTCTGGCCGAAATCGGGTTCCATCACCAATAGCGACACCAGCATCAGCAGCAGCACCATCGCCATCGAGGTCGCCGGCATCTCCGGCCGCCGCGTCGATTCCGCAAACAGCCACGCCGCCAGCACCACGAAGGCGGGCTTGGCGGATTCGGAGGCCTGGATATTGACGCCGATCAGCGTGATCCAGCGCCGCGAACCCTTGACCTCCGGCCCGATCAGCAGCGTCGCCACGATCAGCGCGATCGAGACCGCGAACACGATCAGCGCGGTGCGGCGGATCTGCCGCGGCGACAGGAACGACACCCCGACCATCACGATGAAGGACGGCAGCAGGAACAGGATGTGGCGGTTGAAGAAATGGAAGGGATCGAGCCCGATCCGGGTCGCCACCGGCGGGCTCGCCGCCAGCGAAAGAATGATGCCGCCCAGGATCAGCGCGATGATCGCCCCGAGCTGCAGGCGGTCCACCGTCCACCACCATTCGGACAAGGGATTGCGTTCTTCACGGGAGAGCATGGGCATTCCCTGGGATTTAAGGTTTGCCCATTGGTCCCCCATGTTGGTTTCCAAGCGGTTAATGGATTCGTTAGGTTTGAGAATTAGGCGCGACGTTGAAATACAAAAGCTAATCATACCCGCGAAGGCGGGTAGAGGTATCCAGTACGCGCGGCCTTGGCGTTTGAACCGCAGCGTCTCTGGAATACTGGGTCACCCGTCTGCGCGCGCCTGCGCGGGTGACGACGGCTTGGCTCACACCACCGGCTTGACGCCGGGCAGCGCGGTGACGAGGTCGCGGAACGCCGCGCCGCGGATTTCGAAATTGCGGTACTGGTCGAACGAGGCGCAGGCCGGCGACAGCAGCACCACCGGGTCGGGCAAGCCTGAGGCTTCCGCATCGCGCGCGGCATTGGCCACCGCGACGTCAAGCGTTTCGCTGATCTCGTGCGGCACGCTGTTGCCCAAAGTGCCGGAAAATTCCTGCGCCGCCTCCCCGATCAGATAGGCCTTGCGGATGCGCGGAAAATATTCGGTGAGGCCGGTGATGCCGCCGAGTTTTGGTTTGCCGCCCGCGATCCAGAAAATATCGGCGAAGGACGACAGCGCATGCGCCGCAGCGTCCGCATTGGTGCCCTTGGAATCGTTGACGAACAACACATGGCCGCGGCGGCCGACCTGCTCCATGCGATGGGCGAGACCGGGAAAGCTGCGCAGGCCGTTCTGCAGGGTTTCGGGGGTGACGCCGAGCGCGAGCGCGCAGGCCGCGGCGCAGGCCGCATTCTGCGCGTTGTGCAGGCCACGCAGGGAACCGATGCCGCCGATCCGCGCGATCTCGCTGCGCGCGCCGCCGGAGGCGCGCCAGATGATTTCGCGTTCGACATAGACGCCATCGGGCAGCGGATTCTTCACCGAGACCCGAACCACGCGCCGGCCGGCCTGCTCGATGCGGTCGGCGGTGCTGCGGCTGAAACCGTCGTCGACGCCGACGATCGCGGCGCCTTGCTTCTGCACGCCGGCGACCAGGCGTTCCTTCACCGCGGCGTAATGTTCCAGCGTGCCGTGGCGATCGATGTGGTCTTCGCTGACATTGAGCAGGATGCCGACGCTCGGATCGAGCGACGGCGCAAGATCGATCTGGTACGACGACATCTCGATGACGTGGACGCGTCCCATGCGCGGCGGTTCCAGCGACAGGATCGCGGTGCCGATATTGCCGCCCATCTGGGAGTCGTAACCGGCAAAGCGCATCAGATGCGCGATCAGCGCCGTGGTGGTCGATTTGCCGTTGGTGCCGGTGATGGCGACGAACGGCGCATCCGGCGCATGACGCCGTCGTTCCCTGCAGAACAGTTCGATATCGCCGATTACCTCGACGCCGGCCTGTTGCGCCGCCAGCACGGTCCAGTGCGGCGCCGGGTGGGTGAGCGGCGCGCCCGGCGTCAGCACCAGCGCCGCAAAATTCGCCCACGACACGTTGCGCAAATCCGCCGTGACGAAGCCGGCCTGGGCTGCCTGGGCCAGGTTGCCGGCATTGTCGTCGCCGGCGATGACCTGGGCGCCGCCGGCTTTCAGGGCGTGGCAGCTCGCCAGCCCCGAGCCGCCGAGGCCGAACACCGCAACGGTCCTGCCCGCGAAGGAGGTGACGGGAATCAAGCGCTCACCGCAGTTTCAGCGTGGACAGGCCGGCGAGCGCCAGCATCACCGAAATGATCCAGAACCGGATCACGATCTGCGGTTCGGTCCAGCCCTTCTGTTCGAAATGATGATGCAGCGGCGCCATCCGGAACACACGCTTGCCGGTGAGCTTGAAGGAAACGACCTGCACGATCACCGAGACCGCTTCCAGCACGAACAATCCGCCGATCACCGCCAGCACGATCTCGTGTTTGACCGCGACCGCGATCGATCCGAGCATGCCGCCGAGCGCCAGCGAGCCGGTATCGCCCATGAAGATCGACGCCGGCGGCGCGTTGAACCACAGGAATCCCAGTCCGGCGCCGACCATCGCGCCGCACAGCACCAGCAACTCGCCGGTGCCGGCGACGTAGTTGATCTGCAGGTAGTCCGAAAACACCGCGTTGCCGGCAAGATAGGCGATCAGGCCGAAGCTCGCGACGGCGATCATGACCGGGACGATGGCGAGACCGTCGAGGCCGTCGGTCAGGTTGACCGCATTGCCGGCGCCGACGACGATGAAGGCGCCGAACAACACGAAGAACCACCCGAGATTCAGCACGACTTCCTTGAAGAATGGAATCACCAGCGCGCTGGAGAGCTGGTCCCGTCCGAGCCGGACCAGCGCGTAGCACGCCGCGATCGCGATCACCGCCTCGATCGCGAGCCGGATTTTTCCCGCGAAGCCGCTGTGGGATTGCTTGGTCACTTTCAGGTAATCGTCATAGAAGCCGACGAAGCCGAAGCCGAGCGTCACGGCGAGCACGATCCAGACGTAGGGGTTGAGCGGATTGGCCCACAGCAAGGTCGACACCACCAGCCCGGACAGGATCATCAGCCCGCCCATGGTCGGCGTGCCCTTCTTGGTGAGCAGATGCGATTGCGGACCGTCGGTGCGGATCGGCTGGCCCTTGCCCTGACGCAGCCGCAAATGATCGATGATCCAGGGGCCGAACAGAAACACGAACAAGGCGCCGGTCACGATCGCCCCGCCGGTGCGGAAGGTGATGTAGCGGAACACGTTCAGGAACGTCCGGAACATGCCCATGCCGGGAACCGTGTTGGAAAGATCAATCAGCCAGTAAAACATTCATCCGCCCTGTACCGCGGCTTCGTCGAGCGCGGTCGTTCCGGGAAAGCGCTTTTCGAGCGCGTTCACAATCGTTTTCATCTTCGAGCCGAGCGATCCCTTGACCATGATCGCATCGCCGGTGCGAATCGCCGCAATCAGCTGTGCTTCGAGACCGGCCGAGCTGTCGGCATAGCCGCCCCGTTTACCCGGGGAAAGCGCGTCCCACAAGTTACGCATCAATGGTCCGCAACAATAAACCAGATCGATCCGGTTGGCCTTGACGGCCTCGTTGAGGCCACGATGCAGCGCAGGACCAGTGCGGCCGAGTTCGAGCATGTCGCCGAGCACCGCGATGCGCCGGCCATGCGGGCCGACCACGGCCTGGCCCAGCACGTTCAGCGCCGCCGCCATCGAGGCCGGATTGGCGTTGTAGCTTTCATCGATCAGCGTCGCCTCGCCCTGCGCGAGTTCCAGCACGCGCCGCACCCCACGGCCCGCCGGCGGCTCAAGCTGCGACAGCGCCAGCGCGGCGAGCGCCAGATCCGCGCCGGCGAGCGAGCTTGCCGCCAGCACCGCCAGCGAGTTCATCGCCATGTGCCGGCCGGGCATGCCGAGCTTGTAGGTGACGTCATGACCGAGAATTTTGGCTTGGACCGCCGAAGACGCGGCCTGCAGCGCCACGTCGATCAGCCGCGCATCGGATTTTTCGCCCGTGCCGAACGAGACGATGCGGGAAATGCCGAGCTCTCGCGCCCGCGCCTGCAGCCGCGCGAACTGCGAATTGTCGCGGTTGAGCACGACCACGCCGCCGGGCTCGACGCCTTCGAAAATTTCCGCTTTCGCGTCAGCGATCGCTTCGATGCCGGAAAAGAATTCCAGGTGCACCCGTTCCACCGTGGTGATGATGGCGATCTGCGGCCGCACCATCGCGACAAGCGGCCGGATCTCGCCCGCGTGATTCATGCCGATCTCGAAGATGGCAAAGCGTGCCGTGGCCGGGCAGCGCGCCAGCGACAGCGGCACGCCCCAGTGATTGTTGAACGACGCCGCGGATGCGTGGGTCTCGCCTTGCGGAGAGAGCACGCAGCGCAGCGCCTCCTTGGTCGAGGTCTTGCCGACCGATCCGGTAACCGCGATCACCTGCGCGGTCAGGCGCGCGCGCGCGGCGCGGGCAAGATCGCACAGACCGGCGAGGACGTCGTCGACCACCAGCAGCGGCGCATCATCAGGGAATTTGTCGCGCTGGGCGGCCTCGACGACCGCAAGTGCAGCGCCCGCCTTCAAGGCGGCCAAAACAAAATCGTGCCCGTCATGGACGTCGCCCCTGATGGCGAAGTAAGCCTCGCCCGGCGCGATGCTGCGGCTGTCGATGGAAAGGCCTGCGACGGCTTCGGGCGGCGCGCCGCTGATCGAGGCGCGCATCGCCTGCGCCATCGCCGTTGAAGTCCACAGCGGGGCCGCGCTCATGCGACCCTCGGGGCAAGCGCTGCGGCCACCGCATCGTGATCGCTGAATGGCAGCGTGCGGTCGCCGACAATCTGTCCGGTTTCGTGGCCCTTGCCGGCGATCAAGAGCGCATCGCCGGGCTGCAGCGCCGCTATCGCCGTTCTGATCGCCTCGGCGCGGTCGCCGATCTCTCGGGCGCCCTTCGCGGCGCCCAGGATCGCGGCGCGAATGGTTTCCGGATTCTCGCTGCGCGGATTGTCGTCGGTAACGATGACGCTGTCGGCATTTTCGGATGCGATCGCGCCCATCAGCGGACGCTTGCCGGCGTCGCGGTCGCCGCCGGCGCCGAACACGACGACGAGCTTGCGCCTGGCATAAGGCCGCAGCGCCTGCAGCGCCTTGGCGAGCGCGTCGGGCTTGTGCGCATAATCGACGAAGATCGGCGCGCCGTTGCGCTCGGCTACCCGCTCCAGCCGGCCCTTTGCGCCTTCGAGCCGTTCGAGTTCGGCGAATACGGTCTTCGGTTCACTGCCGGTGCCGATCGCAAGGCCGGCCGAGACCAGCGCGTTCTCGATCTGGAATTCGCCGACCAGCGGCAGCCGCACGCCATATTTCCGCCCGCGATGTTCGAGCGTGAGCTGCTGCGCAAAGCCGTCGATGTCGGCTCCGACCAGCCGGATGCCCTCGCCTGCGCCATCGCCGTCGCGGCCGACGGTGAGGATGCGCAGTTTCTTCGCGCGCGCCGCCTCGATCATTTTTGCCGAGCAATCATGGTCGGCCGAGATCACCGCGGCACCATCCGCCACGACCAGGTCACCGAACAGCCGCAGCTTGGCGGCCAAATAATGCGCGACGTCCGGATGATAATCCATGTGATCGCGCGACAAATTGGTAAAGCCCCCGGCGGCAATGTGCACGCCATCGAGCCGATACTGATCAAGCCCGTGCGAGGAGGCCTCGAACGCCAGATGGCTGACGCCGTCGCGCGCGATCTCGTCGAGCTGCCGGTGCAGCGCGATCGGATCCGGCGTCGTCAGCGAGCCGTAGATGGTGCGCTTCGGCGACACCAGCCCGATGGTGCCGATACTGGCGGATTCATGACCGAGCCGCTGCCAGATCTGCCGTGTGAAGGCGGCGACCGAGGTCTTGCCGCTGGTGCCGGTGACGGCCGCAATCGTCGCGGGCTGCCTTGGATAAAATTTCGCCGCTGCCAGCGCCAGCGCCCGGCGCGGATTGGGCGTGGCGACGAACGGCACGCGCAATGCGCCTTGCGGCGGATGCTCGCCCGCCACCGCCACCGCGCCGGAGGCAATCGCAGCATCGATGAAGCGCACTCCATCGGTCTTGGCGCCGGCGAGCGCGAAGAACAACTCGCCCGGCTCGACCGCGCGGCTGTCCACGGCAAGGCCCGTGACCTCGGCGGCGTCCGCCCGCGGGTCGATGGTGGCGTCATCGCTGAACAGGTCGCGAAGTCTCATTGTCTTCCAGTCCGTCCGGCGCCCGTCCGATGCCACGCCTTACTGGGTTGTCCTCGATGCCGCAAGAATAAGGCGGTCGGACGGCGGCAGATCGAAACGCGGCTCGATGCCCAGAAGCGGTGCGATTCGGGCGATCACATTGCCCCCGGTCGGCACCGCGTTCCAGCCGGAAGTGATGAAACCGTAGGTTTCCTTCAGCGACTGCGGCTCGTCCAGCATGACCAGAAGCTGGTATTTGGGATTGTCGGCGGGCAGGATCGCGGTGAAGGCGGTGAGCACGCGCTTCCTGGCGTAGCGGCCGTTGATGACCTTTTCGGCCGTACCGGTC
>Ga0210410_10005817_pt1 | contig 10715 bp, 5 predicted proteins | sample IncBWC4MmetaG_FD_161058 | JGI IMG/M metagenome (GOLD analysis project Ga0210410, IMG submission 161058) | Forest soil microbial communities from Barre Woods Harvard Forest LTER site, Petersham, Massachusetts, United States - Inc-BW-C-4-M | ecosystem: Environmental > Terrestrial > Soil >... | reverse complement strand
TCGGCCGCATGGGCCGCGGCTTCAATGTGAATCAGCCGCACGGCAACATGTATTTTTATGACGATACGTCTGTGCTGGATGCAAGGCCGTACTCGCTGAATGGAGTAGTCCTGCCGAAGGCGGATTACAATCAACTGCGGTTTGGAGCGTACGTTGGCGGCCCTCTGAACATTCCGAAAATCTTCAATGGGGGCAACAAGACATTTTTCTTCGGAGGCTGGAGCGGAACTCGAGGAAGCACACCTTTCGACGCGTTATCCACGGTGCCGACGGCGGCAGAACGATCTGGTGATTTGTCCGCCTTGGCGACACCAATCTACAATCCGGCGACCGGACAACAATTTCAATTCAACGGTCAGTTGAATGAGATTGACCCGGTTCTGATCACACCCGAAGCACAAGCACTATTGAATTTTATTCCGGCGCCCAATCGGCCGGGAACGACCGAAAACTTTCATTTCGTTACCACCGCGAATAGCAATGCGGACTCCGTAAGCTTGCGGCTTATCCACAATTTTGGCGCGGTGCCGGCGCAGGGGAATCGCACGCCGGGCGGGGGAGGACGTGGCGGCGGAGAGGGTGGCGGAGGGCGAAGGTCGCAGAATAATCTCAATATGGGCCTGAGCTGGACGCGCACGACGAGCGATATCATCGGTCCGTTTCCTTTGCTCGCCGGTGGAACGGGCACGCAAGGATTGAATGCCAACGCTGGCTGGGTCTACGGCAAAGGTCGCGCATCGAATAATCTGCGCTTTACGTACAACCATAACCACGTCTCCACGACAAATCTGTTCTCCACGGTGACGGATGTTGCCGCCGGCGCCGAAATTGGAGGCGTTTCAACCGATCCATTTGATTGGGGCATTCCGGGAATCAACTTCACGTCTTTCGCCGGCTTGAACGATCCGACGCCGCGCCGCGAACTCGATCAAACCTACACCGTCTCCGACACCGTGATTTGGAATCACGGCAAACACAACTGGCGCTTTGGAGGAGATTACCGCCGGATGTTCGAGAGTTTTCACTCCGCAAGAAATGCGGAGGGCACTTTTACGTTTACGGGCTTTGCGACGGCGCTCTATGTCAACGGCCAGGAACAGCAAGGAACGGGCAGTGATCTTGCGGACTTTCTCCTTGGCTTGCCGCAGCAAAGCAGCGTTCAGTTCGGGACGAACACTTATAATTTTCGTGCCAACTCTTATGATGTTTTCGCGCAGGATGATTGGCGAATCCGCGCGAACCTGACGCTCAACCTCGGTCTCCGGTACGAATACAACGGCCCTTACACCGAGGCCAAAAACCAGATTGCCAATTTGGATGTGGCGCCGGGCTTCACGGCGGCAGTGCCCGTTGAACCCCGGCAGACCGGCCCAACCTTCGGTGTTTTTCCGGTGTCGCTGATCGAGCCGGATCGCAACAATTTTGCGCCGCGGTTGGGACTGGCCTGGAAGCCGCTGAAGTTGACGGTCGTGCGAGCCGGTTATGGCATCAACTACAATCTCGCGCAGTACGGAGCGGTGATTCAGAATTTTGCGTTTCAACCGCCGTTTGCAGAGACGGCCACGAACACGGCAACCACATCGAACCTCCTCAGGCTGGCAAATGCGTTTCCAAGCGTGGCGCCCGGCACGGTAACGAATAATTTTGCGGTCGATCCAAACTATCGGCTCGGATATGTTCAGGTCTGGAACGTGGATGTGCAGCGCGAGTTGCGCGGCGGCGTGGTGCTGAACGTGGACTACAACGGTTCCAAGGGAACGCGGCTCGACACCGAGCGAGCCGTTTTGATCCCCGGCTTCGAGCCTTTCACTTACGAATCGTCCGCGGGAAACTCAGTTCTTCACGCAGGATCGATTCGTTTTCGGAAGCGCCTGGCCAAGGGCATCGGGCTGAGCGCGACCTATATTTATTCGAAATCGATCGATGATGCCTCTTCCATTGGGGGCGGAGGCGTGGTCGTGGCGCAAAATCCCTTTGACATTGCCGCGGACCGAGGGCTCTCAAGCTTCGACCAGCGCCACAAATTCACGGGGAATTGGAGCTACGATCTGCCGTTCGGAGAAAACCGGCGATTTGCGCAAAAGGGTGCGCTGTCGCACATTCTCGCGGGTTGGCAATGGAGCGGGAATTTTACGGTGGCGAGCGGGCTACCTTTCACAGTGCGAGTGCTCGGAGGGGCTCTGGATATCCAGCGCGGCGTGAGCGGATCATTGCGCGCCAACGTGGTCCCTGGACAACCGTTGCACCTCAGCGATCCGACAACGAAAGAATGGTTCAACACCGCGGCATTCTGCCAGCCTGAAACGACGACGAGCAACCCAACGCCAACGTGCTTGAATCCCAGCGATTCCACCTTGGGCGACGCCGGACGAAACATCCTCGAAGGGCCCGGGCAGGTGACACTAGATATGTCGCTGAACAAGACCATGCAAATCAAGGAATACCGGGCGCTCGATCTGCGGATCACGGCGAGCAATATCTTTAACATGGTGAATTTCAGTTCGTTGGGCACGGCCGTGAACTCCATCACGTTTGGTGAAGTGACCGGCGTGGGAAACATGAGGCGCGTGACGGTGCAGGCTCGGTTCCGGTTTTGAGGGAGAAGGTCATGGTCGTTACCCGAACGAAGATCGCGTCCATTGCGTGTCTTGGTTTGCTTCTACAGGTTGGTGCTCCTTCGTTCGCGCAGCAGCCGGAGCCTCCGGCAGACGCGCAGACACAGCCTCCAAGACCGGAGATCCGGGTTACTTCGGAATTGGTGCTGGCGAATGTCGTGGTGCGCGATAAGAAGGGAAACCTCATTCGCGATTTGAAGAAGGAAGATTTCACTTTGTTCGAGGACGGGAAGAAACAAGAGATTACGACGTTCGATTTCGAAAATGTGGATCAACTGGAGACGGCGGGAGCAGCCGAAAAACCAGTTACGGGGGAAGCGGCAGCGGCGGGACCGGCGGGCGTGCTGCGGAAGAGCGACGCGCCCGTGATGAACGCGCGCGACCGGCGAGTGATCGTTCTGTATTTCGATTTTTCCGCGATGGAACCGGATCAGATTGACCGCTGCGTGGATGCAGCCAAGAAATATATAAGAGCCCAGATGCTGCCCGCGGATATTGTTGCGCTGGTTTCGCTGTCGACGAACATGCGCGTCGATCTCGACTTTACCGACGACAAGACGAAGATAGTTTCCGTTTTGAGCTCGTACTCTTCCGGTTCGGGGGAGGGTCTTGCAGCGGGTGATACCGGGAGCGCAGAGGGGACCGCCGAAACCGGCGGCTCGTACACCCCCGACGACACGGATTACAACACGTTTAGCGCTGACTGGAAGTTGCTGGCGCTGCAGTCGACCATGCAGGCGCTGGGAAAAATTGCGCAGAAGAAGTCGCTCATCTATTTCAGCAATGGAATCAGCCAGACGGGCACGGACAATCAGTCGGCGTTGCGAGCGGCAACTGCGGCGGCGGTGAAAAACAACGTTTCGATTTATCCCGTTGATATTCGCGGATTGCAGGCTTTCCCGCCGGGAGGGGAAGCGCAAAACGCCAGTTTACACGGGCAGTCCGCTTACAACGGCGCGGCCGTTTTGAACGACCTCGGCGGCAATGCCGCGTCGCAGGAGACGCTTTCGACGCTGGCTGCAGACACCGGCGGGAAAGCGTTCTTCGATACGAACGATTTCGGCGGCGTGTTTACGCAAGTGCAGAAGGACAGTTCCGCGTACTACGTGCTTGGATTCACCAGCACGAACCCGCTGAAGGATGGACATTATCGCCGGTTGAAGGTGCAGTTGAACCGGGCTGACGTGAAGCTCGAATTCCGTCCGGGATATTATGCCGGGCGAGACTACCAACATTTGAATCGCGCCGATCGTGAGGCGCAGCTGGAGGACGAACTCTCGGCGGAGTTGCCGCAGACCGATGTGCCGCTCTATGCGGGGACGGCGTATTTCCGCCAGGATGAATCACATTATTATCTGGCCGTTTCGCTGGTTGTGCCCGGATCGCAAATTCCGTTCGTGCAGGAGAAAGACAAAGACAACGCCACCATCGACATTATTGGAGAGGTGCGTATCGCTGGCCGCGGTAAGGTGCCGGTGGGACAGCTTCGCGATACGGTGAAACTCGCGCTGGACAGCACGCAGCAAGTGCGGCGGAAGAATGTGCAGTACAACACGGGGTTTGTGCTTGCCCCAGGAAGTTATCACTTGAAATTCATCGTGCGCGAGAATCAGACGGGGCGCATGGGATCGTTTGAGACGGACGTGCAAATTCCGGATTTGCGCAAGGTGCCGCTGCGGATGAGTTCCGTGGTGCTCAGCAGTTTGCGGGCGCCGGTTACGAATGCCCCGAAGAAGAAGGTTGTGAATCCGTTGATTCAGGACCAGACGCAACTTGTGCCGAATGTGACGCATGTGTTTACACGCGACCAGCATTTGTATTTGCAGTACGAGATCTACGATGCGGCGCGCGGCAAGGTTCGAGTTTCGGCTGCCGCGACGTCAGGCGGCCGGGCGGCGCAGGCTTCCGAGACACCGCAGCCTGAGCAGACGCGCGAGTCGATCCACGTCTTGACGAGCATTGAGTTTTTGCAGGGCAATAGGAAGGTCTACGAATCAAAGCAAGTGGCCGCGACCGAAGTTACGGCTCCGGATCGGAAAGCGGTTGTTTTTCAAATCGATCTGCCGTTGCAATCGCTCAAGCCGGGGCTTTATGTTTGCCAGGTGAATGTGATTGATGATGTCGCCGGGAACTTTGCGTTTCCGCGATGGCCGATCTTGATTAAGGATGCAGCTTCGCCCGCTGCTCCTCTGACGCAGTCTTCCTCCAGTTCCGGGCGGTGAGCTGATGGCCGCCGGCTGTGCGCTGGGTTGGGAGCGTGTGGTGGCTGGCCAAACAGCGGAGGCAGGCACAGCCAGAAGTGGCTGTGCTAGTGAGCCGTAAAAACGAAGAAGGCGGCAGAAGGGCTGCCCTGTTGCAGGAAACTATTCGCAACACTGCCTGGAACTGTTCTAGCAGCGAAGCACGCTAGATCAACTGGTCCGAAAGGTCGCCATCGCCTCAGGGCGGATTATAGAAGGTTGGTGGGCTCGAATTAGAGAACCGGATAGAGTCCGTCAGGAATTCCCGCTACCTTGGGCAGCGAACTGCCTTCTCTTAGGAAGAGCACACCTAGGGAAAATGCGATTATGACTTCGAGGCCCAAGAGAACATCTGCGCACCTCCTTCACCATTGTTCGCACGACTTTCATTTCAAAGGCAAACAGTCCTCGGGGGCGGAAATCCGTTGAAATTCACCGAGGCGTAGCTGCTGGCGTAGGCGCCGGTGTTGAGGATCTCGATGCGGTCGCCACACTCGAGGTCCAGCGGCAAGTCGTAGCCGGATTTCTCATATAGCATGTCGGCGCTGTCGCAGGTCGGCCCGGCGAGCACTACCGGTCCCGGCATCCCCGTGCGCGTGGAACGGAGGCGGTATTTGATGTTCTCCCCAAAGGTTTCCGCCAGGCCGCCAAACTCTCCGACGTCGAGATACACCCATCGTGTTTCATCGAAGCGCGACTTTTGCGAGACGAGCACTACTTCGCTCTGAATTACGCCTGCTTCGGCAACCAGCGAACGGCCCAGCTCGAGCATCACGTTCGGGTGTGAGCCGCCGAATGCGTCATCCAGAGCTTCGCTTATCGCCCTTGCATACTGACTGACGGGCGGAACGTCGCATTCATAGGGCACTGGGAAACCGCCACCCATGTTCACCGTGTCGAGCATGAGACCCTCACGAGCCAGCGCGCGAAAGAGGCCAGCGGCTTCGCGCAGCGGCCTGCGCCACTGCGTCGGATCCATCTGTTGCGAACCGACGTGGAAGGAGACGCCGATGGGATTGAGGCCGAGTTCCCGAGCCAGGAGAAGCAGGTCAGCCGCCATCTCGAGGTCGCAGCCGAATTTTTTGGAAAGGGGCCAGCCCGCGTTCTCGCCGGTCGTTTGCAAGCGGCACATGACGGCGGACTCGGGGGCGTGAGTGGCCAGCTTGCGCAACTCGGCTTCGCTATCGAAGGCGTAGCGGAACACGCCGCGGCTAAAAGCATAGGCGATATCGGCGGCTTTCTTGTTGGTGTTTCCGTAGGAGAGACGGTTGGGCTCGATTCCCAGTGCCAGACACATTTCGATTTCGTAGCGACTGGCTACGTCAAAGCTTGCGCCCATCGGTGCGAGCCGTGCGACGATTTCTCGCGCGGGATTGGCTTTGACGGCGTAGTGAACGGATGTCGAGGGGAAGTGGTAAAGCAATTCGCGGTATTTGGACTCGACCACGTCCAAATCGACGGCGAGGAAGGGCGTCTCGGGGCGGGTCAGCAGGAACTGCTCGAGCTTCGCTGTTAAGCTGAGTTCGCTGCGCTCCCATCGCTCCATCGCCAGGGTGGCCATGTGGTCCTCCGTTCGGAAGCCGGTTTTCCGGGTCCAGACTCCGTGGATATTGCGCGAGTCGGGTATCTCTGCCAATAGTCTCTGGGTATTCTCTTGCTGAACGTTTGGTGGCCGCGTAAGTTGCAGAAAACAAGTGGGATTGTTGCGCAACTGAGGTAAGATGACCGGCCACGCGAGGGCTAAACTTGAAGAACAGCGCTATCCTTTTATTGCGGTGCCCGGATCGCAAGGGCCTAGATGCGGCCATTGCGGATTTCATTTACTGGCATGGCGGCGACATTCTTCATTTCGAGCAACACCAGGCCGGGGAAGAACGTTTCTATCTCGCCCGCGTCGAATGGGATCTCGAAGGGTTCGAGTTCGATCTGAAAGACTTTCCACAATGGTTTGCGCCTATTGCCGAGGAGTTTTCGATTCGCTGGCGCATTACGAGGTCGAATTACCGTCCTCGCGTCGCCATTCTCGTTTCAAAATATGATCACTGTCTCGTTGACCTGCTCTACCGGCAGCGGATCGGCGAACTCGCGTGCGAAATTCCTTTGATGATAAGCAACCATCCGGACACGAAACGCCACGCAGACTTTCACGACATTCCGTACCATCTCATTCCAGTGACAAAGGAGAGCAAGCCGGAGGCCGAGAGGCGGCAGATCGAGTTGCTGCGCCAAAACAATATCGAGCTGGTTGTTCTGGCCCGTTATATGCAAGTGCTTTCCGGGGAGTTCATCGAGCAATATCCGCAGCAAATCATCAATATCCACCATTCATTCTTGCCCGCGTTTGTTGGGGCGAAGCCACACCAGCAGGCCTTTGATCGTGGCGTGAAAATCATCGGGGCCACGGCGCACTACGTCACCGAAGTGCTTGATGACGGGCCCATCATCGAGCAGGCGGTGGCGCGCATATCGCATCGCGACACGATCGAGGACCTGGTCCAGAAGGGCCGGGACCTCGAAAAGGTCGTGCTCTCTCGAGCCGTCCGCTGGCATATCGAAAACCGCATTCTGCTCTACGGAAATAAAACGGTCATTTTTGAGTAGTATGCGGCTAAGAGGCAGGGGGATTGCACCATGAAGATCATCGAGCTATTGCTGGCTGAACTGGACCGCGAGGCTGCTGAGATCCGCAAGACACTGGAGCGTGTACCGGAAGGAAAGAACGACTGGAAGCGGCTTCCAGCTCTTCGAGCATGGATGCGGTGAAGTCGACGTTGACGCGCTGGATGGGTTTCATCATTTTGTCGGAGTTGGTGAAAAAGTGGGAGACGTCTTTGCCATTGTCGGCTAAGCGGACGATGGCGTGGGCGGAGAGGTGCTTTTTCTTAGTGCGCGTTTTCTTCATAGAGTCGCGTTCCATAAGGTCACCAGATCATAGAACTCACCTTCTGAATCCATCGCGAAGGCTGCTATTCGCCGTAGGGGACCCAGATGTCTTTGATTTGGGTGGCGTGTTGGAGGAAGAAGCGGCCTTCGGATTGTTGTGGGTTGAACCAGTCGATGGAGCGGCCTTCGTTGGTGAAGACTTGTTTTAGGTTGCCGATGGAGAGGGATTTGGCGGTGGCGCAGGCGGGAGCGTCGGCGAAGCACCACAGGGCGTCGATGTCGGCGTGCTCGGCTAGCGTTTTGAGGAGTTCGGCGGGGCGGCCGGTGACTATGTTTACGGCGCCGGCGGGAAGGTCGCTGGTTTCGAAGATTTGATAGAGGTCGCCGGTAATTAGCGGGTAGATTTCGGAAGGGAGAGCGATTACCGTGTTGCCTACGGCGATGGCGGGCATCACTGTGGACAGGAAACCTAGAAGCGGGGCTTCGTCGGGGCAGAGGATGCCGATTGTGCCGATGGGTTCTTGCATGGCTAAGGTTACGTTGCGGAATGGGGGGCTGTGGACGGCGCCATCGTATTTGTCGGCCCAGGCGGCGTAGGAAAAGATGCGTTCGATACCAACGGAGACTTCGGCTTCGGCTTGTTTTTTGCCGACAACATCGGAAAGGCGACCGTGGATCTCTTTGCTGCGTAGGGAAAGATTCTCAGCGATATAGTAGAGGACTTGGGCGCGGTTGTGGGCGGTGGCTTTGCCCCAGGTTGCACATTTGCGGGCGGCTTCGACGGCGTTGCGAATGTCTTTGCGATTGCCGAGGGGGGCTTCGCCGAGGAGGCGGCCGTCGGCGGCGCGAACTTCCATGCTGTAGCCGGAATCGGGGCGGGCTTGTTTGCCGCCGATGAAGAGTTTTACGGTGCGGTCGATGGGCGGAGCGGAAGACGCCACGCGGTCGTCCGCTGGGTTTCCGTTTGATGCTTCGGGGAGCTGCTGATGGATTGCGAGCGGACGCGCGTCGAGTTGCGGCGCGTCTTTAAACCACGTGGGCTCGAGGTATTCGAGGAGGCCCTCGCGGCCGCCTTCGCGGCCGTAGCCGCTTTCGCGATAGCCGCCGAAGCCGCAACTGGCGTCGAAGAGATTTGTGCAGTTGACCCAAACCACTCCTGCTTTGAGTTGCGCGGCGACATGGAGTGCAACGTTGATGCTTTCGCTCCAGACGCAGGCGGCTAGGCCGTAAACCGTGTTGTTGGCAAGCTCGACAGCTTCAGTTGGTGTGCGGAAGGTCATAGCGGCAAGAACTGGGCCGAAGATTTCTTGTTGGGCGACGACCGAGGTGGGATGCACGTTGCTTAGAAGAGTTGGGGGAAAATACAGGCCGCGGGACGGCATGGGAATGGACGGCTGCCAGCACGTGGCGCCTTCGGCTACGCCTTGATCGACCAGGCGCTGGATGCGGTCGAGTTGCACGCGGGCGATGATGGCGCCGATGTCGATGGCCTTATCGAGCGGCGGGCCGACGCGGAGAGTGTTCATGCGATCGCAAATTTTGGCGATGAGAGGTTCGGCGATGCTTTCTTGCATCAGCAGGCGAGAGCCGGCGCAGCAGACTTGGCCCTGGTTGAACCAGATGCCGTCGACCAGGCCTTCGACGGCGCTGTCGAGGTCGGCGTCTTCGAAAATGATGAAGGGGGATTTGCCGCCTAGCTCGAGAGAGAGGCGCTTGTGAGTGTGGGCGGTGGCTTTGCGGATGGCGCGGCCGACTTCGGTGGAGCCGGTGAAGGCAATTTTGTCGACGTCAGGATGTGCGACCAGGGCTTCGCCTGTGGAGCCGTCGCCTGTAACGATGTTAACGACGCCGGGGGGAAGTTCTATTTCCTGGCAGATTTCGGCGAAGGCTAGGGCCGTCAGCGGGGTGAATTCGGCGGGCTTTAGCACGACCGTGTTTCCGGTGGCAAGTGCCGGGGCGATTTTCCATGCCAGCATTAGCAGAGGAAAATTCCAGGGGATGATCTGTCCTACAACGCCGCACGCGGTGAGGCCGGGGAACTCTTGCTCGAGGAGCTGGGCCCATCCGGCGTGGTGATAAAAATGGCGGGCAACGAGCGGGATGTCGATGTCGCGGCTTTCGCGAATAGGCTTGCCGTTGTCCAGCGTTTCGAGGACGGCCAGGCGGCGCGAGTGTTTTTGGAGTTGCCGCGCCAGCGCGTACAAATAGCGTGCGCGGGCGTGCGGGGTGAGCGACTGCCAGGCGGGGAGAGCGGAACTCGCCGCTTTCACGGCGGCGTTTACGTCTGAAGGAGAACCTTGTGCAACCTCGGCGAGTTTTTCGCCTGTCGAAGGATCCGTGGTGTCGAAATACTTGGTGTCGAGCGGGGCTTGCCAAACGCCGCCGATGAAATGGCCTAAGCGGCGGCTGTGGCGATCGAGCCAGGCGAAAGCTTCGCGGGGATCTTCGGGCGCGGGGCCGTAGTCCATGGTGACGAATTTTTCGACGATGCTCATTCCGTTGTTCTCGATTCCTTCGTCAAAATTCCAAACGAATGCAATGCCATCCGCGCCCGCTTGGCAACGGTTACGCGATGGGATGGCGATAATCCGCCGAATACCTGCCAGTAGCGTGGTGTTCGAGTTGCCGCTCGATGTCCCGCAGCATGCCGCTGGCGCCAAAACGGAAAAGATCCGACTTCAGCCACGATGGGCCTAGTTCGTCTTTCATGAGCGAGAGCCATTCTAGCGATTGCTTCGCCGTACGAATGCCGCCCGCGGGTTTGAAGCCGACGGCGAACCCCGTTTGGTTGGCGTATTCGCGGATAGCGCGGGTCATCACCAGGCCTACGGGAAGAGTGGCGTTTACCGGCTCCTTGCCAGTCGAAGTTTTTATGAAATCGGCGCCGGCCATCATGGCCACGACGCTGGCGCGGGCCACGTTGCGGAGCGTGAGCAGATCGCCGGTGCCGAGGATGACTTTCATGTGGGCGGGGCCG
>Ga0210410_10005816_pt1 | contig 10715 bp, 9 predicted proteins | sample IncBWC4MmetaG_FD_161058 | JGI IMG/M metagenome (GOLD analysis project Ga0210410, IMG submission 161058) | Forest soil microbial communities from Barre Woods Harvard Forest LTER site, Petersham, Massachusetts, United States - Inc-BW-C-4-M | ecosystem: Environmental > Terrestrial > Soil >... | reverse complement strand
CCTCGTGGATACCGGCCAGGGCGAAAGTCGTCCCGGCAAGGACCAGACGAAATGGTGTGTCGGTATCGCGGTCGATGTGAACGGCGGAAAATTTTACTGGACGCAAAAGGGAAATGACAACGCCGGCCAAGGACGCATTTTCCGCGCTGGCCTCGAAATCCCAAAGGGCCAGACTCCGGCAAACCGTCAGGACATCGAAGTTCTGTACGACAACCTGCCCGAGCCGATCGACCTTGATCTCGACCTTCATAACCGGGTGATCTACTGGACCGACCGGGGCGACCCGCCGCGTGGAAACACGGTGAATCGAGCGCCGATGGATGCGGCACCCGGAAAGCGCAAAGAGCCGGAAATCGTCTTTAACCACCTCATGGAAGGCATCGGCTTGGCCTTGGACCTGGCGAACAAACGTATGTTCCTGACCGATTTGGGAGGATCTGTATACAGCGCCAATCTCGACGGATCGGATAAGAAAAATATCGTCTTCGCCGAAGGAAATTTAACTGGAATCGCGTACGCGGAGCTTCCTGCACGTTCGTAGTCTGGCCCCGATCAGTCTCACCAATTACGAGGAGAAAATCATGAGTTCGCCGGCGTCTGCTTTGAAACTTGAGAACGTTCTGTATGAGAAGAAGGGCCCGATTGCCTATGTGACCATCAACCGGCCCAAAGTGCTTAACGCTTTGAACGCGAAAACTATTTCCGAATTGCGATCCGCGTTCGAAGCCGCCCGAGACGATTCCGACGTGCGTGGAGTCATTTTCACGGGGGCGGGGGACAAGTCGTTTGCGGCCGGCGCGGACATCAGCGAAATGGCAAACGATACTCCGCTCACGGCGGAAGAGAAAACGCGGTCCGGCCAGGCGCTTACTGACCTCATTGAAAACCTCGGCAAGCCGGTCATCGCTGCTGTGAATGGTTTTGCGCTCGGTGGTGGTTGTGAACTGTCGATGGCCAGCACGATTCGAATCGCCGCGGAAACTGCGAGGTTCGGTCAACCCGAAGTGAAGATCGGAATCATGCCAGGGTATGGGGGAACGCAGCGTCTTCCGAGGTTGGTCGGGAAAGGCCGCGCACTGCAACTCATTCTGTCTGGTGAAATCATCAACGCTCAAGAAGCCTATCGCATTGGCCTGGTGAACGAAGTCGCTCCAGCTGCCAGTCTGCTCTCAAGAGCGGAAGCGATACTTAACCAGTTCATCTCCAACGCCCCAGTCGGCGTGAAGTGCTCCATCGAGGCGGTAAACAAGGGATTGGATACGAGCCTCGCGGAAGGCCTGCTCCTGGAAGCTTCGCTGTTCGCGATTTGCGCGGGGACCGAAGACAAGAAGGAAGGAACATCCGCCTTTCTTGCAAAACGTGCTCCAAAGTTCCAGGGACGCTAGCGCGCAGGGGACTTCAACCTCGTTTTGAAATTCCCAGCCCGAAACGGAAGGAAGGAAAATTCATGCCAGACGAAAACATATTCTCAGGACTGAAAGTCGTGGACCTCGCAAGTTTCATTGCTGGCCCCGGCGCTGCGACAATCCTGTCCGACTTCGGCGCGGATGTCATCAAGGTAGAGCCGCCCGACGGAGAGCTGTGGAGAAAAGGGCATAAAATCGCTCCGCAGCCGCATGCGGAAGTGCCTTATCCGTTCCAATTGGCAAATCGAAACAAGCGTGGGGTTGCGCTCAATCTGAAAGCCTCGAGCGCCCAGCAGGTTCTCGAGCGGTTAGCCAAATGGGCCGACGTGTTCATCGTCAACACACCCCATCCCGCGCGCAAGAAATTGAAGCTCGAATATGACGATGTCGCGCAGTGGAATCCGCGTCTGATCTATGCCGATCTCACCGGCTTCGGCGAGAAGGGTCCGGACGCCGATCTTCCGGGGTTCGATCTCACGGCCTATTGGGCGCGAAGCGGATTGCTATTCATGACGCGCGATGCTGGAGAGCCGCCGACCTGGCCAGTGGCAGGTAGCGGCGACAATGCAACTGCGGTCTGCATTTATGCCTCCATTCTGACCGCGCTTTATCGTCGCGAACGCACTGATAAAGGATCCTACGTCACAACTTCGCTCCTCGCAGCGGGTGTCTGGTCGGCCAGCGTCTTTATCCAAGCCGCTCTATGTGGTGCGAGTTTCTATGGACTGCACGACCGAGCACATCCCGCAAATGCAGCTTTGAACACGTATCGCTCTTCCGATGGCACCTGGTTCGTTCTTGTAGCCACTCCGGACAAAATACCAGCAGTTCTGAAAGCAATGAATCGTGAGGATATCCTGACGGATCCGCGATTCTCGGATCCTGCCAAGCTGGCGCAGAACCGGCCACAACTGACGGCAATGCTCGATGAGATTTTTGGTTCCCAGCCGATGTCGCATTGGTATGAAGTCTTCAACGGCGTTCACGTCCCCTTCGGCGCCGTGCGTGAGCCGCAGGAAGTCGTCAATGATCCGCAATTGCGAACGAATGACATCGTCGTTCCGTTCGAAGGAGCCGGCGAGAAGTTGACCTCAACCATCAGCAGTCCTATTCAAGTGCACGGTGTTACTAAGGTGCTTGCCAGGCGCGCGCCGGGAATCGGCGAGCATAACGATGAAGTGCTGAAAGAACTCGGATTCACAAGTGACGAGATCGCAAGCCTGCGTGCCAACGGCACAATCCCGCACCTTTCGAATTTGGAATCGGCCGCTACCCGAGGTGGAATATGAGTGACATTGTTACCGAACGCTCCGGAAGTATCCTGCGAATTCAATTCAATCGACCGGCCAAGAAAAACGCGATGACGTCCACCATGTACGTCACCATGGCGGATCTCCTCAACAACGCAGCAAAAGACGACAGCGTGCGCGTTGTGCTCTGGCACGGTGCAGGAGACTCTTTCTGCGCTGGTAACGACCTGGAGGATTTTCTCAAGAATCCAATCGGAGCGGGCGACAGTCCGCAATCCCGTTTAATCGACGCTTTCGTTGCCTTCGACAAACCAATCGTCGCAGCAGTGCACGGCTTCGCCATCGGTGGCGGAACTACCATGTTGACGCACTGCGACTTTGTCTACGCAGGCGAGAGCGCGAAGTTCCAGATGCCATTTATCAATCTGGCCTTGGTGCCGGAATTTGGAACGAGCTACTCGATTCCCGCACGTATCGGGTATCTCCGAGCGGCCGAGTTGATTCAGTTGGGACAGCCGTTCGGTGCGCAGCGCGCAGCGGAACTCGGGCTTGTTACTCGTGTTGTGCCGGACGAAAAACTGCTGGTAACGGCAACAGAGACGGCGCAAAAGTTGGCTGAGAAACCCGCCATCGCGCTCCAAGCCTGCAAGAGACTTATGAGGCAGCCTGTCCGTGCTCAGCTTGAGCAAGCAACGAAACTGGAGAACCAGGAGTTCTCCGCGCGACTCCGCTCTGCCGATGCGAAGGAGGCGTTCACGGCGTTCCTAGAGAAGCGCCAACCAAACTTTACCCGAAAGAAAGAAAACACTACGGTCGCGTGATTCCAGAGCGTTGTAATCGGAGAGAGTTGGGCGAAGGGGAAATGAATCGAGGTAGAGATGGCGCAAACAAAAATCGTGATCGTCGGCGCGGGGTTTGGCGGATTAGCCGCCGCCAAGGCTTTGAAGAACACGTCCGCCGAAATTACTTTGATCGATCGCACAAACCACCATCTGTTTCAACCTTTGCTTTACCAAGTGGCGACTGCAGTGCTGACGCCTAGCCAGATTGCGACGCCGATCCGCAGCATTCTTCGCAGTCAGAAGAACGTCACTGTGATTCTTGGCGAAGTCACGGGAGTAGATAATGACAAAAAGTGCGTCTTTGTCACCGACGCTGATCGCGAGAATGTGCCGATTGCATACGATTACCTAATCCTGGCAACGGGCGCGACCCACAGTTACTTCGGCCACAACGAATTTGAAGCGTTTGCACCCGGGTTGAAAAGCCTCGCAGATGCCGAGGCAGCCCGAAACAAGATTCTGCAAGCTTTCGAACTAGCAGAGGCGGAGGATAATCCCGCACTGCATCGCGATCTACTGACTTTCATTCTGGTTGGTGCCGGTCCTACCGGTGTCGAGATGGCCGGCGCCTTGGCGGTGCTCGTTCGGACCAGCCTGAAGTCTGAGTTTCGCCGCATTGACCCGGCCTCAGCCCGCATTGTGCTGGTCGATATGGCACCCCGAGTTCTCGGCCCCTTTTCTGAAGAACTCTCCAAGGCCGCTAAGTCACGCCTCGAAAAACTAGGTGTCGAGGTACGGCTTGGACACAGCGTCGAGCACATCGACGCAGACGGCATCGTGGTCGCGGGCGAGCGGATCGCAAGCAAGACCGTGATTTGGACCGCAGGTGTGGCGCCATCGCCCGCGGGAAAATGGCTAAACGCTGAGACGGACCGTGCTGGTCGCGTGCGAATTCAGAAAGATCTCACGGTGCCTGGGCATGCGGAGATTTTTGTCGTGGGTGACACTGCGTCTCTCGATCAGAACGGCAAGCCATTGCCAGGTGTTGCGCAAGTGGCAATGCAGCAAGGGCGCTACGCGGCGAAGGTGATTCACAGCCGTGTAACTGGCAAGCGTCCTCCTGACTCATTCAGCTATTTTGACAAAGGCAGTATGGCCGTCGTGGGCAAGGGGTTTGCCGTGCTGCAGAGCGGCAAAGTCCAGATGAGCGGGCTCGGGGCTTGGTTCACTTGGGCTGCCGTACACCTCCAATTCTTGGCTACGTCGAGCCTCCGCTTGGGCGTCTTCTTGCAGTGGGCCTGGACCTATGTGACGGGGCAGCGGGGTGACCGGCTAATCGTGAATCACCATGGTTCAGAAGTTGCGAAGCCAGTGCCGGATTCAGCCGTCAAACCCACATTCGCGGGCAGGTAGAAGTTTGGATAAGCACCACAGGTTCTAGTTGAAGGTAAAAGACTCTAAGGAGGATTGTATGGGAAAGAGCAAGGAGATTCGAAACGTAACTATCGTTGGGACCGGAGTTATTGGTGCAAGTTGGGCGGCACTGTTCCTAGCACGTGGATTGAATGTCGTGGCTACGGACCCGGCGCCGAACGCAGAAGTAAACTTGCGGAAATACGTGGATGAGGCGTGGAAAGATCTCACAGCCATCGGACTCTCACCCAACGCGTCGCGCGATCGCCTGAAGTTCACAACGGACTTGAAGCAGGCGCTCGCAGATGCCGACCTTGTGCAGGAGAACGGCCCCGAACGGAAGGACTTCAAGATCAAGCTCTTCACCGACATGGATGCGGCGACGCGCCCGGATGCGATCATCGCATCGAGCTCATCCGGACTGACCATGAGTACGATGCAATCCGCCTGTAAGTATCCCGAACGTTGCGTCATCGGCCATCCCTTCAATCCTCCCCATGTGGTGCCATTAGTCGAAGTAGTAGCGGGAGAGAAGACATCACCTGAGACGGTCGAGCGGGCGCTTTCGTTTTACGCTTCAATCGGCAAGAAGCCAATCCATGTTCGAAAAGAGGTTGTCGGCCACGTCGCGAACCGCCTCCAAGCGGCGCTCTACCGCGAGGTCGTCTATCTCATCGAGCAGGGTGTATTGGATGTCGCCGATTCGGATGTTGCAGTGTGCTGGGGACCCGGACTGCGCTGGGGCTTGATGGGTCCAAATCTTCTGTTCCATCTCGGCGGCGGTCCAGGCGGCATGCAGCATTTCATGGAGCAGTTCTCCGGGCCACTGGCCACATGGTGGAAAGATCTTGGGACGATCAAGGAGTTCAGCCCCACTGTGAAGCAAACCATCATCGAAGGTGTGACAAAGGTGGCCAATGGCCGCTCGATCCAGGAACTCGAACGTGAACGCGACAGCATGCTGCTGGAACTGCTGGCTACCCGAGCAAAGGGCGAAGAGGCGGCGCAAGCAGCAATCGCCGCGGGCCACGGCGACTAACTTCAATCAATGAAGTGCCCTGGTTGGTGCTTTGCCGCCCCAGCCACTCTTTCATTGGACAGCAGACAATGATCTACGTTCATTCGCTCGGCCGGGCATCCCGGTACTACACGCAACGCACGGCGCTGGTTGTGGACGGTGCCGCGGTTGCTTTCAAGGCGCTCCACGAGCGCGTCCAGAACATTGCGGCTGCGCTCGCCGCCAAAGGCTTTGCGGCGGGCGACCGTCTCGCGCTTCTGTTACCGAACTCTCCTGAGTACATCGAGTTGGTCTACGCCTGCAGTTGGCTCGGCGTTATTGCAGTTCCGATCAACGCAAGGCTCTCCGTAGCTGAAATCGACCGAGTTCTGCTTGATGCAAAACCACGCGGGTTGCTGCGGCATTCCTCGCTCCCAAGACCTGCGGTGCAGCTTCAGTGGCAAATTGTGCTCGATGAAAAGCCCTTCGACGTTCGGAATGGGTCCTGTCCAGATCCTGTTTATGACCCGGAAGCGATTCTGGCTCTCATCTACACCAGTGGCACAACGGGCCGGCCTAAGGGTGTCAAGGTAACCCACTCCAACATCCTCGCGAACCTCGACCACTTCAGCTCTTGGATGGGATACCGAGAAGCCGGCGTCTATCTGCATGCGGCACCGATTTTTCACATTGCCGACTTTCCCGCCATGTTCGCCGCCCCGGCTTTCGGTGCGCGCCAAGTCACGATTCCAAAGTTCAGCCCGCAAGGTTTCTGTGAATTGGTCCAGCGTGAACGCGTGACCCACACGGTGCTCGTGCCGACAATGCTGAACTTGCTGACGCAGATGCCCGAAGGAAAGCCGTATGACTTGAGCAGTCTCGAAGTTCTGGCTTATGGCGGCTCTCCAATGGCGCCGGAACTTGTTCGTCGTGTGAGAAAGCTTCTGCCGAACGTGAAACTTCTGCAGTGCTATGGACTCAGCGAGACCGGCTTCCTCACAGGTCTCGAAGACCAGGAGCATGTCGAAAGCAAGCTCCTATCTTGTGGGCGGCCCTGTCCAGGAATTGACCTGCGAGTCGAAGACGAAACGGGAAAGGAAGTGGAAGTCGGGCAGCACGGGGAATTGGTCGCACGGGGCGCCAACGTTATGCGGGGCTACTGGAACGATCCAGAAGACACGGCTCTCGCATTTCGAAACGGAATGTTTCGCACGGGAGACATCGGCTATCAGGACTCGGACGGCTATTTCTACATCCTTGACCGCCTGAAAGACATGATCGTCACCGGTGGCGAAAATGTTTATTCCGGCGAGGTCGAAGCGGTCATCTACAAACATCCCGCGGTTCGTGAAGTGGCGGTCTTCGGAATTCCTGACTCTCAGTGGGGTGAACTCGTGATGGCTTGCGTCGTGCTGAAGCCCGGCATGACTCTGAGCGCGAACGATCTGACCAGCCATTGCAGGCAATTCCTAGCAAATTACAAGATCCCCCGCCACGTCGAGTTTTCAGATACCGACCTACCGAAAAGCGGTTCCGGCAAGGTCCTCAAAAGGATTCTTCGCGAACGATTCTGGGCTCACGAAGAACGGGCCGTGGGCTAAGAAACGACGAATGCCTCAATGGACGAAAAACGGGCTATTCATGCTTTATCGTGGGTTTTTGTCTGGGGAACAAATGGGCGAAACAATGCACAAGACGGATTGGCGAGCGAGAGTCTGCCGCGGTGTGGGTGTTCTCGTTCTTCTAGTGGGTGTTCTTTTCGCTGCAGGGTTGTGCGTCGCGGATACTCCGCATGCCAGCCCCGTTTCTGGCGGTATGAACTCGACTCTCTCTGATCCAGCGTTTTGGAGCCGCCTTCAGTTCGGCTTCACGCTTGTTTATCACTATCTCTTCCCGCAGCTCACGATGGGATTGGGCTGGTTCCTCGTGTATTGGAAATGGCGCGCCCTCAAGACAGGCGACGAAAAATATAACCAAGCCGTTCGCTTTTGGGCCAAGATCTTTGGACTTAATTTTGCCGTGGGCGTTGTCACCGGTATCCCCATGGAATTTCAGTTCGGTACGAACTGGGCTGGCTTTTCCCGATACGCCGGAGGGGTAATCGGGCAGACGCTCGCGATGGAAGGTATGTTCGCGTTTTTTCTGGAAAGCGCTTTTGTCGGGGCGCTGATCTGGGGCGAAAAGCAGCTCGGTCCGCGATACCACTTTATGGCCGCTGTCGGGGTTGCGCTAGGGAGTTGGCTTTCCGGCTTCTTCATTCTAGTCACGAACGCTTTCATGCAACATCCCGTAGGTTACCAAGTCGATTCCGACGGCTTGCTCGGCATCGCGAGTCTCCGTGCGTATCTGCTGAATCCATGGGCATGGGTCCAGTTCTCCCACAATCAAATGGCAGCGGTTGTGACCGGCTCGTTCGTGATTACAGCCGTGGGAGCTTTCTATACCTTGCGACGGCTCCATCCGACACAGGCTCAACTCTACCTACGCGCGGGAACGCTCGTTGGGATGATCGCGTCGTTTCTTGTTGCCTTTCCGACAGGCGACCAGCAGGCCAAGATGGTCGGCCAGCACCAGCCGGTAACACTCGCTGCGATGGAAGGCAAGTTCGTCGGTGGACCCCGCGCCGGCGTCGCGCTTATTGGGCAACCAAATGTTGAGGCCAGGCGGCTCGACAACCCCATCGAAGTTCCTGGCGCGCTCAGTTTTCTGGCCTACGGCACCTTTCAAAGTTATGTGCACGGGCTGGAGGAATATCCCGAGAGCGCGTGGCCGGACAACATCGAGCTTTTGTACTACTCCTTTCACCTCATGATTACGCTGGGCACGATTTTCATCCTTGTTATGGCGTATGCCAGGTTCCAGAATTGGCGCGGCCGACTCGAATCCAGCAGCTGGTTGCTCTGGCTGCTGATGTTGGCGTTTCCCCTTCCTTACATCGCCAACACGGTGGGCTGGATGACAGCTGAACTCGGTCGTCAACCGTGGCTGATCTATGGGCTTTTTCACACCCGCGACGGCTACAGCAAGGTAGTGAATAGCGGGGACATTGTTTTCACGCTGATAGGTTTCGTCGGCCTTTACTTTGTACTGGGTCTGCTCTTTCTCTACCTGGTTGCTCGTGAGATCGGGCACGGTCCTGAAGAAGAATTGATCCTCAACTCTGGGGGCGACCGCGGAGAGATGGTCGTCAGGCCTACAGAGGAGCATTTTGTATGATTGCGGCGTGGTACGTCATTGTCAGCTTGACGCTGATCATCTATGTGGCCTTGGACGGACGCAACTTCGGCGCTGGGATGCTTCAGTGGCTTGTTGCCAGGACACCCGAGGAACGACGCCAGGTGGTCGCTGCAATCGGACCCCTTTGGTCGTGGCACGAAGTGTGGCTTCTCGGTTTTGGCGGGACGTTGATGGCAGTATTTCCCAGGCTTATGGCCTCGGCTTTTGCCGGCTACTACCTCGCGCTCTTTCTGATTTTGTGGGGCCTGATTCTCCGCGGCATCTCCATCGAAGTGGGTGGGCACATCAATGATCGTCTTTGGCAGGGGTTTTGGGATTTCGTTTTCGCGGTTTCCAATTTTCTCCTTGCCATCCTTTTTGGCGCAGCGGCAGGCAATGTGGCGCGCGGCGTCCCGGTCGATGCCGACGGCAATTTCTCGATGGCATTCTTCACGAATTTCGGTGTCCGCGGCTACGTAGGTTTACTCGACTGGTACACAATATCAATCGCGATCTTCGCGGTTTCAATCCTGGCAGCTCACGGCGCGACCTATCTCACCCTGAAAACGGAAGGTTCGGTACATGATCGAAGTTCGAAGTGTGCGAAGTATCTTTGGGCCGCGATTGTTCCACTCCTCATTGCGGTCTCGGTTGAGTCGTGGATGGTCCGCCCCGACGTGCCCAGACATGCCATTCACAATCCATTTTGCTGGCTGGGATTGCTCATGATCATAGTCGCCAGCTGCACTCTGATTTTGGGCCTTCGGCTTCGCGCCGAAGAGTGGGCTTTTCTCGGATCGAATTTCCTTTTGGTGGGCTTATTGGCAACTGGTGGCGCCGCTATCTTCCCGGTAATGCTCCATTCGACCCTTGCGCCGGAGAATTCACTGACCGCATACGCCGTTGCTGCGGGGAGGAACTCCTTGCTCCTCGCCTCCGTTTGGTGGCCAGTGGGTTTCGCTCTCGCGACCGCCTATTTCGTTTTCATCTCACGACGCTTTGGAGGGAGAGTCAGCATCAAGCAGGACACCTGACTTGCTCTCTGCCTTCCGGCGTTTTCGCTTTTCGGTACTTCGCAGGGCAGGGGTGCCTGAGAACCTGATCAAACAGTGGCTGGGCCATTCGCAAAACTTGATGGACCTTTACGCCGCGCAATTACGGTTCGACGTGGCCTATCGTCGCGAATGGTGTGAGAAGGCTGGCCTGGGATTTGAGTTGGGCGAATTGGGCTACAAAAGCCTGCCGCCAATTCGCCCGGCGCTTGTTGCGTAAAACGATCTTGAAACAGGACTTAGAATTGGTTGCGGGGGTCAGATTTGAACTGACGACCTTCGGGTTATGAGTCGACGATCACACTCTAAGTCCCATTGATTCGGTTGCCCTTATACCAATGAGACCCCCGAAATCGCCGCAAAAAGGCCAAGTTTTGGACCCCAGTTGGACCAAAATCGCGGGAACAATACGGGAACAACCTGAGGAGGAAACCATCCCAAATAATCCCAAACCATACTAAATCGGTGGTGCACTAAACATCATTCGTTTCAATAGGGTCCGCTGATTCCAGACGATTTAGCTCCATTGGTAGGGGGCCCTGAAAAGGCCGGCGTCGCCGGTTCGATCCCGTCTCTGGCCACCGAAGGGAAGCGGCGCG
>Ga0210410_10005815_pt1 | contig 10717 bp, 8 predicted proteins | sample IncBWC4MmetaG_FD_161058 | JGI IMG/M metagenome (GOLD analysis project Ga0210410, IMG submission 161058) | Forest soil microbial communities from Barre Woods Harvard Forest LTER site, Petersham, Massachusetts, United States - Inc-BW-C-4-M | ecosystem: Environmental > Terrestrial > Soil >... | reverse complement strand
GATCAGCTCGGCAAGGGCCTCGACTACCGCGGCATCCATCATTTCGGCGTGCTGGTCGAGGACGTCGACGAATTTTCGAAGAGGCTGGAGAGCCTCGGGGCCGAATACTACATCGACCGCAATCAGCAGGAGCCGCACACCGGGTATTTCGAGAAGAAATTTTATGGGCCCGAGCGCGTCCTTTTCGATATCGCCGAGCATGCCTGGGCCGGCGCCGAGCCGCTGCCCACGGAAATCAAAGAAGCGGCCGAGTAGTCAGCATCAAGAAAAGGAACCAAGCATGGCCAAGCTGCGTCACATCGCCATTGCCGCCAAGGATCCCGATGCGATGGCCGAGTTCTACACGAAGGCGTTCGATTTCAAGGAGGTCCGCAAGACGGACGGGCCGCTCGCCTATGGCTATCACCTGAGCGACGGGACGATCGATCTGGCGATCCTGCGGTTCAAGACCGACCAGATCGGCAAAGGCCTCGACTATACCGGCCTGCACCATTTCGGCATCCTCGTCGACGACGTCGAGAAATTCTCGAAGAAGGTCGAGGCATTGGGCGGCAAGCACTACATGGACCAGGCCGGCGACCGCGTCGGCGGGTTCGAGGTCAAGCTTTACGGCCCCGAAGGCGTGCTCTTCGACATCGCCGAACATCCCTGGACCGGCACCGAGCCGTTGCCCGTCGAAAAGGCCGAGGCGGCCGAGTAGAGCTCTCAGAATGGAATTTCGTATTCGAGGCGCCAGCGCATAGCGCCGCGCTCGGTGGCCTGGGTCAGTCCGAACTGGTAGCCGACCTCATATTTGAGCTTGCCGTACGGCGCGAAATTTTGCAGCCCGACCAGCACAGGCCCAATGCGGTGCTGCTGGTCGGCCAGCTTGCCCGGGGCCCCGAGATCGTCGATCATCCCGTAATATTCAAACCCTGGCTGAATATAAGGATTGATCAGCAGCCGTGATTGCCAGGCGATGAACAAGGGCGTCGCAGTCGTCGCGTTATTCCCGACCTCCCGGGTGAACAACAGGTTGGCAGTGTGCAGAGCCCCGACCCCGGCGATTTCACCAAACTCGGTCTGCGCCAGAGGTCCAAATGTGAAGGATTTGGCGTCGGCTTTGCGCGGCGGTTGTGAGTATTCCGCGAAGAAGGCCAGATCACCCCAATATTTACCAGTAGGTGTCAGCTGAAAGTAATTCTCGACCGAAGTCGCGTCATAGGTGATATTCTCACCCGGCGGCGCCTCCAATTCGTGTTCGAGCTCGACGAACCAGTTCGGCAACGGGCCGAAGCCCCATTCGACGGTATAGAACTGGTTGTTGCTCTTGCCGCTTTTCGGACTGTCGAACGTGGTGACGCCGTTGTGCTCGATCTCGAACTCCCGATAATCGACGATCGGGTAGCGCACCTTGAGTTCGTCGGCAAACCCGATCGAACCCGCTGCGAGCCCGCCGAACAGGAAGATGACGACCAGCGGGGTCGCGGCGCCTCGGCTCAAGGAAGCCATCGGCCTCGGTGTCACCGGCCGGCCGACCAACCGCGTCAACAGCCATATGGTAGAGAGGGTGGCCAGATAGAGCAGGATCTGGATGCCGTCGGGGCGCGAGACATAGCCGATCAACGTATGCAGGGCTTTGCCGAGAATGCTGTCCTCGGTCAGCACGGCCGAGGTGTCCCAGACGGCATCGCCGAGCGGCGGCAGCAGGTCTGCCTGGACCAGATACCCGGCGGCTTGCGATGCCATGCCGGCGGCGAGCAGCAGCACCATCCAGCTGGTCACGGTGAACAGCCGGCGTGTCGGGATGCGCAATAGCCCGAGATAGAGCACCGCCCCGACCGCGACGCCGCCGGCCAGGCCGAGGGTCCCGCCGGCGATCAGGGAGCCGGCGCTGAGACCACCGCCTGCAGCGATGCCGTAGAGGAACAGCACCGTCTCCGAGCCTTCGCGGAGCACGGCGAGGCCGACCACCACCGCCAGCACATAGAGCGGACGAGCGCCGGAGATCACCGCGTCGCCGACTTCCTGGGCGGTAGCGGCGAGCTCGCGGCCGTGACGCGACATCCAGATGTTGTGCCAGCCGAGCATGCCAACCGCGAGGAGCAGGATAACCGCGTTCAACAATTCTTGGCCGATGCCGGAGGCGGCCGCAGCAATCTCGGCCGCGAACAGCGCCACGAGGCCAGCGCCGACGACGCCCCCCACCAGACCGGTCGATACCCAGAACCCGCGGCGCGGCGCGCCGGCGCTAGCCGCCAGGACAATGCCGACGATCAGCGCGGCTTCGAGTACCTCACGAAATACGATAATGGCTGCTGCGAGCATCGCGGCTGTCCCGCCTATTTTGCAATGATGTGACCGCGCGCGGTCTTCGGGTTGAAATCGCCGAAGAACTCGTACTTTCCGGGTTTCAGCGGGCCGATATAGACCGTGATCTGCTCGCCGCCGGCGACCACCTTTTCGCGCCTGAGCTCGGTGCTTTCGAATTCCTCGGGGGTCGAATCGTTGTTCTTGACCGTCAGGGCAATTTTCTGACCGGCCGGAACTTCAATTTCAGTCGGCTGGAACTGGTGGTCCTTGATCACCAGTGTATAGGCGGGATCTTGCGCCAATGCGCTGGTTGCCATTGCCGGCATCAGGGCGAGCGAGAGGAGGGCGAGACGAGACATACAGGCGCTTTCCGGAAGTTTGCCGAGGAGAGCGAATGCGACTAAGTCGCATTACTGCCTGAATCCGATCGTTTGCACAAGCAAAATCTTATATCGTTCTGAGGCTTACGCTGACGAAACCCGCTCTAGCCCTCAGGGTATGCATAAATGTCATAGCTCTTCCTCTCCGCCTGGCCGGAGAGGGGCAACCTTTGCGCCTGGATTTCGGCTGGCGAGGGAAGCGAGACGACAATTAATGTGGAGGGGGTTTTCTACCGTGTCTGGCGCCATAGGCGCTGGATCTCGCGATGGCCGATCGGCACGATCCCCATAGCCTCGCACCACTCGCGGACGGCGTCGGATGCGAAGAGAGCATATTCGTTGGTGCGCCCATGGCGCGTGTTGCGGTGTGATCGCCTCGATGTCTCCCGGCGCGGTGCAGTGCAGGGCGAAATGGGTGACGCCCGCGGGAAGCTCTTCGACGAGCTTGCGGTAGCCCGACTCGACGGCATCGGCGGCGACCGGCAAAGTGGCGCGAATGTAATCGACGACCGGCAATTCGGCGCGGTCGAGCCCGGCGACAGTCGCGCCATAGCTTTGCGGCTCGGGCGCGAAGCGGATCTTGCGAGGCAGGACCGGAACAACGCCGTAGTCGCGACCGAGCCGGACATGGCAGTCGAGCAGCTCGGGCAACATTGCTGCGGCCATATGGGCGTCGATGTGGGTCGGCTCGATTCCGGCCGCCTGTGCGCGCTCGACCTGCGCGCGCAACTCGGCTTCCGCGGCCTCCGGCACCAAATGCCGGCGCAAGCTCGCGACATCGCGCCAGAAGAAGCCATCCTCATCGATCAGCCCCGACGCATGGCTCACCCTTGAAATCGGCGCCCAGCGATAGTGCTGCCATTCGCTGGTCAACGTCAGATGCACGCCCAAGTCGAGTCCCGGATCGGCCGCAGCGGCTTCCGCGATTTCGCGAAACCATGGGCACGGCACCATGACCGAGCCACATGTGACAAAGCCATTCTCGGCGAAGTCGAGGAACCCGCGGTTTGCGCCGTGGCACATTCCGATGTCGTCGATACGAAAGATCACGGCGCGTTTCAGGGCCAAGATCATGACCGAGGTTACTATGACCACTCGGATCGCCAAAGGTCGAGGTCGCCGCACTCAGCGACGGGAGCAAAAGCCCTGCCCAAGCGCGAAGTCAGGTCTGGCCGCCGCGGCTGCCCTGGATCCCTGTTTTCCGCGCAAGCGGTGTCAGGCTGTCTTCGCTCGGGCGCGGCTGAGCGTTCGCCGCCATTTAGCGCGCAGCGCGCCCGGCCGCTCGGGGTAGCGTTCGTCGAGAAACCCCGCCGAAACCACCCGGTCCGTCCGAAAGCTTCGGAAGTCCTGGCGCAGTTCACACCAGGCGATCAGGTGGCGGACCGTCTCCATGTAGCCCACCGTCACCGGCCAAACGATGCGCTCACTCTCGCGCCCCTGTTCGTCGCGATAACGCAGCCTGATTTTCCGGCCTGCGTGAATCTGCGCGCGCACCCGCGCCATGTTAAGGCCGTCGGTCGCGAGACTTCGCGCGGGCGGCATGTCAGTCACCGGCTCGAATATGAAAGGCCGAAGCCGTTCCGGTACGACGGCGCCGATTTTGGCGATCAGATCCTGAGCCGCCCGCGCCAGTTCCGTATCGCTGTGGCGCGCCACCCATTGGGCTCCCAGCACGGCCGCTTCGATCTCGTCGGGGGTCAGCATAAGAGGCGGCAGGTCCAGCCCCGGCCGCAGCACATAGCCGACGCCGGCCTCGCCCCTGACTGGTACTCGCTGGCCGATGAGGTCGGCGATGTCGCGATAGACGGTCCGCTTGGAGGTCCCCAGTTCGCTGGCAAGTGCCTCGGCGCTTATCGGTTCAGGCGTGCGCCGCAGGATCTGAATAATTTGAAAGAGCCGGTCGGCGGGTCTCATAAGCCATCATTGCCCAACAATGCTGCCAGCATGGTGGCAGCAGGGTAGCTGGCGCGGGCACAATTCGTAACCAAATTTACTCATCGGCTGGCGACGGAGTGGCGGTGACCGGGGCCAGGACGACCAGCATCGGATCGTCAAGACCCGTCGAATTTCGAAAGCTTGCGGGGGTCTTTCCGCGCAATAATGCGGGATAGGATTCGAAAATGAGCGAAGCCAAAAACCTGTTTCCACTTTTGCAGCAAGCAGCCGATCCCGGCATCGTCGACGCCATCGAGAAGCTGGTGCGCGATGCGCCTGACCGCGACCTCTGCCGGATCAACGTACTGGACTTCGCGGCCAAGAGAGCTCTCGACGAAGAGAAATCGATCGCGGCCTTTCTCCACGCCGCACGGCTCGGCCTCTTCGAGCTCTCATGGAATGTGCTGTGCCCGAGCTGCGGCGGCGTGCTCGACACCGGCACGACATTGAGGAGCGTGAACCGCGGGGAGTACCATTGTGCCTGGTGCGCGGCCGGTTATGAGCCGATCCTCGACGAGATCGTCGAGGTAACGTTCACAGTCAACCGGCGGGTGCGCCGGATCGCGGCGCATGATCCGAACGAGCTTCCGTTCGCGGAGTACTTTCGCCAGGTGTTCTGGAGTTCGGCGATCGATCTGCCGGAAAATCTCGCTCAGGTGATCGAGGAGATAACACTCGACACGGTCGAGCTTCCTCCCGGCGAGAAGGCCCTGCTTTCGCTGCAATTGCCGTCTCAGCTCGTGGTCCTTCTCGACCCGGTCACCCATATGACCCAATTCCTCGAGGTCAAGGGCGAGCCGACCCGCGAGCGCCAGAGCCTTTCGCTGCTGTTCGACAGGGTACGCCCGACGACGGAGACGATCGAGCTGAGCCCGGGACCGCTGCGCCTGTCGCTCGAAAATCGCACTGATACCCGCGTATTGCCCGGGCTATGGGTGGCGACAGAAGGGCTCAACAAGCTGCTGAGCCGGCGTAAGCCCTTCCTGACTGCAAAGAGGCTGCTGACCAACCAGGTCTTTCGCGATCTCTACGGCGCCGACACCATCGACGTCGATCAGCGCCTCAAGATCACTAGTCTGACATTCCTCTTCACCGACCTCAGAGGTTCCACCGAGCTCTATGAGCGGGTGGGTGACCTGGTCGCCTTCGACCTCGTCCGGGCGCATTTCGAGGTTCTCAACGACATTATCGCCACCGAGGCCGGGGCCGTGGTCAAGACCAGCGGCGATGCGGTGATGGCGACCTTTTCGACAGCCGATCGGGCCGTCGCCGCGGCGCTGCGCATGCGAGATGCGATGCACGACTTCAAGAATGGGGGCAGCGGCGACGGGCTGTTCCTCAAAATCGGCATCCACGAGGGACCGTGCCTGGCCGTCATGCTCGACAAGCGTCAGGACTATTTCGGTCGAACCGTCAACATCGCCGCGCGGGTGCAGGATCTGGCCGATTCGCGCTCGATCCTGGCGACCGGGTCGGTCGTCAACCATCCCGGAGCTTGCAACCTGCTCGAAACCAGCGGGCTGACACCAGTCCCGCATCGACGTGCGCTGCGCGGCGTCGCCGAAGAGATGGCTGTCTACGAGATCCCCTGACGATGGCGCGCAGCCATCTAGCTAGGATTGTGAGATGAGCGAAGCTGGCAATCTGTTCACGCTTTTGCGGCAGTCGGCCGATCCCGACGCTGCCGGGGCGATCGAGGAACTGGTGCGGGACGCGCCTGATCGCGCCCTCTGCCGCGTCAATGTGATCGACTTCGCGCGCCAATCCCGCGTCGATGAAGAGCGCGCCGTCGCCGCGTTCCTGCATGCCGCGCGTCTCGGGCTCTTCGAGCTGTCGTGGAACGTGCTGTGCCCCGGCTGCGGCGGCGTCCTCGATACCAGCACGACGTTGAAGAGCGTCAACAAAGAGGAGTACGACTGCGCGCTGTGCGCGGCCGGTTATCGGCCGACGCTCGACGAAATGGTCGAGGTCACGTTCACGGTCAGCCGGCGGGTGCGCAGGATCAACGCGCACGATCCGCACGAGCTTCCCTTCGCCGAGTATTTTCGTCAGATCTTTTGGGGCTCGGGCATTGATGTTCCGGACGATTTCGAGCAGCTGGTCGAGGAGATAGTTCTCGACCAGATCGAGCTCCCGCCCAGTGAAAAGGCGCTGCTGTCACTGCAGCTGCCTGCGGACTTCGTCATCGTCATGGACCCGGTGACGCACGGGACGCAGTTCCTCGACGTCAAGGGCGAGCCGACGCGCGAGCGGCAAAACCTCTCGCTCGTCTTCGACAAATTGCGCACGCCGACCGGCACCGTGACCTTGCATCCGGGACCGCTGCGCCTCTCGCTCGAAAACCGCACCGACACGCGGCTGCTACCAGGCCTGTGGATCGCAGGGGACAAGCTTCATGAGCTGCTCGGCAGACGCCGGCCATTCCTGACGGCAAAACGACTGCTGACAAACCAAGTCTTCCGAGACATTTACGGAACCGACACGATCGACGTCGAGCAGCGGCTCAAGATCACCAGCCTGACGTTCCTGTTCACCGACCTCAAGGGCTCGACCGAGCTTTACGAGCGGGTCGGCGACCTGGTCGCCTTCGATCTGGTCAAAGCGCATTTCCGCGTGCTCAACGAGATCGTTGCCGCCGAGGCCGGCGCTGTCGTCAAGACCATCGGCGACGCAGTGATGGCTACCTTCCCGACCCCCAACCGGGCGGTCGCCGCCGCATTGCGCATGCGGGAGGCCATGCGCGACCTCAATGACGGGCACCGCCGCGAGGATTTGTTGTTGAAGATCGGCATCCATGAAGGACCTTGTCTCGCGGTCGTGCTCAACGACCGGCAGGATTATTTCGGGACGACCGTGAATATCGCCGCGCGGGTCCAGGCGCTGGCGGATTCACGCGCGATCCTGGCGACCCGCTCGGTCGTGACGGATCCGCAGGCCACCGCTTTGCTCGAAACAAGCGGGCTCAAGCCGGTATCGCAGCGCCGCGCCCTGCGCGGCATCGCAGACGAAGTCGCCGTTTACGAGATCCCCTGACCGGTGATGACGTCTTTTTGAACCACACCGGTTACAATCTGAGGGGGGCCATCGGATGCCCCGGAGCGGGGGGGGGTAGGAATGTCGAGCAAACGCCTCATAGTCTGCTGTGACGGTACCTGGAACGATGCCGATTCCGCCGGCGAGTTCACAAATGTCGTGCGTATGGCGCGGGCAATTCTGCCGACCGATGTCCGAGGCGGACGGGAGACCGCTCAGATCGTTTATTACCAGTCCGGCGTTGGCACAGGCGCAGATCTGATCCAGCGCGTGCTCGGCGGCAGTGTCGGACTGGGATTGTCGCGCAACGTTCGCGATGCCTACGGCTTTATAGCGGCCAATTATTGCCCAGAGGACGAGATTTTTCTTTTCGGCTTTTCCCGAGGGGCTTACACGGCCCGCAGCGTGGCCGGTCTGATCGGATACGCGGGCCTATTGCAAAAAGGCGATATGGACGATTTCGCCGTGGTTTGGGAGGGATACCGACTAAAGGATCAGCCGGACCAACCCGACGTGCTTGTCCATTTTCCGCTTCGGCACAAGGACGTCCCGATAAAATGCATCGGCGTTTGGGATACTGTGGGCGAGCTGGGAATTCCTGGGCATCTCGACGAGATTTTCACCCAGTTCTACCAATTCCACGACACGACACTGGGACCGCGCGTCGAAAATGCCTTTCACGCGCTGGCCTTGGATGAGCGGCGGTCCGATTTTGCGCCTACGCTATGGGTTCAGTCGCCGGACGCTCGAACCCGGGGTAACCAGAAGCTGCTCCAGGTGTGGTTCCCCGGGGTGCACTCGAATGTCGGGGGCGGCTATCAGGAGCACGGCCTCTCAGACGTAGCGTTGGCGTGGATGGCGAGCAAGGCGGAGCCGCTATTGGCCCTGAACGATGAATACCTCAGGACGAGACAGGACCGCCGCAATGGCTGGGGCCTCGGCAGGATTTACGATTCCGCGGCTGGCGCCTGGAAACTGCGAGGTACGACGGTTCGGCGACCTTTCATGACGCAGCAGCAGAGCTCGACCTTCGAAGGAATTCATCCGAGTGTCGCGGACCGCCGGAAGCCTGGTGCGGCCAGCGTGCCCAAGCCTTATGACTGCCCCGGCCTGGAGGGCATCGACCTTGGCGCCAAGCTCGTGGAGCTCGGCGCCTTAGAGCAACAACTCAGATGGACGGCAGCGCAGGTGGGTGTCTCCCCGGCCCCGCAAGAGCCGCCGCTCCCTCGGCCCACCTTCCTCAATCGACTCCTCAAGGACCTCGGCGGCAGCTGATAGCAGCGAGACGACAGCACACTCATACATCCAAATTGGCGACGCTGAGTGCGTTGGTTTGGATGAAGTCGCGGCGCGGTTCGACGAGGTCGCCCATCAGGGTTGAGAAGGTTTCCTCGGCCGAGTCGGCGTGGCTGATCTTGACCTGTAATAGCGAACGGATCTCCGGGTCGAGCGTCGTCTCCCACAATTGCTCCGGGTTCATCTCGCCCAAGCCTTTGTAGCGCTGCACGTCGATGCCGCGGCGGCCCAATTCCATGACCGCCTCGACAAGGCTGACGGGACCGGTGATCGGCCAGGTCTTGTCGCGTGCGGCGAGGGTCCCGGAGCGGTCGTAGACTTCGCGCAGCCGAGCAACGTCTCCGTCGAGCCGGCGCGCTTCGGCACTGCGCAGCAATGCCGCATCGATCAGGCGGCGTTCGTCGACACCCTGGTGAGTGCGGCTCAGTACCAGGCCTTCGCCGGCAATGACCTCGCCCTGCCAGTTGCGCTCGTGCTCGGGGGCCAGGCGGTTGAGCCGCTCGGCGGTCAAATAAGCCGCTTCGATGGCGCGGTTCGGGTCCGCCAGCAGCGTGGCCGACAACGCCCCGGCAATTGCCGCCTGCTCGGCGACCTCGACACTGCCGACCTTGCCGGCCAATGGCTGAAGCCAGCGCCGGTGCACGCGCGCCTGCTCCAGTAAATCGCGCAAATCGTTGCCGGCGCGCTCGACCCCGTCATGTTGGGTGAAGACCGAATCCCTCAGTGCCGCGTCGATGCAATACGCTTCGAGCGCCGCGTCGTCCTTCAGATACACCGCCTTGGCATTGCCGCGCTGCAGGCGATAGAGCGGCGGCTGTGCGATGTAGAGAAACCCCTTGTCGATCAGGCTTGCCATCTGGCGGAAGAAGAAGGTCAACAGCAGGGTGCGGATGTGGCTGCCGTCGACATCGGCGTCGGTCATGATGATGATGCGGTGATAGCGCGCCTTCTCGGGGTCGAAATCCTCGAGGCCGATCCCGGTGCCGAGCGCGGCGATCAATGTGCCGATCTCGGCCGAGCTCAGCATCTTGTCGAAGCGCGCCCGCTCGACATTGAGGATCTTGCCCTTCAACGGAAGGATCGCCTGAAAGCGCCGGTCGCGGCCTTGCTTGGCCGAGCCGCCGGCGCTGTCGCCCTCGACGATGAAGAGCTCGCTCTTCGCCGGATCCCGCTCCTGGCAGTCGGCGAGCTTGCCCGGCAGATTGGCGATGTCGAGCGCCCCCTTGCGCCGCGTCAGATCGCGCGCCTTGCGCGCCGCCTCGCGGGCAGCGGCCGCCTCGACGACCTTGGCGACCACCTTCTTGGCGTCGGCCGGATGCTCCTCGAACCATTGCGTCAGCTTGTCGGCGACGATGCCTTCGATGATCGGCCGAACCTCGGAGGAGACCAGCTTGTCCTTGGTCTGCGACGAAAATTTCGGGTCGGGCACCTTTGCCGACAGGATGCAGGTCAGGCCCTCCCGCATGTCCTCGCCCGACAAGGTCACCTTCTCCTTTTTGGCAATGCCGCTGTCGTTGGCGTAGGCGTTGACGGTGCGGGTCAATGCCGCGCGAAAGCCGGCGAGATGCGTGCCGCCGTCGCGCTGCGGGATGTTGTTGGTAAAGCAGAACATCGTCTCGTGGTAGCTGTCGGTCCACTCCATCGAGACCTCGAGCACGATGCCGTCGCGCTCGCCGCGGATCACGATAGGCGGCGACAGTGCCTGCTTCGAGCGGTCGAGATAGCGAACGAAGGCCTCGAGCCCGCCCTCGAAATGCAATGTGACGGTCTTCGGCTCAACC
>Ga0210410_10005814_pt1 | contig 10717 bp, 9 predicted proteins | sample IncBWC4MmetaG_FD_161058 | JGI IMG/M metagenome (GOLD analysis project Ga0210410, IMG submission 161058) | Forest soil microbial communities from Barre Woods Harvard Forest LTER site, Petersham, Massachusetts, United States - Inc-BW-C-4-M | ecosystem: Environmental > Terrestrial > Soil >... | reverse complement strand
CGACATCGATCCCTCCAGGATCAACGTCAATGGCGGCGCGATCGCGCTAGGCCATCCGCTCGGCGCGACCGGCGCGATGATCCTGGGCACCGTGCTCGACGAACTCGAGCGCACCAACAAATCCACCGCTCTGGTCACGCTGTGCATCGGCGGCGGCATGGGCACCGCGACCATCATCGAGCGGGTTTGAGCGATTAGAGACAACCGCCGCGCCAAGGGGCAGTCGGCATCGAGGGAGCAACCAACATGGCCTTCAAGAATTTCAAAGTTGAAACCGATTCCGACGGCATCGTGCTGGTAACATGGGACACCCCCGGCCGCTCGATGAACGTGCTCGACGAAACCTCGGTTACCGAACTCGAGGAGATCGTGAAGCAGACCTCCGCCGACGCCGGAGTGAAGGGCGTCGTCATCACCTCGGGCAAGGAAGCGCTGTGCGCCGGCGCCGACCTGTCGATGCTCGAGGGCATGAGCCACCAATATGCCGACATGCTGAAGGCCAAGGGCGAGGTCGCGGCCAACCAGGTGCTGTTCGACCAGAGCCGCCGGTTCTCGCAGGTGTTCCGCAATATCGAGACGAGCGGCAAGCCGTGGGTCGCCGCCATCAACGGGCTGGCGCTCGGCGGCGGTTTTGAACTGACGCTGTCGTGCCACTACCGCGTCGCCGCCGAAAATCCGAAAACGCGCCTGGGCCTCCCCGAGATCAAGGTCGGGCTGTTCCCCGGCGCCGGCGGCACCCAGCGCGTGCCGCGCATCGTGCAGCCGCAGGATGCCATGCAACTGCTGCTGAAGGGCGAGGCCATCAAGCTCGACAAGGCCAAGGCGCTCAATCTGATCCACGCGATCGTTCCGGCCGAAGGTCTCATCAAGGCGGCAAAGGACTGGATCAAGGGCGGCGGCAAGGCGGTCGCGCCCTGGGACGAGAAGGGCTTCAAGCTGCCGGGCGGCCAGGTCTTCTCCAAGGCCGGCATGACGATGTTCCCGGCCGGCAACGCCATCTATCGCCGCGAGACCTACGATAATTATCCAGCGGCGCGCGCGATCATGAGCTGCGTCTACGAGGGCCTGCAGTTGCCGATCGACGCCGGCTTGCGCGTCGAATCGCGCTACTTCACCAAGGTTCTGCGCAGCAAGGAAGCGGCCGCGATGATCCGCAGCCTGTTCCTGTCGATGCAGGAATTGAACAAGGGCGCGCGGCGCCCGCCGAACGTGCCGCCGACCAAGGTGAAGAAGCTCGCCGTGATCGGCGCGGGATTCATGGGCGCCAGTGTGGGCTATGTTTCGGCGCGCGCCGGCATCGACGTGGTGCTGATCGACCGCGACCAGGAAAGCGCCGACAAGGGCAGGGGCCACGCCAAGGCGGTGATCGACGACCTGATCAAGAAGGGCCGCGCCAAGGAGAGCGATCGTGAGGCGATCCTGGGCCGCATCAGCGCGACCGCGGACTACAACGTCCTGAAAGATTGCGACCTCATCATCGAAGCGGTGTTCGAGGATCGCAAGGTCAAGGCCGAGACCTACGCCAAGGCGCAGCCGCTGTTGAAGGGCGACGCCATCTTCGCCTCCAACACCTCGACGCTGCCGATCAATTCGCTGGCGGAGGAATTCAAGGACCAGGGCAAGTTCATCGGCATCCATTTCTTCTCGCCGGTCGAGAAGATGATGCTGGTGGAGATCATCGTCGGCAAGAACACGGGCGACACGGCGCTTGCAACCGCGCTGGATTATGTCCGCGTGATCGGCAAGACGCCGATCGTCGTGAATGATTCCCGCGGCTTCTTCGCCAACCGCTGCGTGCTGCGCTTCACCGCCGAAGGCCTGGAGATGCTGATGGAAGGCGTGCCGCCGGCGATGATCGAGAACACCGCGAAGATGGCGGGCATGCCGGTCGGGCCGCTGTCGCTGTCCGATGAGGTCGCGCTCGACCTCGTGCTCAAGATCATGAAGGCGACGGAAGCCGATCTCGGCGCCAACGCCGTCGACCAGGCCCAGAAGAAGCTCCTCGTCGAGATGGTCGAGAAGCAAGGCCGCTTCGGCCGCAAGAACGCCAAGGGATTTTACGACTATCCCGAGAAGGGCAAGGGCCAGAAGAGCCTGTGGTCGGCGCTTTCCGGCCTGCAGCCAAAGCATCTCGATCCCGATACGCTCGACATCGAGGAATTGAAGCAGCGTTTCCTGGTCGTGCAGGCGGTGGAAGCCGCGCGTACGGTGGAGGATCACGTCATCACCGACATGCGCGAAGCCGATGTCGGCTCGATCCTCGGCTTCGGCTTTGCGCCGTTCACCGGCGGCACGCTGTCCTATATCGACTTCATGGGCACGAAAAATTTCGTCGCGCTGTGCCACAAGCTGGAGGCCAAATACGGCTCCCGCTTCACCCCGCCGAAACTGCTCGAGGAAATGGCGGCCAAGGGCGAAACCTTCTACGGCCGCTTCCCGCCGAAGAAGCAGGCCGCGGCGTAAAGCCAACGTCGACAAACGCGGGCGCAAAATCTCTCGTCGTCCCGGCCAAGCGAAGCGCGAGCCGGGACCCATAACCACCTGCCGTGGTTTCGGGCACGCTGGGGCGACATCCCAATTTAACAACGAGGCGCCGTGGTTATGGGTCCCTGCCTCCGCAGGGACGACGATGGAGTGGCAACCAACAAAAAGGGCCGGATCATCGATCCGGCCCTTCGCTTATTCGTTCGACAAAACCTCACGCCGCCTTCATCAGGCCTTCCTTGGTCAGCGCCTGCTGCACCATCGGGCGGGCGCCGACGCGGGCCTTGTAGGCGAGCAGGTTCGGCATCGCGGAAAGGTCGAACTTCATGCGGTCGGCCCAGGCCAGCATGGTGAACAGGTAGCCGTCGGCGACGGTGAACTGCTTGCCCATCAGATAGTCGCGGCCGGCGAGCACGCCGTCGAGATACTTGAACTTGCCCATCAAGCGGTCCTTGAAGAAGGCCTTGGCGTCGTCGGCCAGCACCGGCGAGAACATCGGGCTGAAATTCTTGTGCAGTTCGCCCGTAATGTAGTTGAGCCATTCCTGCAGCTTGTAGCGCTCGGCGCTGTCGCGGGTGGGCGCCAGATTCTTGCCCGCGGCCTTGTCGGCGATCAGCTGCACGATCACGGGGCCTTCGGTGACGAGTTCGCCATTGTCTAGCGCCAGCGCCGGCACCTGGCCCTTGGGATTGACCTTGAGGTAGTCGTCGCCGTTCTCGAGTTTCTTTGCCTTGAGATCGACCTTGACCAGGTCGTAGGGCAGGCCGGCTTCGAGCAGAGCGATATGGGGCGAAAGTGAACAGGCTCCAGGCGAATAATACAGTTTCATCGGATTTTCCTTCCCTTGGATGATTGGCGGTAGGCGCTTCGGCCCGGCCGGTTCTGACCCGACCAGAACCGGCCGGGCTGTAAATCTTAATTTCATTGCGTTTTCTTCACGCGGGGCGGTATCCGCTCCGCTTGAAAACGCTGTTGGATGACTAAATGCATCTGCATGGAATAGTCAAGATTGATGCAGCTGCATTTAGTGGGCTACACTGTGTTGTCATTTAAGAGCCGGGACATGAAGCGCAAACCATCGACCGAGGCGACCGCCGCCTGGATCCGCCTGATGCGGGTCCAGAGCCGGGTGCTGGACGCCGTCGAGCAGGAATTGAAGAAGGCCGGTTTTCCGCCGCTCGCCTGGTACGACGCGCTGCTCGAACTGTCGCGCGCGCCGTCGGGCGAGATGCGTCCGGTGGAATTGGAAAAGCAGATGCTGATCCCGCAATACTCCACCTCGCGGCTGATCGACCGGCTGGTGGACGAGGGGCTGGCGGCGCGCCGCGAATGCAAGATCGACAAGCGCGGTCAGTTCGTCGAAATCACCGAGGCCGGGCGCGAGCTGCAGAAGAAGATGTGGAGCGCCTATTCGGCAGCGATCGAAAAGCACGTTGGCTCGAAACTGTCCGATGCGGATGCCGCCAAGCTCTGCGGCCTGCTTGACCGGCTGGGCTGCTCCTGTGGCGAGGCGCAACTGCTCGCCGCAAGAGACGGCGCGCCCGCCCGATGATATTCTTTTCCCCACTCGCATCCCCGGACCGGTCGGTTCGGGGATACTCCCGACACCGCGCGCGTTCCGTCGAAGCGCCCCACATCCGGAATCTTCATGGCGCGTGACCAGATCGATATGACGCCGCTGCAATCGCGCGCCGAATTGGTGGCGTGGCTGGAAGCGGGCGTCAAACCGCCTTCCGAATTCCGCATCGGCACCGAACACGAGAAGACGCCGTTCACGCTCGAAGGCCATCATCCCGTGTCTTACGAAGGCGCGCGCGGCATCGGCGCGCTGCTCGAAGGCATGCAGCTTCTGCTCGGCTGGGAGCCGATCATGGAGCGCGGCAACATCATCGGGCTGTATGACGTCACCGGCGGCGGCGCGATTTCGCTGGAGCCCGGCGGGCAATTCGAACTGTCCGGCGCGCCGGTCGAGAACGTGCACCAGACCCAGTCCGAGCTGATGGCGCATCTGGCGCAGGTGCGCGAGATCGCAGCTCCGCTGGGCATCGGCTTTCTCGGGCTCGGCATGACGCCGTCATGGTCGCGGGCGCAGATTCCCGTGATGCCCAAGGGTCGCTACAAGATCATGAGCAACTACATGCCCAAGGTCGGCAAATACGGTATCGACATGATGTACCGGACCTGCACGGTGCAGACCAATCTCGACTTCTCCTCCGAAGCCGACATGGTCAAAAAGCTCCGGGTATCGGTGGCGCTGAAGCCGATCGCGACCGCCTTGTTCGCCAATTCGCCGTTCACGGAAGGCAAGCCCAACGGCTTTTTGTCGTTCCGCTCCGAAATCTGGCGCGACACCGACAATGCGCGCGCCGGAATGCTGCCCTGGGCGTTCGAGGACGGCATGGGGTTCGAGCGCTGGGTCGATTACGCGCTCGACGTTCCCATGTACTTCGTCAAGCGCGGCGACGAATATATCGACGTCGCCGGATCGTCGTTCCGCGATTTCTTCGCCGGCAAGAATTCCGCGTTTCCCGGCGAGCGTCCGACGCTGTCGGACTGGGCCAACCATCTGTCGACGATTTTCCCTGAGGTGCGGCTGAAGCGCTATCTGGAAATGCGCGGCGCCGACGGCGTGCCGTGGGGCCGGCTGCCGGCGCTGCCGGCGTTCTGGGTCGGCCTGCTCTACGACGACGTCAGCCTGGACGCCGCCTGGGACATCGCCAAGAACTGGACGGCGCAGGAGCGCCAGGCGCTCCGCGACGACGTCCCCCGCATGGGTTTCAAGGCCCGGATCAGGGATCGCTATCTGTTCGAAATCGCCAAGGAATGCCTGGCGCTGGCGCATTCGGGCCTGCGCCGGCGCGGCCGAGTGGACCATCTCGGCCGTGACGAAAGCCGTCATCTCGAACCGCTGGAGCGGATCATCGATTCGGGCCGGACGCCCGCGGAGGAGATGCTGGAGAAGTTCCGCGGACCCTGGCACGGCTCGGTCGAGCCGGCCTATGACGAATATGCGTTCTAGCGTTTTCAAGCCGCGAATTGCCGTGATAGCCGGCCATCTGCGCAGGCGGTGCCCGGGCCGTTCATCCGCCGTACAGGTTCGTGGCGATCAAATGGCAATCCGCGCAAAGAGCGGGGCGACCAATTAATTGAAAGTAATCGCGAATGTGGGGAGGCCGCCTCCTGCTCAGAGCGTGTTTGGCGATGCTCGCCGTGGTGATGCTTGCCGCGGTGGCGGTCGTCGCTGCCGTGAGCGGCGCACGCGCGCAGGCCAATTTCGATCGTCCGGGCAGTGACTATCTGAGCGTGCCGGTGCCTTCGGGCGATCCGCAGGATTGCGCGCTGGTGTGCGAGCGCGACCGGCGCTGCCGGGCCTGGAGCTTCAACTACCCGAACGATGCCGCCGGTGGCGCACTGTGCTGGCTGAAGAACAGCGTGCCCCCGCGCGTGCAGAACGATTGCTGCATCACCGGCGTGCGCGGCGCCGGCGTGGTGGAGCCGCGCAGCAAGGGGGTGGAAACCTCGATCGACCGGTTCGGCGGCGATTACCGCAACTTCGAGCTCAAGGCCGACGAAGGCGACGAGGCCTGCAAGGCGGCCTGCACCGCCGACAACAAATGCCGGGCCTGGACCTTTGCCCGCGCGGGATATGTCGGCAAGGCGGCGCATTGCTTCCTGAAGAAGGATATAAAGCCGCCGCGGCGCAAGGCCGGGTTTACCTCGGGGGTGGTGCGGTAGCGGGTCGAAGGTGCGCGTCTAGCCGATCGTCATTGCGAGGAGCGCAGCGACGAAGCAACCCAGCTTCCTGCGTGCTGCAACATGGATCGCTTCGCGGAGCCTGTCATCGGGCGGCGCTTTGCGCCGACCCGTTGGCTCGCAATGACGGGGTACCGTCAGGTGCCATCCGCAGCCAGCACCGTGAGCTCCGGCCAAAGCCTCTTCCACCGCGCCGCCTTCGCTGCGTAGTTGCCGGCAGAAAAATTCGGACCCGGATTGGGCCGTACGATCAGGCCGGCGATGTCGTCAAATCCGTTCGGCGCGTAGACCTCGTGGCCGGCTTGCGTGCGGCGGATTCCGACCTGGGTATTCTTGGTCAGGAAGCGGTCGATGCCCTCAGTGGAAGACCGCAGCGCCGGATAGGGCAGGCCATGCTTTTCAGGATACCAGAGATGGACGCGCGCCTGGTTGCGCACCTCGATGGTGACGCCGAGATGCTCGAGCCGGCTCTGCAGCGTTCGGATCACGGCGTCCTCGGCCTGCCACGAGATATCGGGATCGAAATAGAAGACGTCGTAGTCGCTGATGCCGTAATCGACCGGGCGGCCCGTCAGCACGTTCCATGCACTCTGCACCAGGCACCCTGAGACGATCCACGCATGCAGGGCGAGATCGAATAGTTCATCGGCAATCGCGGCATTGACGGGATTGCGGAGCGCCAGGGCGAGGAATTCGTCGGTGTCCATGGCGATGCAACACATTCAAACCTCATCCTGAGGAGCGGCGTCTTCGCCGCGTCTCGAAGGATGGCTGCAGGCAAAATCGGGGCCTGATGGTTCTCCCGGCGGTGCGAAGCGTCGTCCGGAGACGGCGCGGAGCCTGTCATCGGGCCGCGCGTTGCCCGGACCCGTTGGCGCCTCCCCACCACGAGGGTCCGGTTTCAATGCACCGAGGTGAAAAACCGCGACAGGCGGAAGCCGGACAGCCAGGTCGATACCGGCTGATGGCGGATGCCGAGATCCCACGATCCGACCACCGCATCGGCGCGGCCGACCAGATCGTCCATCGGCAGCATGCCGACGCCACCGTCGCGGACCGGCACGCGGCTGTCGGCGGAGTTGTCGCGGTTGTCGCCCATTACGAACAGCCGGCCCGGCGGCACGGTGACTTCGGGCGTGTTGTCGAGCCGGGCATTGTCGCGCAGCTTGAGGATTTCGTGGCTGACGCCGCCCGGCAAGGTCTCGATAAAGCGAAACGCCGGTTCCACGGTGCCGTTGTCGTCTTCCGCCTCGCCGATGCCGTCGGGCTTCAGCTCGGCCGCATGGTCATTGATGAAGAGCTGGCCCTGCCGCATCTGGATGCGATCGCCGGGGAGGCCGACGACGCGCTTGACCCAGGCCTGCGAGCGGTCGCCCGGCCAGCGGAACACCACGACATCGCCAAGTTTTGGCGGCTCGCCGAACACCCGTCCGGTCTCGGGCAAATTGATCTGGATCGGCAGCGAGGCGGTGCCGTAGCCGTAGGGATATTTCGACGCCAATAGCGCATCGCCGATCTGCAGCGTCGGCTCCATCGAGCCCGACGGCACGTAGAAGGGTTCGGCGAGCGCGCCCTTGGCGAGGAACACCGCCAGCACGATGCCGGCGAGCTGGACGAACTGGCCGAGCCAGGTGGATGTCTTCTTTGGCGCCATGGTTTCGTTATTGACGCTCATGCGCCGGTACCTCCGACCGTGATCCGTTCCATCCGCAGCGTCGGCTGGCCGACGCCGACCGGCACGCCCTGGCCGTTCTTGCCGCAGGTGCCGATGCCGGTATCGAGCGCGAGATCGTTGCCGACCATGGTGATGCGACGCAGGTCGGTCGGCCCGTTGCCGATCAGCATGGCGCCCTTCAGCGGCGCGCCGATCTTGCCGTTCTCGATCTTGTAGGCTTCGGTGCACTGGAACACGTATTTGCCCGAGGTGATGTCGACCTGGCCGCCGCCGAAATTGGCGGCATAGATGCCGTTCTTGACGGAGCCAAGAATTTCCGCCGGATCGCTTTGGCCGGCCAGCATGTAGGTGTTGGTCATGCGGGGCATCGGCACGTGGGCATAGCCCTGACGGCGGCCGTTGCCGGTCGGCTTCATGTTCATCAGCCGGGCGTTCTGGCGGTCCTGCATGTAGCCGACCAGGATACCGTCTTCGATCAGCACGGTGCGGTTGGTCGGGGTGCCCTCGTCGTCGATCGACAGCGAGCCGCGCCGCGAGGCCATGGTGCCGTCGTCGACCACGGTGACGCCCTTGGCGGCGACCTGCTGGCCCATCAGGCCCGCAAACGCAGAAGTCTTCTTGCGGTTGAAATCGCCCTCGAGCCCATGGCCGACGGCCTCATGCAGCATCACGCCGGGCCAGCCGGCGCCGAGCACCACATCCATTTCGCCGGCGGGCGCCGGCACCGATTCCAGATTGACCATTGCCTCGCGGATTGCGCCGTCGGCGGCCTCGCGCCAGGCCTTGGTTTCGATGAAGCGGGCATAGCCCTCGCGGCCGCCATAGCCCTTGCTGCCGCTTTCCTGCCGGTCGCCTTGTCCCGCGACCACGGAAATATTGACGCGCACCAGGGGGCGGATGTCGCGATAACTCTCGCCGTCGGGCCGCAGGATTTCCACCACCTGCCAGGTCGCGCCCAGGCTGACGGTGACCTGCCGCACCCGCGGATCCTTGTCGCGGACATAGGCGTCGATCTCGGCGAGCAGTTTTACCTTGGATTCAAAACCCGGCGCATCGAGCGGATTTTCGTCGCCATAGAGCCGCACATTGGTGTGGGCAGGCGCCGCCGCGAAATTCCCGCTATAACCGCCGCGCACGGCGGCGACCGCATCCGCGGCGCGAATCAGCGCCGGCAGCGAAACGTCGGAGGAATGCGCGTAGCCGACCGCGTCGTCCTTCACGGCGCGCAGCCCAAACCCCTGCGAGGTATCGTAGGTGGCCTGCTTCAGCCGGCCATTGTCGAACATCAGCGCTTCGGTCTGGCTGTATTCCAGGAACAACTCACCGTCGTCGGCGCCCGTAAGCCCCCGCACGACCTGATGTCGCACGGAATCGCGATCGAGGTTGGCGCGATCGAGCAGGGAGGTTGTAGGGGTCATGGAAGCTCCAATGCGCTGTGGCCGTTCTGCCGTTCCCGCCGAAACGTGGAACCATAACCGCTGGTCTTCGTGTTTTAAGCAAGGCTGGAGAAAAGTCGCCTTACAACACCGTAACCCAGGTTATGGAACCCGTCACTCGCCGGCGTTTTGGCCAGAACGATGATGGCTTCAAGATAGGCACGGTCGCAGCAAAACGGGAGGGTCCGCCGCCAGGCCTGCCGCGAGGCAGATTGCCTCATGGCAATTTGTCGTAGCCCTCGGCGAGCCCGTTCAAGCTGAGCGGGAAACCGATACCCTCTTCGGGGGTCTCGAAGATGATGAAGGTGGCGGTCTTGGCGTTGCGGAGCTGGCCCAGGAGCTTGTCGTCCATCACCACCTCGGCCACGCAGCCATTGGGCAGGCAGCGGACAAAACCGGCACGACCGACATCGACATTGTCGAGTTTCAGGCCGAGGCCGGAGGGCAGCAGCACGCCGAGCGGCGCCACCACCCGCATCAGCCGGCTCTTCTGGTCGGCGGTTTTCAGCATGATGACGGTCAGGCCGGCATTGGAGCGGTCTTCCGCCACCACGCTCTGGATCAGCGCACATTGTTCGGCCTGCGCGCCCGGCGGGGTGTCGCAACGGATCTGCCAGTCGCCATGGACCGACCGCACCGCGCCCTGCGCTCTGGCGGAGGCTGTCATGCCGAGAAAGCAGGCAATGGCGACGCCAAGCATGGCAAGGTTGAGCGCGGCAACGCCGAGCGCGGTCAGCCTCGCCGGCGGCCGGCGAACGAGGCCCGCAGACCGGCTACCGCTGCCTGCGGCATTTCTCGCCCTGTATGTCGAAGGCCACATTCGGGTCGATCCCTTAGATAATTCCCTTGAACCGTCGGTCCGAGTAGGGGACTGATACGCAATGACGGCGCCTTGAAGGCACTTTCGAGGGCTCTTGCGCCGCGAAGGGCCGCTTCCGCAGCCAACGAATCAGGTTCCTGTGGAGCAGCCTGCCTGTGCCTACATCCGGCAATCCGCCTGTCAAGCGCCCGGGGCGTGCGAAAGCGGCGCGATTGGCTGATTTCGCGGGAAAAAGTTACATCGGCGATTTGACCGCGCGCAACGCACATCATGCCCTACGACTGCATTGCGATAGATCAAGAATTATGGTTTGAGAGGCTGGATTTCGACGCGTTCTAGCGATCTGGCCTGGTATTTCGATAGTACCTCCCGGCCGTTTGTCAGGGGGCGGATCGTGCGGCATGTCTTAGCCAACCGGCGGAATGCCGAGGGGTTCTATCAAGGGAGCGCGAGCGGCATGAAGATGTCGAAGGGCCGAATTGGCCGGCGGTTGCTGGGGTTAGCGGTGGCTGGCGTTGCGCTGGCTACGAGCGGGGCGGCATTCGCCGA
>Ga0210410_10005813_pt1 | contig 10719 bp, 7 predicted proteins | sample IncBWC4MmetaG_FD_161058 | JGI IMG/M metagenome (GOLD analysis project Ga0210410, IMG submission 161058) | Forest soil microbial communities from Barre Woods Harvard Forest LTER site, Petersham, Massachusetts, United States - Inc-BW-C-4-M | ecosystem: Environmental > Terrestrial > Soil >... | reverse complement strand
ATGCGGGTGTGGCGATCCTCGCGGAGAACTGGTGGCAGGCGAACAGCGCGCGCAAGAAATTGCAGATCAAGTGGGACGAAGGCGCGACGGCGCAGCAGAGCAGCGAGGGATTCGCGCGGAGGGCGCAGGAACTCTCGAAGCAGGCGCCAACCGTGATGCTGCGCAAGGATGGAGACGCGGAGAAGGAGCTGCAATCGGCGGCGAAGGTGATTGAAGCCGCGTATGAATATCCTTTTCTGGCGCATGCGCCGATGGAGCCGGAAAACTGCCTGGCGCATTTTCATGACGGCAAGCTGGAGTTCTGGTCGCCGAGCCAAACGCCGGAAGCGGGCCGGATGCAGGTGGCCAAGGTTCTGGGAATTCCGCACGACGACATCATTGTGCATTTGAAGCGCGCGGGCGGGGGATTTGGGCGGCGGCTGACGAACGATTACATGCTGGAAGCGGCGGCAATTGCGAAACAGGCGGGCGTTCCGGTGAAGCTGCTATGGACGCGCGAGGACGATTTTCACCACGATCACTACCGGCCGGCGGGATTTCACTTCCTGAAGGGCGGAGTGGACGGCTCCGGGAAACTGGTGGCGTGGAAAAATCACTTTGTGACGTTTGGGGAGGGCGAGACGTTCGCTCCTTCGGCAAATATTCCCGGCAACGAATTCCCGGGAACGTTTTTGCCGAATTTTCATTTTGGGGCGTCGCTGATGCCGTTGGGCGTGCCTACTTACGCGCTGCGGGCGCCGCGGAGCAATGCGTTTTCGTGGGTGTTCCAGTCGTTTACGGATGAGCTTGCGCATGCGGCGGGCAAAGATCCCGTGGAATTCCGGCTGGAGTTGCTCGGACTTCCGCGCGTCGCGACACCCGATGTAAAGCCGGATCCATTTTCAAGCAATCTGGATGGCGCGCGAATGCAGGGTGTGGTGCGGCTGGCGGCGGAAAAATCCGGATGGGGCAAACGAACTTTGCCGAAGGGCACAGGGATGGGCGTGGCATTTCAGTTTTCGCATCGCGGGTATTTTGCCGAGGTGGTGGAACTGAGCGTGGACGCGAAGAATGCCGTGAGAGTGAACAAGGTTTGGGTGGCCGGGGATATTGGCAGCCACATCATCAATCCCAGCAGCGCGGACAATCAGGTGCGCGGGGCGGTGCTGGAAGGATTGAGTTCCGTGATGAGCTATGAAATTACGATCGACCGGGGACGCGCGGTGCAGAGCAACTTTCACGAGTACACGCCGTTGCGCATGAACCAATTGCCGCGGGAGATTGAAGTGCATTTTCTGCGGACGGATAATCCGCCGACGGGATTGGGCGAACCGTCGCTGCCGCCGGTGTTGCCGGCGGTGTGCAATGCGATTTTTTCGGCCACGGGGAAGCGGATACGGTCGCTGCCCTTGGCGAAGCATGGATACAGCTGGGCCTGAGAGAAAAGCGCTCGCCCGCCTGAAGCGGGCGGGCCCTACATAGGATTGTGATGGACCTACATGGTCGGTGGAATTTCCAGGTTGCGGACCAGCCACGGGACGAGGACTTTGCGGAAGATTACTGGGTCGGGCCAGATTTTCACTTGACGGCCGAGATGGCCGCCTTGCGGATTGATCCAGGCTTCTTTCGGCACGTCGCCGTTGCTCAGGAGCAGGTAGGCATCGGAAACCGGCACTTGCGTATCGAGTGCGCCGGCGATGATGAGCATCGAGGTCGTCGGCTTCCCCAATAAATGTTGGTTCACCAGAGAGAGTTTCGGAAGAATCTCGCCCAGGTCCTCGATTTTGTTTGCGCCCTCGAAAATCGACATCAACGCCGGTCCCAACCCGAAAAGATATTCGCGATTGCCCAGCGTTTTTTGCAGGACGAAATTTTTCTCGAAGGTGGCGTCCACCGCCGGCGATTGCGCGACGACGGCTTTCAGGCGAGCGCGTTCGACGATGGAAAGTTTGGCGGCCCAGTAACCGCCAAAGCTCTGGCCATCCACGCCGATGCGGGTTTTATCCACCTCGGGACGCGTTTGCAGGTAGTCGATAACTTTGGAAAACATGCGGTCGGCGGTTTCGCTGGCTTTGATCGGAGCCTGGCCGGTGCCGGGCGAATCGATGCCGATGTAGCCGATGCCTGAATTCAGGACCACGCCGAAATTTTCGGTGAGATCTTCCTTGCGGCTGTCGAGACCGCTGATGGCGATGATCACGGGCACGGGACCCTTGGCATTTTTGGGCAGGCGCAGGTAGCCGACGATTTCCGAGCCTTCGAAGGGGATGCGGACCACTTCGAGAGGCGGATCCATCATTTTCGCGTGAGCCAGGAAGGCTTCCAGCGCTTTGGCGTAAGCGCGTTTTTTGCCGGGAGAGGCGGGGACCGGCCAGCGTCCGAAGGAGTAGAGGCGCCAGGCGCGGACGAAATCCTTGTCGGCCTGAGCGGGATTGCTGGAAAGCAAAGAGTTTCCTTCCGCCATGTAGCGATCGGCGATGGAACTGAACCCGGCCGCCCATTCGTCGTTATCGGTCGTCTTGATGTTGGCAAAGGCTTCGCGGACGTCGGCGGGATCGAGGCCGATAAGCGGATACATGCCGTTTTCGGCGCGCTTGATGGCCTCGGTTTTGATTTCGTCGAGGGTGCGCTCTTTTTGTGGCTGCTGAGCGCGGACGCCGGACGCCAGGACGATAAGCATGAAACCCGCAAAAAAACCAAAAAATAATTGTCGCAAAGAAGTTCTCCTTGTAGTGGTTACTTCGCTTTCGTCAGCGCCGCCTGGTAGTACGCCGGGTCGTAGTATTTGTCGGGTGAGGGCGGATGTCCGCCCCACTGGCCTTCCACCTCGGCGCGCAGCTTCAAGACGTTTTCGAATCCTTGAAGGTCGAACCGCGCATCTTTGGCGAAGCCGCCTGGGTGGTTCATGGTGATCTCATAGTCTTCGGCGGCGATTTCCGGAGCGAGATGGTATTGGGTGGCGAGCAGATCGATCACTTGCTGTTTGTTGGCCGGGTTCATCAACCAGCGCTGCGCTTCGATGCAGGCGGAGAGCAATGCGACGAGAAGCTCGCGGTGATCTTTCGCCCAGGCGCGCTGAGTGAAGAAACCCGCGGCCTGATACGGGCCGATGAGTTGCTGCACCGAGCCGAGGCTCACGAAGCCTTCGTGCTTGGCGACCAGCGAAACCGGAGGCCCGAGCATGGAGCCGGCAAAAGTTTTCTGTTCGCGCAGGGCGACGAGGCGCTGCGGCGTGGCGCCGAAGGGCTTGATCTCGTAATCCTTTCCGGCGGTCAGGCCGTTGAGCGACAGGATTTTCTTCATCTGAAGCGCGTAGGCGGTGTTCGGCGCATCGACGATCAGCGTTTTGCTTCGGAGGTCGGAAATGGACTTGATGTCCGGCTGGGCGATCAGCTCGTTCTGCGAGCCTTCGCCGCCCATGACGATGACGACGTCCTGGTGTGCGAGTTCGACCATGGCCACCGCGTTGTCGACTGCAAGATAGGCGACGTCGCCCTTTCCGGCGGCGAGGTCGGCGCGCAATTCGTCGGAGTTTTTCTTGTTGTCGTTGACGACTTCAAGGCCGTATTTCGCGAAAAGGCCTTGTTTGTCGGCAACGACAAATTGGATTGGGCGCCCCAGTAGGGTGAGCACATGAATCTGCTGGGGCGGAGCGGTCTGGGCGCGCGCTCCGCTGCAAAGGAGAAGCGCGCACACAGCGATGCTCGATTTAAGAAAGATGATGGATTTCATTGGCATTCTCCTGGCGAGCGGAATCAAGGCGCGCCTTCGTTGAGTTTATCGAGCGACCATTCTGTCACAGGCATGGGATCAAGGATCGGCTTGCCGAGATTTGGACAACTGAGAGCATAGAGGCCCGTGTCCGTGGCGGCCCAGATAATGTTGCGGTCCCATTCGATGAAGACGTTGTCGACGGTGCGGTCGTAGCTGCCGAATTTCTGGAGGTCTCCGCCCTGGGGTGGAACGAAATAGGCCACTTCTTCGGGCTTATAGAGGTCGCCGATATCGTAGCAGCGGAGACCGGCGATGAAATAGGAATAAGCGATGAATTCCTGGCGAGGCTTCCCCGGAGCTTTCAGGTGCGGAGGATTGTGCGCGCCGAAGCGTCCGCGCTTGAAGCAGAAATCACGGTAAGGCGCTTCGGGCGGAGGAACGGGACGCGGGAGCTGCGCGACCGGCACGGGATGCGCCTCGTCGCGAATGTCGATGACCCAGTTGGGCAAATAGATCTGGTTGCAATCGGAGTTGGTGGTTTCGCCGTTGGTGATGACGAAGCCGCGATCCAGGATGCCGCAGTAGATGGTGTGGAAGGCGATGCCCATGCCGGAATACTGCGCGGGCGGTTCGAAGCGTCCGATTTCTTTCTGATGCTGGGGATCGGAAAGATCGAGGATGATGAAACCGTTGCAGCCGAACGCGCCATAGCCGCGATTACCGCCGTCTTCAAGCCTCTTCGGCACATAGACGGGACCGTGGAGCCCGGCGAAGGGAGTCTGGTCCCCAACAACTTTGGGAGGAACGAGCTTCGACCAGATCCACTTGTTGTATTCGGCTTCTTCGCCCTTGCGGGAGCCGGGAACCCACCACATGGAGACTTCCTTGGCGCTGGCCGGGTCGGAAGCGTCGACGATCATGTTGCCGTTGACCAGTTGACGGAAGTACGACGGCTGGTGGCTGAAGGTCTCGTCCGGGGCCGTGTCGAGATAGGCGTATTTGCCGCCATCGTAGTAGTTGCGATGGGTGCCCTGGCCGGTGGCGCCGGTGCTGAATTCGGAGAGTTTCACGATTTTGGCGGGATCGGAGGCGTCGTAGAAGCGCACGCCGCGAAGGCCCTTGAAGTTCTTGCGCTTGTCGTCGAGGTGCGGGTCATCATACTTGCCCATGGGCGCTTCGGGAGTGGAATCGGTGATGGGCGTCCCAGCGCCGGTCATGAGGATCCACTTCTTGAGGTTTTTGTTGTAGGCGACCTGGACCTGGTAGCCGTCGAAGCCGCCTTTGTTGAACATGGTGGGCTTGCGAACGTCGCTGACGTCGATGACATCGCCCTGCTGAAACATGTAGCGGCGATTGCCGACGGACATCATTTGCATCTTGCCGTGGCGCGTCTCCCCGGTGCCGAAGTGCGCGAGGACCTCCATATTACGGATATACATGCGTCGGTCGAGGTAAGAGATGCTGTTGGGGCTGGGATGGCCGTGATGGTCGGCAAGGGCGGAAAGAGGCGAACTGGCTAAAGCCAACCCGGCGCCCGCGGCGGTGCGCAGGAAGCTACGACGAGAAGGCGTGAAGAGGCTATTCCCGGATTCTTGCGTCGTATCGGACGGCGCTTGTGGCAGACGGGCAGCTTTCTTTCGTTTCATGCATTACTCCTTGGGTTGGGCCTGGCGGGCACCTGGCCCCGGCGGCAGGCTCTTCGGTGTCTGGACCAGGTGCCAAGGCTTGGGAAGGCATATCCCGGAAGCCGAAAAAGGCAAAAAGCCAGATCCACCGTAAAGAGGTAGGACCCCTGTACCACTTTGAGAGGAGAGGTGTCAACGATTAAATTCAATGAATCATAAATATCGATGCAAGGGCTGTACAGTAAGAGATTCCTGTGGTATGTTGGTCGGACCAATTAGGGTTCTTACAGACGAATCCTACCGAACGGCCCGAACATCCGGGCCAGATAGCGTTGGGAGGCCAACCATGGCAATCGCTACTATCAACCCCGCAACGGGGCAAGTGATCAAGTCGTTTGAGCCGCTGAGCGCCGCGGAAATCGAAGCAAAACTCCAGAAAGCCATCGAAACTTTTGCCAGCTATCGCCATGTGCCGTTCGCTCAGCGCGCGCAATGGATGATGAAGGCCGCGGGCATTTTGGAGAATGAGAAAGAAGCGTTCGCCAAGGTGATGACGACGGAGATGGGCAAGACGCTGCGATCCGCCGTGGACGAAGCGGCGAAGTGCGCGTGGGTCTGCCGGTATTACGCGGAAAACGCGGAGAAGTTTCTCGCGGACGAATTGGTGGAGACGGGAGCGAAGCAGAGTTACATCCGATACCAACCGCTGGGGCCGGTTCTGGCGGTGATGCCGTGGAATTTTCCGTTCTGGCAGGTGCTGCGTTTTGCAGCACCCGCGCTGATGGCGGGAAACGTGGGACTACTGAAGCATGCGTCGATTGTGCCGCAGAGCGCACTGCTGATTGAAGATCTGTTTCGCCGAGCGGGCTTTCCGGATGGGGCGTTCCAGACGCTGCTGATCGGATCCAAGGAAGTGGACAAAATTCTGGGAGACCCGCGCGTGATGGCGGCAACGCTGACAGGCAGTGAACAAGCGGGTATTGAGGTGGGTATCGGGGCAGCGAAGAGAATCAAGAAAGTGGTGCTGGAGCTTGGGGGAAGCGACCCTTTCATCGTGATGCCGAGCGCGAACCTAGAGACGGCCACGAGCACAGCGGTGAAGGCGCGGATTTTCAACAACGGGCAATCGTGCATCGCCGCGAAGCGGTTTATCGTGGCGGAGAGCATCGCGGACGAATTCGAAAAGCTCTTCGCGCAGAAAATGGCGGCGCTAAGGGTGGGCGACCCTTTCGACGAGAGCACGGACGTGGGGCCGCTCTCGACGCCGGACGGCCTTGCGGACCTGGATCGGGATGTGCGCAAATCCGTGGAAGCGGGAGCAAAGATTCTTACGGGTGGAAAGCCACTGAGCCGGCCGGGGTATTTTTACGCGCCGACCGTGTTGGTGAATATTCCGAAGGACTCGCCGGCATACAAGGAAGAGATGTTCGGCCCGGTGGCGAGCGTGTTCCGCGCGAAAGACGTCAATGACGCGATTCGAATTGCGAACGACAGCCGGTTCGGGCTGGGAGCCAGTGCCTGGACCAACGATGCCGCCGAACAGCGAAAGTTCATCGATGGACTGGATGCCGGGATGGTGTTCATTAACCGGATGGTTGCGTCCGATCCGCGGATACCGTTCGGAGGGGTCAAGTGGTCAGGCCACGGACGGGAGCTGGGGGCCTGGGGGATCCGGGAGTTTACAAATATCAAGACGGTGTGGGTAGAGCAGGGCTAAGAAAGGGTTGCGGAGGAGGAGCGGGAATGGTAGCTTGGTCCGACAACTCGACCATATCTCGATCTGCCAGGTTCGCTGCCCACGATGCCCCCTACCGCGCGGAATTCAGATCAATGCGTCGATTGGCTTTGCGCGGATTCGGAGGTTGAGATGTACAAAATCATTCGCTCCTCTCGCCTTTACGAGCAAATCGTTCAGCAGGTCGAGGAATCGATCCACAAGGGTGCTTTGAAACCGGGAGACCAACTGCCTCCTGAGCGCGAACTGGCGGAACAGTTCGGCGTAAGCCGAACGGCGGTGCGCGAAGCGGTGAAAACGCTGCGGGAGAAGGGGCTTGTCGAAGCGTATCCTGGGCGCGGGACATTTATAACGGATGGAAGCTCGAACACGATGCGGCAATCGCTGCATCGCATGATGCGCTCCGGAAACGAGGGCTTCGCATTTCTGGCGGAGGTCCGGGAGATTCTGGAACCGGAGATCGCCGCGATGGCAACGGCGCGGGTTGACCAGGAGAATCTGGCGGCCATGCGGGAGCAAGTGGAAGTGATGGATGCGTCAAAGGCAGATCCCGAGGCGTACATCGAAGCGGACCTGGATTTTCATCTGGCGCTGGCGGAAGCAGCCGGCAACCCCATCATTCTTTCGCTGATTGATTCAATTGTCGGGCTTCTGCGTGAGCAGCGAATTGGAATTTTCCAGGTGAAAGGCGGGTCGGAGCGCGGCCAGTATCATCACAAAAAGATTCTGGAAGCGATCGAGCACCGGGATGCCGCGGGCGCGCGAGACGCAATGAAGGCGCACTTGAAACAGGTGCGCGAAGATTCGCGGAATGCGCCCAGCGAATAATTCAAAAAAAGGTTTGGCAGCGAGAGCGACTCGGGAGAGGAGAGGTCTTGGCTAAATTAGGGTTTGTGGGCCTGGGAGTGATGGGCAGCGAAATGGTGAACCGGCTGCTCAGCAAGGGGCACAGCGTCACGGGGTACAACCGGACGCGTTCGAAGGCGGAATGGCTGATCAAGAAGGGGATGAAGTGGGCCGATTCGCCGCGTGCCGTGGTCGGGGAATCCGACGTGGTGTTTTCGATGGTGACGAACTCCGCGGCTCTTGGCGCCGTGATGAACGGGCCGGACGGCATGATTGCCGCGGCCACACCGGGGAAGTTGTTCGTGGACATCAGCACGGTGAGCCCGGCGTTCAGCCGGGAGATCGCGGGAAAGATCCGGGAAAAGGGCGGCGACATGATGGACGCGCCCGTATCCGGGAGCGTCATCACGCTGCAGGAAGGCAAGCTCTCCGTGATGGTTGGCGGTCGCAAGGAAACATTCGAAAAGGTGAAACCCCTGCTGCTGGACATCGGGCCGAAGGTGACGCATGTGGGGGAAAACGGCCTGGCGCTGGTGATGAAGATTGGAACCAACTTGAGCCTGGCCGTGCAGATGCTGGCGTTTTGCGAGGGCGTGCTGCTGGCGGAGAAAAGCGGGATTGCGCGCGAGGTGGCGGTGGATGTTCTGACGCACAGCGTGATCGCGTCTCCCATGGTGCAGTATCGCGGGCCGTTCGTGCTGAAGCAGCCGGCCGAGGCGTGGTTCAACGTCAACATGATGCAGAAAGACATGCTGCTGGCGCTGGAGCTGGGGCGGCAACTGGACGTGCCGATGCCGACGACGGCGGTGACGAATGAATTCCTGACCGCGGCGCGCGGCATGGGTCTGGTGGAAAAAGATTTTGCGGTAGTGTTCGACGTGTTGGCACAAATGTCCGGGGTGAGAGCATGAAAACGGTCACGGATTCCGCGAAGACAGAAAACGGCGTGGCAGCGGAACTTGGGCTACGGCTGTACAGGCAGATGGTGCGCATCCGCCTGTTTGAAGAGCAGGTGAATGAACTTTACACACGCGCACTGATGCCGGGGCTGGCTCACCTGTATATCGGTGAGGAAGCGGTTGCGGTCGGGATTTGCGAAGCGCTGAAGAATACCGATTACGTCACCAGCACGCACCGGGGCCACGGGCACTGCCTGGCAAAGGGAGCGACGCCGGACCGCATGTTTGCGGAACTTCTGGGTAAGGAAGCCGGCTATTGCCGCGGCAAGGGCGGCTCGATGCATATCGCCGACCCCGCGACGGGCAATCTTGGCGCAAACGCGATTGTGGGCGGCAGCGCAGGCATTGCCACCGGCGCCGCGCTGACGGCGAAGCGCTTGAAGACCGATCACGTGGCGGTCTGTTTTTTTGGTGAAGGAGCGCTGGGGCAGGGCGTGCTGTATGAAGTGATGAATCTGGCGGCGCTCTACAAGCTGCCGGTCATCTATGTCTGCGAGAACAATCTTTATACCGAATACACGCATTTTTCAGAAACCACCGCCGGAGACATTCTGGCGCGAGGAACCGCGTTTGGCGCTCATGCGGAGAGCGTGGACGGGCAGGATGTGCGCGCGGTGCATGCCGTGGCGCAAAAACTGGTGGGCCGGGCGCGGCGGGGCGAGGGTCCTTCCCTGCTGCTTTGCAATACGTATCGCTATACCGGGCATCACGTCGGCGACATCAATCGCGAATATTACCGTTCGAAGCAGGAAGAGCAGGAGTGGAAGACGAAGCGGGATCCCATCAAGAACATGGGGGAGTGGCTGGCCGGGCAGAAGATGGCGGATGCCGGCGCGCTGCAGAAAATCGAGAACGAAGTGCGCGAGGAGATGAAGGCCGCCGTCGAATTTGCCATCGCCGCACCGTATCCGGGTGTTGAGGAGGTCGACCAGGACGTTTATGCCTGAAACAGCGATTCGGGAATTGACATTTGCACAGGCGGTCCGCGAAGCGCTTGCGGAGGAGATGCGACGCGATTCGCGCGTGTGCATTTTTGGGGAAGACGTGGCGGAGGCGGGGACGCCTTTCAAGGTATTGTCCGGCCTGGTGGAAGAATTCGGGTCGGAGCGCGTTCTGGACACGCCGATATCCGAGGCGGGATTTACGGGAATGGGCGTGGGCGCGGCGATGACCGGCCTGCGGCCCGTTGTGGACATCATGTTCGGAGATTTCCTGACCCTGACGATGGATCAACTGGTGAACCAGGCGGCCAAAGTTCACTACATGTCGGGCGGAACGTGGAAAGTGCCGATGGTGTTGCGGACGACGCTCGGTGCGACGCGGCGATCGGCGGCACAACATTCGCAATCGCTGCATGCGTGGCTTTGCCATGTGCCGGGGCTGAAGGTGGCAATGCCTTCGACGCCTTACGACGCGAAAGGTTTGCTGAAGACCGCGATCCGCGACGACAATCCCGTGATCTTTTTTGAAGACAAGATGATGTACAAACAGAAGGGCGCGGTGCCGGCGGAGGAGTACACGATTCCGTTTGGCGTTGCGGATGTGAAGCGCGAGGGAGAAGACATTACGCTGGTGGCCACGAGCAGCATGGTGGAAGTGGCGCTAAGCGCGGCAAACCTTCTGGAAGGTATCGGCATCAGTGCGGAAGTGATCGATCCGCGAACGATGTGGCCGCTGGATGAAAAGACGCTGGTGGAGTCGGCGAAGAAAACTTCGCGGGCGATCGTGATCGATGAAGGCTACGGGCGGTACGGAGTGACCGGAGAGATCGCTTCGGTGATTGCCGAAGGCGCATTTTTCAATCTGGAGGCTCCGGTTAAGCGGATGGGTGCGATGCACGTTCCGATTCCCTTTTCGCCGC
>Ga0210410_10005811_pt1 | contig 10720 bp, 10 predicted proteins | sample IncBWC4MmetaG_FD_161058 | JGI IMG/M metagenome (GOLD analysis project Ga0210410, IMG submission 161058) | Forest soil microbial communities from Barre Woods Harvard Forest LTER site, Petersham, Massachusetts, United States - Inc-BW-C-4-M | ecosystem: Environmental > Terrestrial > Soil >... | reverse complement strand
TGGGCAGGTGAAGAAGCTCTACATCGGCAATCTTCCGTTTTCCGCCACGGAAGAGCAGCTTCAGGAATGGTTCGCGCAAGTCGGCGTTACTCCCTCGGGTGTCAATCTAATCCGTGACCGGTTCACTGGACAATCACGCGGTTTTGCGTTCGTGGAAGTGCAGGGCGACGAAGATGCAGACCGTGCGATCAACTCGCTGAACGGGCAAAATTTCGGCGGACGGAACCTGGTAGTGAATGAAGCGCGGCCGCAAGCTGAGCGTGGCGGCGGCGGGCGCGGCGGCGGCGGTGGTGGTTACGGCGGTGGACGTGGCGGCCATGGCGGCGGCGGTGGTGGGCGTGGTGGAAGCGGTCACGGCGGTGGAGGCGGGCGCGGCGGAGATCGCGGAGACCGCGGCAACCGCTGGTAGAAAGGCCTTCCGGATTGTGAAGCGGCGTTCTTAACCCTCAGGGCGGCGCTGGAAACTTTCCTCAAAAATCTTCTGAGATAATTGTGTGCCTGTCTTCTGTTCTTTCACTTGCAACATTTGCGGCAGAAAAGCGTCTAAGGGATGTAGAAGTGTGCCGAGGCGAGCGTAGCGGCCAGCCTCAGAAGGCTGGCGCGACAATTTGATCGCGGACCGACATGGGCAGAGAAGACCGAGTTCTCGGTAGCGAAAGTGGGCCATTGCGTATAGTATCCCGCACCTAACGGACGCTTCCCCGCCGACGTTGGAGACGATTTCTTCGCAGCCTGGGGTACTGGCCGCGAAACAAATCGCCCGGTAACGTGTTTGAAACAACAGGCAAGGAAAATGACTCACGACGCCGAATGTGAAGTATGTTGAGCGCGTGACGGCTGGCCTCCCCAGGGAGGGATTAAAGGAATCTAGGGCCGCAGGTGGTGCAAGCGATGCCTGACGAATTCGAGACGAACCTTCTGGCCGCCCCGTGCATCCAAACGGTAGAAGAGGACGTACCAAAGAGAACTATGACCACGTGGCACAAACGCGATTGGCAGCAATTTTATGAACTGGCGCGCCGGCCCTGGCAACGTCACCGCCCACCGCGGCCCGTGTATCCGACGGGCTTGAACCGCGTGTTGCCCGCGCAAGGTTTTAGTTTGTCCGAGCTGGATGATGCTGGTGTCGATCTCGATCTGGCCGAGCGGCTAGGCTTGCCCGTGGATGCGGGCCGCATCGGTGCGTATGGTCCGAATGTAACCGTCCTGCGCGATTTCGTACGCTCCTCGCGGCAACCGCTGTAGTTCCTTTCCCATTTCCTTCATTGCTTTTCCTGCTGGTGGCCTGCAGAGCGAATCGCCACGAGATCTATGGACTTGCCATCGCCCTCTTGGAGCGAAATACTCTCGCCTTGGGGCTCGAATGCCTTGAGAAAATCCGGATCTTCCCACTCGTTCTGTTCCACCTGTTCCCAGCTGAAAAGTTTGTATTCCCCCGGCGCAATGCCGCGAAAATCGAAGCGGCCGTATTGGTCAGTGGTGCGTTGCTTGAACAGATGGAACTCATTGCGGCGCGCTTCATCGGGAACGAGAACCACCCAAACTCCGGGTGCCGGCAGACCGTCCGCGTCTTTGACGATGCCTTGAACGTGCGCCCCGCGGGAACTGATGGTCACTTCGAGTGTGGCTTGCGTTCCGCGAATGACGTTGAACTCATCATCGGAGATTTCCATTCCTGCGTAGCGAAGAGATTTCAAGTAACAATCCTGGGATTGGCCGGTGCTGGATAAGCGATAGAGACTCTCGGGGACATCACGAAGGGAAAACACCCCGTTGGACGCGACACGCGCTTGAGCGCCGAACTGAAAAGTCGAGTCGGCCGGCTTGACGCTAAGGATCAAGGCATCTTTTTCAAGGCTCGGTTTAGGGTCCCAGACGACTTGGCCCCGAATGTCCATTCCAGTCAGTGGTGTGAGCTGGATGCCCTCGACGTCGAAGTTGGTGATGTCGATAGACTGGCGTGCCTGATACCTTCGGCCTTCGTCAAACAAAAAGGCGCTGAGCGTGTAAGAACCCGGTAAGACGTTTTGTATCTCAAACACGCCATCTGGCCTATCGACGATCGCTTGGCGGGCCGGGACGCTCCAGCCGAGGCCGGTAGAGCGGGCCTCGAGGATGAGGATGACACCGTTCGGGTTGCGCCTTGAACCGAAGTTATTCACACGGCCGCGAATGCTATAAACCGTAGCGGGCTCCAACAGAAGATCCATAGATGGAATTTCGTCGCCCGTTTTTATAGTGAGTGCCGTGGCTCTGGCTGGATCGGGCGTGCCCGGGTAGTAGGTTGGCACGTAGCCGGATTTTCCCACTCCTTCCATATCCTCATCTTCTTCGTTCGCTTCCAAGCGTTGGCCGGGCCTGTAAGTCGCGCTGAGGAAATAGCGGCCTGGACGCAAGCCAAAGAGGCGATACTCGCCGAGATCGTTGGTGACGACCGTGACTTCGCTTGACAGTGTCCGCTTTCCCCGGAGATAGGTCGCGCGGAGAGCGTTGACGCGAACCCACGGCAAAGCATCACCGTTTTCATTCTGGATGCGCCCGGCGATGACCGCCGCAGGAAGGAGACGAAAGAGCAATTCTCTCAAGTCCTGTCCGGGGCTGAGTGCCAGTATGGCGCCCGGGTCGTTGGGAGTTCTTTGGCCGTACTCCTGCGTTAGGTAGCCGTTGCGAATCACGCGCAGCCGGTAGCGGCCCGGGTCGATCCCTTGGACCTCGAAGCGGCCGCCGACATCGGTTACGCCGGAAAATGTACGAGTGCGGTCGTCAACACTCTGCAGGCGTACAGTAGAGGACGGCAGCGGCACGCTTCCCTGCAGCTTCACGACGAGACCCGAGACGCTGCACGCGGTCGGCTTTGCCGGATCGGAGGTCGGGTGACGAGCTTGCCCGGAAGCCGATAAGACCGGATTCGACGACAGAGCGATGAGTCCTACTAGAACGAGCTGAGCTGGCTTCATCCCACTCTCCAGCAGCGAGAGTATACGATAGCAGGCCTGCCAGATTATGATGCGGCAGCTAACTCCGTGCGCTGTTCCTGCGCGTCGGGGGCAGGAGGCAAGTCGAGGCTTGAAAAACGACGAGGAGGGCTACCGTGAAGAAAATCCTGGTGGCAATACTCTTGGCAGTGTTTTTTGGCGGAGCACCTGCGTCCGCGCCTAATTACTCGATTGAAGCCATTCGCTACGCCTCGGCGGAGGATGAGGTCGCCAGCCTCGTCATGGGCGCTCCCCAAGGTGAAAAAATCAGCGTCGCCATGGTTATTTGGCTAATCCGAGGCGGCGGCCACAACATTCTTTTCGACAGCGGCTATCACCGCGATACTTTTCTCAAATATTTTCCCTCCACCGGGTACATTCGCCCCGACGAAGCCGTAAGGCTCGCTGGAGTCCAGCCCGAGGAGATTACGGACATTGTCATCAGCCACTCCCACTGGGATCATCTGGGCGGCATCGATCTTTTTCCGAAAGCTAATGTCTGGATTCAGAAGGAAGAATTTCGCTACTACACAGGTGATGCCTGGCAGCCCGGCGGCAATCACGGGGGCATCGATCCCGAAGATGTCAAAGAGCTCGTGCGCATCAACACGGAGCGCCGATTGCATCTAGTGGACGGCGACAACGTAGAGATTCTCCCCGGCATCCGCGCCTATACCGGCGGTCGCCACACCTTTCGATCTCAATACATAAGGATCGAGGGCGATCCTCCGTTCGTTCTCGCCTCCGACAATTGCTATCTATACCGCAACCTCGCCGAGCACAAAGCCAGCGCCACATTCTCCGACGCCGATCACGCCGCCAACATCAAGAATCAAGAGCGCATGATCCAGCTCGCCGGCGGCGATCTCGAGCGCGTCATCCCCGGCCACGACGCGCTGCAATTCCAGAAATATCCCACCACTGGTCGCATCGCCAAAATCAAATGACCAGCCGAGCTCAGACACGGGCGTAAGTCCGAATGACGGTCGAAAGCCTCCCCGACGATGCCGGCAAATCTGATTGCACGCGCCGCCTGGCTTCCTCGGTCACCGCTCAAAAACCTGATTGCCACCCTTCCTGATTTCCGTAAACTGAATGCTGCCCCATGAGCCGAATTCTCGTTTGCTTCCAGCCCCAGGAAACCTAGAGTGACAATGGAATGTCGTTTAGCAGCCCGTCTCATCGAGCGTGTCCCTATGCAAATCATGCTTGCCATGAACAGCTTGGCGAAGTCAGTTCCTGCGGAGACCATGAACATCTCCAAGAGCGGCGCCTATTTTGCGACGAGCCTCAAACTCCGCGAAGGAGGCAAGCTTGAGCTTCGCCTGAGAATTCCCGAGGAAATGAAATCCCTCCCGCCCCTCGAATGCAAATTCGTTGGCCGCGTGGCGCACGTCGAGCCCCTCAGTAACAGTGGCATGTCCGGCGTCGGCGTCCACTTCCCCTCGTATTCTCTTGACTGCTCCTACGCTAGCCTCTTCGGCAGCAGCCGCGCTCTTTTCTCTTTCCACTTTGCTTTTTCTGCTTCTATCTTCTCTGTATCCTCGGTGCTCTCGGCGTCCTGTGTGGAAGAGTCTTTTCTTTCTTTTTGAACCCTGAACCCGCAATTTGCTGCGCTCTTCTTTTTTCCACAGTCATCCACAAATTTGCACAGACTTTTCTTCGGAATTTCATTGACGCCGAAAACGGCAAGGTTTATCTTCCACCACAGATTGAACCGGAAGCGTAAAAGACTTTACGGTTCAGTTCAGAGCTCGCGATTTCTTAATCGTTGTCGCGATTCTGAACGAAACCGGGAAGTTTGTAGACTTCCCAGTTCAGCATAGAGGTTGCAAGAGCTTAACCGCGATTGCGGCGCTAGGCTGATGAGGGAAGCTCGGAGACCTAGGGTGCGGTTCAGAGGCTGCGATAGCCTAACAGCGATTGCAGCGCTAGCCGCGTTCGAAACCTCTGAGGCTTGACGGTTTGGTCTGGAGTTCGTGAGAGCTTCGCGGCTTTCGCGGCGCTGGACCAGATCAGAAGGCTCTGGGGCATAGCGATTCGGCGCAAAGGTTGCAATAGCTTCGCCGCTGTTGGGATCTTCCGCCGAATCGAAAAGCTCGTAGGTTGTACGCCTCAGTTTGGAAGACGCGATTGGCCGCAAGGCTGTTGAGTCGCCGGATTGATCCGGAAGCCTGAAACTTTACGGCTCGATTTAGAGGGCGCAACACGCTTAACCGTGTGTTGCGCCCTCACCTTTTCTGCCCAATGTCCAGCCGCACCCGCCGCGATTCTTGGCAGAAACTAGACAAAAGTGTTGTGCCATGAAGCAACAGCCTTTTGCTATTTTAGTGTAAGAAGTTCGGGCTAGCCACGGACCACCATCTTGTCGTAATCTCTTGCTATGCAAATCGGCCAAAGACTCAAAACCCTGCGCGATGAAAAGAATTTCAGCCAGGGCGATATCGAGAAGGCCACCGGCCTTCTCCGCTGTTACGTCTCTCGCGTCGAAAACGGCCACACCGTACCCAACGTCGAGACCCTAGAAAAGTGGGCCCGCGCACTGGACATGCCTCTCTACAAGGTGATGTACGAAGGCGACGCACCGCCCAAACCCCGCAAGCTGGCCAACGAAGACGACAGAGGCCTCTGGGGCCACTCCAAAAAAGAAGCATCCGAACTGAGCCAATTGCAACGCCACTTGGCTAAGATGGATCCCAAGCAGCGCACCCTACTCCTGGGCTTTGCCGCCCGCCTAGCCCGCCACGCCGCAAAGTAACCGCGTCCCGGTAGCTGTCGATCACATCGAGCGCGTGCCGCACCCTCGTTTTCTGAGGGCGGTTTTTCTTCTCAACTGCCCGGCTCTTCAATCCCTCGGCCTTTTCCCACGCCCGGTCCGATCTGAGGTAAAATAGCGAATTCGAGCACACCCTATGGCCTCACCGTTCAACATCATCTCCAACCAGCCGCTGTCGCCTGTCCCCCCGCCGAACGCGCATCCGCGCCCGGATTGGCTCCGCGTTAAATTTTTCGGCGGCGCGCGCTACCAAGACCTGAAACGCATCATGCGCACACTGGACCTGCACACGGTTTGTGAGAGCGCACGGTGCCCCAATATGGGCGAATGCTGGGACCACGGCACGGCTACGTTCATGATTCTCGGAGACATTTGCACGCGCGCCTGCGGATTCTGCGCCGTGCCTTCGGGGAAACCTGCCGGACCGCCGGATGAAGAAGAGCCCTTGCGCGTGGCGGAGGCCGTCGCGCGGATGGGTCTGCGCTACGCGGTTGTGACTTCTGTGAATCGGGATGACCAGGCGGACGGCGGCGCGCACATATTTGCGCACACCATCGAAGAAATCCGCCGCCGCGTGCCCGGATGCAAAGTCGAAGTGCTAATCCCTGACTTCCGCGGCGATTGGAACGCCCTGAATGTGGTCCTTCGGACGCGGCCGGACGTTTTGAATCACAACACCGAAACCGTACCGCGCCTCTACCGCCAAGTGCGCAAGGGTGCAGTGTACGAGCGTTCGCTCGAATTGCTGCGCCGTGCGAAACAAACCCATCCCGATGTGCCCACTAAGACAGGCCTTATGCTCGGTCTAGGCGAACGAAAGGACGAAGTCCTTCTGACGCTACAGGACCTCGCCGCGCAAGGCACGGACATTCTTACCTTGGGACAGTATCTGCAGCCAACGCGCGAGCATCTGCCCGTGATTCGTTACGTTCACCCCGAGGAGTTCGCCGAGTTCAAAATCCTGGGCGAAGCCATGGGCTTCAAACACGTCGAAGCCGGCCCGCTAGTCCGCTCGTCGTATCACGCCTTCGAGCAAACGGAATCCGCGCACAAATAGCCCGTCTTGGGCTCTTTTCTTGCGTTGGATTCTGAGAATTCTTCTCCGTCAGGGAGGCCAGCAGAGGCCAACCAGGAAGTCTCCCGAGTTATTTGGACAAAGCTGTCGACCAGTCGGTGAACGGGACGGCGCGGCCGCCGCGAACCACCGTAAGAATGATATGGTCGAAGCCCTTGTGTTCCTTCGCGGAATAGTTGAGTTTGAGCTGCGGGCCGAGACCCAAGTCGTAGTCATGGATGGATTCGAAGGCGTGGATTAAACCTTCCCGCGTCAGATCCTTCCCCGCCCGTTTGAGGCCTTCGACCAACACCATGGCATCCACGAATCCCTCGAGGCTGACGAAATTAGGCCGCTCGGCGGGAAAATACTTTCCGAGCGCGCGCCGGTAGAGAGCGACAGACTTGTGTTCCGTCAGGTAATACGGCGGCACGACCTGTGTGATCACCACGCCTTCGGCATCCGCCCCCGCCTCGGCAATCAATTCATCTGTCCCGACAAACGACACGGTCAGAAACAGCGGCTTCCATCCCTTGGCCAGGGCTTGTTTGAGGATCGGCGCCACGGTATTGGCGGGTCCCACTACGACCACCGCATCCGGGCTCGCCCCGCGGACGGTATCGATGGCTCCTCCAACCTGTGCCGTTTGCCGCTGATAGGAGCCAATGGCGGCAGGTTCGGCCCCGTACTCCTTAAGGGCCGCCTTGACGCCTTCCAGAACGGCGGTTCCAAATGCGTCTTCGGGGTAGATGACGCCAATCTTCTTATAACCGAGAGTTTTCCACAGGCCATCGACCTGCTCTCTCGTTTCGTCGAAATACGATGCGCGCACGTTGACAATCCAGTGGCGGAGAGGTGTATAGAGGGTCTGAGCCCCGGTGAACAAGCCAACCAGCGGAATCTTGGCGCTTTCCGCCATGGGGACATACTTCACTGCCGTAGGGGTGCCCACGAAGAATCCCAGGGCGAAGACCTTTTCGCTCATCAGGTGGTCAAAACAGGCTTGTGTCTTGGCTGGGTCGTAGCTGTCGTCAGCGGAGATGAGTTTGAGTTTGCGCCCGTTGACACCGCTCTCCTCGTTGATGAGATTGAAGTACGCCTTTGCACCGGTCACCGTTTCCGCTCCCAGGAAATGTGACGGACCTTCGAGAGCGGAGCATGATCCGATTAATACCTCGTTCTCAGATACACCGGGCGTGCCTTGGCTGAAGGTTGGGGATGTAATTCCGATGAGAAGGCCGGACAACAGGCAAAGTCCAAAGGCCGACTTCCAGGTTACGATTCTCATTTTGCGCCCCGTCGAAAGAGAAGCTAAGTGCTCCCGGATCGTCTTTAGCATTGGCCCCGGGGCTCAGGATGTCAACGAGCCAGAGGCCGGAAGAAGCGTAGAGGTAAGAGGTAACCAAACACGCATATTTACCGTTAAGAAATAATCTGGAACGGTAATTACTTTATTCGCGGGGCCAGGACGATTAGTACGGCTCCTGCGATCAGCAACGCTCCCGCCGCTACCGCTGGAACTCTTGCTGTCTCTGGCTTGTCAACGGTTGCTGTGACCGGGCCAATTCTCGCGACTTCCTCGCGCTTGTGGTAGTCAAAGTTTGGGTGTACGAACGTCACTAAACCGAGGATGGCGAACAGTAGCCCAAGTGCCATGACGAAGCGCTTCATAGGGCTGACACTACCATAGAGAGAACGAACCGGGATTGGGAATTTTTTGGACACGCCCTCCCGCGCCTAGTTGGCGAAAGGGAACTGCAGACTTTTAGTGCGGAGCGAGAAAGGACCTACGAACGGCTTGCGGCAGCGGCAGCAGTAGCAGCGGCGGCTTTCTTGGCGGCTTTCGCGGCGGTGGAAGCCTTGCGGCGGCGCTTGGTCTTTGGCGGAGTAGCTGGGGCTTCGCCGATCAGCTCGGCCACCATGATGCTGGTAACGAACAACTTGGGGCCGTGATCGTCGAAATCGATCGCGGTGCGCTCCTGGTCGGATGCCGTAACAATGCCCAAGCCGTACGTCTCGTGCTTCACTGTTTGTCCTTCTGCCATCACTTGCACATCATCCTCCTTGACCACACCGTGCGTGTCAAAATTCGATTCTAATCTCTTTAGGTGTTGGCGCTCGATCGAAGCGAGAGCACCACCATGCCCAGGCTAGAGGCCGGTAACGTTCTCTGCCTGAAGGCCCTTGGGGCTTTTCTTACTTCAAATTCCACGGCTTGACCTTCGCGATGGGCGAACTAACACCCGCGATCTCCCAAACACCATGACAGCCTCCAGCCCGCAAAAAAAGCCGCAAAGGTTGTCTTTGCAGCCCCCTCGAACGAGTCGAAGGGTACTACAAGAGCAACAAACGCTAGTCAAACAGTACCACGAAATGGCCCATTTGTCCATGCCGGAGCCTAGGGCCTAACGACCCTGCTCCACTTTCTAAATAATTGAAAACTAAGAACTTATTAGAAAGAAAAGAGAAAGAGAGGCGGTCAATAGGGGAGATTTTACTTAGTCAAGGGATTCCGGTTCTAAGCTCAAACCGCTCTCACCGGAAGCCTTCTTTTCCCAATATTTGCGGACCCAAGCTTCCCAGCTTTTTCCAGCTGCGGGATCGCGACCCGTGAAGGCCAGCGCGGCAACATCGGCGTAGGCGATTTTCTGTCTCTGGTTGGAATCCTTCGGTAGAACACGCACGAAGGAAGTGTCGAGCGTCGGACCGGATATTCGATCGAAGATGTATCCTTCTATCTTCTTGCCGTCTTTAGTAGTTAGGGTGACGTCGCCCCGATAGTCGAATGCTTTTTCGAGAGCTTCGCGCAATTCTTCTTCGCTGGCCAGCTCGGGAAGCCAGCCTTCGACCGCTTCGCGCATCCTTCCCGGAGCGACTTCCAGAGTATCGGGATTCTGCGGGAGGGCTTCCGCGTGAGTGGGCCGCTCTGCGTGTCGAGGGCCCGTCAAGCGCGTGTCTCCTCGAGCTGGGACTTACCTTTGTCGATTTGAATGAGCGGATTGTAAGAATGCACTGGTTTTGCGGGTTCGTTGAGCAGGGCCAGAGCGTCCGAGTCCGGATATTGCACCGTGAAGGTGGCCTTCATGGCTGCCCAAAGGCCGCGCAAACCGCTGAAAGTATGGTCCATGGCTGAAGCTTCGTACCCGCTGTGCACCATGCAATTGGCGCATTTGGGATTTCCGGATTCGGTGCCGTAATTCTGCCACGCGGTCGTTTCCAGCAACTCCTGGAACGTGTCGGCGTAACCGTCCTGGAGCAAATAGCAGGGCTTCTGCCAGCCGAAGACGTTGTAGGTAGGCATACCCCAGGGCGTGCACGCGTACTGCTGCTTGCCCATGAGAAATTCGAGAAACAGTTTGGACTGGTTGAACTGCCAGTTCTTTTTGCGGTTGGAAAGTATGGCGCGGAAAAGCCTGCGCGTGCGAGCACGTCCGAGGAAGTGCTTTTGATCTGGAGCTTTATCGTAAGAATAGCCCGGCGAAAGCATCATGCCTTCGACGCCCAACTCCATCATTTCGTCGAAGAACTGGCGGACACTGTTCGGATCGGCGCCGTCAAACAGCGTCGTGTTGGTCGTGACGCGGAAGCCGCGCTTGAGCGCTTCCTTAACGCCTTCGACCGCCAGATCATAGCCGCCTTCGCGGCAAACCGAGAAATCGTGGTGTTCGCGCTGGCCGTCCATGTGAACGGAAAACGTCAAATACTTGCTCGGCTTGAACAGATGCAGCTTTTCCTTGAGAAGCAGCGCGTTGGTGCACAGATAGATGTACTTCTTGCGCGCCACCAGACCGTCGACGATCTGCTCGATTTGCGCGTGCATCAGCGGCTCGCCACCGGGGATGGAAACCATCGGCGTGCCGCACTCGTCCACGGCCTTGAAGCACTCTTCCGGGCTCAATTCCTTCTTCAGGATAT
>Ga0210410_10005810_pt1 | contig 10721 bp, 13 predicted proteins | sample IncBWC4MmetaG_FD_161058 | JGI IMG/M metagenome (GOLD analysis project Ga0210410, IMG submission 161058) | Forest soil microbial communities from Barre Woods Harvard Forest LTER site, Petersham, Massachusetts, United States - Inc-BW-C-4-M | ecosystem: Environmental > Terrestrial > Soil >... | reverse complement strand
CGGGCCGATGAGCTGCCAGCCAAAACCGCGTGACCCCCATGCTAATCAGGTGCGACTTGCCGCCATGAAAGAAATCAATAGGCAGCAAGCAGTAGTCGGTGATGCCCTGTTGTATGCTTCTTTGCTCGGAGGCGGGGCGGACTGGGCGGATCCATTTGCCGCTGTCGTCTATGCCTGCGGTGCAGACGCCGCCATGCATCCTGGTTACGGCCAGTATGGTCAGGTCTTTCGTCTGGCTGTTGGTTGCTGTCACGGTAAGGTCAACTCGTAGCCAGTATCCCTCGCAAGGAACGCAAGCTGGCAGCTTGCGCTACAGGTGCACTATCCGGAGGTCGGGAGCCAGGCTGGCAAGATACTCGGCTACGAGCCTGCGATGGCACTTGTCCGCCGTCGTTTCGGTGCACAGCAAGCAGGCGCCCTCCTTTGCGAGCAACGCCCGGCCGTCGGATTCAGGAGCGCGGTCAGCCAGAAGCGACCTGAATGAGGTTTCCAACACCGGCCAATCTCTGGTCCTTTTGTAGCCATCCAACAGCTCCGCCGTGGGAGCGAACTCCGGATGATGCTCGTACGCTATGCCAAATCCTTCACTCAGTAGAAAGGCAAAGTCCGGCTGCTTGCTCCAACCGGCGAGCTGCGAGGTATTGCGCAGCCGGATATCCGCCACCGTTCTGACGCCGGCGCCTCGCAACAGGCCGATAAACTCTCGCAGCGACTTCTTTGTGAATCCTATAGTGTAAATAGTAGGCATATGATGAAGCGCAAGCTGCCAGCTTGCGTTGCTGTCGCAGCAGACCGTCTCCAATGTCGACGAATCGATCGCGGGTCAAGCCCGACGGCCCGCTTATCAAAACAAACTGAGCTGATCAGGCTCGAACTCCGATTGATGCGAATCGACCAGTTCGCCCGAATGCGTGATGTGGCTGACGTCCACGCCCCGGCCGACCAGGGTCCGGGTAATAAGCTTATAACGATGGCAATTCTTGAAGTCGGCCTCGCTGCACAGGAAGGCCACGCGCCGCGTTTTCGCCAGATCCAGCAATCGGTCGATTCCCGAAAGGTACGACGGCGACTCTGCAAGCAACGCATAGTCGACCTTGCCGCTTCCATAGTAGAACTCGCCGCCTTCGGGCCGCCCGCCAAGAGCGTCGCCCATATACACGTAATCGACGCCGGCTTCTGTGGTGGCTCTCGACAACGCCTCTTTGTTGAACTGAGGCGAATACCGGCTGTAAGGCTGGCTGCGCGAATCTACCAGCGTCTCAATACTGTGCCGGCGCAGCAACTCCAGGAAAACGCCGATCTCAACGTTACTGTGTCCGATGCTGTAGAGAACCATGACCCGAGTGGATTATATCAGACCGGCGAAGCAACGAGGCATACGTTGTTTCCCGGCGGTTTAACGTCCGATTGGGGGCGGCGCAGCGTAGCTGGGTACACAGAGGGCCGCCCCCTACAAGCCGATGTTGATTTGAGACGTATCCGCTGGCTGACCTTTTAACGCGCTGTCTCGATCACACGGCGGTAGAGGTCTTCGTATTGAGGAATGACGCGGTCAGTTGAAAAGCGCGATATCGCAACTTCGCGTCCCCGCCGGCCCAATCGCTCTCGCTCGCTATCGGCACCCAAGAGGCGAAGCGCCGCCTGAGCCATACCGGCGGTGTCGCCGACTTCGAACAAATAACCGGTATTGCCGTCTTCTACGACTTCTGGGACTCCTCCTACTCTAGTCGCTATGACTGGGACCTCGCATGCCATCGCTTCCAGCGCGACCAGCCCGAAGGACTCGCTCTGGCTGGGAAGCAGCAGCAAGTCGGCAATAGAAAGATATTCCCGAATCCGGGTCTGAGGTTGCTGGCCGACAAACGAGACCCAGTCCGCCACATTGAGCCGGCGGGCGAGGACTTCGGCGTCCTGGCGCTCCGGACCGTCCCCGCACATCACCAGCCGCACATGCGCGCCCGCAGCTCTCAGGCGTCCCAGCACCTCGATGCAATCAGTAATCCGCTTGACCGGCCTGAAGGTCGATATATGGAGCATGATCCGCTCTCCGCCCGGCGCCACTTGTTTTCTGAGTTCCTCGTCAGGCCTGCGCTGGTAGTATTCGGCGTCTATGAAGTTGTAGATAACCTCTACGGAGCAATCCACGCAGAACATCTGCAGGGTGGCGTCGCGCAGATAGTTGGATATGGCCGTTACGCGGTCCGATTGCTCGATTCCGAATCTGGTGATCGGCAGATACGACGGATCGCGGCCGACCAGGGTGATGTCCGTTCCGTGCAGAGTTGTCACCACTGGAAGATATCGCCGGGGCCGGCTCATTTCCCGCGCGAGGTATGCGCTGACGGCGTGCGGTATGGCGTAGTGCATGTGCACCAGGTCCAGCGAGCGCGCCGCGGCGACATCGTACAATCTGGAGGCCAGCGCCATTGTGTAAGGCGGATGCTCGAACAACGGATAGGCGAGCATGTCGACCGGATGGTACTCGATGCGCTCGTGCGGCATGCCTCCATCCTCGAGCCTCATCGGTGACGCGTAGCTTATGAAGTGGACGTTGTGGCCGCGAGCGGCAAGCTCCAGCCCCAGCTCGGCTCCGACGACCCCGCTGCCGCCGTAGGATGGATAACATGTGATGCCGATGTTCATGGAATGGTCAGTTGTCCGTGGTCCGTTGTCCGTGGCACTTTCAGTAGTTCCAACGGACAACGGACCACTGACCACGGACAATTGACTCCCTATGAGTACATACTCATCCGCCTCGAAAGCAGCTCGACGGGGTCGTTCACGTTCAGGGCCTCGCGAACGACGAAGGCTTCCGCGTGTTCGGTCCCGATCAACGTGCCGTAGAACCTTGCTCGCGACTCGATGCGGCGGAGGAACGACTGGCTGCTGAGGTTAGTTTCCAGTTCCTTGCTGGTGGGATCATAGAGCTGAGACTTAAAGCTCATAATCGCGGCATGCTTCTTGTCGTAGAAATCGCTTATATCGACCACAAAGCTGGGGACGGCCGTCCGGGGAAGCATGAAATGCGCGACGGTCTGGGGTCTGAATCGCTCTAGCCCCGCCTCATAGTCATATTTGGCCAGTCCGGCGATGTGAGCCGCCTCGCGCACAATCTGGCAGGTGTGAACGTGGTCTGGATGCGGATCTTCCCAGTAGTGGGTGAAGACGACTCTCGGCCTGTACCGCCTTATCTTTCTGACCATCCGGACCCTGGATTCCTCAGTAAGCCAAATATGACCGTCTGGCAGGTCCAGGTTGTCGCGAACGGCCACGCCGAGTACCTTTGCTGCTTCCGCCGCTTCGCGGGCGCGTATTTCGGCCGTTCCGCGGGTGCCAAGCTCTCCGCGAGCCATATCGAGAATGCCGACCCGGTAGCCCAGCGAGACCAGTTTTAGCAGAGTACCGCCGCAGGCCAGGTCCGCGTCATCAGGGTGCGCGCCGACCGCAAGCGCATCCAGACTTTCTTCATCCTTCATGGTCTGTTCCTTTCTTTGTTCTAAGGACGGCGGCTGTTTTCAGGAAGATCCAGACTGTAGGTGGTTCCCTCCGTCACGCTCGGGGCGGGCTCGGCCCTGGCCACGGGATCGAAGGTGACAACGTGCCTTTCCGGCGGGAGCGATCCAACCTGGGCATGTGGCGGCGCCGGAGACCTTTCAAGGAACCTGGAATAAATCATGATTCCCACTCCACCCAGCAAGGGGATAACTCCGATTCCAGCCAGATCCTCAATGAAGCTACCCAGATTGCGGTTCAGGTGCCTGAGGGCATCTCCTCCGATGCCCATCATGAGAATCAGCAATAAGCCCGCCCACATTATCCCAAAGCCCCACCGAAACGTCTTGTTCCGCGGCAACGCAGGCTTGATTTTCTGCGGCGCGACGGACTCACCGCCCTGCTGTTGGCCTGTGACGAGCATTTGTGAAACAGGCAGCAGGTTCATTCCGCACGAGCGGCAGAATTTCTGCTCCAGCGACGTACCTGTTCCGCAATTAGGGCAATACATAAGTCCTCTTCGCCTCAGGCTAAAGCGATTGCTGCCGGCCTCATCACATCATATCTCCCAACCCCCGGGGCCTCTGGACCCAAGTTCTATTATACTACCATTCAGGACCCGATTACGATTGCAGCAGCGTTGCTCGCCGGTACCTTGATTTCTATAATAATACGGCAGTGCGTCGTACGAAGTAGTCATACGTAAGGTTGGTAGCCATCTGAAAAAGTTGAATGATGCAACTGAGCGACACGAGGTGACTGCCGACGCCGCAGAGCTTCAGGACCAACTCCGTCACGTCTACTGGATCGGCGGCGCGAGCGGTGCGGGCAAATCGACAATCGCTCGTCGCGTTGCGGCTGCGCGCGGTCTACAGCACTACGCGACCGACGACGTGATGCCGGATCACGCAAAGCGGAGCACACCTGAGTGCTGCCCATTTCTGCATGAGTTCATGGCGATGGACATGGACGAGAGATGGGTGAGCCGATCCCCGAAAGCCATGCTCGAGACGTTCCATTGGTTCCGGGGAGAGGGCTTCAGCATGATCATCGAAGACATCCTTCGCCTGCCCAAGGAACCTTGTGTGATCACCGATGGCTTCCGACTATTGCCACACCTCGTAAAGCCGCTCCTTACCGTGCGTAGTCACGCCGTCTGGCTCCTCCCGACTCCCGAGTTCCGTCAGGCGGTTGTGGATAGTCGGGGGGGACCGAAATGGGGATTTCTGGGGAAAACAAGCGATCCTGAGCGGGCCCTCCGCAACTTGCTCGAGCGCGATGTCATGTTCACCCACCGCCTCTACGAGGAAGCGAAGCGTCTGGAACTGAATATCATCGAGGTTGACACCACGATGACTGTGGATAATCTGACCAGACAAGTGACGGAAGCGTTTGTACTTTAAGCAGCGACCCCGTTTGCCAGCCACCAGCACCCGCTATAAGATTGAGCCTATGATCGTGCTGGAGGTAACCCATGACAGCGACGATAATATACGACGAGCAGACTTCCTACGTTCCAAACGCCTCGGCTGATGGAGATAACCTTTGGATTCCCATACAAGACCTGCTGCGAGCCACCGGCTGGGAGCTTAAGCCGGAAGGCGCCTGCCTGGGCGACCAATGCGTACCCATTGGACAAGGAAGGGAACTAGAAACCGTAAGCGCAGATGGTACGGCGTTCAACCTGACTGCCTTCGCGCTAATGCTCGGGCAGCCCGTCGTCTACGACGATGCGGCAGCCGTGTGGGTGTTTGGCCGAGCAGGCGCCGACCGGCAGCGGAAGCTGCTCTCCCTTGAGGCCCCTGACTTCAGCCTTCCTGATTTGGACGGCAAAATGCACTCGCTTTCGGAACACCGAGGGAAGAAGGTCTTTCTGGTCACGTGGGCCTCGTGGTGAGGGTGCCGTTATGACCTGCCGGTCTGGCAGCGGATCTATGAGGAGCTGAAAGATAAAGGTCTCGTGGTCATTGCCGTGGCGTTTGACACTCAAGGCCGGGCGGCAACAGAAAAGTGGATACGGCCGACCGATGCCTCTTCTCGTCCTCAATTCATAGTCGATCTGATGGGTTGGAGCGACTCCGACCGCAAGCCTCCGGCGTCGCCAACTTATCCCTGTTTAATAGATGAGAATCACGTCGTTGCCGAGCTTTACAACATGGTAAATGTCCCGATGGCGGTCTGGATCGACGAAGAAGGCCGGATCGTACGGACGCCCGAACCGGCGGGAGCAGGCGACACGTTTCGCACTATGGACCGAAGCACATATAAAATGCCGAAGGAAGCGGTCGCGGAGGCGAAGCATCAAAGAAAAGTGTACGTGGACGCGTTGCGCGACTGGGTAGAAAATGGCGCAAGCAGCGTTCATGCCCTGTCATCAGAAGAAGCTCGCCGCCAGATGCGCGTGCCTGGAGAACAGGAGGCACTGGCGGCTGCCAACTTCAGACTCGGTCTTGAGCTGCACAGGCTAGGCCGCCCCGAAGCGGCACTCAGGTGCCTGTCAGAAGCCAGACGATTACGACCTGAAAGCTGGAGCTATCGGCGTCAATCCTGGGAGTTGGAAGAAGCCGGCAAAGCCGCCGGACCGGAGTTCTGGGCGGCGGTTGACGCCCTGGGCGAAACTCGCTATTACCCTCAGATAGAGATGGGGGGCATGAAGCTGTAGCGGCAGGCGATTCGAGGCGTGACCTGTGCAGGTCTCGCGATAGCGGATCTCTATCGCTGACCAAAGGGTCTTCTTCGCTACTGGAAGAGTCTCCCTTGCCTAAGTCGCTCCTCCCCTTAGGTCTGCCCACATACCCGTTACCGTCTCACGGACCCGGGCTCGCATGCCCCTGATAGTGGGGGCCGCCTCGCCCGGCGTGGTAAGCAAAGCGATGATCTTCTTCTTCATATCGTCATAGTCGATGAATTTGGTTGCATAGGTCGCTGGAAACCAGTCCTCGCGATGCGGCGCAGTGTCCCGGAGGTAGCGGACCTTTAGGCATCGATATCCGTACTTGCTCCTTGCGGATCCCACGACCTCAACCAACTCGCCAAAAACGATGACGTAGTCCCCCTTTGCTATTTCAGGACATAAGGCTGCGCTGTAAATCTTGCCGGCAAGCGGATTCTTCGCCGCGAACCTTGCGAGCTCACCCAAGGCACCCTTCCGGGACCGGTGGCCGATGAGTCTCCTGCAACGCAGTAGGCACTGAACGCACAGAACGAGCAGGAGTACGCGGCGTGCGCTAAGCAGCTCAAGCGATAACCGTGAAGGTAGTCTTCCTATGTTGAGATGGATCGCACGGCTTGGTGAGCGAAACCCACCGCCGTAGTCAAATCCCAGGCCACTCGCTCCTGCCTCGTGGCAACGTCCAGTGCGCGTTCAAAACAAGCCTTGAACGTCTGCAGCTGTGCGTTGCCGTTAGGCTTGGTGTTAGACAGGTACCAGCAGGCGGCGAGCTGCACTGCGGCCTCGCCCGCACCAATACTCCGCTTCGTGAGATCTATTCTCGATTGTGTGTTCAGATTGACACAGTTGAAATATTCCCGAAAGTCCGCCTGTCGCTTCCTGTGCTGGTCGAGCTCTCTGTACAGAAGATAGTGGTCATAATAGGGGTCTGAGTTAATTCCAGAAAAATTGATCAACTCCACCAGGATCTCTGTGAGTCTTCTGAGGAATAGGGACTGATCGCCATCTATTGCCGCCAGCGTGTTCCTCAAGAGGCGTCGCCCATGCTCGTCTGAAGGGACAGGCTCTGGTTCGGAAAAGGCGTCCTGCATCATGGTGACGTTCATGACTGCCCGTTCGATCTCGTCCAGCACCGCATAGATATAGTGTCGCCTACCTCGACCGTTGTGGACGCTCCCGAAGGTTTCATATCGGTCTTCGTCCATCCCCAAGGTCTGGCGGAGCTCATCAGCGCCGTTGACGACGAGCCCAATGGCCGCTTGCACTAATTCGGCGAGTGTTGGTTCAGATCGCGCTTCCATTTTGCTGCCCAACCCCACCGCACGCGAGGGCCAGTGACTCTAAGGACGACGTCAAAAGCGTACTCCCGAAAAACGGCAAGGGCGGCGACCGGATGGAGCATAGGCCGCTAGGTGTCTAAAGAATCATTCCACTCCGCACCCATAACCCAGGCCAGGGCCGACACCCTTCCCCGGAGGAGATGACACCGGTAAGGCTGTCGTAGCATATCGACATGGGCTGTCAAAGAGGCCCCCTGGCGTCAAAAGCTGCTATAATGCTTTAGGTTGGGTCAACTGCTGAGTAACCGCCTATGACGACTATCACTCTCGAGCTTCCTGACGACCTGGCTACGCAGCTTGTTTCGATGCGTGACCGATTGCCGGCATTGCTCTATGAAGTGCTGAATTCAAACACGAGGAAAGGGCGGTGGGCCGGCTGAAGTCAGGCGGTTTGCATCCCGCCTATCGGGAAATGTTTGACTTTCTGGCGGCTGGTCCAACGCCAGAGCAAATCATTTCCCATCGACCTGCCGCACAACTCCGCGAGCGAGTCGCCGAGTTGCTGGAGAAGAATCGCGAAAGCGGTTTGACCGCGGAGGAGGAAGCTGAGCTAGACGACTACGAACAAGTGGATGATTTAATGTCCTTGCTCAAGGCCCGTGCCCGCTCGGTGATTCCGTAATCCTGCTGACTTGTGGGACCTCGATGCCGCGCCTCCACATTCCCGCGTTGTTGCGACGCTGTTGTCATCGAGCGGGCGCGAGCATGTTGCGAGTACTGCTTGTTGCCTCTCGGTGCGGCAGAATATCCCCCTGAGATCGACCACTTCGTGGCGCTACGCCAGGGTAGCGTGGCCTTTGTCCGCGGCTACAATCCCGCGACAAAATGCTTGACTTTTGCCTTGAGCGAGGTATAATTTTTGCGCTTCTATTGTTCCGATCTCGAAGCACGAAAGCGAAGGAGGTAACACGCCATGAACAGTCTCGCCAAGAGCGTCTTGGGTGGGTCGATCCTCGCTACCGCTCTGTTGGCTCAGCTTGCTATGGGGGGAGCTGCCCAAGATAATACCAGATCGAAAGCAGCCGTCACGGCGGTGCGGGAGGCCCCAGATGTCCCAATCGCGACCAGGGTTCCTGAGGCAGCTCCGCTGGCGATTAATGAGGCAACCGCAAAGCAAATGGAGGGTCCCCAGTACGCTAGGCTTTTTGGGATCAAGGCGAATTCGCCAATGTATGTCGCATTTCCCAGCATCACAGTACGGAACCAAACGGACAGGCGAATAACTAGCTTCGAACTGGCGCTTAAGAACAATGAGACCGGCAGAGGGCGCGAAGTTTGGTATATGAAAACGCGTTTAGAGCCCGGCGGTGTCATGACAATCCCGCCGTACAGATGGATCGTGCCGGAAAAGCGCGTACGGGCCACCAGCGAAGGGGATATCCTTGCCCCCAAACCGTTTGATGTCGACTCGGAGCAGATGTGGTCAGCAGGGAGTGCTTCTTCTTTGGCAGTGGGGTTGGTAAGCGTCGGCTTCGAGGACGGCACAAACTGGTCCGCTCAGCGCGTATTCGATGAGCAAGGGAAATCGCATTTTGCCACCGAGTAGCGGCGACATGCCGGCTTCCGTGGCGCGGTCGGGGACCGTTGGATTAACGTATCGCCTCGCAACGACCGCGGCCGTAGCCACCCCATACGCCTCTTACGCGACTACGGCTGCTTCAGGGCCGGGGTCGGGGCGCAGCCATACCGTAACTCCCGGTGCGGCTCTCTTGCAATGTGTCTGCAGTTGCGGGGTGGACTGCTCAGGCGGCTCCTCAGTGTGCACGGTAGATTGCGGAAGTTGTGGGAGTCCTTGCCAGTCCTGCACCGGCTCTTGCTGTGTGGCCGCCATCAAAGTTGAACCGCTATGTAGCTGAACCGTAAAGGACGCAGACCCGCCTGCAGAATCGCCGGCTCCCCGGCCTCCGAAGTCCCCTTGGGAGGGCCAGGGGTCGGGGCACTGAGCCGTTATCGCACCAACCGCCCTTCTTAGGGAGCCTTCGATCCGGGCTTTAGAATCATCCGTCATCCTTGCGAGCGCATTCATCCAGGCGCCGGCTTCCATCGCGCCTTCGAACGAAATTCCGTCAGGCGCCCAATCTATCTGTCTATCTACCGGACGGATTCCATTTATCCTTGTTATTCTGTATATTCGATGCGCAGTTCCGGCAACCGCTCGCACTGGGAAGGGAGGATCGATGAAACGCAAGACTCTCGCCTTGATTGCTGTGGCCTTTCTTACACCGTCGGTTATCTCGATTAACTGTCCGGCGGCGGACCCTCGGGGGCCGCTCGCAAGGGAACACGAGCGCTACACGATTTCAATCGCGCTGGAGTTCGTCAAAAAGTTCAGGAACCCGGTGCTGAGAGCGCTCGATTCGCTCGGCACGATGACGCCCAACGGATACGCCAGCGGGTTTGTGGTCGCCGACGGACTGGTCATGACCAGCTATCACGTCGTTTCCGGAGAGCTTAGCCCGGCCAAAAGGAAAACTCTCGGGTTCAAGCCTGACGAAGAGCTCGAGGTCAAGGCGTACGTTTACGGCTGTCCGGTGAGGGTAGTCAAAGTAAATGAAACCGCGGACCTGGCTTTGCTGAAAGTTTGCGGAGCAGTCCACTCAAGGCGAGCGAAGTTTGTCAGCAATCCCGCCAGTGACGAGCCGTTGATGGTGATTGCCCAACCCGGCCAACATAAGACGATCAAGCGTGGAAGTTTCCGCGGCACCTATAGCTTTGGAGGCCACGATTATTGGGCGGTCAGGATAGAAGCCGAGGATGGTTTTTCAGGCAGCCCGGTCTATGACAATAACGGGGGTATCGTCGGAGTCTTTTGTCTGTACGACTGGAAACAGGGCGTGGGATTGATAAGTCCTGGTACTCAGGCTGAACAACTGCTGTCGGAATACGGCAGCCAGCAATAGTCACTGCAATTGAGCGTTCGAAACCTCGGTCAGGCGCCGTCGAAGGTATTGCTGCTCGACCCGGTTTGTCGTGAGGGTGAGCGCCCTCCGATATGCTTCGGCGGCTTCTTCAGGCCGGTTCAATCGTCTCAGAAGGTCGGCCCGGGCCGCGTGGAAAAGATAGTAGTCGTCTAGCTGCCCTGACTCTCCGGCTTCCTCGATAAGCGACAGACCCCGCTCAAATCCTTCACACATCGCGACCGCCACCGCGTGATTCAGCGCGACGATCGCCGATGGAATCAGTTGCATAAGGCGCTCGTATAGAAGCGCGATTTCATC
>Ga0210410_10005809_pt1 | contig 10721 bp, 9 predicted proteins | sample IncBWC4MmetaG_FD_161058 | JGI IMG/M metagenome (GOLD analysis project Ga0210410, IMG submission 161058) | Forest soil microbial communities from Barre Woods Harvard Forest LTER site, Petersham, Massachusetts, United States - Inc-BW-C-4-M | ecosystem: Environmental > Terrestrial > Soil >... | reverse complement strand
GTTGCCTCCGCCAACTTGACGCCAACCGCTGAGGCGTCAGGACCACACGACTTCGCCGTCCGCCTCCGGCGCCCTCGTCTTAAAGCGCCATCAGCGTCCACCGCATCCCGCCCCGCGCTCGTGACGATCGCGAAACGCCCCTCAAGTGGGACGGGACCGCGAACAGATACAACTGATTTGGGTCGGCCTGCAAGCGATATTTCTGAAATTCGCAATTTTAATGAAATACAGAATTCGTCATTCCCGCTTTCTTCCCTTCTCCCCTTGTGGGAGTATGACGCTCTATGTAACCGATTGAGATGACAAGGGAAACGTCAATCGGTGTCCGTGTGGTGTCCCTTGCCCGCGGTTCCCCGTCGACGATGACGCGCGCGTGCCTGCTTGTGTCTCGGCGAGCTTTTGACGGCGCTACCTCATTGTTTTGATGATCCGCCGCGCGATATGCCGCAAGCCTCCAGCACATTCCAAGCAGCGTCGGTTTCATCGGGCAGCGCGACAGCCGCGCGCGTTAATTCACGGACAGCTTCGACAGGCGGCAACCAAGAGCGCCACAGGCGATCTCTCATCGCATCGAACTCCAGCCGCTCTTCGTCATCCAGCGGGTGAGCTTCCGGGTATTCATAGTACCGCTTGTTAAGTGCCCGATAGCGTTCGATCTCGCCGTCTGAGAGCACGCCGAAATAGCGATCATCGGCGATGCGGCCATCACGGTCGATCAGGTAGCGGTGTGTGGAATGATGTTGTAGAGGCGGCCGTCCTCGACGATGCACACCGCGAAGCGGTGTTCGCCAGCGGTCACGTGAGGGAGCGGCGCAAAGGGCTCGGCCACCGCGCGAAAACTCATCCAGTCTTGCCAAGCGGTGCGATGCCACGCGCCATCGCGCCAGTGCAGAACTTGTTGTCCCTCATCAAGCGAAATCATTGGCATCCCCTTGTCCTGAAGCGCCGCCCTTTTGGCACTCTACCAATAGGCGTCGCCAGCCGTTGTCATTTGATAATCAAGGCGGCCTGTGAATAACCGGGACAACGGCCCCCATCCTCGTATTGCTACCCTGCATTGTGCCACCGTGGACACCGTGATTCTCGGTTGCGCTCGCGTAAACACTCGATAAGATCATTTCGGACGCCTGCAACTAGCGTAAGCAGGGGTCCTTTTTTGACAATCTGTCTCCAAAAGTTCGGTTGGATCATGCACCTCTCGACCAAACACGCACTTCGTGTCAGCGAAATCCTCGCGAGAGTTGCGCAGATGGAGATCATGCCGCGGTTTGAAACGCTGAGTGCCGGTCAGGTGCGCGAAAAGTCCTCAAGCTTCGATGTGGTGACGGAGGCGGATGAAGCGGCGGAGCTGGTCATATCCCAAGCGCTCCGCACTGACTTCCCGACCGCTGTTATAGTTGGCGAGGAAGCGTCCACCAAAGACGCATCCCTCGTTGATAAGATCGAGACCGCCGAGCTTGCTTTCATTGTCGATCCGATCGACGGCACGAAGAACTTCGTATCGGGCCTTCCCCTGTTCGGTGTGATGGCCGCCGCGACCATATACGGGGAGCCGGTGCTGAGCGTCATTCATGATCCGGTGCGTCAAGATACGGCAATCGCAATCAAAGGCGAAGGGGCGTGGCTTCAAAGAAGGAACGGAACCAAAGCGCGTTTGCGGGTCGCTGATCCGGTTCCACTGTCGAAGATGGATGCAGTAATTGCGACGAAGTTCCTGCCGGAACCACTGCGCTCTATCGTAAACGGCAACCTTTCGCAGATTGGGATGAATTCGTTTTTCCGCTGCGCAGCGCACGAATATCGACTGGCGGCTGCGGGACATTGTCATCTTTTGTTCTACAACAAGCTTATGCCATGGGATCATGCGCCAGGCTGGCTGCTTCACCGCGAGGCTGGCGGATACAGCGCACACTTCGATGGTAGTGAGTATAGGCCGTCTCACCTGAGCGGCGGTCTAATTTGCGCCCCGGATAGGGCAAGTTGGCAACGTGCGCGGGACGTCCTGCTCAACGGCAGCCTAGCCCCGACGAATGAGCTTGCACACGGCAATGACCGCTGAGGGTCCATAGATGGTGTTTGCCATGTCGCCGGCCTCAAACTGATGGAATATGCGTTCCACTTCCGGTGTTGGCACATAACGTCATTCCGCTGGGCTGCGGTCGCTATCGGGGCAAAGCGGACATGGCCGGACTTGCTGCTGGCTCGACCCGGTCGCGAATGACCCGAAGCGGAAGTCGCCTGCTAACACGGTTGCGGCTTCCTCCATTCCTTGGGTGAAAGCCTGGATGCCCAGGCTACTAATTTAGGTTGTTAGATCGGAACTATTTCTCATTTTGGTTGTTGTTGGATCGATCCCCGAGAGCAGAGGGATCGAGATGAAAAAGTCAGCAGCCCACAAATGGTCAAATCTCTTTCAGCCCTGGCGATATTCTTCGTCCTCGGGGGGTCGGTGGTAGCGTTGCCAGTCTTCGCCCCCAAAATGGAAGCCGGTGAGGCTGCTGTGCTGGCCAAGGGAGACCGGCTTGCGGTTCGAGCGGCTGCCTTGAATTGCTCAACACAAGTCTGGCCAGAGTTCGATACGTCCTGTTTGCGAAACACGGGTTCAGGCGCGAAAGTCCACGAAGCTCGTCTTGTAACCGCCCGCCGCTAAGCATCCCCCCAACTTCTCCGGTTCACCCCACCAACAAATTGGATGCTTCATGACTTACCCCGCGCACGAAGATGACGGTCAGATCAGCCGCGTCCACAGCGTGGCGCTTTGCAAGGAAATCGGTGAACGGCTTGGCCCTTGTCTGGACCAGCAGCCCGTTCGACCGTCGCCGGATTTGATATTGCTCATGAGACGATTGCGCGATGAACCCTGCAGAACCCAACCGGACATATATCCGTGAAAGACTTCTCCCACGCGTCTTTCCCGCCTGCCACGATTGGCATCATGACGCTGGCCATGGAAAGCGCTCTCTCCAAGCTTCCTCACCCCGTCGGTTCGGCGCGCGTTCAGTCCATAGCCGAAACCATTCTGCGTTCTACTAAGGAAGGCGAGAGAGACTCCGCAGTCCTGGCCCGAATGGCCTTGCTGGAGCTTCTGATCTCACCGCGGGACTGATGGACGCTTTGCACCGAGATTCAGGATTTTCGATCAGGTCTTGGACGTGACGAATCTGTCGGGTGGCGTGAATTAGCTCGCTATTTGCCCGCGAAAGGCGCAGCAATGTTAACGCCATCTCGTTCAGCACCCGCTATGCGATTATTGGCTTTCCGAGCGAGATGACCGAGGGATAGCTGCGCGGAAGTTTGCAGAAGCGTTCGAGCAACTATGCCAAGGCTGATCTATTATCGGATTCCTCGTGAGAGAGTGAGGCCACCCATGTCATCAGATTCAATCGGGGTGCCGAACGTTCTCGTAGTTGAAGACGAGATGATTCTGCGCATGCGTGCGGTCGACATCGTGGAGGATGCCGGGTTCCAACCCGTCGAAGCCGTTAATGCCGACGAGGCACTCTCTATTCTCGAGTCCCGCTCGGACATAGCCCTGCTCTTCACCGACATTCAAATGCCCGGCAGCATTGACGGCCTGAAGCTCGCCCACGCTGTGCACGACCGTTGGCCCTCTATCAAGATCATCCTGGTTTCGGGTCAAGTGAAGCCATCCGACGCGGAAAGGCCAGCGGACAGCCGCTTCTTCGGCAAACCGCTGAGTGTCGAGCAAATGATCGCTGAATTGCAGGCGATGGTGGGCGCGGGCGCGTTAAGAATTGTTCCGAACGGATCCATCTTGCCTGCGGATGAGGCGTTTCATGACACAACCATTAGGCCGTCGCCCCGCTCCGCCAAGGAAGCCGTCTTGTCGGCGGAGAACGACAGCCTCCGCCTGTTGCTCGAACAGGCCGGCATTGACGCCGAAACCTTGCTTGTCCAAGCCGGTATCGACGCCAAGGAACGAGAGGCAGCCGACAAGTTGCAGAAGCTGATCCTTGGGGAACTGCATCATCGTATCAAGAATACGCTCGCCACCGTCAGTGCAATTGCATCCCAAAGCTTCCGGGCAGCGCCCAGTATTGAGCACGGACAGAAGGCCATGGAGGGCCGGCTGATCGCATTGGGACGAGCCCACGATCTGCTGATGCAGGTCAGCTGGGCAAATGCAAGCCTTACGCACACCTTCAGCAGCGCGACGGAGCCATATGACGGCCAAGGGGCCAGACGCTTCCATTTCAACGGGCCGGATATCAGAATTACCTCCAGCGCCGTGATTGCGCTTGCGATGACGCTCAACGAGTTGTGTACCAACACTACCAAATTTGGTGCGCTTTCCATCCCCACCGGCCGCGTGGAAATCGCATGGACGATAGACGAGCCGAAGCACAGGCTTCGCCTTATCTGGACTGAAAGTGGAGGTCCCACGGTCGAACCTCCGCTGCGTCGAAGCTTCGGCACTCGAATGATGGAGTCTCTCGGCCAACAATTGAACGGCCAGGTGCAGCTCGCCTACCAACCGTCCGGGTTCACCTATTCGTTGGATGTGCCGCTTGGCTCAGTCATGGCGGCTGCGTGACGATTGCTAACTTCCGCCTTTGGCACTTTTCGGACCTCCAGCGACGTCCGCAGTTCTGTCGCTATCGGGGGAAAAGCGGAAGTCCGACTTAGGGGGCCGTCGGGGCAGCTAAACATCAGAACAGCCGCGAGACCCATGACCGCTGCGCTGATCCAGCTGAGGATCGCGATTAGGGCGATTCTTTTACATTTCCTCGGCAAATATCCGCATCATAGAATCCAAATGTCGCAATATGATCAGGGTGATCTTCAAAGACTCGCACGTTAAACACACATTTTGACTTTTGCTCTGTCATCGCGCCAACAGGTTGTTTCACCGCCTTCATTTTCTTTAGAAATATCCTAACTTTCGGTGAGTCAAAGACGAGTCCGATCGCACGGTTCTCGTCAGTTGCGTCATCCGCCCAGGACCGACTACCGAGGCTCAACCCCGTTGACGATACGATAAATAAAGAAAGAACAATACGGACAGTTTTCGCCAAAGCAGTTTCCACGTGTAGCAACTTGCGCATGAGTCCATCTCAAAGGCTGAGTTGACGATCGTGTGTCGAGTTAACTTGCTTTAGGGTTCGATGCGACACTACTGTTGCTTAATTCCGCAGGGATGATGGCGTTCGGCAGTTGCACTTGTGAAGCGCTCCCCTGGATTACGGATTGAACCCATCGTGCATTATCAGCGACGAATGGCTTGTTCGCCGGCGTGAAACTAGACCGCGATCACCCGATTTGCGGCGATGCGAAAACGGCATTTCATATTTGGAGGAAGAAGGATGCGGCGAGCCTTGGTACCTTTTTGCGTTTTCGGGCTGTTTGCCAGCCTGATTGCGACGACGCCTGCCGGGGCAACGATCGAAAAAATCATGAACCAATGCAACGGCAAGCTGTGTCCATTCTTCCGGGCCTCGATCGTGATTCCCGACGGCTGGGTTGAAGACAGGGATGCGACCCATCATTTTAATTCGCAGTTCCTGTTACCCCAGGGCGCCGGTTTCGAGAAAGCGGCTGCAAAAATCTATGTTGCCGTAATATACAATCGCAAGAAGCAGCCGATTTCTGACTTCATGTCCGAAAACATCGCGGACTGGCACAGTCGCGCCAAAGACGCCAAAATTACCGACCTTGACGACCTTCCCCGCGGCGATGGCAAGGTCGCATTCGTGCGACACCAGTTCGAGGCCGGAAGCCTTCGTGAACAAGGCTACGAATTACAGGCGGTAACCACAGACAACGACAATGACGGCAATGAGTTTTTGGTAACCATCACCTTGTCCGCCAACTCGCGGAAGGCCCTGAAAGCCGCCGAACCGGCCTACCTAGCGATCCTGGGTAAGTACTGAGCTAAGACGAGATTTCTGGAAGAGGTCTGTGTCGGGAACATCGAACATGCTTGTGATGCGCTGTTTTTCGGTCGCTCTTGTCGCATTATTTGTTCGGCGTCACCGGATGCCGGTCGCGCCGCCGAAAGCGTCCGCACCGATCAATCTCGATAAATGCCATCATACCGCAGGTTCAAACTACATAAGGGGATCTCTGGTGCGATCCCGCGCGTTGAGATTGATAATATGTACGGCTTTTTCGGCTCTTTCTGCAGTCGCAGGCGCACAAGCGCACAGGGCGCGATCAATAGCCATAAGATGATCGCTCCGAAATTGTGACTGATTGCGCGAAGCGGGCTTCGGATCACGTTTCTCCCATAAGGGGTTTCCATCCCGCTCTATGATGGCACACCAAACCCTGTTTTCAACTGAAACCACGACGGCTCGTGTCGCCGGATTTACGCCCTTGCCCCTTGTGGCCTCGATTGAATTATGGCTGCCCGACGAGACCGTGATCGTCGATTAGGTGATCGAATGAAGTCAGCGACTTCCGTTCCTGGCACGAAACCGACATGCCGCCGTGGTCGCCCGATGTCCGTTGCTGGGGTAACAACAGAAGTCGCGTTTCAGGGGCGTCAGGGCAGCTTTTGACCCACAACGGACGTGGGCACCGGCAAAAATGCGAAGCAAGGAACGGACTAATGACTTGCCTCGTCGACCTCCGGCGATGGTTCCCTCTTCAAAACCCTCTGGTAGATAACCGCCCCGGTGTGCTGTACTTCGTTCGAGCAGGTTCCGGCTCTTGCCAAGGAGACGGTTTAGCGGCGGCTGCAGGCCCCGAAACGGTGCGCTATTTCTCGAGGCCCGCGGGGAACAGAGTCGGAACGATGGTAGTCATTGATACGAGGCTTGCTGCCGGTCTGGACGAGATCAGTGCAGGATTTGCGGTTTTCGACGAAAACCTGAAACTCGTCTTTTGCAATGCTCGTTATCCGCTGATCCGCGGCTATCCTGCCGCCCTTTGCAAACCTGGCGTCGAGCTGACCGAACTGTTCCGGTACAACGCCGCGCGCGGTGACTATGGTGATGGCGATGTCGAAGTGCATGTCACGGAACGGGTGGCTCAAATCCAGCGCGGCGGGGACGTCACGGTGGATCAAGTGTTGGGAGACGGCCGTATCCTTGCCGCGCGGTATAGGCCGTTAGCCGACGGTGGCCTGGCGACGACCTACGAAGACGTCACGGAAATGCGCCGCGCCGAGATTGCGCTGCGCCACGACCAAACCCGCTACGAGCTCGTCACCCAGGCCGTCAGCGAAGGGCTCTACGACTGGGACATTGGGTCCGGTCAGCTTCAGGTCTCCACCCGCTTGAATGCCCTGTTCGATTTCAAGCAAGGAGAGTTGACCTCATATGACTGGGTCGCGAGGGTACATCCCGACGATATTGCGTCATACCGCGCGGCGCTGCGGGCTCATTTCACTGGCAAGACCTCGGTGCTCCACGCAGAATACCGCATCCGCGATAAAGCCGATACGATCCGTTGGGTCGAGGATCATGGACTATCGATCCGCAATGAAGCCGGGCGCGCAGTCCGATTGGTGGGCGCAGTCAGCGACATTACCTCCCGGAAGAATGCCGAGCGGGCGCTACGCGAAAGTGAGGAACGCTACTCGCTTGCAATGAGCGCCATTAATGAAGGTGTTTATGACTGGGACGTAACCCGAGACGAGATCTTTTACTCGCCAAATGTCATGGAGGTGCTTGGTTTCACAGGGTTGGAGATGTCAACACCGAAGGATTGGATCAGACGTATTCATCCCGAGGATCTTCCCACCTACCAAGCTGCTTGGGCCGCTCATTTCCGTGGCGAAACGCGACGGTTTTTCTGCGAAATGCGATACCGACATGCGGACGGATCTACTCATTGGGCGCGTCAGCACGGCACGGGCGTTCGAGATGGTAGCGGTCGGGTCGTCCGCGTGGTCGGGTCGACGGGCGATATTACGGCTGAGAAGACCCTCGCACACGAGCGCGATGAAGCGCGGACCCGTTTGTTCGTGGCTCTCGAATCCATCTCTCAAGGTTTCGCACTGTTTGACGCCGAAGATCGGCTGGTAATGTGCAACAGCCAGTATCGTAAGTTCTTCACGCAAGCCGCGGATCCAGAAGTCTCTGCCATGATTGTGCCAGGCATGAGGTTCGAGGATTACGTACGGAAGGCTTACGAAAAGGGCATGTATCCCGACGCCGGATCGGATATCGACGCCTACCTGCGAAGTCGACTCGAGCGCAGACGAGCGGCAGGTTCCGGATTCGAGCTAAAATTGCGGGACGGCACCTGGCTTTACGTAAGCGAACGGCGCACAAACGATAACGGCCTCGTAGCCGTCTACACCGATATAACCGATGTAAAGAACAGGGAGTCGGAATTGCGAGCTGCCCGGCTCGCCGCCGAGACGGCTCTGGCCGATTTGCGCGCGGCACAGGATCGCCTGGTGCAGACCGAGAAGCTGGCCTCGCTCGGCCAGGTCACCGCCGGCATTGCCCACGAAATCAAGAACCCGCTCAATTTCGTCAACAATTTCTCAGCGCTATCGGCTGAACTCGTCGGAGAAATGAAGGACGCACTTTCGGGTATCGACCTCGACAAGAATAAACGGGAAGAATTGGACGAGATCGCACAAATGCTGAAAGACAACCTCGAAAAGGTTGTTCAGCACGGCAAGCGCGCCGACTCCATCGTGAAAAACATGCTGCAGCACTCCCGTGAAGGTTCCGGCGAGCATCGCCCTTCCGACATCAACGTGATAGTGGATGAGAGCCTGAACCTCGCCTATCACGGTGCCCGGGCAGAAAAGGCTGGCTTTAGCATTGCTTTGCAACGCCATCTTGATCCTTCCGTCGGCATGGCCGATGTCTATCCGCAGGAGATTACGCGAGTCCTGCTCAATCTGATATCGAACGGATTCTATGCCACGACCAAACGCAAAGCGGAAGCCGGCGATGGTTTCGAGCCAACGCTTGTCGCCGCGACGAAGAATCTCGGAGACAAGGTTGAAATTCGTATTCGCGACAACGGGACCGGCATCCCGGAAGGGGTCAAGGATAAAATATTCAACCCATTCTTCACGACCAAGCCGACGGGCGAAGGCACCGGGCTTGGCCTGTCGATGAGCCACGACATCATCGTGAAACAGCATGGCGGCAGCATTGATGTCGAGACGGAGCCCGGACTTTTCACCGAGTTCAAGATCGTATTGCCGCGGACGAGCCAAAGGTAATCGGCGAGCCCCATTCTTCGACTGACAGCGCCAAATTTGCTGCGGTGCATGAGTCCGCTCTTGGCACGAACCGGACATGGCCGCTCTGGCAGGCAATGTCCGCTATCGGGGCACAGCGGACTCTGGCGAGTCATCCGCCCGGCAGATTTATGGGTTCACGGCCTAGTAAACGCAACCGCAGACCCCGTTCAGCACAGCTAATAACAACAACAGCGCAACGACTGCGACCGCCAAAACGGACGGCCCCAGATACATCCACGCAGCAACCTTAAAAGCCCTTCGACAAAACGCTTGTGCCTGTGGACTTGCTGCCGGTGAATGGCCGAACCATTCGGCAGTCACCATGATGATGATAGGCAATAGTCCTATGATCGCGATTAGGGTGTAGCTCACCACTTTAACTTCCTCCGGTTTCGGATTGAGCTTCACCATTATTCTGGGGGTCTGCGAAAATGCTGTTCTTGAGTATTGAACTGTGTGCCACAATGAATTTGCGGCAATCACCTCGGAGCAACAACATGACTGTAGTCGAACGAACATCCGCTGGTCTACAGACTGTTATCCCTGGCTGTGAACGGCGAACATTGCCGAAATCCACAACGCGCGCAGATGAAAACGGCCAAGGGCTGCTGCACTTCTACAAGCCTTCGAGCCTGCGCGAAGAACTGGCAAAGCGAGCGGATGCGCCTTTGCGGCCGAGACGAGGACAAAAAGCGTTGCCGAAAAGTGGTTTGTTCGTCTAAAGGCTGTTGCCCGGACCGGGCCGACCCGCAGCCCGGGCAATGTCGGTGACCACCGATGAAGAACGGGATATCTGGATGCGCGCGCCGTGGAACGAGGCCAAGGCGCTGCAGCGGCCGCAGAAGCATTTCTCGCGTCCACCGCATCCCGCCCCGCGCTCGTGACGATCGCGAAACGCCCCTCAAGTGGGACGGGACGGCTGAAGATATACGACTGAGTCGGGTCAGGCGGCAAGCATTATTTTCTGAAATTCGCAATTTTAATGAAATTCAGAATTCGTCATTCCCGCTTTCTTCCCTTCTCCCCTTGTGGGAGAAGGTGGCGCGGGCAACGTCCGCGCCGGATGAGGGGTTCTTTCCGCGGAGAGAGACCCCTCACCGTCACGAACGCGCTGCGCGCGTCCGTGCCACCCTCTCCCACAAGGGGAGAGGGGAAGAGGGAACGTGTCGCTCCTACCCGAGTTCGATCTCGTCGCTGATCTCGTGGGTCAGGCTGACGCCGCCGAGGGTCAAGACCATTTTGGCCGACAGCTTCTCGTGGCCCTTGAGGCGGCCGCTTGAGACCGCGTCGCGCACCGCGATCTCGATTTCGCGCTGCGAGGTGATGCCGACCTTTTTCAGGAACCTGCGCAGGCTGGCGTTGAAGACGTCTTCGTTCATGAGTGCCCCCTCGAAGTTACGGATGTTCCGGATTGTTCATCATGTATTCGCCGAGATCGCGCTGGCGGCGGTCGGCGCGCGCGTTGGCGTTGCTGCGCTGGGCGTCGCGGTCCTTGCGGCAGGCGACATAGGGCGGCGAACCCACAGTGACATTGTTGGCGCGGCAG
>Ga0210410_10005805_pt1 | contig 10724 bp, 11 predicted proteins | sample IncBWC4MmetaG_FD_161058 | JGI IMG/M metagenome (GOLD analysis project Ga0210410, IMG submission 161058) | Forest soil microbial communities from Barre Woods Harvard Forest LTER site, Petersham, Massachusetts, United States - Inc-BW-C-4-M | ecosystem: Environmental > Terrestrial > Soil >... | reverse complement strand
AATGCCAACCGGCCGTCCTTGCCTCGCGGCAGCTTCGTGACCGTCAAGGGCCAGCTGCAAACCATGCGCAGTTCCTACGCGGGCTTGCTGACCGGACTCGTGTTTTCCATCATTCTCGTCTACCTGCTGATCGTTGTGAACTTTCAGTCGTGGCTCGATCCGTTCATCATCATCACAGCACTCCCCGCTGCGCTTGCCGGCATCGTTGGCTTCCTGTTCGTAACGCATACAACGCTCAGCGTTCCCGCCTTGATGGGCGCCATTATGTGCATGGGCGTCGGGACGGCGAACAGCATTCTCGTCGTGTCGTTTGCGAAAGAACGGCTCCTGCATCACGGAGACCCGGTCGAAGCGGCCATCGAGGCCGGGTTCACCCGGTTCCGCCCCGTGCTCATGACCGCTCTCGCGATGATCATTGGTATGATCCCCATGTCTCTCGGCCTCGGCGATGGCGGCGAGCAGAACGCACCGCTCGGCCGTGCTGTGATTGGTGGTCTCTCGTGCGCCACAGTGGCCACGCTCATCTTCGTCCCTGCGGTCTTCAGCTTGTTGCACGCACGACGTGATCCTTCGGCTGTACGCCGACCCTCGGCGGAGAATCCTGAACCGAGTCCAGCGTGAGTTAAAGGAAAACGAATGACGCCGAACGACGAAAATGTGATGACCACTCCCGAACCACAGGCGGGACCCCGAACGGCAATCATCGTCGCGGCGGCCACGAGTGCCGCTCTGGCTCTCTTGATTTACTCCGGCATCCATTCGCGCGCGGTGGCTGAAGCGCGGCTGACGCAAAGAACGCAAGAAACCGCCATTCCCAGCGTCGCCGTGATCTTTCCGAAAGAAGGCGCCCCCACGCAGGAAATTGTCCTGCCCGGTAATACACAGGCATTCAGCGACGCACCGATCTATGCGCGAACCAGTGGCTATCTCAAGCGCTGGTATTTCGACATCGGCGCGCATGTAAAGAAAGGGCAGCTGCTCGCGGAAATCGAAACCCCTGAGGTCGATCAGCAACTGCAACAGGCTCGAGCGGATTTGGATACCGCACAGGCTAACCTAAACATCGCCAAGATCACCGCGAGCCGTTGGCAAGACCTAGTAAACACCGGCTCCGTATCTCAACAGGAAACGGACCAGGCGGTCAGCAATCTCAGTGCGGTGAAAGCCGCAGCCGAATCCAGTTCCGCCAATGTGCGCCGCCTCGAGCAACTGCAATCGTTCGAAAAGGTCTGTGCGCCCTTTGACGGCATCATCACCGCCCGCAACACGGACATCGGAGCGCTTATCGATGCTGGAGCCAATACGCAGTCGAGAGAGCTCTTTCACATTGCTGCCATTCGCACGCTACGCCTGTACGTCGCGGTCCCCGAGGTGTACTCCCGCGCTGCTCGTTCCGGCGCGCCAGCGACCTTGACCCTCGACGAATTCCCGGGCCAAGCCTTCCATGGCAGTCTCGTTCGCAATGCCAACGCGATCGACATCGCATCGCGTACGCTGCTCGTCGAAGTCGATGTCGATAATCGAACCGCCCGACTCCTTCCAGGCGCCTACGTCTTTGTGCACCTCAAGCTGCCCGACCAAACTCGCTCGGTGACCGTTCCATCGAATACGTTGATCTTCCGCAAAGAGGGCTTGCAGATCGGACTGGTTCGCAACGGCAAAGCTGAGTTGGTCCCGGTCAAGATCGGCCGTGATTATGGCAATAGCGTAGAAGTTGTTTCGGGCCTTCAACCGACCGATGCAGTCATCGTCGATCCATCGGATTCTCTTGTCGCCGGCATGCCCGTTCGCCTAAGCAGCAAACCAACACGAGGGTCCAAGCAATGAAGTACGTAATCGGTGTGGTCCGTCTCGTCCTCACCGGAATCGTCGCGCTGCTTCTAGTGCTGTTGCTTGTGGCGCTTGAGGGCTGTACCGTCGGCCCCAAATACGCTAAGCCCACAGTGCCTACCTCCGCGAGCTATGAGGAAGAAACGCCAGCCTCATTCAAGGAGTCGGACCAGTGGCAGCCGGCGCATCCCGGAGATCAGACGAGTCGCGGAAACTGGTGGGAGATTTTCGGCGATCCGGAACTCAACAAGCTGGAAGAGCAGATCGCAGGGTCCAACCAGACCCTGAAAGTAGCCGAAGGGCGCTTCCGCGAAGCTCGCGCAGCAATTCGCTTCAATCGGGCTTCACAGTTTCCAACCATCTCCACCGCGCCCAGCGCCAGCTACGTCAAGAACTCGGACTATTCATCGAACTTTTCGTCGAAGATCCAACAGTCCAGCAAGGGCGATTTCGTGCTGCCTTTCGACCTTTCCTACGAGCTGGATCTCTGGGGCCGCGTGCGGCGCAGCGTTGCTGCCGCGCGGGAAGAAGCGCAGGCCAGCGCTGCCGATTATGAGACCGCAAAGCTCAGCCTGGAAGCGGAGCTTGCCTTGGACTATTTCGAATTGCGCAGCGCCGACGCGCAAAAACAACTTCTCGACGATACGGTAAAAGCCTACTCCCACAACCTGCAGCTCACGCTTAATCGCTTTAAAGGAGGAGTTGCCCCGAAAGCCGACGTGGCGCAAGCGCAAACCCAGTTGGACACCACTCGGGTGCAAGACACGGATGTCACCGTGCAAAGAGCGCAATTCGAACATGCAATTGCAATTCTGATCGGAAAGCCGCCCGCGGAATTCAGTCTTGCCCTAACACCGCTGAACCACCAGCCGCCCAGCATTCCGATTGGTCTCCCGTCTGAGCTTTTGCAGCGACGCCCGGACATCGCCGCCGCGGAACGACGAGTGGCGGAAGCAAACCAGCAGATCGGCATCGCGCGCGCGGCGTATTTTCCCACCGTGACCCTTGGTGGATCCGCAGGATTCTCCGGTGCGCAAGGTTCCAACTGGTTTGGCTGGCCGAGTGGCTTCTGGGCCGTCGGTCCAGCGCTCGCACAAACGTTGTTCGACGCAGGGCGCCGTCGCGCGACTTCGGAATCGGCGCGCGCGAATTATAACGCCGCAGTCGCAACCTATCGTCAGACTTCACTGACGGCGTTTCAAGAAGTCGAAGATAACGTCGCCGCCTTGCGCATCCTCGAGGGCGAAACAACGCAGCAACAACGGGCCGTCGCGTCATCGCAGGAATCTCTGCAACTCTTTACGAACCGTTATAAAGGCGGTGTCGATACGTACCTCCAGGTCATCACCGCACAGACCATCGAGCTAGCCAACGAACGAAACGCCATTGATATCCAGCGGCGGCGATTGGACGCAAGCGTCCTATTGATCAAGGCACTGGGAGGCGGCTGGAACGTGTCCAGTCTTCCCACGTTCGGTGCGTCATCCGTTCGGGACTATTGAAGATCGGCTTTCGGTATAGCGCTGCGCCGCGACGCCGACCTTGATAACTTGTGTCCCTGCAGAAAGCCGTCATTCGAATTCGAAAACGACGGTTTCATACACCGTTGGACTCCGGAGCGAGACGGTTCCACAGACCGTTGTAACGACAGGCCATATCCGATGCGTGCAAAGGCAACGCAGCTCAATTTCCATTTGGCGGGTCTGGTTGGTATCACCTGCGGATGATGCCCGTAACTCCGGCGGCGAATAAGGTTGCCAGAATCCATCCGAGAATGATCTGAATCCAAAGGAAACATCGCACAAACGTCGAGGATTCCAAGACGCAGCGGAACCGCGACCACCACCCTTTCGCCGAGGTTGCTGAGTGCCGAGGTCTTGGATCGGGTTGCCACCGGTCAGCCTGACCGAGTTTTACAAGGGGGAGCGAATTCTCTACTGAATAGACAAAAGGTGCAAATCGCGGGTAATGACCGGGTGGGGCGCCATTGGTCTTGAACGATTCATAAGCGTCTCGGTCTGTAGGAGTCATCGTTCCAGTGACCTGTGCTCTCCTGTAGATGATCCATCCAAGTCCTGCAAGGCCTACCAGTTCCCAAAACGCCCACAAGGGGTGGTAACCATAACCAACGCTCCACCGCAGCAACAAGCTTTCAGGACCTTGATACCAGTGCTGGGCTCTTTGGAGCTGCTGCATTCGCACGAGAATCTCTTGCGCTTCGTCTTCTTGTCCGGAGTCGCTCAAGACTTTGGCCAGTTGCCGGTAAGGCTGCGGTGTGAACGGGGCCTGCGACGCAAGCCATTCGAGTCTGCTTCTTTGATGTGTTCGGAGTTGAAAAATGGTCGTGTACGTGAATCCGTCGATGTGCAGTTTTCCTTTGGAGGGCCAACTAGAGGAGTCATCGAAAAAGGCATATGCAGAGGCATCGGAGAGATTGAGCCACGTTATTGCTGGATCAACTATGCTTCTCCAGAAAAGAGCGCCTTTTATGACAGCCCTTCGTGCGTCCAGCTCCCCGAGGCGACCGCCAGTACAATCCAAGTCTCCGCCGATTTGCGCTCCTACAAACTCCACCGCACCTTCGCAGCGGAATCCGTCGCGCAGGTAAACGTCGCCTTTTACGATGATACCGTTTGCATTTACGTTGATGCCTCCATCATTGGCTTCGGAACGTGAGCTAGGTTGGAAGTGACCTCCGCCACACTCGAGATTGCCCTCTATGACAGCCGATACAAGCCGCACCTCGCCACTAGCACGAAAACCCTCTCGAAGGAATACGGAGCCCGACACTCTTATACCGTCAGCCTGCAAACCATTTTGAAAATCACCGTGATCGCATTCGAGGTTTCCGCCAACCTCCGCGCCGAATATTCGGACGTCGCCTGTGGCGCAGAAACCATTTCGGAGATACATACTTCCCGGAACCTTGAGTTGATATCCGTAAACAGATTGGACGCAGGAGCCTTCTAGGTCCAGCTCTGGCACGTGCGCATTGCCTAGGTTCAACTCGCCCAATATGCCGCAGTTGCGAAATGACACCGGAAATAGCAGCGCTACATTGGAAAGATCGAGATCATTGGAAATTTTCGCCCCATACAGTTGGATACCCGCGGGATCCACAAATTGTTTCGCATGTTGATCAACACACATCCACCGAACAAGTTCAGCGCGCACCTCGCGGTGGGGATGCCAGTCCGCGGCTTTTGTCGGATCATTGGCCGGGTCGCGGGTCTGCATATTCGGACCACACACGGCGTACTCCTGTGTTGTTGCCGCCCGAATAAGCTTAATCTCGGCAGTCGTCAAGTCTTTGAAGCGTTCGCGACAACGGGCCTCAAGGTCAAGAGTTTGATTAGTGTTGAGCGTCATGTATCTGCTCCCGGCATTCGAAATACAAGTTGAGTACAACCCAAAAACAAACCGGCGGTCTTGGATAACTTAAAAAAGCGCAAAGTCCCGCGCGCCGTGCGCGGTCACAACGTGCACTATTTTGTGCCCATTCTGTTGCCGCAATTGAATCTGCTGAATATCAATCCAAAACAATCTCAAGAAGGAGCTGTGCGAATCCTCCAGTGCGCCGAGTATTTTCATTTCTGCCATACGTTGACCTAGAGAAGAACCCATGATGCACCGCCCTCGTTTAACGCCGCGCGGATTCTACCACGCCCTGCAATAGACAGAATTGGTTAGCAGTGTGAGAGACTCGCGCTCTTATGCGCAGGCTGTTAAAAGCAATCGGGAAGGGCATCGTCTCCGCCATTGACTGGACCGACCAGACGAGCGAGCGCTTTGGCAGCCGCCCGGACTCCGTTTCCCTTGTAATCGACGGGACGGAAGACCACACTGGACAAGGGGGAGGAGCCTGCACACGGGGATAGCTCCCACACAACACCTGCTCGCCGCCTATTGGAGATCAGCCGCGCCGCCAATTGCTTGACCGAGGCCAACCAGCAGCGCATGCGGGATAGTTACCGGAAGTTAATAGCGCTGACCCGGGGCGTGGTGCGACAGGCCAGCGACGCGATGCAACCTAGCATATGCACAGAATTTGAGCAGATGGAGGAGTGCTGAGGTTGTTGGACCATTTGGGGCCCCTGGAAATCCTGTTGTAAAAACAGAGAAGCCGCCCAACTCCGCGTGCGGCCGGAGATTTGTAACGCCTTGTAAATGCGAGCTAATAGCTAAGACTATCCCTCGGCTCGATATTGGTGACTTGTATTACACTCTCTTTCAGCCCATGCCGGATGAAAGCCCCACCTCCGTTCCCAGTGCAACCCCTGCCGTGGGCCCGAGGACGGCCCGATGTTTCAGATAGGACGCTTGATAAATGGGGGTCAAGAACCGTACATGTCCAATCCGTGCCCGGAATCCAGTTGGCAATTGACTGGATCGAGGCCCACATCAACCTTGGAGCCATACTTATGAACGCATTCATCACGAACTCGACAGTCGATTAAACCGCCAGCAATCTGCGCGGTCCAACACGACCTGCCACACAATCAAGCCGAAGAATAAAGCTGCCGCGACTTCATCTTCACTAATGCCATAACCAGTGCGAATTAATCCTCGGGGATTAGGAGAGCGATGACGGATCCGGGGGAAGCCTTCGCCTTGACCAAGACCGAGCAGGTGGCAAGTTGGCTCCCATCGCTGGTAGTCCACCAATCCAAATTCTCGACGGCTTCTGCGTATTCCTGCCGTTCGAAAACCTGGCGGATGACAGATTTATATGGCACGCGCCAGTTCGCGTACATACAGATTCCAACATCGCGCCCAGCTTGATTGACTGTAACATGGACGGCCCTGAGCGATGGTGCTGCTCCCGGACGATTGCGCGATGTCTTTTGCTGTGAGTCTGGTTGTTCGCCCTTTTTGTGACCAAGTCTGGCGTCCAACAAAATGCACGCCTGAGGCAAGGCCTTTACGATCCCGATGAGCGATGCCTGGAAACTTGCCTCGCGGCAAAATTCCGACCGGATACGCTCAATGGTCTCAAATGAGATTTCTTCACGGCCGTCAAGCTTAAGCAAATCTGACAAGAACCCAAGTTCACCAGCGATCACATCCATTAACGCTTCTTCGGGGTCTTGCAAGGCGGCCCCGTGTGTTCTCCGGAACATGAGCCGCATTTGAGGCGTAAGGGTAAACAGGTGTGCGAGTTCATGCCACTTCGAAAAATAGGCGCGAAAAACCTTGTCGCCTCGGCAATCGATCACAGAAACGAAAGGGGGCTCCCAGCTTGCCGCATGCTGTCTTTTGATGGTTATCGCGTAATCCTGTTCGCGAAGCTCGTTGCGAAGATTCGCGAAGATCGCTTCTCCCTTAGACACAAACTCCTCGATGACATTGTCGAGATCATGGTCAGAATGTATCTCTCGGAAAACAGTGCCGGCGTCACCGGCTGCCGCGTTTAGCAAAGCGTTCAGGGATCGGCACTTGTAGTTTTTTGCGATCGATCGGATTTTTCGACGGACGTAGTGAACTATCTCGGAAACGGGCTTGCTCGACCGCTTCAAGCCAAGGTCACTGGCCAGCTTGCCGATCTGCGGTTTGGTGTCGAGGCGGCTCATCCGTAGGTTTTCTTCAAGACGTTTTTCAAGGCCTTGTGCAGGTTTTTCCAGTCCTCGACCGACACGACGCCCTTTGATCGCGTACTTCTGCGGGCGACTACGGAATTATAGGCTTCCAACAAATCCATCGTCTCCTTGTGCGTCAAGTGCAGTTCCTCCGCGGCCCGTGACAATTCGATAGGGATGAGGATAGGCTTTCGGACGATCGGTTCTTCGCCTTCGCCCGTCGCCAGATACTGCACGGATGCACCGAGCGCTTGCGCGATGCTGAGCAAGAGTTCCAAGCCGATGTTCTTGCCCTTGTTTTCAACTTCGCTGAGAAAACTTTTGCTGATACCTGATTGGCCCGCGAGCTTCTCCTGTGTCCAATCCCTAGCCTCGCGAACCTGCTTGATGCGCTCGCCGACAGTTGCCATTCCACCCCCGGTAAGGCTTGTACGTGCCGAGATTAACAGAAGCGAGAAAATTCGTAAAATAGTTATTGCAATGACTGTGGATATTCGGTATAACGAATTTATTCGTCATTGTGGAGGTTAGCATGCTCTCAGACCTGAGACGGATGAGCACATCACGGACCGGTAGGTCCTTCGACGAGGCGACAATCCAAGCGGTCTGGCAAAAGGGCTTGGTCGTGGCTGGGTTTGATCCACGAGTATTGCGAAAGGATATGTGCGGGGCCTGGATAGAACGGAACAGCTATGGGGACACAGCGCTTAATGGAAACGGCTGGGAAATCGACCATATCGTCCCAGTTTCGAAGGGTGGCACGGACGACATTTCGAACCTACAGCCGCTGCAGTGGCAGAACAACCGCGGCAAAGGTGAACAAGTCAGTAGTTGGAGTTGCGCTGTAGTGGCGGTTCGGTAACCGGGGCGTGTCTCGAGGCTACTTATTGTAGGTGGAGGGTGTATGACTACTGGACTCGATAATCTCAAACACATTGTCGTGCTGATGATGGAGAACCGCTCCTTTGACCACATGCTGGGCGCGCTAAAGAGCAAAGATGCGCGCATAGACGGCTTAACCGGCAACGAAAGCAATATGGATACGACTAACGAGCCTTTTCGAGTACAGCCGAAAGCCGAGTTTCAAAGCCAGTTGGACCCGGACCCCGACCATCACTTTCCTGGCGTGGACCTGCAAATCTTCGGCGGCACCCCGCAGGGGCCCGGCCGCCTCGCGAATATGTCCGGCTTCATCCAGAGTTATTACCAGCAGCAGAAAAACATCGACCAGTCCCGCAAGATCATGTATTACTTCACGCCGGACAAGCTGCCCGTCCTTACTCGTCTGGCCACGCAGTTCGCCGTCTTCAACTCATGGTTCTCTTCCATTCCAGGCCCGACCATTTGCAACCGCGCCTTCGCTCACTACGGCACTTCCTTTGGGCAAGTCGGAATGGATATCTTCGAATGGAAGGGTCCGTATCTGAGTATCTACGAACGTGTCCTGCTCGCGAAGCGCTCCGCCAAGATTTATTACTACGATGGACCGAGCTCGACGATGGAGATCGTCAACCTGCTGAAGAATCAGTCGAAAATCTTCGGCACCTTTGACCAGTTCCTTGAGGACTGCAAATCAGGAAATCTCCCCGAATACAGCTTCGTTGAACCCAACTACAGTGACCACGACGGAGACGGCGGCTCGGAAATCGCTTCCGACCAGCATCCGGACCACAACGTGCAGCAGGGCGAGATTTTCATGTCGCAAGTTTATAATTCGATCTTCGACAATGAAGCTCTCTGGAAAAGCACGGCGCTACTCATTGTTTACGATGAACATGGCGGGATTTACGACCATGTTCCGCCGCCCGCATGCAAGGCAGACGCGTTCCAGGCTTCCGCGGCAGATACAGACACAGGCGCGCCATTCCTATTTGACCGGCTCGGTGTACGCGTTCCCGCTGTACTGGTCTCTCCTTACATTCCGAAGAACACGGTTGTGACGGGACGCACGTTCGAACACGCCTCTATTCCCGCCACCGTGATGAAATTCATCCTCAAGGATTTCGATCCGAACACCTTGTCCCCCGGGGACAAGCAGAAGTTTCTCGATGTCTCCCCACGTGAGCAGGCTGCCGACACCTTCCTCGATCTCCTTGGCGACCAGGCGCAGCCGGACAACGCGTGTCCTTTTTTCAATTTTGACTAGGAGAAGTACGACATGGCCAGAAATCCGGAAGTCGTTCGAATTCCCAAGCCTGCACCCGGCTCCTTTAACAGGAACCGGCCGGCGGGTCAGCTTCTTCGGATGCAAGTGCTGCATTTGCATCATGCGCTTGCCAAGCATCTGGAGGAGACTGCCGCGCTTCTAGCTATCAATGTCCACGCGCTCAAGACCGAGGGCCAGGTGAGCGACTACTCGCAAAAAGTAACAGCAATTCTTCATCCCCGCGCCGCAAAGCGCCCCGGAAAATAAGGGAGGCATCGTGCGGTTCAAGATTGTCTTGCTGGTCTTTCTCGCCGTCGCCGCATCCGTTCGCGCTCAAGACGAAACCAAGCTTGGCGCTGATTTTCGCGGCGAAGGCGAGCGCTTCAGCAAGAGTTGCGGAACATTCAATTTTTCATCCATCCCCAGTTGCGCGGAGCTTCTCTTCACCGATCATCCACTGCACATCGCTGCCGGAAGCATCGCGCCGCAAGACGGATTCGGAGCGGGAGTCGCGCTCGTTACTCATTACACGCCGAACGAATCTTGGCGTCTGAGTTGGAACGCTGACGCGGTCGGCTCAGTTAACGGCTCGTGGCGCGCCGGGATTTACATGAAAGCCATCAATACTTCTCCCCGAAAAGAGACGACCACCGAAGGACGACCTGATCCCAATCACAAGCCCCGCCCGCCTTCACTCGAACGGCCGGTCTTCAATCTTTACGCGCAAACCATCTCGCTCAACAAAGTCACCTACTTCGGCCTGGGCCCTAGCTCGGCTCTCGCGGGGCGTTCGTTCTACGGAATGCGCGAAACCATTCCCGGCATCAATGTTTGGTGGCCCGTCTTTGAGCCCCTCCACATTTCACTTTATGCTGAACTAAACGGCCGGTTCGTGGAAATTCGCCCCAGCAACGGCCAGCCGAGTCCTTCGATCGGGAACCTTTACACTGAATCCACTGCACCCGGTTTGACCAGCCAGCCGGCCTTCGCACAACTCGCAGAGGGGATTCGCTTGCGCCCGAATATTCCAAGGCTTCGGCTGCACCTCAATTATTTGCTTTCGCTCCAGCAGTTCATCCCTCCCGGCGATACGCAGTTCACGTTTCAGCGCCTCACCTCCGATCTTTCCCATCAAATCGTCCTCTACGGCAAGACGCGCACTTTCTGGCCGC
>Ga0210410_10005804_pt1 | contig 10726 bp, 7 predicted proteins | sample IncBWC4MmetaG_FD_161058 | JGI IMG/M metagenome (GOLD analysis project Ga0210410, IMG submission 161058) | Forest soil microbial communities from Barre Woods Harvard Forest LTER site, Petersham, Massachusetts, United States - Inc-BW-C-4-M | ecosystem: Environmental > Terrestrial > Soil >... | reverse complement strand
TGACTGGGGCAAAACTGGAGCCTCCCGAAGCGCGCACAATGGTCTTGCTGGCCACGCTCCAGGCTAGGCCAAAGCGCGGGCCGAAGCCTCCGTACCAGCCGGGCGTGATCGAATGGCTGCCCACGCGGCCCGGTCCGATACCGCAGAAGACCAGCGCGCCGGGACGTCCACTGGCGCCGGGATTGGGCAGCGTGGGATTGAAGTCGGCGCATTGGTCGCTGCCATTAAGGGCCGGCAGGTTGAATTCATAGCGCATCCCCAGGTTGAGTGTCAGCTTCGGGGTGATGCGCCAGTCGTCCTGAAAATACATGGCGTGATAGCGCCAGCGCATGCCCACGCGGCGCGGCGTGTTGATAGTGGCGCCGTCGGATTCTCCCAGAAGGAAAGAGGCGAAGCCGAGTCCGCCGCCTATGTTGCGATTGCTTTGTCCGGGAAGCGCGGTGTTGCCAGTGCCGAAGGTGATGTTGCCGGCGCCGGCTTGCTGTCCCAATCCGACATAAGGAGCCAGCTCGAACAAGTAGCCTGCCTTGAAGATGTGCTTGCCGCGAGTCCAGGTGAGATCGTCATTGAACGAATAGACCGGATTCTCAGAGCCATTAAAGCCGTTGCCGCCCATGACGGGGAAGTCGCCCATGGTGAGGATCGGCAGGTTCCGGTTGCAGTCCGGAACGTTAGGGACGCAGATCTTGTTCTGCCAGTTCCCGCCCTCCGAAAGCGGGTAATTGCTGTCGTGGAAAAGATTGACGCCGAAATAGAAGCGATTCTGCAGGCGCGGAGTGATGGTGGAATCCCAACTGCCGCGGTAGACCGGCGACGTATCGGAGAGTACCTGGAACGGGTTCAAGATCCCGGGAATTCCGGCGGGTCCGCTGGGGCCGGGCACCGATTCGCGCTTGGAATATCCGATATAAGCCGAGATGCGGTTGGCGTCGTTCAGCACATGATCCAACTTGACGCTGAACTTATTGTTGGGGTTGATGGAGGTTCCCGATTGATAGTAATTCTCCAGCCAGTACTGCGGCGTGCCCGGAACCACGTCGGTCCGCAGCGGCTTCAGCGTGGACTGCATCACGTCCATGAGCTTCTTGGCGATCGGATCGAAACGGGTTTGCGGAATCATGTTGTTTGGAAATGGATCGCGGACGTAATTGCTGATGCTGGGATCGTAGCGCGTGGTGGCCGGGTCATAGACTTTGTACAACAGATAGCTGCCATCCTTATTCTGCGTGCGGCTGACGGCGTTGCGGAAATCGCCTTGGTAAAACTTGGGCGGCGGCAGGCCGATGGCGGTGGTGGCGCCTCCCACGCGGTTGCGGAACCCCTCATAAGAGGCAAAGAAAAAGGTCTTATCCTTCCCGTTGTAAAGCTTGGGAATGCGCACGGGGCCGCCCACCGTGCCGCCGAAATCATGCTGGCGATAGACCGGCGTAGTGAAGTTGAAGAAGCCGCGCGCGTCAAAGGCGTTGTTGCGGATGAAATCGAAAGCATTGCCGTGATACTGGTTGGTTCCGGACTTGGAAACGAAAGTCACCAGGCCGCCGCCGGCGCGGCCGAACTCGGCCTTGAACCCATTGGTCTGGACGGCGAACTCCGTGATGGCTTCGAGCGAGGGTGCGTTTACGGCCGCCCACAACGTGGAGCCTGCGCGATTGGTTGCGCCCGATGCGCCGTCCAGCATGACGCCGAAAGCGCCAGCCTGGCCGCCGCCGATGCGAAAATCCTGATCGCCACCGTTCACCTGGGCCGTAATGGATGCCAAGTCGAAAGGACTCCGCATATTGCCACTCACGACCGTGGGCAGACCTTCGATCAATATGTCGGACATGGTGTTCAGGATCTTCGCGTCGTCGGTTTGCAGCTCCGTGGTTTGGGCCGAAACCTGGACCGACTGCTGCACGGCGCCAACCTCCAGTTTCGTATCGAGCCGCACGGTGGTACCTGCTTCGATCGTCACATTGTCCTGGACGGATGTTCGGAAGCCTTCGATCCGGATGACAACCTTATACAGGCCGACCGGCAGGGATGAGAGATTGAATTCGCCGGACGCGGTGGTGGTGGTCTTGAATTGGGTATTGGTGTCCTTATGGGTGGCGGTGATGGCTACGCCGGGAATTTGCGCGCCGTGCTGATCGCTCACTGTGCCGGTGATCGTACTTCGGTCAGTCTGCGCTAGCAGCAGCGCGGAGGACAGTGTGAGCAGACAGTAGATTCGCATTGCATCCTTATTAATCACAATCATCGATTGGTTGTCAATGGCTTGTAAGCATGTTTGCGAAACAGTCCCATTCGCAAAGTCGGACACCCTTAGAGAAAGAAAATTGGCCGCGGATGAACGCCGATAAACGCCGATAAAAAGACGTAGTATGGCTGTACGAACTTGGATGCAGCTTTGCCTGGTCACCTCGTTTTGCGAAACAGTCCCATTCCCAAAATCGGACACTTCTGTGCCCTGAAGAGCGCTGTTGCCATTGGCGCTCACCTCAAAAATGACGAACGAAGCCAATTTCTTGTCTGTGCGAATTTGAATGCAGCGTTGCATCGTCACCTACTTCGGCCAAACAGTCCCATTCCCGAAATCGGGCACTTCCAAGCTTCGAAGAGCGCTGTTGCCATCGGCGCTCAACTTGAAAAATAACGAACGAAGCCAATTTCTTGTTGCGTATTTCAAGACATTCTTCGTCTGTACGAATTTGAATGCAGCGTTGCATCGTCACCTCACGACTCCCCCCCAAACTGGGGAGAATCGTGAGGGGCGCCTGTAGTCAAGGGAAGGAGTGATTGGTTTGCTCAATGCTCGCCTGGTCCATCCCGAGAAACTCTGCCAAGAACCGGTTCTTTGCTGCTCCCGTCCGCGAGATCCCGTAGGTCAGGCGACGAGCCGTATTAAGGGCTCCAGGAGGCAGTGCGCCAGGGTCAGGGGAACAAAAAATCTGCTCCACCGGACGATGATTGGTAGGCCTACCAAATACTCATCAGGCAATCCGAAAGCGCTGGACTACCTTCTACTCCGAGCGTAGCAAGCGAGTCTAGGCTGGCAAGAGGAGATTTCGGCTATATTATTGAAACTAAAGATACAAAAAAATTTCGTAATTGGTGAACGGCCTCGGGCGGAACTGGGGAATGCTGCGGGAGGGCTGCAAAGTATGGAAGAAGCAGGTCTTTGGCGGCTAGGAAATCAGCGGTTTCGCGTGACGACCGCCATACCAATGACAACCGCCGTCGCCGCGATGAGGCTGTCCTTGATCGGCATGGCTTTTCCCGGTTGTGCGAAGCTGCGCCAGCAGGTCCGCCCATTTCAGTTCCGTGTCCGCGTCCCAGGGCAGACAGTGGAAGACTCCCTGTGAACCGCCTGGCTTTCCAATGACAACGACGTCCTCTAAGTACGCGATGGCCCCTGCCGCACGAATGATGTGCTCCAAGTGCGCACGCGTCATGGAGCCGCGATCCGGTCCGGTTCGAACCGAGCATAGATGGCCCAGCGTTCCGCACGGTCCAGAACGCCCGCGAATGGAGTTGCCTGCCGCAGCGCGGTCATTGTTTCACTCTCCTCTTCGAGCAGGCTCAGGATCTCCGGCAGAGGGCGGCTCAGAATCTTCCGCCAGGCATCCCAATACGGCTGCGAGCGGCTCTGCGCCAGGGTCCACCTGTCGAGATTGTCGCGCGCAATATCGAGCAACTCCGGATGCAGGCGTAATTTGTCCGCGATAGCTCGATGAAGAGCAAGGCTGCGCAGGTCGATCCTCCGGTGCCCTTGAGGCGGAACAGTCATGTCTTCTATTATCGCCTGGCGTGAACGGACGGATGTGCGCTCGAAATCGCTGCCGCCCGCCGGCCAGCGCGCTGGGATCGGAGCCTGAACTATCCCATGAATTCTTCTGAGGAGTCAAAAAGAGAATCTATAATAAGAAACATGTCCGCTACTTTCGTGGGTCTGGCCACGCCCGAAGACATCGCGCGCTACGAGCCCGTCATCGGGCTGGAAGTGCATGTTCAACTGGCGACGGCAACCAAGGTCTTTTGTAGCTGCCCCACTAGCTTTGGCGCGCAGCCGAATACCAATGTCTGCCCGGTCTGCCTGGGATTGCCCGGAGCGCTGCCGGTGCTGACCAAGAAGGCGGTCGATCTGGCCATCAAAGCCGCACTCGCGCTGAACTGCCAGATCCGTCCGATGTCGCGCTTCGCGCGCAAGAATTATTTCTATCCGGATTTGCCGAAGGGCTATCAAATTTCCCAATACGATCAGCCGCTAGCCGAGCACGGGTACGTCGACATCGCGGTGGATGGCGTCACCAAGCGGATCGGCGTCACGCGAGTCCACATGGAAGACGACGCCGGCAAGAGCATCCACGATGGGTTCGCGGATTCGGCTCGCTACTCCTATGTGGATCTCAACCGCTGCGGCACACCTCTCGTCGAGATTGTCAGCGAGCCGGATTTGCGCAGCTCGGACGAAGCGCATGCCTATTTGACGGAGCTGAAGCAGGTGCTGCAGTTCGTCGACGCATCCACCTGCGATATGGAAAAAGGGCACTTGCGCTGCGACGCCAATGTGTCGGTGCGGCTTAAGGGGAGCGAGAAGTTCGGCACCCGGGCCGAGGTGAAGAACCTGAACTCGTTTCGCTTTGCCAAAATGGCTATCGACTATGAGATCGCACGGCAGGTGGCGCTGATCGAGAGTGGAGAGAAGATCGTGCAAGAGACGCGGCTGTATAATGTGGACACGGGCGAAACAGCGGGAATGCGCAGCAAGGAGCACGCCCACGACTATCGCTACTTCCCCGAGCCGGACCTGGTCCCATTACGTGTGAGTGAGCAGTGGCTGGAAGAGGTGAAATCCCAAATGCCGGAGCTGCCCGCCCAGAAGCGCGCCAGGTTCGTCGAGACTTACGGGCTTCGGGATTACGACGCGCAGGCGCTCACCCAAACCCGCGCCCTCAGTGAGTATTACGAAACGGCCGCGAAAGTATCCGGCGATCCTCGCGCCGCGGCCAATTGGGTGATGGGCGATCTTTCCGGCGCTCTCAATGCGGACGGAAAAGACATTACGGAGTCGCCGGTGTCGGCCAGGCATCTGGGAGAGCTGGTGGGGCTGATACGCAAAAATGAAATCTCGGGCAAACTTGCCAAGGAGATCTTTCCGAAAATGTTCTTGAGCGGTGAGGAGCCTCGCGCGATCATGGAGCGCGAGGGCCTGACTCAAATCAGCGACACGGGAGCTCTGGAAAAAATCATCGACGACGTGATCGTTGCGAATCCGAAGCAGGTGGAACAGTACAGGAGCGGCAAGACACAAGTGATGGGCTTCCTGGTGGGCCAGGTCATGAAGGCCTCGCGCGGCCAGGCGAATCCGGCGGCAGTGAATGAGTTGCTGCGAAAGAAGCTAGGTTAGTGTGGGGCAGGATTGCATCCTGCGCGCCGATTGTATCGGCGCTCTTTGAATCGGTGTCCAGTTACAAGGAGCCGATTGAAAATCGGCTGCAGGATGCAATCCTGCCCCACAAGGTGCACGAAATGCTCAAAGAAGGCGACAAAGCTCCCGACATCCAGCTCGAGTCCGACTCCGGCGAACCGTTTCGGCTCTCCAGCCTTAAGGGTAAGAAGGTTGTACTTTACTTCTATCCGCGAGCCGATACTCCCGGCTGCACTATCGAGGCCTGTGAGTTCCGTGACAATTCAAAGAAGCTCGCCAAGAAGAACGCGGTGATCGTGGGAATCTCGCCCGATGCAGTAAAGTCACAGGCGAAGTTCAAATCCAAGTTCGACCTGCCTTTCACGCTCCTGTGCGACGTGGATAAAGATGCCGCTCAAGCCTACGGCGTATATAAGGAGAAGAATATGTACGGCAAGAAAGTGATGGGGATCGAGCGGACCACGTTCATTATCGGCGAAGACGGGCGCATCGCGAGAATCTTCCCCAAGGTCAAAGCGCAAGGACACGCCGAACAGATTTTATCCGCGTTGTGATCATTGGGCTTTAGCGTTATAATTTTCCAAACGCTATGCCTCGCACACTTCTATCTCTGTCGATTTTTTCGCTCATGGCATCTTCCTGCCTCGCCCAGGAAACCACGGCCACGCTGCTGGGTGTCGCCACCGATCCGTCCGGAGCGGTGCTGCCGAACGTGACCATACGAGTCACCAACCTGGCGACGAACACCTCACGCGAAACCAAGAGTGACGCTTCAGGAAGCTACTCGCTTCCATTCCTTCCCGCCGGCGATTATTCCATAACCGCTGCGGTGGCCGGCTTCCAAGCCCAGAAGGTGGATCGTATTACGTTACAGGTCCAGCAGGCTGCCCGCGTCGACTTTCAATTAAAAGTCGGCGACGTCAATGAGAGCGTCAATGTGAGCGCTTCCGCCGCAATTCTCCAGACCGAGAACGCTACCGTGGGAACGGTAATCGATTCCGGTAAGATTCTCGATCTGCCGCTGAACGGCCGGAACTTCGTCCAGCTTGCGCAGTTGATACCGGGCGTAAACCCGGGGACGCCGGGATCGATCACGGTCCGGCGCGGGCGAGGCTCGGTGGGACAGTCGGACCCGTCCTACGGCGCCACGGCGGCTTCCGCCAATGGAATGCGCGATACGGCGAATCGCTATTTTCTCGATGGCATCGAGAACATGGACTATGACGCGGTGACCTACAGCTTCTCGCCTTCCATCGACGCGATAGCGGAATTCAAGGTGGAGACCAGCAGTTATTCCGCCGAGTCGGGATCGGCTCCCGGCGCGCAGGTGAACATGATCACCAAATCCGGTACCAACCAGTTGCATGGCACGCTGTGGGAGTTCAACCGCAACAACGACCTTTCGCAAAGCTACGATGCCATCGCCGGAGTCAGCAAGTCACCGCCCCGGCTGAACCGCAATCAGTTTGGCGCAAACATTGGCGGTCCGGTTTTCATTCCGAAGGTCTATCACGGCAAGGACAAGACATTCTTCTTCTTCAACTGGGAATCCGGCTATGCTGCGCAAGGAGCCAGCCCGGCCCCCAAACTCGTTCCGCCCACCGCGGTCCGCACCGGAGACTTTACGCATGTGAACAATGCGCGCACCGGCGCGCTGATCCCGATTCTCGATCCGTTCGCCGGCGCGCCGTTTCCGGGCAACATCATCCCCGGTTCCCGGCTGAGCCAACAATCGCTGACCTTTCTGCAGTTCGTGGCACAGCCCAACGCGCAGGGCTCGGGCGTCAATTTTTTTACGACGCCGTTCAGCGCGACATCCTGGCAGCGCAATTATGCGACGCGCATGGACCACAACATTTCATCACGCGATGTGCTTTCCGGAACTTACGTTTTCAACGATACCTACGAAGCCCAAATTCCCATCTGGGGCCACGACGAGCGCAACAACCTCGGCACCACTCAGAATGCCGACGGGTCCTACCTCCACACCTTCAGTCCCGCGCTCATCAACGAATTCCGCACGGGCTGGCACACCTTCTACGAGGGCGAGGTGTTCGGCAGCAGCAACGACCCGAACTATGATGTCGCCGGCAAAATGGGACTCCCGCTGGTGTCGCGCATTCCGGCGGAGTACGGTCCTCCTTCCATCAGCATCAATGGGCCGGATGGCACTTTCAACGTCTACGACCTGCAGCGTCAGATAGGGCCGCGCGTGCGGTCGAATTCCATCTGGCAGTTTCTGGACACACTTTCCTGGCAGCGGGGAAAGCACTTTCTCAAGATCGGCGCCGAGATCGACCGGCGCAACGTCACTTTCGGACAGGCTCGCGCTCCACGTGGCCAGTTTACCTTCGACGGCACCTACACCGGCTCAGCGCTGGCCGACTTCATGCTCGGCTACGTAAAGAGCGACAACATCAATCCGACTCACACCAACACGGATTTGTGGGATTGGACGCAATCCTATTTCATCAACGACGATTGGAAGGTCAGCCCGCGCCTGACGGTGAACCTCGGGTTGCGCTATGACTACTATGCTCCCTACGTGCAGTCCGACAACCGCTTCGCCGACGTGTATATGAACGGCTTTGTGATCGCCAACATCGTGACGCCGCAGAATTCGCCGTACGGGCGCGGGCTGCTGCAGCAGAACCACAAGGATTTCGGACCCCGCTTTGGCTTCGCCTACCGGCCGTCGCTATGGGGAGAGTGGGTGGTGCGCGGCGGATACGGGATTTACTACACGCCCGAAATTTCGAACGCGATCTTCGCCATGGCCGAGGGCGCGCAGGCTACGGCGGGCGCCACCATAACCGGCAATCTGGTTGGACAGCCGAATGTTTTTTTCAACAATCCGTTCGTAAGCGCGGTTACGGTTCCGGGAACCCTGCCGTTCGCTGTCTCGAACGATCAGAATCTCCGCGATACTTACATTCAGCAATGGAACCTGAATATCCAGCGCAAACTGCCGGCCAACATTGTTCTGGACGTAGGATATGTCGGATCGAAAGGGACGCGGCTTATCGTGACCTACCCCGACCTCAACATTCCACTCCAGATTGTTGACCCGCGCACGCCTGGCCTCCCGTCCCTAAACGCTCGGCGTCCGGATCAACTCTTCCAGCGGGCGGTCACAGGGGATAAGTCCATCGGGAACTCCATTTATCATGCGCTGCAAGCCAAGGGGGAGCGGCGGATGGGACGAGGTGTTACATGCCTGACCGCCTACACGTGGTCGAAGTCGATTTCAGGTCCCTCGGATATCGGCGGCCAGGTCGGCGGCGGCTTGTATATCGGCACGCCGCAAAATCCTTACTACATGCGCGGCGATCGCTCCGTGTCGGGCTTCGACGTGACGCAGCGCTTCGTCGAGACGATCATCTACGATGTTCCATTCTTCCACGGCATGCACGGCGCGGGCAAGTATCTGCTCGACGGCTGGCAGCTCTCGACGATCATGACCGCGCAGAGTGGTTTCCCCACGCCCGTCACTTTGAATGTGCAGACCACGGGCACCGGGCTCGCCACCCGTCCCGACCAGGTTCCCGGACAAAGAGGAGACCTGCCCGGCGATCAACGCACCTGGAAGCACTGGTTTAACACAGCTGCTTTTGTCCAGGCGCAATTTGGGCAATACGGCAGTTCTCCACGAACGGATGCATTCCGGTTGCCGGGAGTTTGGAATTTTGATTTTTCGGCGAACAAGTCATTCCGGTTCCGGGAATCGAAATCCTTCGAATTCCGGGCTGAGATGTTCAACTTGTTCAACCAGTATAATCCGGACCCGGCCACGGTGGACACAAATCTGAACTCAGCGACGTACGGCTCAATCGGGCTGGGAGTTTCAGGCATCACGACGCGAGTGATTCAACTCGGCGCCAAGTTGAAATTCTGATCAGTTGTTGAAGCTGAGAGGGATCTGCCGCACTCGTCCCAGAAATCCGGGTCATCTTGTGGGGCAGGATGAAATCCTGCGGCCGATTGCTAATCGGCCTTCTTGTAGGTCGCACTCCATGGCAAGAGGCCGATTGCCAATCGGCCGCAGGATTCCATCCTGCCCCACAATGCAGACGCAGCGAATTACCGAATCCCAGGCGGGCGTTGCAAAGCTTTACACGCTGAAGGAGCTGCCACAGCCGCAGGTCGACTTCACGTTCGGATTATTAAACTTGAAGCCGGCGCCTTCGAGCGACTCTACGTAGTCGACTTCCACGCCATCCAGATACAAGAGGCTGGCTTGGTCGATGAAGACTTTCAGGTCGTCGTACTTGTAGGTCTTGTCCAGCATATTCTGCTGGTTCTCGAAAGCCATCGAGTAGCTGAAGCCGGAGCATCCCCCGCCCACCACTGAAATGCGCAGCCCGGCCGGTTTCGGCTCCTGCGAACCCAGGATCTCTCTTACTTTCGAAACTGCCCGTTCTGTCAGTTGCACCATTTCCAAATCTCCTATGCTTTTATTATACAGGAACTACTTTAAGTCCGATAGCTTTCGCACCGGATCGGTGAAGAAGGCGCTATCCACATCTTTTAAGATGCGAACGTCGCCCATGTCGATTCTTTTGTCCGGAGGGCTGGTGTGAGTGCTGGCCAGCTTGACGCCGCCGTGGTCGCCATATTGCCAGTCCCAGGAACCTTTGTCCCCGCTCTGTAGTACGTACTCCCAGTGCGTCATCAGGTGGGATTTCGGTGAGACGAAAGCCTGATAGCGGTCGCCCGGCGTCAGCCCTACCTTTCCGAAGGTAAGCACGACGGCGTCGCCCTGTGGTTTCCGGCCCAGATATTTCAGGTTTACGCCGGAGTCCATCCACTTCCAGGGCATCGCCAGCCAGTAAAAGTCGTTGATGTAAGCTCCGTAGGCGGCCTTCAGCGCTTTGGCTGCGTCCGAAGCCTCCACCTTTTTGCCATCGACGTAAACCGTCCCCTGCTTGTCCGCCAGATTCATGAGCACGACCTTGTTTTTATCTTCGAGGCGGTAGCGGCCAGTATGCTTGTCCCAAAGGTGGCTGCGATCGGCCTTGGTCTCACCGCCGATGCCGACCTTGAAATCGAAGCGCAGATATCGCGCCGCGTTCCAGGCATCCTGGCCGCCCATCGCCTGCATCATGGATTGCGCGATCTCGACGGCCTTGGGATCCTGCTTGGTCCCTTCGGCGAAGAGGGTAGCGCAGACTAGCAGGAAAATTCCGAGTCTCGCGAACATCATGCCCGAATTGTAGCGCGATTTCAGGCGCCTTCCGAGTACCGTCGCCCTATAGTATTACAACATCTTCATTTCTATTTTTGTGGGGCAGGTTGGAAACCTGCCGCCGGTTGCCA
>Ga0210410_10005803_pt1 | contig 10726 bp, 8 predicted proteins | sample IncBWC4MmetaG_FD_161058 | JGI IMG/M metagenome (GOLD analysis project Ga0210410, IMG submission 161058) | Forest soil microbial communities from Barre Woods Harvard Forest LTER site, Petersham, Massachusetts, United States - Inc-BW-C-4-M | ecosystem: Environmental > Terrestrial > Soil >... | reverse complement strand
GCAGATGTCCCTCCCGGGATTACGCACGTGCACATACAAACTCAGGATCTGAACGCCACCATCGCGCGGTTACAGCAGTCCGGTTTGGCCTCGTCGCCGCGTAACTCGACGGCTCCCAACACGGTGACCGAACCAGGTATGGTTCAGCCCAGCAACGTAAGGTCGGCCAATGTTTTCGACCCCATCGGCCTCAGATTAGAGCTGAACGAATTGATTCCCGAATCGCTCACGAAGAAGGCGATGGACTCTTGGAAAGGAAACTGAGCTAACCTCCTCCTTCCATGCGCGTCTGTTCGGCGCGGAGTGCCTGAGAATAAGCTTACGATAATTTCCCTCGCGTTTAGTTACCTCGAGGCGATTGCAGTTCCGCCGTTCGCACACCACGGAAATGCTGCGTACGACGCCTCAAAACTAATTACCGTGAAGGCGACAGTGAGCGTAGATCTGGGCCAATCCCCATGAGCTAGCGAGCTAAGGTACGAGACCATTGCAATCCTTTCTCCTGGAGTTGACGATGGAATCCGATGGCAATCGAAACTTGTCGCTTCGCGCGGTACTCGCGATGCCTCTCCTTGCGGCTGGACTTTCCGTTCTAGAGCAACCGAGCCTTCCGGCCGAAGCTCAGGGCACAAAGCCGCGTCCTTTCCTCGTGAACATTCCCGAGGCGACCATCAAGCACCTTCTCAACCGCGTGCGCGACACGCGCTGGCCCAACCGGCTGGAAGCGATGGACTGGCGCTACGGCGCCAACTGGGTCTACATGAAGGCGTTGGCCCAATATTGGACCACGCGATATGACTGGCGTAAGGCGGTGGCGAGCCTGAACCGCTACCCACAGTTCCTGGCTCGCGTGAGTGATTTCGATATCCTCACACATTCGCCTGAATATTGGCCTTCTGGACCAGGTAGTCGTAGGAGCCCTGGACGAGGTTGCGCAACCGTTTCTGACCGATGCCGACGAGCTTGCTCTCCTTCTTACGGACTTGCCCATCAACAAAAACCCAACTCACGTTATTCACCTGCGCATTGCTGATCACCGCAGGCAGAGGATCCCTGTCGAACGGGAGGAGGATGCTCTCCAGATCGACCAGGATGACGTCCGCCCGCTTACCTGGAGTAAGGCTGCCGATCTTTTGATCGAGCCCGACCGCGCGGGCGCCGCCGATCGTTGCGAATTCCAACACCTGACGGTGAGTGAGCACTGCCGGCGAACCGCCTTCCTTTGCGGCGCGCTGCCGTTCGAAATCGCGATCGTGCCTGAGCATCATTTTCATCGGCAGGAGGAAATCGTCGGGGTCGCCCGGCCCGTCGTCGATGCCGAGTCCAATCGGTATATTGGCTTGTACAAAGCGATGACAAGGGCCCGGGTCCACGCCGGCCGCACAGATCACAACCGTCCCGCCGCTATCGGCAATCATGCGAACTTCTTCATCGCTCTCACTCCCGGGGTGCACAAAACATAGATCCGGGCCCAAAAGTCCAACATCACGCAGTTGCTTGATGGAGATGGCGTGGAAATGTATTCGCTTCGCTCCGAGCTCGCGAGCGAGTTTGATGTCATGAAGGGCATTCTCCCAAGGGTCACCAATTTCGGGGCCAAGGGTCTCAACGATCCCGGGTATTCCAATTCGAACGCCCATGGCGAATGTGACCAGTTGACCTCGGTCGCTGGAGCTGAAGTATTTCTTTTGCACTCTACGCGCGCCATCCAGCGCATTCGGAGACGAAGGCAAATGAGGAAGCGTGTGCCCAAAGACAGCCCGGATCCCCGTTTCTCTAAGCGCTCGCACGTCAGCATCGGCAAAATCATCGTTGAACATAATGTGGGCAAAATCGAACATCGTGGTAATTCCCGCATTCAACGATCCCACGCAGGCCAAGAGGACACCCGCGTATGCGTCCTCCGGACGATAGAAGGGCAACATCTTCTTTACGATGACAGGTATGTACGGGGCGGGAACCATAAAGCCCCGCAGTTGCGTGCTCCACGCGTGCCGGTGGCCATCGACAAACCCCGGTAAAACCAGTTTTGAAGAGGCATCCACCACCTGAGCATTCGTCGGAGCCCGGAGGTTGCGGCCGACCTCGCTAATGGCGCCGCGCTCGATCAAAACGTCTCCGGAATCAAAGTCTCCGATGTCTCGGTCCATCGAGATGACACGACCGCCCTTGATCAGAATCGTCTGCGATTGGTTCGAAACTTGTGCCTCGGCTGTCTTCGGCAGAAACTTCGATGCCGCCACACCACCCGCCAGCAGCGCGGCGCACTTCAACAGCGAGCGACGGTCAGGCAAACGGCCCGATTCAATGCATTCATTTGTTGCAATCTTCTTTTTCTTCATACGTATCAACCGGAGTATGGGGCATGCAGAAAGACACAACCCCTCAAAAGTTCGCTATTTCAAAAAATCGTGATTGTAGCCGGCCCGGGCATAAATTTTTTCGCACGATTGTTGATCTATACGCTCGCGGGCTTGAATCTCTTTGCGATCCGATTGAACCGATGCACTGGAAAGCAGAGGGGCCATGGTGGCGCCGCCAGCAAGTTCGAGGCTCGCTTTCAAAAAGCCCCTCCTCGAATGTTCAGCGCCGGCCGAGTTAGTCTCGGCGCGCGTTCGGCTATTGCTTCGCTTCATAGTTATTCTCTGACCAGACCGAGTTTTTGTACCACGGCGAACGAGAGAGTCTACAACACTTGATCGGGCTGTGAAATCGGATCGGGTGGAACCAGGGGGCTATAGGCCGCCGGGGCAGGCCTATAGCCGAGCGCCGAGTGCGGTCTCCTGGTGTGTATTCCGCTCGATCACGATCTGTGCCTCCTTCAACGAACAAAAATTTCCCCATTCAGGCAGACATCTCGCGTTTTCCGTTGAAGCTCTCACGGTAGCCGTTTTCCTATGGACTCCCGGGCTCGATGTTACTTCACGCCCCGCGTTTCCAGCGTTTTTAACCCAAAAATGTGCGACGAGCGTCGCGCCGCTCGCGTGATCTGAGAACACTCGAAACCCGAAAGCAGGCAGCGCAGCTGCTAAAAAATGTCAGCCCCGAAAAGTACACCGACTACAGTTTTGCTCGAGCCGAGGGCTTTCATTACCTGTATAAATGAAGTCTATTGTTGTTGTGCAGCCGGCCGTGACTTTCACTGTCTTCACGAGGGGGCCATACTGTTCGTGCCACGCCTGCATACGGTAAGTGCCGGGGGAACGTTATTAACCTCGAAGGTGCCGGGATCGCCCACGATTTTTCTCTTCGCTCTGCCTTAAGCGACCCTGATCCGCTGCTTTGGTGATCTCTGCGTGGTTCTTGAGGTTCTCCTTATCTCGGAGTGCCTCGCTGCAGGAAGGGAATCGCTCGGTTCCGTTTGAACACGTTGACGGCACAATTTCAAGCCGCGTTGTCACTCGAAGAACACCTTGATGTGCAACCATACTCGGAAACGGGCACCTGTGGCGCCGTATGCGCGTCGGCCTTAGCTGCCGAGCCGCGTCCGTGTCAGGGTGTCTGATTCTTGCACCACTTTCAGTGTCCCGCTGCCTCCTGCTCGGAAGGAATCCACAGGCTCAAAGCTGACTCCAACGGCATGAAAACATCGAATCTTCGCAAAGCTCTGCCACAACGCGGCTAGTTCCCCAGAAGCGCGGGATTCACTTACGAGAGGCTCAAAGCCCAGCAGTCGTTCCATATTATGATGGGTAATCTTCGCAAAATGCTCATGAACTTCGCCCGCGGTCTTTGGAATGCGCCAAGGTAAAGCGAAGAATCTTGTTGACACATTTTCCCGCAAGGGGCTAGACTCCGCGACCACACTTAGGGCGACCTTTGAATATCGAAGCGGGGGTGAAACTTATGCATTCCGTGACGAGAGCGACGCGCGTGTTGTTGTGTGTCAATGTTAGCGAAGCGATTCGGGCACTAGGCGTGACTCTCGCGCTGTTGCTGATTTCACTTCCGCTATTCTCGCAGGCCAATCAAGGCACCATTCAAGGAGGGGTGTTCGACCAGACCGGCGGCGCCATTGCGGGTGCTACGGTGACGATCACCGACGTGGCCAGAGGCGTCTCGCGAGCCTTAACCGCAGATAGCGCTGGGCTGTACGTGGCTCCCAACCTGATTCCCGGCACGTATACAGTCCGGGGACAAGCCAAAGGATTCCAGACTGTGGACCGCACCGATGTCATTCTGGAGGTCGGTCAAAGCGTTCGCGTAGATGTGGTGCTGCGGCCCGGCGAGCAAACGCAGGCTATCACGGTCACCGGAGAGGTCCCTGCAATCGACACCACCGACGTCACCTTGGGCGGAACGATCGAGCAACAGGCAATTGCTGCCTTGCCCCTGGTTAGTCGCGACTTTAAGAATTTGATGGAGCTACGCCCCGGAGTCACGCCGATCCAGGGTGGAGGATTCTCGGCTTGGTCAGCGAATGGACTTCGGGCCGAGGATATCGGCTACTTGCTTGATGGCCTGAGAGCCGACGCGCCCTCTGAGGGCAACAGCCTCATCAATTCGCCTTCGCCCGCCGGAGATACCGAGACAGGCTTTCCCATGGACGCCATCCAGGAAATCAATAATCAGGAAAACCCAAAGGCGGAAGCTGGTTGGAAGCCCGGCGCCATTATTAACGTCGGGGTGAAGTCGGGTACGAACAGTCTCCACGGCGCCGCATTCGCTTATGGGCGCGATACCTCTTTTGACGCGCGCAACTTCTTCGATACGCCCCCGCTTCCGAAGCAGGCTGTGGCGCTTGAGGAATTCGGCGGGAGCGCTGGAGGGCGGATCATAAAAGACAAGCTCTTCTGGTTTGGCGCCTACGAGGGCCAGCGGTTGAACGTGGGCAATATAGTCAGCGCCTCCTCCCCCGCGACGGTGTCACTGGGCGGATGTACTGTCGCATCTCCTGCCGGATGCGGAAATCCCGGCGCCAGCTTGGTGGATGCTTGCCTTGATCTGGTCCACACTGGAAATCCGATCAGTCCGCTCAGCGCACAACTCGCGGGCCTCAACCCGGGCACCTGTGCCGTGGCGCCTACAAACTATACCCCGGGCCCGACCGAATCCCTGTTCGCGCCCAACACGGGAGCTGTCCCAGTCATTTTCCCCCTCCCTGATGTATCTCGTAATGACAATGGGATAGCCAAGTTGGACTACCACATCAATGACAAGCAGACGATAAATGGCACCTATTATTACGGCACCGGCGGCATAGCGGTCCCGCCGGGGGCCGCTTTACAGAGTGTAGCGACAACAAGCAACCCATTTAGTCAGAACTTTAGCTCCACGGCTCAAGTTGCGACTGGGGCGTGGAATTGGGCTCTGAGTTCCACGCGGATAAATGAGTTCAGGCTTGGCTACACCCACTTTTTCGAAACCTATCAGACCGTTGATCGTAGTGTGAACCCACTCGCCTACGGGATCAATACGGGCGTCACGGATCCAAAGGCTTTTGGATTCCCGAATATCCGGATTCCGGGATTTAGCTTGTTCGGGGCCGGGTCCGTGGGGGCGGGCGCGGATCAGATCCTGGGGCCAAACGGCGTGATCCAGCTACTGGATCACTTTTCGCTCGTGCACGGCACTCACACCTTTAAGTTTGGCGGCGAATTTATCGACAACATGGTTACCAATTACAATAGCAGTAAGGGCGCGTTTGTGTTTTCAACAGTCGAATTTTTTCTGCAAGGGGTCCTGAGCGGGAACGGGAATAACATTCTTGTGGGTGACCCCACGAGGAACCTGAGTAACCAGCAGTACGCCTTGTTCGTTCAGGACGATTGGCGCGCCACTCGCAAAGTAATCGTGAACCTGGGATTGCGCTGGGAATACAACTCGATCCTGAAAGAGCGGGGTGATCTGATCGGTAATTTCGATCCGACGCTGGGCCTGGTGCAAGTCGGTAAACAGATCAATTCTCCCTGGAAAGGCGATTTCAGGGACTTCTCGCCGCGTTTGGGCTTTGCGTGGGACGTGTTCGGGAACGGGAGGACGGTGTTGCGCGCGGGCGGCAGCCTCATGTATGCGCCTCTGTACCCTTGGGCCATCCTCTCACTCGGCGGTGGACTCACTAAAGTCCCGACGGGGGCTACCATCGTTACGCAGGGGGCATGTGCCGCCGGCTGCGCAGGTCCAGGCAACATTAGCGTGGTCCGCGCCCCCGTTCCCGGAGGCACGCTAACAACAAATTGGCAAAATCAAAGCGCTGCTTGTGTAAGCGGCGGGACTACGGCGTGTGGTACCATTTTCCCGACGAACACACTCAAGTTCCAGTGCGGCGACGGCATTTCTGGAGACCCCAATCCCTGCACCGTATCGGCACTGGATCCTAACTTCCGTACACCCCAAGTTGAAACTTGGACCTTGGGCATCCAGCGGGCCGTCACCAATAACCTCTCGTTGGATGTCAGTTACGTTGGCACGCATGGCGGCCGTCTGAGTGGGATCGAGGACATCAACAGGGCGGCTCTCGGCTCCGGTTTTACCGCCCAGCAGATTGCGCTGGGCGATCCGAGCAATCCGAGCGCGATTGCGGAGCAGGCGAGCCGGCCATACTTTAACAAGTTCCCTTATTTGTCGGACATCAACTGGCAGGCGGGCGTTGCTCATTCTAATTACGCTGGCTTGCAATTGAGTCTGAACCAGCGAGTTTGGCACGGTTTGAACTTCCTTGCCGGATACACCTACAGTCACGCCCTGGACAATGTTTCATCGAATTTCTTCGGCGCGCTTCCAGCAGACGGCATCAATCAACAAACGGTGTACGGCAGCAGTGACTTCGATGTTCGCCATCGCTTTACGCTCACAGCAAGCTACGCCTTGCCGGGTAGGAAGTCGCCCGGCCAAATGCTGCAAGGCTGGCAGATCAATTCCGTTGTGCATGTGCAAGGCGGGCAGCCTTGGAGCGGCAGAGATCTGACGAACGACATCAGCGGCACAGGCCTGGTGAACGATGTGAACTACGCTGGACGCTGGAATTTCAGTGGCAACCCGGCCGATTTTACCTCTGGGCCCTCTGTGATTCCTTGTTGGTCTGGTTCGGGAGGGGCTGCATTGGCTGGCTGTAGTATAGGGGGCGCGACCGCGCCTACGGCGTGTACAACGGCTGCCGCAGCCATAAGTGCGAACACAGTATCTGCGCTGAATTCAATTGGCTGCTACGTCAAAGGCAACTCCGCCTTGTTTCCGCCGGCGTTGGGAACGTTTGGTAACGCAGGACGCAACATCTTCTCGGCTTCTGGCTTTCAACAGGTGGATCTTTCGATATTCAAGGATTGGAAGTTCAGGGAACGATACGACGCCCAGTTTCGGGTCGAGATCTTCAACGTCTTCAACCATACTAATTTTGCCGATCCCGGGGGTCTCGGAACCGGAAATGGCTTCGACGATCCTTCGGGAGGTGAGAGCGGCCAATTCGGCTGTGGATGTATAACGCCCGACCAATCATCTCCCAATCCCGTTCTCGGGGCTGGCGGGGCGCGTGCGATGCAGTTAGGTTTGAGACTGTCTTTTTAGGGCGAAACTGGGACAAATGCGTGGGAGAATCTTAGGCCAAAGGGCTCTAGATCGTATTGACAGTTGAAGTATGTTATGCTAGGCACCGTTTTGGAGGTGGTAGATGGCGATGAGAGGTTTTGTTGTTGCCCTGATGGGAACCGGGCTGGCGTTGGGGGCTGCTGTTTGGGCGGCAAAACCTCCTCGCACTGGGAAGGTTGGCGAGACTGCTATTGGGGACAAAACGCCAACGTTCTACAAGGACGTGCTGCCAATCGCTCAGGAGCATTGCCAGACTTGCCACAGGCCGGGTCAAATTGGGCCGTTTTCCTTGCTCGACTATCAAAGCGCTCGTCCCTGGGCCAAGGCTATCAAGAGCGCGGTCGTCGCGAGAAAGATGCCGCCTTGGTTGGCCAATCCAGAATACGGGCATTTTACCAACGACCGTTCTCTGAGCCAGGCGGAGATCGGCACGCTAGTAGCTTGGGCAGAGAACGGGGCGCCGGCAGGCGAACCCACAGATGCGCCGCCAGCGGTTCAATGGCCCGAAGGTGGCTGGAGTGTCAAGCCGGATTTGACGGTTGATCTCCCACCGTTTCCGGTTCCCGCAACTGGGGTTTTGGATTGGGAGCGACTAGCGATTCCGGCGCCATTCAAAGAGGATACGTGGGTCACGTCGGTAGAGATTCTGCCCGGTGCGCCTGCAGTGGTACACCATATGTGCTTTCAATTTGAAAAGCACAAGCCGACGACGCCGTACAATCTGTACGAGTGGGTCGAAATTCCGCGAGACGATACCGGACTTGCGAAGATTCACGATGGAAAGTCGCAGGCCACAGAGGGCACGGTCGTTTCGCGGGCAGTCGGCAGCACGTGGAGTGAAGTGACGCGGCGCGCGGGCAAGCCGATCTTCACCGGCGGCGTCGCTGAGTTTTGTTATCTACCGGGCGGTGGGCCTCAAGATTACCGTCCTCTCCAAGCGGGAATATTAGTACCGGCGGGATCGGACATTGACATCAACCTTCATTACACGACTAATGGCGCCACCGCCACAGATCGAACCAGGATCGGTTTCACGATAGCAAAGGTGCCTCCCGCGAAAAAAATTGTTAACCAATCCGGTGGCAATGAGGGAGATAACCCCGCCGAGGCCGAACGGCAGGATGTTTCGAAGATAGCAATCCCGCCATACGACGGTAACTATTTGGCTCCTCCGCTGGAATACACCTTCAAGAAGGACACCGATCTTCTCTGGGCCCAACCGCACGCACACGTGCGGGGAAAGAGTGTCCGATACACCTTGATTTATCCAGATGGCCGGCAAGAGATCATCCTGGACGTTCCTCACTACGACTTCAACTGGCAGATGACGTACAGAATGTCACTGAAGATACCGAAGGGTTCACGGATGCGGGTTCAGTTTGCGTACGACAATTCGCCGAGCAATAGATACAACCCCGATCCCAGCAAGTGGGTATATTACGGCGCCCAGAGTTGGGAAGAAATGGGAAGCGCGTTCTTGGGCTTCCTCATGGACCGAAACGAGAATGAGAATGACGTACTGCAGGAGCGGGCGGTAAATTAGATTGTTCGCGATGCGCGCGGCGTGGTCATTCGTGATGCCGTATGGTGCCCGATCACCCGGCACCTTTCAATTATTATCAATCCGAGCCAGCTTCTTCCCGTTTTAAATCGCGGAGGGCCGATGAGCAATGGGGTGAACCACCATTGTTGACGGTGTTTGTGAACTCTGCCACTCGGCACTATGGCGGAATCCTCCACGTGAGCGTTCTCCTCGCGTTCTCGAAGGAGTAAGACCGTTCGCTCATAAGTCGTAGTAAAGGAAGGTTAATCATGAAGACACTGTGGTCAGTCACTTTGCTCACCCTCTTGTTTGCGATCACCACGCGTGCCGAAAAACAAGACGTCACCTTCCGCGCTGCAGATGGATTCACCCTGAAGGGCACGTTCTATTCTTCGGATAAACCAGGGCCAGTGCCCGGAGTACTTCTGTTGCATCAATGCGATGGTAACCGTCGCATCTACGATCACCTCGCAACCCTGCTCAGCACCGCTGGCTATAACGTGCTGACGTTCGATTTCCGTGGTTTCGGTGAAAGCCAGGCCGGAGAGTACACGAACTTTACAGCGCAGCGACAGAAAATCATGGACCTGATGCCCAGCGACGTCGATGCAGCCTTGAGCTTCCTGACATCTCGGAGCGCTGTCAACCCAAGAGCGCTCGGCATCGTCGGCGGTAACTGCGCTGTGAATCAGGCCGTTCACGCCGGTCGGCGTCATCCAGAGATCAGAACACTGGTCTTGTTGTCCGGTGGCACTGATGCGGAAGGCGAAGCATATATCAAGGATTCATCCAAGGTTCCTATTCTTGGCGTAGCGAGCGAGGAAGATAACGGTCCCGCGGCAGCGACGAAGAAATTAGTCTCGCTGTCGACCAACAGTGACAGCCAAGTCGAAATGCTCAGCAATGCTGGACACGCGGCATCGATCTTCGCGAAGCAGCCAGATCTCGAAGCGGACATTGTGGTCTGGTTCATATCCAATCTGCCGCTTGGAGGGTATGGCCTGCCACCGGCCATCAAGTAGTGGTGTCGTCGAAATTAGGGTAACCTCCTTTGTGGTCAAGCTCGACAAAGGATGGTGCTTCAGATCCGCAGTTTGCGAAAAAACTCCCGTACGTCCGCCACAAACAATTCAGGCTGCTCCCAGCACGCGAAATGTCCTCCGCGCGGCATTTTTGAGTAATGCACCAGATTATAGTTCCGTTCGATCACGCTTCGCGGAGGATTTGGCGCCGGGAGTTCGTGCGGGAAAGACGCGAAACCGGACGGCACGTTAACCCTGCCGCGAACGCTCGTCGTATCGTCGATTATCCCGCGGTAAAACCACACCGAGGTCCCGATCGTATCCGTTACCAGGTAAATCATCACATTCGTGAGCACTTGGTCTTTCGTGAAGACAGGATCGAGCGCGGCCCCCGAATCGCTCCAGAGCCTCAGTTTTTCTGTTATCCAGGCCGCGGTGCCGAGCGGGTTATCGGTGAGTGCGAACGCAACGGTCTGGGGCTTGTGCTGCTGTTCATTGAAGTAGTCCCTTTCCGTCGCCGCAACGGCAGTGACGGCGCGCACCCAGGCGCGTTCCTCTTCGGTCTGTTCCGCTTCGGGAGGTGCCGGTCCTCCTCCCCCGTTGAAGTGAACCCCAAGGCGTGACTCCGGGTATTGCC
>Ga0210410_10005800_pt1 | contig 10727 bp, 12 predicted proteins | sample IncBWC4MmetaG_FD_161058 | JGI IMG/M metagenome (GOLD analysis project Ga0210410, IMG submission 161058) | Forest soil microbial communities from Barre Woods Harvard Forest LTER site, Petersham, Massachusetts, United States - Inc-BW-C-4-M | ecosystem: Environmental > Terrestrial > Soil >... | reverse complement strand
TGGATTACCGAGCTGCCAGGATTTTCGGGCGACCCGCAGAAGTCCAACGAGAGCAAGCTGGAAGCCATTCAGACAGCCTGGCACGAAGAGTGGGAAGACCGGAAGGGTTAACGCTGCGTAGCGAAAATTAGAGGTTTTCCGTATAATTAACAGATTGCAGTTCATCCAAGAGTGCCGCTATGGTGCAACGGTTAGCACGTAGCCCTTTCAAGGCTTCCTGGACCATCTCAAACACAGGCTTTTGTTGATAATCCAAGCATTTACGGCTAATTGGAATAGGCTGGAGGAGGCTGGAAACCGATGTGGTTGATGCAATTTACAATGCAATTTGCATTGTTCAGACTTCAATTTTATCGTGTAGCCTGCTTGCCAATCCCGCCATTTTCTTAGACCAAGAGCCACCTACCATCCGCCTGCCGGGTAATCGTCAATGGGGCTTTTCCACCAATCAGGTGAGTCAACGTCTTCTCCAAAGAATATCTGGCCCTTGTATTTCTGTACTAGCTTCAGCGTTTCCTCGACATAATCGTAGGGGTTCGAGGATGGCGTATCTCGAAAGAACTTCCACCTAACTATCTGATCGACCGCGCCCTCTTTCTCCATGAAATGGACCTGTTCTTCTGCGAACCTCCGAACCGATTCCACACCGCACAGCCTCTCAGCAACCCGCTTGGATACGATGTTCGCGTCAACTTCAATTGGGATATCAATTTCCGTTGCAGTCTTTACAAAATCCTTGAGACGTGCCCGAAGGATTGAATTAGGCTGCATCAATTTAGGGAAACGCTCGTGTTGCAAAATGTGTTGCAGTTCGTGGGCATACGTCACGACACAACCCGCAGGGTCAAGGCACGTGGTGTCTCGTATGTAGATCAATGATTCGTACTTTGTCGTGCCGCTTGGAAGGTATCGATCACGAACATGGGAGGAAACTTCGTCCGTTGCCCATGTCGGGAATCGCACGCCACGAAAATACGAACCGACTTCCTTTGTCAGAAAGTCATCCGGCGTTACGGCGAAGTAGCGGTAATACTTGTTGGCCAACCCAAATTCTTTGTCGACTTGTTCACAGAGGGGCCTTAACGTGGACTCATTCACTGAGGAATTGTTAAAGTTCCAATCCGCATCAGCCATCAATTTCCCTCTAGTACGCCCGGTCCCGCCCATCAAGCCAGCATCGCCTGATAACGCAGCTTGTATACGTCGTCCGCTTCCTCCGCGTATCCGCCGAGCAGTACCCACAGACGGCTCAAGGTTTCTCGGTTGTTAAGCTGGCAGAAATTGTCGATCTCACTCATGATTGCTAAAACCGTGATTAAAGTCCGTGAAAAATGCCTGAATTTGTATTTTTCAAAGTTCCGTTCTGCTATTCTTTTTTGCTCGTCGTCCGGTGCGAAATCGGAAATCAGGAATGTGGCGACGGTAAACAGACCCGCCGCATTCAAGTGGGCTTGCGCTGACGTTTCTCCGTACAGCCACTTCTCCAGGAATTCCATGAACGGCTGGCTCTTGCTGGGTGATTTCATCAACTTGTAGGGAGCACGCCAGTATTTAATCTGGGTGGGGTCGGCCTTCTGCTCAGGTTTGATCGAGAAGTACTTCTCAATTGTTGGTAGCCATTCCCGCAAAGTGAGCAAGTGTGTTTGCCACTTCGGATGTGTGCCATACCTCGCTTGGAACTTGTCGTATTCTTCTCGCGCCTGGCGGTAACCAGAAAGTTCGTAAGCCATCGAACGGGCCGGAAATTCGTCCAACATAAACACCAGAGTGAAGAGCAAGTCGAGTAGCTGGCGGTTGGTAGGCGGAAGTATCAACACAAACTCCCTCTTACGTTTTGGGGTGTCGTCTGAGTCCGAGCAGAGAAAGCTTGCTGCCTCATAGGAATTCTTTGTAAAGCGAAGCATTATCAAGAGAAGGGACAACCTGCGCTCCGCTTCTGAATCGTGCAATGTCATCGCCTGTTTGAGAAGCCGCGTAAGTTCACTATCTATATTCCTGAGAAGTCCCTGAAGTGGTGTTTGCACAATTCGGGCATCGAACACTTCCAGCGGCACGGGCTTCTGCCCTGTCATTGGCAGTTCTCGCGGGAGGCGAACCCACTACTGTTCGATGATGGCACCAGCATCAAGGCGTTTCTCAAAATCGTGAAGCGCGGCATCTAAGCCAGCGACTTCGAGGCGGGTCGTAAGCATATCGCGAAGTGTCCGAATCAATTCTTGCTCTGCTTCTGTGAGGGGCCTATCTACTTTACTCCTCCTAATTACGGGTACAACCCTTCCCATGAGGCGTAGTATTCGTGCATCAGCGCCTTTCGTACTCGCCTTACTTCGCCGCAGTTTTTGTCTGAGAGTATAAGTTTTCTTAGGCATGAAAGGGTTTTAGCACGGTGCCACCGTGAGCATATCTATTAGGAATCCTTGCTGCGAAGAGTATCCTTCGCGCTGCCACCGCTGTCAACAATTCCACGACATGGCAGCAGTCAACCTCCGTGATATTCTTTCTCCTAAATGGAGACACGAGTACCTTGAATCGACATGGCGTACCGCTAGCCAGGTGGGTGTAGTATTTCCGTCTATTGAGGAGCAACAATTTGCTGTCGCAATCATTACTTGGGTCTTGCTTGGACAACAGTAAGCAGGGAAACAGCCAATTGGACGGCTGAATACACATTTACTGGCTTATTTCCGGCCAGCACTTTCCTTTCGCAACTATCTCTGGAGCCACCGACACGGGAAATGAGTTGTCTCGACACACAAATCTGATATCGTGCGTGTCTGTGTCTGTAACTTTTGCGGCATACTTCCAGTTATTCGCGACTTTTTCTACGAAGATATCTTCGTGAAATCGACCAGTGCTTGCACTGATGTCCGCTCTATAGTGGCCGTGCTCTAAGTTAAAAGGTTTCCATATAAACTGTTTTGCAAAGAGTGACCCGCGCCCCTTCGGAAACATTTGGTCGATATGCAGAAAAACGGAGTACTCCTGCGGAAGCACAACAACTCCGGGTGTAGTGGTTTTCTGCAGGCGGTCTAGTTTATCCGCATCTACAAACATCAGATCAATAGACTCTACCTTTTGGCTCCCTTTGTGAATAACGAAGAAATCCCATGAATCATTGTTGACAATCACGCCCGGAGAAACCAACACGAAACTAGAGGAAGCCTTGCGTGCGAGTTGCGGCGTACGCAGATAAGCAAAGTCGGGCAGCTTAATTGAAAAAAGAATTGTCGGAGGCCTTGTAGCTTCGGCTTCGACACTAATCTCATGCGGAATCTTAAAAAATAGGTGATAAGAAAACAAAATCGCCCACCAGCAGACCGCAATAAAGAAAGTATGTTTGAAGCCCTGCCGCCAGTGCTTCTTCAAGCCCTCCAGTCCACTGTTACGATAGACACGAACAATTTCGACAATTGGATACAGGAGGGTACCTCCGACTGCCAACGTGGTTGTGCCCATCGATGACACAGATGAAGCCCATGCTCGCTGCAGGAGTTCCCACGGAAACCACACAGTTCACCTTCCTAATGCAGGGGATACTTACTCGGAACAGTAGTATCAAATCCACATGAGTCGATAGCTATGTCTGTCTTTCAGAACCCGGAGATGGATAAATAGCGCCAACATCCGCTATGCATGTTCGCAGCGCAGGTTCAAGTTCCGCGAGTTGAAACACTTCTCCCTGTGTGTGAAAGACACTTATCAGAATAATATGAGCCGTGTGGAGTATAGCGTCAGCCTTTGATCGTTGAGAATCGCTCTTAAACATTAAACCTTCATCGTTTGAGAATGCGTCCGCGTCGAGTCGAGAGAACACCGACTGCATCGTGGCGTGCGCTTGACGGGTCGGCAGATGATAAGCGAGAGGAAGCAGGGACCACAAAGAAGTCTCTCTAGCAATGCTGACGAAGTCCTTCTTACTCCAGTTATATCCTTGCCGGACAGTTTTGCATGTTTTACAAGCTGTCACTTCAAATCTTTGTTTTACTGCCGCGTAGTCTCGTTTAACAGCTTGTTGAAGAATCCAGCGTTGCAGGTACTTGGTTCTCGATTTTAGGTTATTTCTGCGTCGTGAAGGATTGCTTTGGGCCGCTCTATCTACTCGCAACGTCGAACCGAAACACTGTGTCAGGTTGTGGCCATCAAGTTTCGCAATCGGCAGAGGTTGTAAGCAGCTCCGGTGAAGGTAAACAGCCAGCCCACTTTGTCGATCCCTCGCAACTTCACTTTCTTTAGCATCCCGATCATCTTCATCCACCCGAACGATTGCTCCACTCGTTTTCGCTTCCGCTGACTCACCTCATACCCTGTATGCCGCGTGGTTCGCTCGTCCACCGCGCTCCTGCGGTTGGTCGTGTTCTGCGCCACATGCGGAGTGATGTTCATCCCCCGAAGTTCTCGTACGAATTCCCGCGTGTCATAGTTCTTGTCCCCTCCCAACGTCACGCGCTTTCCTGCTGGGATCGCTTCCGCCATGAGCATCGCAGCATCCCGCTCCGCTCGGCCACTCGCCTCGGTCAGAAACGTCTGCACCAAAAGCCCGTTGCGGTTTTCCATCAATACATGTCCCATGTAGCTCAGCTTCGCCTCGCTTCCCCTGGACTTGGTGAATAACCGGGCATCCGGATCGGTTGTCGATTCATGAGTCTCGTTCTTGCGCTTTTCTCCGCGAAAGTCGACATCTCCCCCCGCTCCAGGTGGCTTTCCGGTTCCGTCCTTTGGCCGGAAGCTCTTATGACTCGCCCAAGCCTCGATCAACGTTCCGTCCACGGTGAAATGTTCATCCGACATATAGGGCTTCGCACGTTCCAGCACCCGCTGAAAAAACGACTCCGCGATCTCTTCGTTCAGCAATCGTTCTCGATTCTTGCTGTACACCGCGTGGTTCCACACCGTCTCATCCATCTCCATCCCCACGAACCACCGGAACAGTAGGTTGTACTGCAGTTGTTCGATCAGCATTCGCTCACTGCGCACCGAATAGAAGATCTGCAACAGCAGCGATCTCAACAGCCGCTCCGGCGCAATCGACGGACGCCCCACGTCGGAGTACAGCTTCTGAAACTTCGGCGACATCTCTTTCAGAATCTCATCCACGATCTTGCGGATCGGTCGTAGCGGATGATCCGCGGGTACCCGCTTCTCCGGGGAAATGTAGCTGTACATTCCTTCTTGCAGGTTATCGTCGCCGCGCATTCACCCGTCTCCTTCGTCTTCCTTCACTCAGACGAGTTCTCTTCCATTAAAGTTGCAGTGAATATGTATTTTTCAACAAACTGTTAATCTCCTCTTCTCTTATTTTGGGAACCAGATGTCCAGCCCCGCATTCGAACAGACTCATCATCACTTTGTGGTCAGAAACTTTTTCGTAGACAAGGAAATCATCGGTTTCTTCAGGGTGCTTTTGCAAATATTCTGCTGTAACTGCACGTTCGTACATCCCTCGCAGCAATTCCTGTGCGCCTATGCCATAACCGTTTCCGCACAGCAATAAAATCTCCAAAAAATCCTCCAGGGCCGTGCGGCCAAGAAAATAAACAGTGCGCTGCAATAAGGTCGTCTTTTCATGGACACGATGAAATGCGATATCAATTGCAGTTCGAAGGTTACTAAAGCGATTCAGGAACTCACTATGTCGCTTTTGAAAATCTTGCCACTCTTCAGGAAATCCGTATATCACCTGTAGGTTATTCATAAACGGATGCTATCACGAGGGAACAATGGCGAAGGACCCGCAGATGGAACCATCTGATTGTCCCTGGGACAGGCAGAATGTTGTACGCTTTCCGCCATGCCGCGAGGCCACACCGTCCAGCTAAGTTCCCTACCACTAAGAAAAGCTGACTTCATCGAACCAATGGACTGCGATCCCGTCCCAAACCTGTTAGATGGGCCGGGATGGGTCTATGAAATCAAACTCGACGGCTATCGGGCTGTCGCCGTCAAGTCAGATCGCGACGTGAACCTCTTTTCTCGGCGGCACAAATCGTTCAATCACCAGTACCCATACCTTGTCGAGGCTCTTAACGATCTACCAGGAGGGACAGTGGTCGATGGAGAAGTTGTAGCTCTCGATGAATCAGGCCGACCAAACTTCAATCTTCTCCAAAGCTTCCGCAAGGAAGCCTTACATATTCACTACTTCATTTTCGATATGCTGATCTGCGACAACCGCGATCTCACCAGATTGGCGTTGAGCGAACGTCGTCAGTTGATGAAATCCCATCTAAAGCTCTACTCGCCTCGAATCCGCATTGCTGAACAGTTCGACGTTTCAGCGAATGACATGCTTGCCGCCGTGCGGAAGCAACAGCTTGAAGGAATCGTCGGGAAGCGTAGGGACAGCTTGTATGAGCCTGGAAAGCGCACGGGCGCATGGATTAAATACCGCGTGAATCGAGGACAGGAGCTTGTGATTGGCGGGTATGTCCTTGGGCCACATGGATTCGACTCTCTGATCGTCGGCTACTATCGCGGCAAAGATTTGATTTATGTCGCTCGTGTCCGCAACGGCTTTGTTCCGGCATCGCGTCGTCAGGTCTTCGAGAAAATCCGTCCCCTCGCATCTTCAACGATGCCCTTCGCTAACCTGCCAGACACGCACAAATCTCGTTGGGGTGATGAACTCACCGCCGAGAAAATGAAGGATTGCGTCTGGCTTCGCCCGGAAGCCGTCGCCCAAATAGAATTCCTGGAGCGGACAGAAGCAGATCGGCTCAGGCATTCAAAGTTTGTCGCCTTGAGAGATGACAAAAATGCGCGAGAGGTCATCAAAGAAGCATAGTTGGCGCTTCCACTCAGACCGTTCGAAGATTCGTCGGATGAAGTGATAAAATCTGGATTAATGCCAGTCAGCGAGATTGAACGACAAATAATACAAGCAGTCATCCATCGGTTTCTCGTGGATAAGGAACCTACGCAACGGGTGTGGGTAGCTAGGGAATTTAGGAATGTGGACGCGATCCAGAGATTAACTAACATCGGGGTCTTGAAAACCAATAATGGCGACGATTTCTTTCCAACGGCTCTAGCGTTCCACTATTCGGGCGATCCACAGTATGAGCAATCTGCTAAAGAGTCCGTGAAAATTGTTGCGTCTGTGCTTCAGGATTTATTTCTGACAGAACCAGGTCAAACAGACTTCACGCTTGCAAACATAGAGGCACGCGCAGCCAAAATGCACCAGAATGGGGAGCCGCAAACCATTCGCCTCGGACTGTATTTATCGGGGGAATTCGGATGGCTCGCTGGATGGGGCGGAGACATAAACAAATACCAGATCACAAATCTTAGGATTAGTGAGCACGTTGTAACCTTGAAGGATTTCGAGAAACTTTGGGACGAACAAATAGAACGACGCACCCCGACAGAACTCCGGCAACGTCAAGGAACCAAAAAATCCGTACCTACTCCAACAAAGCCAACGCGGTCTGATTGGGAGGAAATCAAGAAGCTTGGTGGAGGAGGTCAAAGCGATGTCTTTCTGGTCCGTAGCCCTAAAAGAGTCGCTGAGCGATTAGAGTTACTTGAAAAAGTTCAGCAGAGCGCTGGTGGCTCCCTCATCGATGCTGATGGTGCTGTTGAGCTGTCAGAATCCGTATTCAATTTCGCACGCCCCGAACACCCTCTGGAACTCGGTGCGCTGAAGGTATTCATACCGCGTGCGGAGGGTCCTGATGCAGAAGAGCAGATGATGGCTCGCTTAAGAAATGAGATTGCTGTTCTGAGCCAGAATCGACCAGGACTCGTCCGGATGCTCGATTCCAACGTTGACGAGCGTTGGATCGTTACTGAGTACTATCCGAATGGCACGCTCGAAGCGCATCCATTGCTCTGTCGGGGTGATGCTCGTTCGGCTCTTATTGCATTTCGTTCGCTTGTCTCGACAGTCGCAAACCTACATAAGGACGGAATTGTTCACAGAGATATAAAGCCTGCCAATGTCTTTATCGGCTCTGACGGTCAACTTGTGCTGGGCGATTTTGGCATTGTGTTCACTCCGAGCAATCAAGATCGAGCGACTTCAACAAACGAACGAGTAGGCCCGCGTGACTTCATGCCTCCTTGGGCAGAAGCGGGTCGCCTTCAAGATGTCGATCCTAACTTCGATGTATACATGCTCGGCAAACTCTTATGGTGTATGGTGACTGGCAAATCGAGATTGGTCCGGGAATACTACGACCGAGCGGAAAACAACCTTACTTCGATCTTCAGGCATGATCCGAACATGCACGCGATTAACCAGATTCTCGATCACTGCGTCGTTGAAGACCCCGCCAGTTGCTGTTCTTCTGCGGTTGAGTTGTTGCTGATCGTGAACACTCACCTCACCATTATTGAAACGGGTGGGCAGCTTTTGAACGACGGTGTGCCCAGGCCTTGCCATGTATGCGGGCTGGGCGAATACAAACCGGAACGTTCAAACACCTGGAGTATTCGACTCTGGCCTGCCAGTGCCACCGTCCCGACTGACACAACATTACTTGCCGTTCGTCCGTTCACGTGCAGTAATTGTGGGCACGTTCAATTTTTTAAGCCGCGCTCTGCTTAATCGGCTCTAACGTCAACAACAATGAAATCAACCCACCAACCCTCACTCTTTCCATTGGATAAGTCGGACGAGACCGTTGCTCCAGCGACCCCGCAAGAAATCACCCGGCCTTTTGAGATTTCCGGCATTCTCCTTGGCACTTCATCTTTCACAGCCACGGGCTGGCAAGGTTCTTTCTATCCGCAGGGCATGCGGTCGCGGGATTTTCTCTCCTACTACGCCAGCCAGTTTCAAACAGTCGAGATCGATAGCACATTCTATGGCACGCCAAGCGCCTCGACTGTCAAAAGCTGGGACGAGAAGACCCCGGCAGATTTCATCTTCGCTGTGAAGGTCCCGCAGATCATCACGCACGACAAGGTCCTCGTAGGTTGCGAACCCGAGTTTGATGAATTTATTGAAAGGATGTCTTTGTTGGGGGATAAGCTCGGCCCGATGGTGTTTCAGTTTCCGTCGTTCGACCGCTGGAAAGTTCCGAAGCAAGAAAGTTTTCTCGCTGTGCTTACGCCCTTCCTGAAGAAGCTTCCTGCCGACCACAAATTTGTGATCGAGATTCGAAACAAGACTTGGCTCGATGCCAGATTTGCGGAGATGCTCCGTGAGCACAACGTGGCGCTGGCAATGACTGACACAACGTTTGTTCCTCGCCCTTGGGAGATGAAGGAAAAGTTCGACATGATTACTGCCGACTTCGCTTATGTTCGGTGGCTGGGTGATCGGCACGAGATAGAGAAGATAACCCAAACCTGGGAGAAGACCGTTGTTGATCGGGCAGACGATCTCAAGCATTGGGTGGATGTCTTGAGGAAACTGGTCCTGAACAAAAAGATTCGGAAAATATTTGCTTTCAGCAACAATCATTACGCCGGGCATGGGCCAGCGACGGTGAAGCAATTTTGGGATTTGTGGCAAAAGAAGTAAGATCAAATCTCCTACCTCTGCCAATCCAGCATCCCGAGTTCAGAATGCCCAAATGCATTGTCCGGTTAAGGGATACTCTCGATATACAACATAGTGTTGTCGTTTATGCGGAATCCCTATACGAAGCTGTGGTACGTGGCTTGAATCAACTGGCGGAAGTAGGATGGGAGGCCCACGCGGACGAAACAATCAAACAAGTTGAGGTGGAAGTTTATCAGGAACCGACGAGGCATGTTGTTGATGTTCCGAAATTATTGAAGTGGATTAATCAGAATGCAATGAGTCCGAGACAGCAGACACTGAAAGAGAAATTGCGGACGCTGCTTGGGACGCGATAGGAGTACTAGTAGCCGCATATCCGGTTAGCCAACTTACCAGGAGTTACATGGTACAAAGACCGTGAAATAGCGAGTGTTTGACCGAAGGCAACCTAAACTACTAAAGTGCGATCTCATTGGAAATTGTATGAGGCCTATCTTCGTTTTGCTTCTCGTGTTTTTGCTTCAGACCGCCGAACCACCGCGGCATCAACTTGATTTGGAACCGCTGTTGAAGGACCCAGTAGCACTCCAAAAATTGAGAATTATGTACCAATTGCCATCGCATAAAGTCTATCAAGCGTTTTTCGTTTACGGCGATGGCAGGGTCGTCTGGCAAGCATATTCAAAACGACCGATGTCTTCGACCGAGGTTCCGACCTGTAGAAACAAAGTCGACCCCGACAAGGTGAAAAAGTTAATCCGGTTGATTATCGAGAAACACTTTTTTGACTTGCCGGAAAAACAGTTCATCTACGTGTACGCTTCCCAAAACAGCGAGGAAGATTTGGAAGTGCATTCGATTGCGATCGACGATGGAGTTGGAAAAGCTTTTAGAGAATTTGGTATCGGAGAGTATGCCGGTAAAGAAGAGTCCATTCCCCCTAATTTTTCATCGATTGAGCAAGAATTGACGAATCTCAAAGATACTGCGTTTCCGCTCTCCGCAATGAATTGCCATCTTGCGCCAGCAATCAACTTCTGGAAGTGATTCCCCCGATATGCTCTGAGATAGAAGAGTCGGTCATGGTACGAACTTGTCCGGTAAGCCGACAAATCAGGAGTTGACCGGGGGACTAGAATTGTATGTGGTGATTTCACCGTGAAAACACTTTGGCAAAGACTAGCAGTTTGTTGAAAAATACATATTCACTGCAACTTTAATGGAAGAGAACTCGTCTGAGTGAAGGAAGACGAAGGAGACGGGTGAATGCGCGGCG
>Ga0210410_10005797_pt1 | contig 10731 bp, 10 predicted proteins | sample IncBWC4MmetaG_FD_161058 | JGI IMG/M metagenome (GOLD analysis project Ga0210410, IMG submission 161058) | Forest soil microbial communities from Barre Woods Harvard Forest LTER site, Petersham, Massachusetts, United States - Inc-BW-C-4-M | ecosystem: Environmental > Terrestrial > Soil >... | reverse complement strand
AGGAGGTCTGAAGTTATCTCTGCAAGGCTTCCGATTTAAACCGGCCAGCGTTCGCGACGCGATGCTGCCACCGTCGGCGTCGCGCCTGTTCGGCCGCCAGTTCAAATCCCGCAACTGTGGTTGCGATGACGTTGTCGATCTCCTCGCCGCTCAAAGTGCGCCGAATGCGCAGCACGGTCGATAATGCGATGAGAACATAGCCGTAGGGCCGCAGCAGATCGTCGGCCATGGTCTCGCAAAGACGAATAAACCTGTCGGCGGCTTCGGGCGACCGACAGACCAACGACGCATACTTGATCGTATGTTCAACATCACTGACGGACGGCACAGGCTCGCCTGCGAGAAGCATGCGTTCGGCGACCGAGGCAGCGGCGAGTTCGATGCATCGGTTGAGCGCGTGCAAGTAGATATCGGCAGCATCGCTGCGAGGCTCACCGTCTTGCGGCATCACGTCCCGCAGCTTGTCGCAAATCTCAGGCACATCGTCGCGGTCATTACCGAAGGCAACGCTGTGTCGCGGACCCCAGACTAAACCGCCGTACTTGCCGTTCGGATCAGGATCGACGGTCGCGCCACCGAGCGGGTGCCCGAGCAGACGCGCGCAGACAGCATGCCCCGCTTCGTGAACTGCGATCCGCTCATCCTGTTCTTCGGTGCGGCCGAGCGCCGCGAGGAGTTCATCGTACCCATCCATCTCCGCATCGAGGCCGCTGCCGTTGTCGGCGGTGCCCACCCCAACGCAGGCAGCGGCCTCCGTCTCGGCGAGAGAGGTCGCAGGCTGCGCGTTGCCTCCCTCGGCCGGATTTCCTTTAGACATAACCAAGTGCTTTCATATGCCGCGCGAGCATGCGCGCGCGGATAGCGGCGACAGCGCTGTCGCGAGGCTGCGGCTTAGCGCGGGCGATCATCTCGGCCACGGCGGCCGGGATGCGATTGCCGTGTGTTGTAATGTACCCGTCGATGTGAGTGACGATTTGATCAGGCCGCCAGCCGGGCGGTGATGCTGTTTTCATGCCCGCGGCACCTCGATCTGGATCGTGCGCGCTTCCGCGCTACGGTCGATCGCGGTGAAGTTGGCTGCGCGCAGCACCGGATCAGGTTCGGCGTGCGGCACGTTCTTGGGCTCATCGACCGCGTCAAGATCGACGACATCTGACGCTTTTGGATTGAAGTCGGCACCGCGTGCGCCGCGGAGCTGAGCGCGGCTGCCGTGGGCACCGGCATAGTCGCGTCCTCCCATTGGCCCGCGAACCGCTTGCGGCCATCGTGGTCGCGATAGTTCGCGCTGCGCAGCATGAAAATCGTCATGGTGGGCGGCGGCTCGGGCACCGCGACCGGCTTGAGTGCAAGCTCTCGCGGGATAGCCTGCCGACCCTGCCGGATCGCCTCGGGCAGGGCCTTCAGCTCCGCGAGCGCGAAGTTGGCGGCGATTTCGATCTGGCCCATGGTGTTCTGGAGGAAGCCCGCCATCTGGCCGCTCTCGAAATGCCAGTCGCCGATCTTGGACAGCGCGTCGGCAAGTGCGCGCGACTGTTCAAGGTAGCCCGGCAGCGCCGCCTCGATGGAGACAACCTGTTTGTCCAGCTTGTCCGCTGCTGCGGCACGCTCGATGCGCTGGCGTTCGGCGGCGAGCTGGTGCTCGGCTTCCGCCTTCTGCTGCGCCAGGACGGCGAGCACATCGTCGATGCCCGCCAACGTGGACGCTGCCGTGTCCACCGCGCCCTGCAACTTGTCGAGGGTGCGCTGATCGTCGAGATCGCCCGACAGGAGCGTCTGCTGACGGTATTTGATCGCCTTGTCCAAGGCGTCGTGCGCCGTGACGCGCTTGGCGGCGAGCTGTTCGCCGCGGTTTGTGAGCGAGGCGATGGTGGTTTCGAGTTGCTGCATCGGAGCTTTTCGGAAGGGATTTTTCATGCAGCTAGTCTAAGCGGAGCACAGTAATTTGCGTAGGCTTGGCGCGTGGAGCGCTCCACATTCGGTGCAGGTTGTTGTGGTGCGCTCCACATTTTAGAGCGTTTGCGAGGGCTGCCACGGCGGAGAAAATGACTTCGGCAGCCAGTGCGCTAGGTCTGTTTTGCCCCGCTACGCCGACTTTGCTGGCTTGGCCCCGCTGGGTCCGAAAAGTGCCAAGAAGAGACATCGCATGCCCCGCTATTTCAATTTCGAAACAGCTGTCGCATGAGGCAGCGAGACAAGTCGTAATCATGCAGAGGGCACAACCGCCAGAGGCCGCTCCTGCATAACACTGAGCGGAATGTTTACCTCGCAACTCAAGCCATCCGGTTCAAATCTAAGTCGAGCCTCACCCTGTAATTGGCCCGGTAACGCCTGCTCAATAAGTCGAGAACCGAAGCTCTTTCGAGAAGGTTCTTGGACAGGAGGGCCACCGCGCTCTTTCCAATGCAGCTTGAACCGCGGCGGGTGATCTTCGGACACAGCCCACGAAATTGAAACGCGTCCGCTGGGCGCAGACAGCGCGCCGTGTTTCACAGCATTCGTGCAGAGTTCGTGAATTACCATTGAGAGGGAGATAGCTGGGCCGGATGAAACCGCAATGTTGTCCCCGGCGATTTCAAACTGATCAAGGCTTTTAGATTGGAAAGCATTCACGGCACCTTCGATCAAGGTCCGACACCCTGCGCCAGTCCATCGCTCGCGGACCAGAAGGTCTTGTGCTACTCCCAACGCATGAAGGCGATCTGCTATCGTTTTAGTGGCCTCTTCTAGGCTGTTCGCCGTCTTGAGACTTTGGGACATAATTGCCGAGACAATCGCCAGCGTATTCTTCATCCGATGATGAAGTTCACCGATGACGACCTCCTGTAGCTTGGCGGCTACACTGGAAGCCTGCGCGTCGATGCCAGCCTGAGCGAGCAATTCCTTTAAATAGTCGGGCTCGTCTTCAGCTTGGCGTGCTTTGATGCTCATAAGTGGCTCCTCCACCTACTTACCATATGTCCGCCTTTCGACAATTGGCTTTTTAGTTGGTCGAAGCAGCGAAGGTGCTCGGAAACGCTTGTACATAACCTCTAAATGTCGATCTCGCGCCTTGGACAATGGCTTGACCGAACAAGCGTCCGTTGTGGGTCAAAAGCGCCATTCTGACTGAGGGCCGAATAAATCCGCCCTACGCGCTGATCTATTGCCGCGATCACCGCTGTAGCCATCACGTCGAGACCAACGCTGACGGCTGGCCCGATGATGTCCGGCTCTCCGACATCGAAGCAAATTTTACCTGTACGCGCTGTGGCAAGCGCGGCGCGGACGTGCGGCCGAAGTTTTCGCAGGCCAGCATGGGCTTTCGGCAAGTGCCGTGCCGCACCGTTCGATGAAATTCGACTTATTTTCATTGATCAAATTTAACTTGCTCCGCTTGTATTCAAACTCGACTTGCATTGCTGGTATCAGGCTTAACGTCAACTTAAAATTCCAGCTTGATTGCGTTCATTCACGTTAAGCAGGATGATCCTGAACAACAGACCTTGTTCGAAAGAAGCCTGCCATGACTCTCCAGGAAGCTTTAGCGATCTACCTGTACGTATGGATGAGGGATATGGAAGATAGCGACGAGCCGGTAGTTGAAGCGGCAGTGGAAGTCATCGAGCGGGAGGCACGGAAAGCGATGGCGGCACATTCGCAACGCGACCAAGCGTAGCCAAATGACCAGTCACGCAGCCACGGCAGCAGCAACACGACGATCACGACGATGATGCGGGCGCTGGACCGGCACAGCGCAAAGGCGACGCCAGCGCCGCGACGGAAACGCGCCAAGGCCTATCGGATCGTTCGATGATTACGCCGCCGGCCAGTTCACCACTTTCGAACTGCCCAACTATGCCGAGAGCGTCGTCTCGGGTGCCGGCATGTTCGCCCTCTCCTACGCCGCCAAGAGCGTCACCGACACCCGCAGCGAACTCGGGCTGCGCACCGACAAGTCGTTCGCGATGGCCGATGGCGTGCTCACCCTGCGCGGCCGCGCCGCCTGGGCGCATGACTTCAATCCGGATCACAGCATCGGCGCCACCTTCCAGACGCTGCCGGGCGCCAGCTTCGTCGTCAACGGCGCGGCACGGGCGTCCGATTCCGCGCTCACCACGGGGGCGGTGGAAATGAAATGGCTCAACGGCTGGTCTACCGCAGCGACCTTCGAAGGCGAATTCTCCGAGGTCACACGTTCCTACGCCGGCAAGGGCGTGGTGCGATATGCGTGGTGAGCAATCATAAGCGATCGGGCGCCCTGCCGGCCCTTTGAGTTCCATTCGCCTCCGGGTTTCATTCTACCTTTGGGTTCCATTCGCCTCTGCGTTTTTCGCGCAGTGTTGCGCCAGCGCGACAATTGCTTAACCGGCGATGTGCTAGCTGTTGGACGGGGCTAGGGCTGTACGCGTGGTGTGATCTCTTGGTTTGTGACTGCTGCTTTGCAGGAGGACCATGGAATGAACCAGTGCTTGCGTTCGCTGTCCTGTTTCCTCACCGTTGCCGCGCTCGCCGTCTTTTCGACGGATGCGGCCGCGCGGCCCAGCCATAAGCAACAGCACGCCAGGAAGACGCACGAAGCGAAGGAGGCTCGCCCCCATCGCCACGCGGCGCTTGGAAAACGCCGGCACGCACGGCATGCCGACGCAGACCGCAAGTCGAAGCGGTCGAAGGATGAGTCGCCGGGCAAGGAGGCCACCCCTCCGCTCTCGGGCGATCTTGCGCTGGTGAAGGAAGCCATCGATCTCGCGCGCAAGGCCAAGACCGACGACGCGACCGCCACCAAAAACAGGATCGCGGACCCGGCGGGGCAGAAACTGGTCGAGTGGTTCATCCTGCGTCACCCCGAGACGACGGCGAATTTCAACCGCTATGCGGCGTTCATCGCCGCCAACCCCGACTGGCCGAGTGCGGGTTTGCTGCGCCGGCGGGCCGAGGCCCGGCTATGGCAGGAGCGCAGCGATGCGGCGACGGTTCGCGGGTTTGCGGGCAATGCGCCCGCCAGCGCCAAGGGCAAATTCGCGCTGGCGCGGGTGCTGTCAGCGGAAGGCGATCGCGACGGTGCGGGCCGGCTGGTTCGCGACGCCTGGCGGTCGGAGGAATTGTCGGAGCGTCTCGAAGCCGAGGCCAACGAGACCTTTCACGACCTGCTCACCCGCGACGACCACCGGGCGCGCATGGACATGCGCATCGGCGCCAGGGACCTTGCGGGTGCGCGGCGCGCCGCGCAGCACCTTGGCAGCGACGAGCTTGCGATCGTAAAAGCATGTGTCGCGGTCAAGGGCAAATCGGACAAGGCGCTGAGCGCGCTCGACGATGTCGCGACCGAGGCGCGAGCCGATCTCGGCTACACGCTGTGCCGCATCCAGTGGATGCTCGCCCAGAACAGGATTGACGACGCGGCGCGGCTGATGCTGGCGGCGGCGCCGGAGACCATGGCGCAGCAGGACACCGATCAATGGTGGCGCGAGCGGCGCTCACTGGCCCGCAAGCTGCTCGATCAAGGCCAGTTCCAGACCGCATACGACGTGATCCGTCCCGCAGCGGCGCCGGCCAACGAATACTACCGGGCCGACTACCATTTCATGTGCGGCTGGATCGCGTTGCGCTACCTCGACGATCCCGTCACCGCGGCGGCGCATTTCGCACAAATCGACGGCGGCCAGTCCAATCCCATCGTGCTGGCGCGGGCCAACTACTGGCGCGGGCGCGCCGCCGAAGCCCTCGGCGAAAAAGCTGCGATGCGCGAAAGCTATCGGGCGGCCGCGCGCTACCCGACCGCCTATTACGGACAGCTCGCGCGCGCCAAGCTCGGCATCGAGCAGATTGAACTGCGCGCGCCCTCGCCTGTTCTCGCATCAAACGGCGCTGTGGTCACGGACGAACGCGTGCGCGCGGCCGATATGCTCTACGAAATCGGCGAGCGCGACGTGGTGCTGTATTTCGCCTCCGACCTCGCCGAACAAAGCAATAACGTCGCCGTGCTCGAAGCGCTCGGCGAACTCACCGGCCGCCGCAACGATGCAGTCGCGATGCTGCAGGTCGGAAAGTCCGCGCTCGGCCGCGGGCTGGCGCTCGACCATTACGCGTTCCCGACCATCGGGATTCCCAGGCACAGCCCGGTCGGTCCCGCCATCGAGCGCAGCATCATCTATTCGGTGGCGCGCACCGAGAGCGCGTTCGACCAGCGCGACAAGTCGTCGGCCAATGCGGTCGGCCTGATGCAGGTGACGCCGGAAGCCGGACGCGATACCGCCAAACGCTTTGGCGTCAGCTATGACTGGGACCGGATGGTTTCCGATCCCGTCTACAACACGCAAATGGGCGCCGCCGAACTCTCTGCGCTGCTGAGCGAATACAAGGGCTGCCACATCATGACCTTTGCCGGCTACAATGCCGGCCGTGGCCGCGTCCGGGACTGGATCAAGGGCTACGGCGATCCCCGCGATCCCAAGGTGGATCCGGTCGACTGGGTCGAGCGCATTCCGCTCTCCGAGACGCGCAACTATGTCCAGCGCGTGATGGAGAATTTGCTGGTCTATCGCGTGCGGTTCGAGGGCGAAGCGGCGGTGGCAGCAAAGACCGACCCGGGCGTGGTCACGCAGGAGGTCAACGCCGCACCGCTGCCGCCGACCGCCGAGTCTGCCGGCCAGTGAAGTTGCCTCACGCCGGGGCCATGGCTCGGCGTTCGCTTCGATCCGGCTGCGCCCGGCCGGCCACGACCGGCAGGCGATCGATGGCCTTGAGGCCGGGCCGCTTGCGCCAGGTGATCTCGGACGGCTCGACCGCGAGCGTCAATTGCGGCCAGCGCTGGAACAACGACTTCAGCGCGCACCGGCCTTCGATCCGCGCGAGCTGGTGGCCAAGGCAAAAATGGATTCCGGTGCCGAAGGCGATATGCCGGTTCGGCCGGCGCTGCAGGTCGAGCCGCTCCGGATGAGGATTTGCCTGCGGGTCCATGTTGGCCGCCGCCAGCATGGCCATGACCTTCTCGCCCTTCTTCACCCTGACGCCGCCGAGATCGACATCCCGGCGCACGCAGCGCGGTTTGGTGAATTGCACCGGCGTGATGAAGCGCAGAAATTCCTCCACCGCCAGATCGACGCGGCTCCAGTCCTGCTCGAGCCAGTCGCGCAGATCGGGATTCTTCAACAGCTCGTACACGGACCCGCTGATGAGGTGGGTGGTGGTTTCATGCCCGGCAAACAGCAACAGGAACACCATCGACACGATCTCGTCGCGGCTGATCTGTCCGCCGTCCTTCTCGACGCGCACGATGTCGGCGATCAGCCCTTGACCACCTTGCTGCCGAACGGTTTCCAGATGCCGCTCGATATAACGCTTCATGGCCATCGCGTTCGGGATCATGGCGAGAAATCCGAGCGTGCCGGTAAAGCGGGTGAAGCCGCCGGCCCAGGCGGCGAATTTCGAACGGTCGGCCTGCGGCAGCCCGAGCAGCTCAGAGATCACCGACAGCGGCAGCTTGCGTGCATAGCGCTCGACGAGGTCGGCCGGGCTGCCTTCGGCAAACAGGTTATCGGCGAGCCGGTCGCCGATGACCCGAATATGCGGTTCCATGTCGAGCACGGCGCGGCGCCGGAACGCCTCGTCGACGATATCGCGCAGCCGCTTGTGATCCGGCTCGTCCATCGACAGCATGCTGTTGGAAAGCGTACGCACGATGCGCGGCATCCACCATTGCAGCCCGGCAACGGTGCCGTCCTCCTCGCGAATGGTGAAAATCGTGGTGTCCTTCAGCACCCGATCGGCCAGCGCCTCCGTTGTCGTCGCCCACACCGTGCCGAGGATCGGGAAGCGCACCTGCACGACCGGCCCCTGCGCGCGAAGCTTTTCGATCGCCGCGGCCGGATTGCGATAGTAGTCGGGACTGCTGAAGTCTGCCTGGAACGTCATGGCCGAACCCCGCGTTGCACGCTGCCGCGTGTCGTTCCCACGCAGCCGCGGATGAATGCACGCCGCCGTTCCGCACTCCCAACACGATGGCCGATCACGACGGCACCGCAAAGATGGGAGGTTCGTTGTGGTAATTCCAGATCAGACCGCTGGCGCCCGTATGCGGGTTCCATAGCGCGGCGTCGACGTCACCAGCGTCTTGCCCGCTTACTCCACCTTGACGTTGGCGGCCTTGATCATCGGCCACCACTTTGCAATCTCGGCCTTCTGCCAATCGCCCAGCGCCTGCGGTGAGAGCTGATCGAGCGGCGTCATCTGCAGGCCCAGGTTCTCGAGCTGCTTGCGCACCGCCGGGTCGCCCAGCGCCTCGACCGCGGCCGCATTGAGCTTTGCCACGATCTCTTTCGGCGTGCCCTTCGGCACCCACAGCCCCGACCACAGCGTCATGTGGAAACCCGGCAGGCCTGCCTCGTCCACGGTCGGAATGTCCGCGGCCTGCTCCGCTCGCCTGGAGTCGGTGACGGCGTAACCGCGGATGGTACCGGCACGCACCTGGTTGATGGAGTTGGATAGCTGATCGACAATGATATCGATCTGGCCGGCGACGAGGTCGTTCAGCGCCGGACCCGTGCCGCGATACGGCACATATTGCAGCTTGACGCCCGTTACGTTCTCAAAATACAGCCCGGCGATATGACTGCCCGAACCCGCGCCGGCCGTGCCGGCGGCCGCCGGAACAGGACGCGACTTCAGCCACTCCAAAAGCTCCTTCAGCGATTTCGCAGGCACCGCATTCTTGCTGACGATGATCATGGGATTGCTCGGCAACAGCACCACCGGCTCCAGATCGGCCACGAGGTCGTAGCCGAGCTTGTAGATCGCGCCGTTGGCGACGTTGGTGCCGAGGTGGCCGAAACCGATGGTGTAACCGTCGGGGGCCGCACGCACGGTGCGGCCGACGCCGAGCGAGCCGCCCGCCCCGGTCACGTTCTCGATCAGGATCGTCTCGCCGAGCGGGACCTTCATGCGCTCGGCCAGGATCCGCATCATGGCATCGGATGGACCACCCGCCGAAAACGGCACGATGACGGTGATCGGATGCGACGGATAATTCTGCGCAGCCGCGGCGCCGCCGGATATCAGCACTGCTGCCAATGCGGCCCAAATTGCCTTACGCATCACATCCTCCCAAAAGCCTCAACATCATTGCGAGGAGCCCTTGCGACGAAGCAATCCATACTTTCGTTGCCGCACAATGGATTGCTTCGCTTCGCTCGCAATGACGGATGAGAGAGCGCCGCAATGCCGCCTTACAAATTCGCGTAGTCGATCGGCTGGAAGCGATCGAGCGTGCGCGTGACCGGCGGCAACGGATACTTAAGCCCTGTCGCGCAATTGAACAGCATCACGCGATCATTTTTCGTCACCCGGCCGTCGGCGAGGCTCTGCTGGTAGGCGGCGTAGGTCGCAGCGCCTTCCGGACACAGCAGCAGCCCCTCCTCGCGCGCGACTTCGTTGAGCGCAGCCGAAATCTTCTCGTCATCGACCGCAATCGCAAAACCCTTGCTCTCGCGGACCGCGCGCAGGATCAGAAAATCTCCGACCGCCTGCGGCACGCGGATGCCTGACGCGATGGTGTGCGCATCTTCCCAGCGCGGCGCGTGCTCGGTGCCTGCTTCAAAAGCGCGCACCATCGGCGCGCAGCCGGAGGCCTGCACTGCGACCATGCGCGGGCGCCTGGCGCCGATGAAGCCGATGGCCTCGAGTTCGGCGAACGCCTTCCACATCCCGATCAGGCCGGTGCCGCCGCCGGTGGGATAGAAGATCACGTCGGGCACTTCCCAGCCGAGCTGTTCGGCCAGTTCCAGCCCCATCGTCTTCTTGCCCTCGATCCGGTACGGCTCCTTCAGAGTCGAGGTGTCGAACCAGCCGGCCTTCGCCTTGCCCTCGCCGACGATCTTGCCGCAATCGTCGATCAGCCCGTTGACGCGATAGACGGTAGCGCCCTGCAGTTCGATCTCGCTGACATTCACTTCAGGGGTATCGGCCGGGCAGAAGATCGTGGTCTTGATGCCGCAGGAGGTCGCATAGGCCGCAAGTGCTGCGCCCGCATTGCCATTGGTCGGCATCGCCATGTGCCTGATGCCGAGCGCCTTGCCCATCGACACCGCCATGACCAGGCCGCGCGCCTTGAACGAGCCGGTCGGCAGCCGGCCTTCATCCTTCACGACGATCTCGCCGCCGCCGAGCTTCTTCGACAGTTTCGGCAGCCGGATCAGCGGCGTCGTCACTTCGCCGAGGCTGACGATGTCGGCGACCTTCCGCACCGGCAGCATCTCGCGGTAGCGCCACATGTCAGCCGGGCGCTGTGCCAGCGCGTCCTTGGTCAGCGCCTTCTTCACGCCGGCGAGATCGTAGCGCACCAACAGCGGCTTGCCGGCCTTGGAGAGGTTATGGACCTGGTCGGCGGGATAATGGTCGCCTTCCATCGCGCATTCGAGATGGGTCACGAACGTCGGGCGTTCGATCGTCAGATTGTCATTGTCTTTCACGGATGGTTTTCTTTCTTGTCCCAGCGTTCTTGTTATCCGTCATTGCGAGGAGCGTCAGCGACGAAGCAATCCATAGCGCCACGAGTGGATAGGTGGATTGCTTCGCTTCGCTCGCAACGACGGCGGCCCTAAATATTCAGCACGCGGCCATAGGCGTCCAGCACCGCTTCCTTCATCATCTCCGACAGCGTCGGATGCGGGAAGATGGTGTGCATCAGCTCTTCTTCCGTGGTCTCAAGATTCATCGCGACCACATAGCCCTGGATCAATTCCGTCACATCGGCGCCGA